>LZQO01000033.1_pt1 | contig 35552 bp, 37 predicted proteins | sample 768571 | NCBI WGS metagenome assembly LZQO01 (sample SAMN05207081, study PRJNA324507) | oil field metagenome | isolation source: sample BH-FW-10 from oil reservoir | place: India: Bombay High | collected 2015-12-01
CCGATGTGCGCCTTCAGTCGGGTAAAGCAGGAGTGTTACCACTCCTGCCTCCCCTAAGAACCGTACTTGAGAGTCACCCCTCATACGGCTCAAGCCTTCCAGCAGCCTGAGTGAGACTGGGTAACCTGACGATGCGCTCTTCGGCGCTCAAGGTAAAACGTCCATGCCGGATCGAACGGGTTCGCTGCACTGCATATTTTGATATGCCGCACGATCGAAACACTGGCGGCGGCATACAGCCAAGCGGGTTGACTCATGCCGCGCGCTTTCTCCTGGGTGGCGAAAACCCAGTGCCGTTGACCCACGACACGAAAGTAGCGTTGTTTTACCCAATGGGCACTTTTCATGGCGTGCCGGCGAACTGCCCAGCGCCATAACACTTGCCAAATCTGATGGTCGATCCATGCGAAACGCTTGGCGGCGACAACATGGCGATGATACATGGCCCATCCTCGGATCACCGGGTTCAGGGTCAAGATCAAGTTAGCTTGAGTCGCCGTCTTGTTTGCGTTCGCGATTTCCCGCACCTTATCCAGCAATGCCTTCACACTCTTGCGAGCCGGAGTGATGAGTAGCTTGCCGGCGTACTTGCGTACGTTCTGGCCCAGAAAATCGAAGCCTTGCGAGATATGCGTTATCTGAGTCTTTTCATCAGAGAGTTCCAAGCCTCGCTCTTTCAGGAACGCCTCAATTGCAGGACGAACCTGATGTTGCAAAACAGCTTTCGTGGCCCCTGTGATGATGAAGTCATCGGCATATCGTACGACGTGTATCTTGAATGGCTTACGCTTGCGCGCTGTCGAAGCCACGCTTGCATGGACGACATCTTCCAGGCCATCCAGCGTCCAATTCGCAAGTACCGGAGAGATGATTCCCCCTTGCGGGGTTCCTGCCTCCGTTGCGAACAAGGCTCCCTGATCGACATACCCCGCTCGAAGCCATTTGCGCAGAACCACCTTATCCATGGGCACGTTGGTGAGCAGCCAATCGTGACTGATATTGTCGAAACAGCCTCGAATGTCAGCTTCCAGTACCCAATGCGCCGAACCACGTTTCGCCAGTGCATTGAAGCAATGTGCGATTGCATCGGCAGTGGATCGCTGCGGCCGAAATCCATAGGAGTTGGGGTCTGCACGCGTTTCGGCAACCGGCTCAAGTGCCAGTTTCCACAGCGCCTGCATCGCACGATCCCGCATCGTTGGAATTCCCAGCGGACGCTTCTTGCCATTGCTTTTGGGTATGTAGATGCGTCTCAGCGGTTGAGGCCGATAGCCCCGATGCTGTAACGCTTGTGCTCCCGTCGATTTAGCCACCGGAGTCGACCAGATCTTGCCATCAACGCCCGGTGTTCTCTTGCCTCTGTTTTCCGTCACTCGTTTCACGGCCAACAGTTTGCCGCTGAACGAGCGAGTCAGCAGTCGTTGCAAGGCTTGCACCTTGCCCCACCTGCCTTCTCGTGTTGCCTTGGCGATACGTACCTGGAGTCGTTTCACTTGCGACTCGATCTGGTTCCAGTGTTGGGGCCAGGCCGATATGAAGTTCGAAGGCGCACCAATGCTCGCCGTTGCTTGCGCATTGGGTGCGAACACTGCCATCTGCTTTCCTCCGTACAACGATTGATCAGGTTTTCTCGCCATGGAAGACCGTGTGGAAGTCTGCTCGCTTTCGCGCCAGATGATGTTTCAATCTGTATTCACCCCATTACAGGGTGACCTTCGCTTTTCCACATTCCTTTACCCGCAGCATCAACAGCTTGCTTTACAGCTCACCTGCCGAAATCGGCAACGCTACGGGCTTACCCTGTTCCGCATGGATTTCCGAACGGGTCGGGCTCCTCGATTTCGCCGGCGGCACCACATCCACGAGGGGCTATCGGTAAGAGCCCCTGCCTGGCCGCGCACCTTTTGGTTCAAGCCTGTCAGCATCTTTGGCTTGGCTACTATGACGACGTTTATATGAGATTCACTTGTGTTAGCCGTACCCGTTCATCCCTAGCACCTCTCCGCCTTGATGCTGGCAGATTCAGTCTGGCCTCGCGGTTCGACCTACCGAAATATCGGCGGTTACATTGTCCCCAGAGCTTCAGACCCGGCTGTTGCCGGCCACGCCTGTCTGGGTAGGGAACGAGTGGTGGAACAGTCGGTTCCGTCGGGCGTTAACCTGCGGAACAGAAACCCATGCGACTTTCAGGTCGCACTGCCGAAGTAGTACTGGTTACCCTTCTTGGTCTGATGCATTTCCGGGTCGCGCTTACCGTCCTTGTTCTTGGTCGAACTCGGCGCATTGATCCGCGTGGCATCGACGATCGTGCCTTGGCGCAGCGACAGCCCTCGGTCGCCCAGATAGCCATTGAGGACAGCCAAGATGCCGGCGGCTAGTTCGTGCTTCTCCAGCAAACGACGGAAGTTGAGGATGGTGGTTTCATCGGGGATACGCTCCAAGCTCAGCCCCGCGAACTGGCGCAGGATGGTGGTCTCGTACAGCGCCTCTTCCTGAATCGCCCCGGCTTTCCTAGACACTCTCCAAGCTCTGGAAATAACGCTTTTCAAACTCCACTGGCGACAGCTGCATAGCGCTGCTGTGCCGGCGCTTGGGGTTATAGACCATCTCGATGTAATCGAACACATCACTGCGGGCTTCTTCGCGAGTGCCGTAGGTTTTCCGTCGGATGCGCTCCTGCTTCAGCAACTGGAAAAAGCTTTCCGCGACCGCGTTGTCGTGACAGTTACCGCGTCGACTCATGCTGCTGATTAGGTTGTCGGCCTTTAGGAAGCTCTGCCAGTCCGAGCTGCTGAACTGGCTGCCCTGGTCGGAGTGGATCATCACCTCCTGCCTGGGCTTGCGCCGCCAGACCGCCATCAACAACGCATCGATGGCCAGGTCGCTGCACATCCGTGGTTTCATCGACCAGCCGATCACCTGGCGCGAAAACAGATCCAGCACCACCGCCAAGTACAACCAGCCCTCATAGGTGCGGATGTAGGTGATGTCGGTGACCCAGACCTTGTTCGGCTCGCTGACCTTGAACTGCCGCTCCAGGCGGTTGGGCGAAGCCACCGTCGCTTACCGCCGTAATAGCCGGGGCGCCGACGATAACCGGTCTGCGAACGCAGCCCCTCCACCCGCATTAGGCGAGCCACGCGGTGCCGGCCACAGGACTCGCCCAGCTCACGCAGGTCGTCGTGGATCTTGCGGTAGCCGTAGACCCCGCCGCTTTCCAGCCAGGCATGCTTGATCAATCCGAGCAGGCGCTGATCTTCCTTCTCGCGTGCGGATTTCGGCTCGGCCAGCCAGGCGTAGTAACCGCTGGGATGTACCTGGAGGGTCTGGCAGAGACGCCGTACCGGGTACTCCACCGACAGCTTGCTGATGACGGCGTACTTCAGCCGGACTCCTTGGCAAAGTACGCGGCGGCCTTTTTTAGGATGTCTCGCTCTTCGGTCACCCGCTTGAGTTCCGCGCGCAAGCGACGCAGCTCGGCCTGTTGATCATCTACCTGCTGCCGCTGTGCTTGGGGCTTGCTGTAGCGCTTTACCCAGGCGTACAGGCTGTGCGCGGACACGCCTAGACGCTCCGCCACATCGGCAACGCGCAAACCGCGCTCGGTGACTTGCTTGACCGCTTCGATCTTGAATTCTTCGGGGTAACGCTGGTTGCTCATGGCACCTCCTGATGGGCCTCATTATGAGGCTTGGAGGTGTCTACGAAACCAGGGGCGATTCATCCATCGCTGGATCGCTGTAACCGAACCAGTTTTGCATCAGGTGCACGCGCAGCATCGCCATCAGCGGATAGGCCGGACGACCGCCTTCACCCTTGGGATAATGCGGCTCGATCAAGGCAATCAAACCCTTCCACGGCACCACCCGATCCATCTCGATCAGGAACAACTCTTTGCGGGTTTGTTTGCGCTTACCGGCGTACTCGGCGTCAGCGAAGGTCATCTGCTTCATGGGGAAACTCAGCGGGTGGAATCCGGGTCTTTTGCCAAAATCTGGAAGTCTTCTTCAGAGTTTCCCTAGCATTAAGCTGGGCGCGACAACAGACGTCTAGTTGGGCGGCACCTGAAGGTTTCGACCAGCCACATAACGGCCTAGGTCAATCGACGGGCAAGAATAGAATGTCTCCTATAGTCGCTAGTGTGCGCTCTCTTGCTTGGATGGCATTACGTTCTGGCCCAACGTTACTGTAGCGAATCCGCAGCAGTATCAATCAAAGCCTCCTGTATCCCGCGTGAAGAAAGACGCTACGTTGCGCCCGTTCTTCCACGGCTTCGCTTGCCGCCCCGCTACGGCAGATTCGAAGTATTCATCGAAATGTCATCCTTTAGAAGCAGTGCGTTAACAAGGAATTTCTACCCTTTGCATCGCGAACCGCAATTGTGCGGCCAGCAATATTGCGAAAGGTGATCAAATGACGCCCCATCCGATACAGGACGCCGTGCTGCGGGTCGACCGGTTGAGCGTCGTCTATCCAGGCGGCGTGACAGCCCTACGCGATACCTCGATTGCATTTCGGCGTGGTGAGTTCACCGTGCTGCTTGGTCTCTCGGGCGCAGGCAAGTCGACCTTGCTCCGTAGTCTCAATCGACTCGTCACGCCCACTGGCGGCAGTGTCACCAGCGAACTCGGTGAACTCGGCAGCGGCTCGGCCTTGCGTCAGCATCGTCGGCGTACCGCCATGATCTTTCAGCACCACCAGCTAATCGAACGTCAAAGCGCACTGGCTAATGTGCTTACCGGTCGGCTGGCCTTTCACAACACGCTCCGCTCGCTGTTTCCTCTGCCGCGTGCCGATCAGGAGATTGCGCTCAGTTGCCTCGCTCGGGTCGGTCTGGCAGACAAGGCGCTAAGCCGGGTGGACAAACTGTCCGGTGGCCAGCAGCAGCGGGTAGGCATCGCGCGTGCGCTAGCGCAACAGCCGGCGATCATTCTGGCCGATGAGCCGGTAGCCAGTCTCGACCCGGCCACTTCGGTCCGTGTTCTCGGATTGCTGCGCGACATCTGCAAGGAAGACGGCATCACCGCCATCGTTTCGCTGCATCAACTCGAATATGCCCGCCGCTTCGCCGATCGCGTCGTCGGGCTGGCCGATTCTCAGATCGTTTTCGATGCCGCGCCCTCGGAACTCACCGATGCGCAGCTTGAGCGCATCTATGCAGGCCGCTCTACGACTCAGCCAGCGAATGCTCCGGCTGAACCACCTGTCATGCTCGAACCTTCACTGGAGATGTCCCGATGAAACGCTTATCCGCGCTCTTATTGACTTGCTTGCTGTCCGCTGTTTCAAGTTTGTCCGCCCTAGCGGCCGATGCCGATCCGGATGTGCTAAAGGTTGCCCTGCTGCCGGACGAAAACGCCTCCGAGCTGATCAAGCGTAACCAGCCGCTGAAGGATTATCTGGAAGAGCATCTGGACAAGAAGGTGCAGCTGATCGTAACCACCGACTATTCCTCGATGATTGAGGCGATGCGCTTTGGCCGTATCGACCTGGCGTATTTCGGTCCGCTGTCCTACGTCATGGCCAAAAGCAAAAGCGACATCGAGCCCTTCGCTGCCATGGTCATCGACGGCAAGCCGACCTATCGCTCGGTGATTATCGCCAATGTGGCGTCAGGCGTGAATGAGTATGCCGACCTTAAGGGCAAGAAGATGGCCTATGGTGACCGGGCATCGACGTCCAGCCATTTGATTCCCAAAGCCGTGCTTCTTGAGACGGCCGGTTTGACGGGTGGGCAGGACTACGAACAACATTTTGTGGGCACGCATGACGCCGTTGCCGTCAACGTGGCGAACGGCAACGCCGATGCGGGTGGGCTGTCGGAGGTAATTTTCAATCACGCAGTCGAACGTGGCCTAATCGATCCGAGCAAGGTGAAAGTACTTGGTTACAGCGGCGAATACCCCCAGTACCCCTGGGCGATGCGCTCGAACCTGAGCCCCGAGCTGAAAACCAAGGTGCGGGATGTATTCGTCGGTATCGACGATCCCGAAGTGCTGCGCAACTTCAAGGCCGAGGCCTTCGCGCCAATCACCGACGCCGACTACGATGTGATCCGCAACATGGGATCGCTGCTCGGTCTCGACTTCGCCACGATGTGAGCACCGATATGTCTACTCATTACGACGTGCAGGCGCTGCCTGCAGAGCAACGCGAGCACATCCTTCGAGGCTTCGGCCTCGGTTGGTGGCGCCAGCTGGGGCAGGTGGCGATTGTATTCGGAGTGGTGCTGTTGGCCTGCTGGTACGTGGGGCTGCTCGATGCCACCACGCTGCTGAACGGGCTGCCCTCCATCGCGACCCTGGCAGGCGAGGCCATGCCGCCAGACTTTTCGGGCTATCGAAGCTGGATTCGCCCCTTGATCGACACCTTGGCGATGAGCATCGCCGGTACGGCCATCGCAGTGGTGTTCTCGCTGGTGGTGGCCTTCGTTGCAGCGCGCAATACGGCGCCGCACCCCCTTGTGTTCGGTGTTGCCCGGGTGCTGCTCAATGCCCTGCGGTCGGTGCCGGAGCTGATCATGGGCATCATCTTCGTTGCAGCCGTAGGGTTCGGCGCCTTGCCGGGCGTGCTTGCCCTGGGTCTGCATTCGGTCGGCATGGTCGGCAAGTTCTTCGCCGAGGCCATCGAGCACGTCGACGAAGCGCCGGTGGAAGCCGCTCGGGCGGCGGGGGCTACGCCGATGCAAGTGCTGCTGCACGCGGTTTTGCCACAGGTGACGCCGCAGTTCGCCGACGTGGCGATCTACCGCTGGGAATACAACTTTCGCGCCTCCACCGTGATGGGCATGGTTGGCGCCGGCGGTATCGGCTTCGAACTCATGGGCTCGCTGCGCATCATGCAGTACCAGGAGGTTGCAGCAATCCTGCTGGTCATCCTGGCCATGGTCACGCTAGTAGACGCCTTCAGTGGCGTGCTGCGCAAACGTTTCAAATAGGACAAACCATGCTGCCGAAACTCGTTATAACTCACCGAGTACACGATGAGATCCTGCAACTGCTGGCGCCACATTGCGAGCTGATGACCAACCAGACCGACAGCACGCTGCCGCGCGAGGAAATTCTGCGCCGCTGCCGCGATGCTCAGGCGATGATGGCGTTCATGCCCGATCGGTCGATGCAGACTTTCTTCAAGCCTGCCCTGAGCTGCGTGTAGTCGGCTGCGCGCTCAAGGGCTTCGACAATTTCGATGTGGACGCCTGTACTGCCCGCGGGGTCTGGCTGACCTTCGTGCCTGATCTGTTGACGGTCCCGACTGCCGAGCTGGCGATCGGACTGGCGGTGGGGCTGGGGCGCATCTGCGGGCAGCAGATGCGTTCGTCCGCTCTGGCAAGTTCCAGGGCTGGCAACCACAGTTCTACGGCACGGGGCTGGATAACGCTACGGTCGGCATCCTTGGCATGGGCGCCATCGGACTGGCCATGGCTGATCGCTTGCAGGGATGGGGCGCGACCCTGCAGTACCACGAGGCGAAGGCTCTGGATACACAAACCGAGCAACGGCTCGGCCTGCGCCGGGTGGCGTGCAGCGAACTCTTCGCCAGCTCGGACTTCATCCTGCTGGCGCTTCCCTTGAATGCCGATACCCAGCATCTGGTCAACGCCGAGCTGCTTGCCCTCGTACGGCCGGGCGCTCTGCTTGTAAACCCCTGTCGTGGTTCGGTAGTGGATGAAGCCGCCGTGCTCGCGGCGCTTGAGCGAGGCCAGCTCGGCGGGTATGCGGCGGATGTATTCGAAATGGAAGACTGGGCTCGCGCGGACCGGCCGCGGCTGATCGATCCTGCGCTGCTCGCGCATCCGAATACGCTGTTCACTCCGCACATAGGGTCGGCAGTGCGCGCGGTGCGCCTGGAGATTGAACGTTGTGCAGCGCAGAGCATCATCCAGGCGTTGGCAGGTGCGCGCCCAATCAACGCTGCGAACCGTCTGCCCCAGGCCGAGCCTGCCGCATGTTGAATCCGGTCTGGCTGAAGAGCCTGGTAGCGATCGTTCAAACAGGCAGTTTTCAGAGCGCGGCGAGGGCGTTGGGGCTGGCCCAGCCGACGGTGTCGCAGCACTTGCAGAAGCTTGAAGAGCAGGTCGGCGTAACGCTGGTGCAGCGCAGTCGTAGAGGCTGCCAGCCTACCACACGTGCGCTGGCCTTCATGCCGCATGCGACCGCCTTGCTCGACATGCACGCCCGGGCGCTAGAAGCCCTGCATGGAAATAGTGAGCGCGTCGGGGCCAGCTCCAACATCGGCACCTACCTTCTCCAGCCATTCGTGCGCAGCTATCTGACGACCGCAAATGAGAGGGGCGAGGTGGATCTGCGCATCGCCGCCAACCCGGATGTGGCCGACCAGCTACTGGCGGGCCAGCTCGACGCCGCGATCATGGAATGGTGGCTACCTCACCCCGACTTCGAACACCGCCTCTGGCGGGTCGAGCCGCTGGTACTTATCGTCAGCCCCGACCATCCGCTGGCTGAAGCAGGGTGCATAGAACGCGATCGTCTGGTGGACCTGCCGATGCTGGGAGGTGAACCGGGTAGCGGTACCGGACGGCTTCTGACCGAATACTTTGGCGAGCTGGGCGTGCCTCGCAGCGGTATGCAGCTAGGCAGCACCGAGGCAGTCAAACAAGCAGTCAGGGCGGGACTCGGCGTGTCGTTGGTGATGGCTTCCGCAGTACAAGACGAAGTTCGCAGTGGCGCGCTGGTAGCTCTTCCCATCCCGGGGCTTGAAAAGCGTCTCCAACTGATCTGGCGCAAACCGCCCGGAAATCTGCACCCGCCGGGATTTGTGCGGCACTTATTGGAGGAGGCAGATCTGGCTGGATAAGGTGATGGATGGTTGCGATCCAGCGCTTGGCTTGTCAGCCTAGGGAAACTCTGAAAAAGACTTTCTGATTTGGCAAAATACCGCGACCCCAACCTCGTGAACGAGCAGACGGTGGACGAGAAAGTCTACGACCGCCTTTCCGAACGCATGAAGGACCGCTTTGATCTGTTCGGATCGTTGCCGGACACCATCAAGGACGAATGGATTGACGACATCGAGCATCTGGGAGAATTGATGGATCAGTACATCAATGCCCAGAAGCAGGAAACCGGCTTCGATCTGCGCTACAACGCCACCATGCGCCCAACCGATAACGACTGGCGCAACTGCGCACAGGTCTTGTCACGTCGAGATTTTGAGACGCTGATGAGGAAAGGGTGGTGACCGAGGTCCAATCGGTGAGCTGGTTCGCCACTGCTTATCTGGCGCACTAAGCTCGCTCAGGAGCCTTGTTCAGTGAGGCAGGTTCATAGGTGGCATTAGATAATACCTCCTGCATCCATTTCGGCATCATGCATGCTCTAAGGGTTGCCAGTTCGACAGGGCTGAGGGCGCAGGTAATTTTGGAAAGCGTCTGCGAAGACAGCCCATCTTTGCCGAGGTAATAAAGTGCGGTCAGTGCCATGCCCACCATAGTGCCAGCGTGCTGCAAGCGATGACTGGACACATGCTGTAGGCGAACCACCGCATTACCAACCTTGATTTTGCGGGTTGCTCCGCTTGTGTAGAAAGTCGGTACTACCTGCATCTGAGTACTAAGTCCCAGCCTGCGCACAGCTTCCGCACCATGTATCTGAATCGTCTCGCCATTTGCTTTAGTGAGAATGCTCATGATGGCTAGCGGGCTAGGTATGAGCCGGCGACCGGTGTAGCGGCTAAATTTTGGTCGCATGTAAATGCCGCGAGCGACGCGCTCAAGATGACCTGATTGCACTAGCCTGGAGAATGCCTTATCGACGGCAGCACGAGAGCCAGCCTCTGCGAATAGCGAGCGAGGAAAGGGCTTCCCCTTCTGCATTCGCTTAATTCGGTTCGAGATTGCTTCTGCGACGGACATGGCACCCTTAGCGATCTGATTCTTCGAAATGGACTGACTAGAGGTCTCTCTTTCAACGTCGAGTGTTACCCGTAAGCCTATGATGCAGGCTCAGCGAGCAGGCTCTGTAACTCATCTCCAACTCTCTTTAGCAGTAACTCACGGTCAGCGGGGGCCTCTGCTCCGAGCAAATAGGTGATGGCCAGGAGGGTGACCGGGTGGACATCGAGCACCTTGCAGAGATCATCAAGCTTTTCGAGCGTAGGACTGGTAGCCGCCCGCTCCAGCATGCTGACGTAGGTGCGGCTGCTAACCATTGAGAAGTCTTCCTGGGTAAGCCCCTGGCTGTGACGCACCAACCTCAACGCTTTACTAAACGAATTCCGGACTTCCATTTTGCGCTCCCGCAAAATGGAAAGATGAAGCGTGATTGAACAATATATGACTACAAAATATATTGTTCATTAGTCGAGCATGATTCTCATCAAGGGGCCTGGGATGTTCAAGACAAATCGGAAATCTGAGCTGTTTCCTGGGCGCTCCAACGGCTCTGATGACGTTCAGTTCTGGTCATTTATTGAGCAGGATGCGGCTTGGCCTTGGTTCTATCTTCAGCTGGTGGAGGACGCTGGTGGGGAATTGTTTCGCAGCATGCTAATGGTTCCGACACCCGTACAGCTTGAGCAGGTCGTAGCCGTAAAAGATGATCATGCTTGGATTGAGCAGGCCCAGCTTGTGACTCCATCGCACATCAACGATACGGAGCGCTGGACAATGGAGCCTTTGTTGGAGGTCAGTCTGATCCTTGATGATCAGGGGCTTGAGCTCGGATATAGGTATCGCGTAGAGGGAGGTCGAGAGTACAGCGTTTCTGTCGATCCGTTTCCAGACGGACAGCTGAAAACTCACATGATCTTCTCTGCTGCATTGCACATCAGGGCGGAAGGCTATTGATTTCAGGTGTTTAGCTTGTTTGGAGGTGAGGCATGACAATGCCATGCGAACGTACCCGAGCAGTGATACAGACACATGACTTTCTTCTTGAGCTCTCGCGTGATGGGTCTTTGCCCGAACGGGTTCGGCGTGATGCTCGATTCCTGCTGCGTCATTATCCAAGCCGGACTGACATGCTTATGGCCGGCCGGATTGAGGAACAGGCGGAGACGCTGCCAATTGGAGCTCTTGGCCCTGTATTCAGCTCGACAACAACTCTCTAATAGGTATCGAATCGGATGTGATCGCTCTCGCCCTCTACAATCGCGGGCCCACATGAGCGTATGAGGAAGCTTTAAGAAGGGGCTCAGTCGCGCGCGGTGGGGGGATAGGCCTGTACAACTGGGCTGGCGTTTCCCTGCGGTAACGGATAACCCATATATTGCTGCCTTCAGCCGCATCACCGGGTTCGCAGCGCGAGCCGATGCTGTCCTGGCAGCTTCTGAAGGCGAGTCACCCATGTCTGAAGACATCAAGAATACCGCGATCACCGCCGCAGGTTACATTTATCAGAACCGTCAAGGCCTCAGGGTTCTTTGCGATTGGCTTGACGCACCGGCTCGCTATACCCGGGTGAGGTTTGAGTGTGACGACGAGGCTGTCGCGCCGACAGGGCTGGATGACATCGTTGTCGAGCGTGCAGATAGCCTGCTTGATCTCCAGCAGGTCAAGTTCACCCCTGATCCAAACGCGCATCCGCTCTGCTGGGATTGGATGCTGGAAAAGACTGGCAAGACAGCGCGATCGAGGTCGATGTTGCGCAAGTGGTTCGATGCTTTCAAGGCGTTGGAACCGGCGCGTACGGGCTTATTTTCGTTGACGACCAATCGCCGGCCGGATGCCGATATCGAAGCTTGCCTCAGCGGCGGCAAGATCTCCTTTGCCAGGATCCCCGAGCCCAGGCGCTCTGAGGTCATCGCGGAACTTGGTGGCGAGCAAGACTGCGAGGCGTTTTTTAGCCAGCTGCACATTTTTCACAGTGACAAGGGGTTCGACACGCTGGAGCAAGAGGTCGATGCGCGACTTCGCAAACACGGCACTCCTGAGGGTATTGCTAACCTCAAGTACGTAGCTTTGAACTGGGCGACGCGGAAAAACTTCCCACCCCCTGACGGTTGGATCACGCTGGAGCAGGTTCGCACCATCCTGCGCTCGACACCAGCGGCGCCTTTGCCAGAGGACTTCGTTGTCCCACTGGGCTACGAGGTGCCTGATGAGACGTTCCATTCGGAGTTTGCCCGTGACACCGTCAATGCTACTGGTGGGGCGATCGTGCTCACTGGGCCGCCGGGTCGTGGAAAAAGTACCTATCTGAGCGCGTTGTGCGACACGCTCGCTGAGCGGGGCATCCCTACCGTCCGGCATCATTACTTCCTCTCGACGACGGAGCGAGGGCGAGACCGGGTGAACAGCTATGTAGTCGAGCAGTCCATCGAGGCGCAAGTCAAACGGTTTCATCCGGATGTTCAGGTGCCGGTGGGCGACCTGCGCTCGCTACTTGAAGCGTGTGCTTCTCACTACAAGCAACTGGCCAAGCCGTTCGTTCTTGTCTTGGACGGGCTGGACCACGTCTGGCGCATTAACGCCGAGGACAAGCGGCCGCTGGACGATGTGTTTGCCCAGGTGATCCCATGCCCGGACAACATGGTGCTGCTCGTCGGCACCCAGCCAGTGGACGACGTCCAGTTACCGACGGACCTGCTTGCTGTCGCGCCTAAAGCGGAGTGGCGTACGCTGCCAGCGATGTCTGAAAACGCAGTCCTGTCCTATTTGCGCAAGGCATTTCAGGAAGGCAGATTTACGACTGGATTCGAGGGCGAGGATGGAGTTGAAAGGCAACTGCAGGAGACTGCGACCGCGCTTCGTACGCAGACCAATGGTCATCCTCTGCATGTCATCTATGCCGTTGCGGAGCTTGAACATACCAGTCGCAGTTTGTCGAGGTGGGACGTCGAGCAGCTGAAGGGGGACTTAAGTAGGGAGGCACAGTTCTACTACGCATCGCTTTGGCAAAGCCTCCCTCCAAGCCTCAAGGACACATTGCGGCTCGTATGCGCCTTCTCGTTCTTCTGGCCTAGATCTGCATTCGGGGAGATCGCCACAAAAGTCGGCACGGCGGAGCCGGAGGTCGCAAAAGTTGAGCATCTGCTTCACTCCTCGGCGGCTGGCCTGAAGGTTTTCCACGAGAGCCTTGCAGTCTTCGTGCGCGCAACCCCAGGCTACGTCGACCGCATTGAGGAGCTGATGCCAGCAGTAGCAAGTTGGTTGGAGAGCTCAGCGCCCACCTCGCTACGCGTGAACTGGCTCTGGACGGTTCAGGCGAGATTGGGTGACCCCAAGAACCTTATCGCCGGTCTCACCCGCGACTGGATCATGCTCCGCCTGGAAGAGGGATACCCGGAGTCGCTTTTTGACACGCTGCTATCAGACGCGCTGGTTGCAGCGCTGGATACCAAAGAGTTTGCTGAAGCCTATCGGCTCCAGCATTTAAAGGGGCGGATGGTCGGTGGGAGCCGATACCAGATGCAGAGCGACGACATGGCCAGGCTGATCTCGTTCACCTTCTTCCTCACCACAGAGGAGAGTGTCGTGCGTGAGGCTCTAGCCTCTAGACACGAGCTGGACATCCTCCAGCTCGCCGCGCTTGGGTTGGCCCTGCGTACACGGGGCGATGAGATTGTGGCTGAAATGTGTGGTGAAGAGGCGCTTCGTCGGTTCAGGGGGCTTAGTCGTTTCTCCAGCAGGTACTCGTCGAGTGCTGGCTCTGATGAGTTCCAGTTCCTGGTCGACGCATTTGCACGGCTTGGCGTCATCGGTGCGACACCAACAGCGCTAGCTCAGCTGGTTTCCGAAAACGGGGCGGCCGTTTGGCTGCCAAGAGTCCAGATATTGGTTGAGGAAGGTAATTTAGACGACTTGATGGAGGTCGCTGCTTCGCTTGCTGCTGGTAGGAGCAAGAACCTCATCAGTGACGCGTGCGTTCGCGCGGCAGCGACCGCTGGAGTGAGCATCACCGAGCGCGATGACTTCAGCGCGCTTGCCCGAACGCCCCTCGTCGCTGCCGTAGAGGCAGCTTGTAAGAGGGTTTCCAAGCCCATGAACGAGCCTATCCCCATTGAGTGGCTCAATGGTAACTACTACGAGCGCAAAGAAGATCTGGCTACACTCGCGCACCACTGGTTCTTTAGCGCCGTTCATCTGAGCCTGTCTATGGCTGTAGAAGGGCAGACCGCCTTCGAGTTCGTGCGAGCTCCCTCCTACAAAGACAAGGCGAACATCACCGACTTTCTCAACGCACTCTCTGCGGCCGGTGCACAGGTTGCGCACCAATGGTGGCAGGGGGAGTTCATAGACTTCCATGAGCTGTTCGCGTTACTCCAGACAGTGGAGTTCAGGCGTTTCAGGCAAAACCATGACGAGAGCTCTGCAGCCGAGGACTTCCGGAGCGCACTGCATCGAATTGCCTGCGACATTCGTGTAGGGAGCATCCTGCAGGGGCACTTCGACGATGTGCCCCTGACCAAGGAAACTATGGAGGCGGCCGGGCAGTACGTTTGGTTTGACAGTGAGTCCTTCCGCACTCAGTACGCGTCCGGATTGCTGGCGAGGATGGGCGATGATGCGGCGGCGGCGTTCGTTGAGTCCCAGCGTATCCTGCTTGATGCAGAGATCTGCCGTGAAACCAGCGTACATCTTCAGACACCGCTCCAGCTTTGTTCCATTGCGCTAGCCCATGGGTTGAGCGCCAGTGCTCGCGAGTTGTGTAAGCAGACCTGGGAGCTGAGTACTGGCTATGCGCATCGTAAAGACCCTACGCTGAACAACACGGTCGACGCCATCGGCTACCTAGTTGATGTCGCACCGAACGACTCCCGTCGATTGCTCGGCCGTATTGCGCCGCAGGTGCACCACGTCCTGGACTACACCGACGGGAAGGGCACCAGACATGTTCTGGCGGCCGCCGATCGGCTGCTTGCGAAGTTGAAGCCGTCTGCTCTGGTAATCAAGTACGAGGAGCACATACACGCAGGCGACTGGTCGCAAGCAGAGGACAGTCTGCGGGAATACGTGGTGCAAGGCATCGAGGACGGTTGGCCTCTGGACGCGTTGATGCGAACCGCACTACATCCTGAGATTCATGACGTGCTGAGTAAACTTGCACTCGAAGGTAACTCAAGGGCTGCAGAGCGGCTTGGCGTCCTTCGGGAGCACGTCGGTTGGGACATCGGTTTGCTGCAGAGACCGGAGTATCCCGGCAGTAGTAGCGAGAGCAAACCTTACACGGGAGATGTAACGGACTTTGCACCGGAACAACTCAGCGACCTGCTCGACAGTTTATCGGCCAGCCACAGCGAGCAAGAGAAACTCCTTCGCGACTGGTATCAGCACTGGGATAAAGCGGGGCAAGGAAAGCGACTGCTCTCGGCGCTCGACGGCTTGCTTCTGTCAGAAAAGGGCTGGCCCAGCGGAGTCTTGGTGCTGTCTGACCTGGCCTTTCAGACGAGGCGCAAACTAAGTGGCGTGAAGGCAGCATGGAAGTACCTTGTCCAGGCGCATATCCGAAACGGTGCCTGGGTCGGGTTTGCGGAGAAAGAAGAGAAGACCCTCAGCAGACTCGATTTAGTCGTCAAGCATTATCCGCAGCGCTGTGACGAGTTTGTGGCTGCGACAACCTACGCCATGTTCGGCGATCCTGAACCGCCACGTGTGGCGCCCACGGAAGTTATGGTCTACTTCTATGCGCGACAAAATAGGATCGCTGAGGCAGTGAAGTTCGCGGAGACGATGGTCAATTGCGTTATTGAAGACACCCGTACCCTGCCGTTGGAGCGGCCTCGCTGGGCGGCTGAGTTGGTATCTTCTGAGATAGCGGAGGCTTGATGGACGAGCTTCGCATCCTCGTTGCTCGGCTTGGTTGGCCGTCAACGTCTACAAGGTGGTGGGCCATGCAGGAGCTGGCAGCTAGGCTGGGGGAGCCAGGTTCGAAGGCTGAGACCGAGTCCGTGCTTCTCCAAATGCTGAGCTCACGCCAGCTTGAGGCCGAAGTGGTCGAGATCCTGTGTATCTTCTGGATGGCGGTAAGAGCATGCGGCTACTCCCCCACTTCCAAGCTGGCTGAGAGCACTTCGAGGTCATCCATCCTTTCGGACCTCGTTCTGGAAAGCTGTGGTCTGTTGCCAGAGGGCGACGACGAAGCGCTGGAGGAGGTTCCCGAGGAGTTCGAGATACCCCAGGACTTTGACGGCGTGCAGGGCTCAGATTTGCCTCGGATCTTCCGAACTTCCTTGGGAAAGCTTGAGAGTCATACTGGGCTGCCGTTCGTCCGGCAGATGGCCTTTGAGTGGACGGCGAACCGCACCGCCTACCCAGACGCTCCGTTCCAAGGAGACCCCTGGCACTTCCTGAGGCCCATGGGCGAAGGTTTTGTCGGACAGCTATCCTCGCGGGCTGCTCTTCGCGCCATCTCCGCCTACCTTCGCACGCTGGCGGTTGCCGAAGATTTGTGGGGTATGCCAACGGATCTGGCGGAAGAAAGGGCTCTCTTGGCTTTACCTGTTCATCCGACCTTAGCCTTCCTCCGACCACTACGCCCTGTTTGGTTCCCTGCAACAACCGACTTCGACGGTGACACCGAGGCAATCGAAGCCTCCCTGCGAGCTCTGATTAGTCGCGTAGAGGCAGCGCGACCAAGTGACGAACTGATCGCGTTCAGTTCGCCAATCGTGATGTCGATCGAGAGGTGTGTGGAGGTCTCGATCGTTCGCTGGTCACAAGCGGCGGGCAGCGAGATCGCTGATGTGGATTTGGCTGTACATTTGGAGAACATCTGGTCCAGCGGGCGGATGCTTCGCAGTGCGGCGCCTGAGCCTCTGAGCACGACGACTCTTTTGATACCCCCCCATCTTGGCAGCCTAATAGATGGAAAGTGCAAGGCCTGGCCGCTTGCCGCGCCGCTCGATCTCGACCGCATAGGCTATCTTCAACACGATTTGTATCCGGGGCGGCTATTCCTTCCAACGCTCCCTGGCTGCGACCAGGCCGAGTTCACCCCTTGTGGTGGGCAGTTGGAGGTCAAGGTGGGCGAGCAGGTCATCGCTGATCTCTGTTACTGGAATGCGGGCTGGGGACCCGCACGCCCCATGCAGTTCGAAGGCAACTGTGGTGCCGCACTCATTTCAAGAGGTACGAGCTATCGGGAAGCGGGGGGCTCAACGGAAGGGGCGGTTCGCTCGTTCTATCTTTGGCAGGTGCGAACACTGCACCGAGACAACACCTTTGACAGGTTTAACCAAGCGCTGGCTATGGGCGCTATGTTCGTCTAGTTAGTCCCAAATCACTGTTGATGGCCGTTTATGGCTCGGGCTGTGTAAAAACCTCTGAGTTTTGCCGCTGGTTCGGAATCCCGAAGGGCCGTATTTGAGGCGCACGTAATCCCATCGAGCAAAGCTCCTGAAGGCATATCGTGTACCAGATGAACGAAGGCGTGCATGTACCCTGATTGGAGGCTTCGATGAAGATCACAGCTATGGAACAGAGCAAATCGGTCAGTGATGTCCTGTGCGACATCTGCGGCGATAGCACGCGCGTTGAAGGGCAAGGATTGCAATTTGGCACTCTTCGCGCCAGTTGGGGCTATGGCTCGGCTCATGATGGCGAGCGCTATGAGGTCCATCTGTGCGAGTCCTGTTTTTTCAGAACGCTTTTAGGTCTCAGACGTGAGCGGATGGTGAACTTCATGTTCAGTGATGAAGACCAAGATCTCAGCGACTTTGGGCGCGTTGCTCACGATGATTTTTTCAATGAGGGTGGTAGCTCGGCCACCTAATTCCGGGGAGCCCGCAGAATTCGGAAAAAATCGTACGTTAAGGTTTTCCGGGCAGCCGTAGCGGCCGGAATTTCCCGTCTTCCAGCCTGCGGCTCTGCCGCCAGACGTAATCGCCGGTCAGGTTGATGTGCTCCCAGCCCAGCGGCGACAGGTATTGCAGCAACTCGCCGTCCACCGGCTTGCCCGTGTCGCCCATCGCCTGGGTGGCGCGCTCCAAGTACACCGTGTTCCACAGCACGATGGCGGCGGTCACCAGGTTGAGGCCGCTGGCCCGGTAGCGCTGCTGCTCGAAGCTCCGATCCCTGATCTCGCCCAGGCGGTTGAAGAACACCGCCCTGGCCAGGGAGTTACGCGCCTCGCCCTTGTTCAGCCCGGCATGCACGCGGCGGCGCAGCTCGACGCTCTGCAACCAGTCGAGGATGAACAGCGTGCGTTCGATCCGGCCCAGCTCGCGTAGGGCGACAGCCAGGCCGTTCTGGCGCGGATAGCTGCCGAGCTTGCGCAGCATCAGCGAGGCGGTGACGGTGCCCTGCTTGATCGAGCTGGTCAGGCGCAGGATGTCGTCCCAATGAGCGCGCACGTGCTTGATGTTCAGGGTGCCGCCGATCAGTGGGCGCAGCGTCGGGTAGGCCTGCACCCCCTGCGGCACGTACAGCTTGGTTTCGCCGAGGTCGCGGATGCGCGGCGCGAAGCGAAAACCCAGCAGATGCATCAGGGCGAAGACGTGATCGGTGAAGCCGGCCGTGTCGGTGTAGTGCTCCTCGATCCGCAGGTCGGACTCGTGGTACAGCAGGCCGTCGAGCACATAGGTGGAATCGCGCACGCCGACATTCACCACGCGGGTGCTGAACGGGGCGTACTGATCGGAGATATGGGTGTAGAACAGCCGCCCCGGCTCGCTGCCGTACTTCGGATTGACGTGCCCGGTGCTCTCGCCCCGGCCGCCCGCCCGGAAGCGCTGGCCATCGGAGGATGAGGTGGTGCCGTCGCCCCAGTGAGCGGCGAAGGCATGCCGGTACTGGTGGTTGACCAGCTCGGCCAGGGCTGCCGAATAGGTTTCGTCGCGGATGTGCCAGGCTTGCAGCCAGGACAGTTTGGCGTAGGTCAGGCCGGGGCTCGACTCGGCCATCTTGGTCAGCCCGAGGTTGATCGCATCGCCGAGGATCGCGGACAGCAGCAACGTCCGATCTTTGGCCTCGGCCCCGTCCTTCAGGTGGGTAAAGTGGCGGCTGAAGCCCGTCCAGTCGTCCACGTCCATCAGTAGTTCGGTGATCTTGATGCGCGGCAGCAACTGGCTGGTCTGGTCGATCAGTGTCTGCGCCTGATCCGGCACCGCCGCATCCAACGGGGTGATCTTCAGGCCGGACTCGGTGAGGATGGCATCGGGCAGCTCGTTGTCCTTGGCCAAGCGGGTGACGGTGGCCAACTGCTCGTCCAGCAGCTGCAAGCGCTCTTCCAGGTACTGGTCGCTGTTCGGGTTGATCGCCAGGGGCAGGGACTGATCCCGCTTGAGCGCGGCGAACTTGTCCGCCGGCAGCAGGTAGTCGTCGAAGTCGCGGAACTGCCGCGAGCCCTTGACCCAGATGTCGCCGGAGCGCAGGGCGTTCTTCAGCTCGGACAGCGCGCAGATTTCGTAGAAGCGCCGGTCGAGGCCTTCCGGGGTTACCACCAGCGGTTTCCAGCGCGGCTTGATGAAGGCCGTAGGGGCCTCGGCCGGCACCTTGCGCAGGTTGTCGGCGTTCATCTCGCGCAGGGTCTGCACGGCTGCCAGCACGCCTTGCGCGGCCGGGGCGGCGCGCAGCTCCAGCACTTCCAGCAGGGCCGGCGTGTACCGGCGCAGGGTGGCGAAGTTCTCGCCGACCAGGTGCAGATGATCGAAACCCTCCGGCCGGGCCAGCAGCTCGGCCTCGCTGACGCTCTCGGTGAACTCGTCCCAGGGAATCACCGCCTCGATGGCGGCATAGGGGTCGCTGCCGCTTTCCTTGGCCTCCAGCAGCGCCTGGCCGATCTTCGAGTAAAGGCGCACCTTGTCGTTGATTGCCTTGCCCTGCTTCTGGAACTGCTGCTGATGCTTGTGCTTCGAGCCGCTGAACAGCTTGACCAGGATGCGGTCGTGCAGATCCACCAGCTCATCAATCACAGTCGCGGTGCTCTCCAGCACTACGGCGGCCAGGGTCGCATAGCGCCGCTGCGGCTCGAACTTGCCAAGGTCTTTGGGCGTCATCTGCCCGCCCTCGCGGGCCAGCTTGAGCAGTCGGTTCTGGTGGATGTGCCGGCCGAGGCCTTCGGGCAAGTCCACCAGCTGAAATGTCTTCAGCCGTTCGATGTGTTCAAGCATGTGCCGGGAGTTGGGTTTCAGCGGTGCCTGCCGCAGCCAGGTCAACCAGGTGATGCTGCTGCCGGCCTTGAGCTTCAGCAGTTCGTCCAGCTTGGCACGGTGCGAGTCCGTGAGCGGCCCGACCAAGGCGCGGTAGACCCGGCGATTGGCGAGGGCAATGGCTTCCGAGCAGGCTCGATCAATCACGCTCAGCGCCGGCAGGATGCGCCGTTTCTGCCGGAGACTCTCCAGCGCCTGACCGGCCAGCAGCAAGCCCTTGTCGGTCTGCTGGGCCAGCTCGGTCAACTCGCGCACCAGGACGCGGAAGTCGGATAGGCCGAAGGGAGCCAGTTGCAGGTAGGTGCGCAGTTCTAGGGCGTGTTCGCGGCGGGTCACGTCGCGCTCACCGTACTTCGCCCAGCTCGCCGGATCGACCTGAACCTGCTTGGCCACCCACAGGATAACCGGCTCGGCCAGCTCGCTGTCGGTGCCCAACGCATAGCCAGGGTAGCGCAGCAGGCAGAGCTGCACCGCAAAGCCCAAGCGGTTGGCATCGCCGCGCCGCTGGCGGATCAGCGATAGATCGGAATCGTTGAAGGTGTAGTAGCGGATCAGGTCATCCTGGCTTTCCGGCAACGCAAGCAGGGTGTCCCGCTCCGTGGCCGAGAGGATCAAGCGACGCGGCATGTATCAGTCGTCCGTGCGGAGGTACTGGTAGAGGGTTTCCCGGCTGATGTTGAACTCGCGGGCAAGCTGCGCCTTGGGCTCGCCGGCCGCCGCCCGCTGCCGCAGGGTAGCAGCCTGCTCGTCGGACAGTGCCTTCTTGCGGCCCCGGTACGCGCCGCGCTGCTTGGCCAGGGCGATACCCTCGCGCTGCCGCTCACGGATCAGGGCGCGCTCGAACTCGGCGAATGCCCCCATCACCGACAGCATCAGGTTGGCCATCGGCGAGTCCTCGCCAGTGAACACAAGGCCCTCTTTCAGGAACTCGATGCGTACGCCGCGCTGGGTCAGCTTTTGCACCAGGCGGCGCAGGTCGTCGAGGTTGCGGGCCAGGCGATCCATGCTGTGCACCACCACGGTGTCACCTTCGCGGACAAAGCTCAGCAGCGCCTCCAGCTGGGGCCGTTGGGTGTCCTTGCCGGAGGCCTTGTCGGTGAACACCTTGCTCACCTGGGTCTGTTCCAGTTGGCGTTCCGGGTTCTGGTCGAAGCTGCTGACTCGGACGTAGCCGATGCGATGTCCCTGCAAGATACCTCCATGAGGTGGAATCGGCGGATGGGCTTAAGTGCACTTTCTGTTCCGATGTGCCCCAAAGTCCGGTTTTGTCAGGCTGAAATCTAAGACCTTCGCGGGCATGTGTCAAAATATTCGAAAATGGACTCTATTCTGACGAAGCGGCGTGGCCATGTCTGACATCCGGTTAGGGTATGCCTCAATCTGACGGTAGCGAGTCGCAGGCGTTCGGATCGGCATCGGTTTCGTTCCCTGTCTTGGCACGCGCTTCGAAGCGTTGATAACACTCCAACCCGCAGAAGTGCTCGACGTATTCCGCGCCTTCCGGGGTGAAGGCGGCATCGAGCGGGATTTCCTTGCAGCACACGCAGCAACTGGTGGTGGTCGAGTCACTTGCATTCATGGTGGCACCCCTCCATTGACTGACGAAGACGGCGAATGCCGCCGCCGGCATTGGCTTCGCGAACAGGAAGCCTTGTCCTGTGTCGCAGTCCGCTTGTCGCAATAGATCAAGACTCGCCGATGTTTCCACGCCTTCAGCCACCACATCCATGCCCAGCCCGTGCGCAAGCTGAATCACGGTGTGCACGATGGTTTGGTCGCGGCGGTCGTTGGCGAGCCCGGCGACAAACGATTGGTCGATCTTGAGCGTGCTGATTGGGCAGCACTTCAGATGTTGCAGACAGGAATACCCCGTCCCGAAGTCATCGGCGGCGAAGCGCACACCGATCTGCCGCAAGGCGTCCAGGGCGGGGAAGATCGCCGGATCACCAAACGCGACCGATTCGGTCAGCTCGATTTCGAGATACTCGGCGGGCAACTCGGCATCAGCCAGCACGCCCTTTACCCACCCGTCGAAGTCCGGTCCCACTTGGCTCGCCGAAACATTGACGGCCAGCCGGAACGGTCGCCATGCCAGCATTCGCCAGTCACGCATCTGGCGGCAGGCTTCGCCCAGCACCCAAGCGCCGATTTCAGGCATCAGGCCGGACGATTCGACCACGGGCAGGAACTGGCCCGGTGGCAATAGTCCAAGCGTCGGATGACGCCAGCGCAACAGGGCTTCCGCGCCGACAATCCCACCACTGCGCAGATCGACGACGGGCTGGTAGTGCAGTTCAAGCTGCCCGCGCTCGACCGCTTGGGCCAGTTCCGGCGTCGTCCATCCATCCGGCCGGAAAGCGCTCATTCTCTTTCCCTGAATGCCCGCAACGCCCGCGACAGGGACAGAAGGAACAGGCCGGTCAAACCGAGCGCCGCGATGACCCAATGCTCGCCGAGGAAAGCACCGGCGGTTGTGCCGGCCAGCACGACAGCGAGGATGGGCAGGTGGCAGGGGCAAGTCAGCACAGCCAGTCCGCCCCACAGGTAGCCGGTGATCGGTTTGTGCGTCTCGGACGGCAAGCGCTCGGGGTTGTTCATGGCAGACTCTCCGCGTGCTGTGCCGGCTCGGTCGGCAGGGTGGCCAACTGCACTTCCAGATCGGCCAACGCTTCGCGCCGACGCTCGACGAACTGACGCAGCAGGGCAAGCTGCGCGGCCGCTTCGTCGCCGTCCGCCGCATCCAGCGCCCGGCACAGCCGCGCCAGCGCGTCGAGGCCGATGCCCGCCTCGAAGGCCGCCCGCACGAAGCACAGCCGTTGCAAGGCGGCGTCATCGAACAAGCCGTAGCCGCCTGGTGTGCACGCCACCGGGCGCAGCAATCCGCGCAGCAGGTAGTCGCGCACGATATGCACGCTCACCCCGGCATCAAGAGCCAGCCGGGACACCGTGTAGGCGTTCATTGAACACCTCCTTTTTCTCACCCGGCGCAGCAGGAAAGCTGCTTCACATCCTTGTTGAAGGTCTGCGCCGCGAGCTTCAACCCCTCGACCATCGTCAGGTAGGGGAACAACTGGTCGGCCAGTTCCTGCACCGTCATGCGGTTGCGAATGGCCAGAGCCGCCGTCTGGATCAGTTCACCCGCTTCCGGCGCGACCGCCTGTACGCCGATCAGCCGATGGCTGCCTTCCTCGATAACCAACTTGATGAAGCCGCGTGTGTCGAAGTTGGCGAGCGCACGCGGCACGTTGTCCAAGGTCAAGGTGCGGCTGTCGGTCTCGATCCCGTCGTGGTGGCTTCCGCCTCGCTGTAGCCCACGGTCGCCACTTGCGGATCGGTGAACACCACGGCCGGCATTGCGGTCAGGTCGAGCGCCGCATCGCCGCCGGTCATGTTGATCGCGGCACGGGTGCCGGCCGCTGCCGCCACATAGACGAACTGCGGCTGGTCGGTGCAGTCGCCGGCCGCGTAGATGTTCGGGTTGCTCGTGCGCATGCCTTGGTCGATGGCGATGGCACCTTGCGCATTGACAGTGACCCCCGCTGCGTCCAGCGCGAGGCTGCGCGTGTTCGGTGTCCGACCGGTGGCAACCAGCAGTTTGTCGGCGCGCAATTCACCGTGCGTGGTGGTCAGCACGAATTCACCGTCCATATGGGCGACCTGGCTGGCTTGCGTGTGCTCCAGCACCTCGATGCCCTCGGCACGGAAAGCGGCTGTCACCGCCTCGCCGATGGCCGGGTCTTCACGGAAGAACAAGGTATTGCGCGCCAGGACCGTGACCTTGCTGCCCAGCCGGGCAAAGGCTTGCGCCAGCTCCAGCGCCACCACCGACGAGCCGATTACGGCAAGGCGTTCGGGAATGGTGTCGCTCGCCAGGGCCTCGGTGGAAGTCCAGTAGGGTGACTCTTTCAAGCCCGGAATCGGCGGGACCGCCGGGCTGGCACCCGTGGCGACCAGGCAGCGGTCGAACATCACGACGCGCTCGCCACCCTCGTTCAAACGGACGGTAAGGCTCTGGTCGTCCTTGAAGCGCGCCTCACCGTGCACAACGGTGATGGCCGGATTACCGCCCAGGATGCCTTCGTACTTGGCGTGCCGCAGTTCGTCGACGCGGGCCTGCTGCTGGGCCAGCAGCTTACTGCGGTCAATCGTAGGCACAGTTGCCGCAATACCGCCATCGAACGGGCTTTCCCGGCGCAGATGGGCGATGTGGGCGGCGCGGATCATGATCTTGGACGGCACACAGCCGACATTGACGCAGGTGCCGCCGATGGTGCCGCGCTCGATCAGCGTGACCTGCGCGCCTTGCTCGACGGCTTTCAGCGCCGCCGCCATCGCGGCTCCACCGCTGCCAATGACCGCTACCTGCACTGGGGGCTCGTTGCCACTGTGCTTTTCGGCGGCGGCCATCCATCCCCGCACCTTGTCGAGCAGTCCGACGCGGTTGTCCGCCAGTGGCGCATCGGCTAGCGTTGCCTTGTAGCCCAGTCCGGCCACGGCGGCAGTCAGCGCGTCCGGCGATGTGCCCGGCACGATGGCGAGTTGCGCTGTGCCCTTCGGATAGGACACCAGCGCCGACTGCACGCCTGGCACTTTTTCCAGCGCTTCCTTGACGTGCGCCGCGCACGAGTCGCAAGTCATGCCGGTGATTTTTAGATGGGTCATGCAACAGATCCTTTATCGTTTGTGGCGCCAGACAATGACGTCCGTTGTGCTGCGGTGCCGTTTTCAGTGACTCACTGCTTGACGCTGGACGGATAGCCCGCGTCTGCGGTTGCCTTGGTCAGCTTCTGCACGCTGGTCTTGGCATCGTCGAAGGTGACGACCGCTTGGCGTGTCTCGAAAGTCACGTCAACTTTGCTGACGCCTTCGACCTTGGAAATCGCCTTCTTGACAGTGATCGGGCAGGCGGAGCAGGTCATGCCCGGTACGGACAGCGTGACGGTCTGGGTGGCGGCCCAGACGGGGGCAACAACGGCGGCGAGGGCGAGGGAGGCAAACAGTTTCTTCATGGTGAACTCCGATCAGTAGAAAAATGGCATGACGTAGGGAAATCCGAGCGCGACCAGAACCAGCGCGGCCACGATCCAGAAAATGAGCTTGTAAGTAGCTCGCACTTGGGGAATCGCGCAGACCTCACCCGGTTTGCAGGCCGCTGCCTGCCGGTAGATGCGCCGCCAGGCGAAGAACAACGCCACCAGCGCCACGCCGATAAAGATGGGGCGATAGGGTTCCAACACCGCCAAGTTGCCGATCCAAGCGCCGCTGAACCCCAAGGCGATCAGAACCAACGGCCCGAGGCAGCAAGCCGAGGCGAGGATGGCGGCAAGCCCTCCAGTGAAGAGCGCGCCGCGCCCGGTTTTTGGTTCAGACATGCGCTTGTCCTTTCGAATTGAAATTGGATAGCGTAACCTTACTTCCGTACTCATGTACGGAGTCAAGCGATATGGAAAACAATTTGGAGAACCTGACCATTGGCGTTTTCGCCAAGGCGGCCGGGGTCAATGTGGAGACCATCCGTTTCTATCAGCGCAAGGGCTTGTTGCTGGAGCCTGACAAGCCCTATGGCAGCATCCGCCGCTATGGCGAGGCGGATGTAACGCGGGTGCGCTTCGTGAAATCAGCCAGCGGCTGGGCTTCAGCCTGGATGAGATCGCCGAGCTGCTGCGGCTGGAGGATGGCACCCATTGCGAGGAAGCCAGCAGTCTGGCCGAGCACAAGCTCAAGGACGTGCGCGAGAAAATGGCTGACCTGGCGCGCATGGAGGCCGTGCTGTCTGAGTTGGTGTGCGCCTGCCATGCGCGAAGGGGGAACGTTTCCTGCCCGCTGATCGCGTCACTACAGGGTGGAGCAAGCTTGGCAGGTTCGGCTATGCCTTAGCGTGCTTTATTTTCCGTTTTCTGAGACGACCCCATTCCCGGCTGTGGCAGCACCCAAGTCTAGCCTGCATCTCATCTTTAATTGTGAGATCAACGTCAGCTGAGGCGACGTGATCCCCTGCGCGGAGAGCACTAAACCAAACACGTCGAGGATGCATTGCCTGCTTAAATGGCTGAGTCCGTAGGGTACTTGCAATAGCAGGCGAATATTGACTACCCGCGACTCTGTAGCCGAGCAGCCTGTTGAGCCTTTTGCTGTTCCCTTGCCACAGCCTGCTGCGCTATCCGCTCCTGAATCTGGGTGTAGAGCTGAGCATGCTCATTGTCCCGATCAGCTACAGTGACCACCAGAGAATAGGGCTCCTTCTCTGCTGCAGAGGGGTTCCAGTCACGGTCTTGCCTGACCACGACCAAAAACCACTTTTCACCCGGTTTACACTGCCGAAGCGTCCAGCGTGAAGACTGGACCGTACCGCGGTTTCTCAGCTGGGCCGAGATGTCGCGATTGCTGGACTTGGCCTCCTTGAGCACCTCCGTCTCAGCCTTGAGTTCCTTGCTAAAGTGCTTCTGAACTTCGTCTAGCGAAGTGCCTACAGCCAAGCGATAGTTGATCTGAGTGGCCAAGTAATCAATTCTGGTAGTTCGGACTACTGGCGAGTAAGCCAATGTTATCGAGAGCTCACGTGTCCCACGAGCGGAACGCAGGTAGTCGTCCGGCAAAGGCAGCTCAAAGAACTGGCATCCGTCGTTTTCAATAGTCTCCTCCGACATCAGAACTACGACGTTATCGGAAGATCTGAAGAGGTCGGCCTCACTCACTACGCCATAGCCAGCGACATCTCTCGCCACATCACGCTTCCGAGTGGCTTTAGCCTCCTTGTAGCCCTTTCTGAACTCATTAGAAAACGTGGAAATAACCTCACCTGGAAGGTAGGCCTGATTGACCAGCATCGCGCGAAGCATATTCGCTGACGCAGTTGGATATTCATTCAGCAAGCGCCCGGCCAAATGAGTGATGTATGGTGCCGCGAAGCTCGTTCCGCTAACTTCTTTGAAGATGGTGTTGCCTGCCCACTGATGGTTAAGCGTAAGTACACCCAGCCCCCGCATGTGCGGCGACCACTGAGCATTGGCCTGCCTCATGGGGCTGGCAAGGTTACCACCCGCCGCAACAAGCTCGGGCTTGAGCGCACCCTTAACCGAGGGGCCATGCCGAGTGAAAGGTGATGGTTGGTTTTCCGAGGCAGGCGAGAGCTGACTGATATCTGGATATTTCTGGCTGTCAAAAGTGGCGTTGTGCCGGGAGATGCTTCCCACCGTCAGCACCATCATTGCGGGTGCCGGATCGATGATTGCGCTTTGTTCTGCGACAAGATATTCGGGGTACTCGTCACGCCAGCTGTTTACCGGAACTGGAGGTTCTTCAGAGCCGCGGAAGTTACCCGTAGAGACCACAAACAAAATGTTATGCCGCCTTGAGAGGACGTCCAGGATGTAGGCGAGCCCCCTGACATGAGCTACATCGTACGGAGCATTATTGTTACCCAGGGAGAGATTGAAGATCCGACATCCAAGCTCGACGAAGTACTCAACCGCTTTCGTCAGTGATGCCTCAAGCGAGAGCTCGTCATAGATCGCATCGCCAGTATGCGGACACTTCTTCATCACCTTCCCATTGAAAATCCAGAGCTCCGGGCGCCAGAAATTTGAGTTGTTGCAGGCCTCTACGTCGCCATACAGGGCCACACCGGCTACAGCAGTACCATGTCCCGCCTGGTCATCGTCTCCTTCCTCATCCACAAAGGAGGCGCTTTCAGCCATCGCAGGTTTCAAGAGGGGGTGGTTCCCGTTGATACCACTGTCCAGAATGCAGACCCGTGCCGCATCTGCGGCCGGTGCAGGTATGTTTCGAGGTAGCTCGTTGATATCCCGATTCAGCTGCTGAATGCTGATTCCGGTGGCGGGAATGAGATCAACAAGCCGGACATCGCGGTGGTTCAGCAGTAGCTGTGCTTGTTCGGGCGTCACCTCAACCCGGTACATGAGCAAGCTGTCCAGATTCAGCTTGTCGAGCCTTTTAATGCGCTCCCCTGAGAGCCAGGCCTCGAAAGCATTTGTGAGTAGGATTCGCTTCGGGTGGCTCGCTACATAGACAGGCCATAGTTCGACATCAAGCTTGAAGGTGGGGGTGTCCGGAATCCCGATATGGGTGATCGCCCAGCTCTTCCGATCCTCCGCAGACCATGTCTCCACCCCTGCGATAGCCTCCAGAATCTGGCCATAGGTCAAGGCGTCGTCCATAACACCCAGCTTCGTCAGATGGTCAGCGAACTTGGCCAAACCTTCTTCTGTCGCGAAAACAACGCAAAGCTGTTTATCCTCCTGGCTGACGAACTCCAAGCCATGGACATCAAGGTTTGAGAAGTTGAGAGTGCCGTCGTATTTCAGTTTGAGGACGTAGGGAGAGTTAGCTGTCGAGCCGATCTGCTTTTTGGCTTGCCCTTCAGCCGTAAGAAAGTAAGCATTGAGTTTCTGGCCATGCCCTCGACGATCTTCACGTTTGGTGAAGGGAGGGGGATTCTTGGTCCGGCGTGAGTTATCCAGAACTTCCCGTGCAATGTTCAGATGCTTGTAGGTAGCCACCGCTTCTTCCTTGAATTGTTATGATTCAGGACTTCCTGAGATCTTCTCTTGCAAGTGCGCTTTTCAGCTCTTTGAGGGTCAGAAACTCTTGCTCCCGCAGGATCATCCGCTTCGCGGCGCGACGTATAACTCGCTCAACATCAGCTCCGCTCTTGCCCTTAAACTCCGTCAATACTTCCTTGTCGTCAATCTCAAATTGACGCCGGATTCCTCTCAGCTTCAGTGACAAAATATCTTTCAGTTGCTTCTCATCCGGGAGCGGAAATTCGATGGATTCATCAAATCGTCGCCAAATGGCCGTGTCCAGAATCTTCTCATGGTTAGTAGCAGCCAAGATCAAACTGCGACCTTCGTATGAGTCCATCATCTGAAGCACTGCGTTTACTACACGTCGCAGCTCACCATGGTCGCCACTATCGCCGCGCTCTTTACCGATTGCATCGAACTCATCGAATAGAACAACAAACGGATGCTGGGCAATAAAATCGAAGACCTTGCGAAGGTTGGCAGCCGTTTCACCAAGGAAAGACGAAACCAGCGCATCCAATCGGACAATTGCCAAAGGTCGATCAAGTTCGAACGCTACTACCTCGGCTGCCAGTGTCTTTCCGCAGCCCGGTGGGCCGAAGAAAATCACCTTGCCCGCGGGCTTCATACCGTAGCTGCGGAGCACATCAGCACGACGGTTCTCTTCGAGTATCTCCTCTAGTGCAGCAGAGCTGCTGGGAGGGAGAATCACTTCATCAAGGGAGCGCTTAGGTGACCTTATGTCAAGCAGCGGTAAACCGCGCTCTTTATCTACGGGAACATCATAGTGAGTGCGTGATGTGCTACTAGATGCTTTGAAGTTCAAGTCGCTGCCGTAGAGGATTTGCTCTAGATCATTAGCGAGAAGATGGTGTTGTTTCTGCCGCTCTTCCTCGATAACAGCTTTAGAGGCAAGGCGAAACGCATCGGTATCACCTGCAGTGCCCGCTTTGAACAACTGGCGAAGAATTTTCCCATTGGCCATAGTCGCCACCCTCTGAGTTACCGCTATTTTATATTATATGTAGGTATTGATAAACCCAGTTGCGGCTACATAACTTGCAATAAATTGTTTCGCATTTTGATCTTCATGGTCAAGGACTCCATTCCTCATTAAATAGCTAAACACACTTGAGATTAAAAGTTTGGAGTAGTGCGGCTGATATGGCAGTGTAGCCTAACTCACGTTCTAAAAACTTTAAATAACTAGCCTTCGAAATTCCGCCGAGCGGCAGAGCATCATGCCGCCTAGCGCCCAATCGCCAATGCTACCCAAGAGTGAGGCAATGGGCCTGCAGGCCTCAAAGCCTGCTAGGCAGCTGGAGTCTGATGCTTACGCAGCTTCTTCATCATCCGCCACCTCCTCGCCCATCGGGGCGGGCGGTCGTGATGGTTGGACTCGGTTTTACATTGGGCACTATTCGCGCCCAGTTGCTTTTTGGTTTTTGAATATAGTTTCCAGCTTTGCGAGCTTTGGTGCTATTGATATCTGGCAGTATCTATTGCTTGGGTTCTTTGTGAAGAAGTCTTGGTGGTATTCCTCGGCTTCGAAGAATTCAGTTAACCTCTCTAAGGTGGTTGCCGTTGGGTTTTTCCAAAGGCCATTTTTTTCAGTTTCTAGTATTGCGGTTTTCGCGGTTACTAGCTGTTCGTCGCTATCATAAAATATGGCAGATCGATATTGGGTTCCAATATCTGCACCTTGCTATTTAGAGTGGTTGGGTCATGTATTGCAAAGAAAATCTCAAGCAATTCGGATAGGCTGATTTTGCTACTATCAAATTCAATCTTTATTGCTTCGGCATGGCCTGTTTTGCCAGTGCATATATCATCATATGTTGGTGCGTTGAGGGTTCCCCCCGTGTAGCCACATTTCACAGACTGAACGCCCTTGATTCTCTTGAAGACTGGTTCAAGACACCAAAAGCAACCGCCTGCCAGTACTATTTTTTCGGTTTTCATACGGGTCTCTGTATAAAATTCAGGGGGCTGGGGTGCTGCCGATATGGGTGCAGTATGGCTGCTCTGCTGTCACGTAGATCGCCTGGCTGGGCTATAGCTATGCTGAGGCGCGCTAGCAATAGGATTCCTAGCATAGATTTACTCTTGACTGTCCTCCTAATCCCTGGGTGGGGTCGTGCGATTCCCAGAACAACTTGAGCAACTGGCCGTACTCGATGACGCCGGGATCGAACACCACCAGCACCGCCTCGGTATGGCCGGTCAGACCGGAACAGACTTCTTCATAGGTGGGGTTGGGCGTAATTCCTCCCGCGTAGCCGACCGCAGTGACCCACACGCCCGGCTGTTCCCAGAAGCGCCGTTCGGCACCCCAGAAGCAACCCATGGCGAATAGCGCCCGACCATAGCCGTCCGGAAACGGGCCGGTGAGCGGATGGCCGTTGACCTGATGGCTGCCAGGCACCGGCATGGGCGTCGAACGTCCGGGCAGGGCCTGCTCCGCGGTTGGCAACGCCTGACGGTGAACGAGAATCTGCGAGCGCAGTGTCATGTCGGTGGCCTCGGTATCGGTCGATCGCTCAAGGCTACCCAAGCTGGCGCGACGGTGAAAGCCGAATGCGGACCGGCGGATGTCGCGCGGTGTTACAACCAGTTCGGATAGCGGCGCAGATGTTCGGCGAGCAGCTTGCCGGCGATCGGGCGGTCGAACAGGTAGCCCTGACCAATGTCGCAGCGCTGGCTGCGCAGGTAGCGAAGCTGCGCGGCCGTTTCCACGCCCTCGGCCACGACTTTCAGACGCAGATTGTGGGCCATGGCGATCACCGCCGAAGTGATCTCCATGTCGTCCTGGCTGTCCGGAATGTCCTTGATGAAGCTGCGGTCGATCTTGATGACATCGATCGGGAATTTCTTCAGGTAGCTCAGCGACGAGTAGCCGGTCCCGAAATCATCCATGCAAGCGTCAGGCCCAGTGCCTTCAAGCCGATGAGCTGTTGCCGTGTTTCCTGGGTGGCGGCCAGCAGCAGCCCTTCGGTGAGCTCGAGCTCGAGCTGGCTGGGCGGCAGCTTTTCCTCGCGCAGGATGGTCGCGATGGAAGCGACCAGATCGGGGTCGGAGAACTGCTTGGGCGAGAGGTTGATCGCGATCTGCGGCGCCCCGTGGCCGCTGGAAGCCAGCCATACGCCCATGCGACAGGCCTCGCGCACGACCCATTTGCCGATCGGGATGATCAAGCCGGTTTCTTCGGCGACGCTGATGAACTGATCCGGACGGATCATGCCCTTCTCCGGATGATTCCAGCGCAGCAGGGCTTCCAGTCCTTGCAGGCGGCCGCTGCGCAGGCACAGCTTCGGCTGGTAGAACACCTCCAGCTCGTTCTGATTCAACGCGCGGCGAAGGTTGTTTTCCACGAACAGCTTGTAGTTGGCCTCGGCATGCAGCGCCTCGGTGAAGATCTGGACCTGGTTCTTGCCGTTGGCTTTCGCCTTGTGCAGCGCCTGCCCGGCATGCTTCATCAGGGTTTCCGGATCGCGTCCGTGCAACGGGGCGCAGGCCAGGCCCAGCGAGGCACTGACGCTGATCAGCTGCTTGTCGACGAACAGCGGCCGGTCGAGGGTATGCAGAACCTGATCAGCCAAGCGAAGGGCGTCGTCGACCTCCTGGCCGTCCAGCAGGATGGCGAACTCGTTGCTGGCGAAGCGTGCCAGCACCGTGCCGCTCGCCAGGCTGTTGCGCAGCCGGCGGGCGAGATTCGACAGCAACTTGTCGCCCGTCTGATGGCCGAGGCTGTCGTTGATCCGCTTGAAGTTATCGATGTCGACCAAGAGCAGGCAGAGCCTGGGCTCGCGGTTACCGGCAAAGCGCTCCTCCAGGCTGCGGATGAAAAACGGCCGGTTGCTGAGGCTGGTGAGGTTATCGGTATAGGCCAGTCGCTCGATATGCTGTTGCGCCAGCTTGCTGTGGGTGACGTCTTCGTAGATGCCGATGTAGTGCGTCAGCTCGCCATCCTCACCTAATACCTTGGAGATCGACAGCTGGCCCCAGTAGGGCTCCAGGTTCTTGCGCCGGCTGCGGAATTCGCCCTGCCAGCTGTTGCCATGGCTGAGTGTCGAAGAGGTGTCGAACAGCAGTTCGCTGAGGTTCTCCATGGCCGACAGCTCGGTCAGGCGTCGGCCGCACACCTCGTCCGCAGAGAACTGCGTGATACCGGTGAAGCTCGGGTTGACGTACTCGACCCTGCCGTCGCGATCGACAAGGATGAAGGCGCTGGCGCTCTGTTCGATGGCGCGACGAAACAGCTGCAAGCGGTGGGTCGCGCTGACCCGCTGTTGGTTGGCCAGCACCTGGGCGTATTGATCGGCCAGCTCGCCGGCGAAGGTGATCTCGTCGGGTTGCCAGTTGCGCGGTGCGCCGTTGTGCTGAAGACACAGGATGCGGGCGACCTCGCCGCCGACCCGGATGGCTGCGTGAAGGATCGAACGAATGCCGCGCGGGGCGAAAAAGGTTCGATTCAGTCTTCGAGGCGGGGTCGTCGGCGACATCGCCGGCTTCCAGCGTGCGGCTGTTATGCAGTGCGTCGAGATAACCGGGGCTGGGCGACAGATCGACATGGGCGGGGTATTCGAAACTGTCATCCTCGCGCAGGAAGGACGCAACGGCTTCGGCCCGGCTGCCGTCGAGATGCCAGATCGCCGCTCGCCCCACGTCGAAGGCTTCGACGGCGGCCTGGGTGATCAGCTGCGCGGCCTCGAGCTGTGGGTTCGACGAGCAGTAACGGTGCCGCGCCAGCCGCACGATCAGCGCCTGTTGAGCGCGTGAACGCAACAGTTGGTCCAGCTCGGGCGTGGCCAGCGAGCCGTCGAGCGAGGCGGGTTGGCCCGCCGATTCCGCTTCGATCGCCAGCTGCAGATCTGCCTGGCGACCGGCGATGAGATAACCGACCAGCAGTTCTCGGCCATATCGGTGGCTCTGCTCGCCGACTTCGATGACCTCCAGGGTGCCCGTGGGGCAATGCAGGCAGTAACTGACCCGGTAGTGGTTTTCATGAACCAGCTGCTGTTGGATCTGCTCGTGCAGTCGATGACGGACCGAGGGCTCCATCAGGCTGGCATACGGCGATTCGGTCAGCGAGCAGAGCTCGCTGGCGGCGACCCCCATCTGCTGTTCGCATGCCGGATCGAGATAGAGCAGTGCCCAGCTCGCCTCGTTCAGCCGCTCGAAACGCAGCAAGCCAAGGCGCGAGGGCACAGGCAACTGCGTCACAACCTCGGTCGCCAGGCGGCTGGCGGCATCGGTATGTATTTTCATCGAGCGGTTCGCTTCCAGTATGCTGACCGAGCTGGCCAAATGGCCTCTAGCATCTGACGATAGCCAATTGATACTAACCAGAGGCAAGGGTGCATTATGCGACAGGGACTGACAAGTCGGCTGGCAAGGATATTCACGGCAGCGATTGCGGGTTCTGTGATGCTCTGCGCTTCGGCTGCCGAACCGCTTCAGTTGAGCTCCGAAGAGTCGGCACGTTACCTGGCCGAGCTACGCAGCTGTACCTCACCACCAGTGATCGCCAGGCCCTGCTGGCGCACGGCAACGGCCTGTTGGAAACCTATGCGCTGCGTGCCGGTTACCAGGTCGGCCAGCCTGATGCGCAGGATGTGCTCTATCGGCTCGATCTCGGCTCGCCCGGCCAGTTGCGGGTGCGCGAAGAGCGCCGCGGCCCTGGTAGCGAGGTCGCCGTGCGCAATCGCAGCCTGTCGGTGTTCGGCCTCGATCCTTATCTGGAATATCGCTGCCTGGAGCAGGAACCCTCCTGCACCGTGAGCAGCCCCGCCGACGGCGAGCCGCTGGTACGCATCATGCGCGACCAACAGGGCGCTGCGGAGTTGGCCAAGGCGCTGTCGTTCCTGATTCGCAACCTGCAAAAGGGCTGACAGCGGTTCGGCGCTGACCCGCGAGCAAAAAGAAGACCCGCCAGTTGGCGGGTCTTCTTTTTGCGCGAGCCTGCCTCAGAGCAGCATCGTACGGATGTCCGCGAGCAGCTCCGACAGACGCTTGGTGAAGCGCGCTGCCGCGGCGCCGTTGATCACGCGGTGATCGTAGGACAGCGACAGCGGCAACATCAGGCGCGGCTGGAACGCCGAGCCGTCCCATACCGGCTGCATGGTGGCCTTGCTGACACCGAGGATCGCCACCTCCGGCGCATTGACGATCGGCGTGAAACCGGTCCCGCCAATGTGTCCGAGGCTGGAGATGGTGAAGCAGGCGCCCTGCATGGCGTCCGGCGAGAGCTTCTTGCTGCGCGCCTTTTCTGCCAGCTCAGCGGCTTCGCCAGCCAGTTGCAGCAGGCTCTTCTGGTCGACGTTGCGAATCACCGGGACCATCAGGCCATCGGGAGTATCCACCGCAAAGCCCAGGTGCACGTACTTCTTGCGGATCAGCGCCTTTCCGCTCGGAGCCAGCGAGCTGTTGAAGTCCGGCAACTCCTTGAGCAGGTGCGCGCAGGCCTTGAGCAAGAGCGGCAGTACAGTGAGCTTGACGCCGGCCTTTTCGGCGACCGCCTTCTGCGCCACACGGAAGGCTTCCAGTTCGGTGATGTCGGCGGACTCGAACTGAGTCACGTGCGGCACGTTGAGCCAGCTGCGGTGCAGGTTCGCCGCACCGATCTGCATCAGGCGGCTCATCTCGACTTCTTCGATCTCACCGAACTTGCTGAAATCCACTGCCGGAATCGGCGGAATGCCGGCGCCGCTGGCGCAGCGTGCTCGGCGCGCCCTGCTGCAGCATGCTCTTGACGTACTGCTGCACGTCTTCCTTGAGAATGCGGCCCTTCGGACCGCTACCGTTCACGGCTGCCAGCTCGACACCGAACTCGCGCGCCAGTTGGCGCACTGCCGGGCCCGCGTGGACCTTCGCGCCGTCGCGGCTGGGTGCAGCAGCCGGCTGCGCCGGTGCAGCGGCACTAGCTGCCTGTGCCGGCGGCTCGGCTGGCTTCTGCTG
>LZQO01000034.1_pt1 | contig 35468 bp, 36 predicted proteins | sample 768571 | NCBI WGS metagenome assembly LZQO01 (sample SAMN05207081, study PRJNA324507) | oil field metagenome | isolation source: sample BH-FW-10 from oil reservoir | place: India: Bombay High | collected 2015-12-01
AGCTCCAGGTCGGGGCGTTCGCTGACCAGTTCGACCTCGAAGGCAAAGGGCGTAGAGAGCGCCTCGCGGCCGCGGAATTCGAGCACCTGCAGGTCATGCTCGACCGGCAGCTGCAGGCTGAAATGGGGTTGGTTGGCCGGGTTGAACATTCCTTGTTCCTCCGTCAGTCCGTTGAGCGGATAGCGGCCAGCTTTTTACGGCGGAACAGGGATGGAGGAGCGTACCGGTCGAGGTTTGCGTGGTACAGGCACGATATTTCGTGACCGCATTCGCATGCGCGCAAGATGTCGGCGGGCTTGGTCGGAACTGGCAGAAATCTGCGCAGCAGAGCGGCTGAATGCTGTTTTTTACGCCAGCGGAACTTTTTCTACGGGCAAAAAAACCTCGAACTTCATTGGGGGAGGGGGAAGTTCGAGGTTGAATCCGGACCGCTAGGGCGGGGTCCAGAGATCTGCCAACACTTAACACAACAAGGAGCATCGAAGAGCTTTCACACCCTTCGCAAGCTCTGACCGACGCGCGTTGCGTAAAGTTCAACCGGCGCGGAAAAAATGTCTGCTAGCGACGCTTTACGGCGGTACGCGGTCAGTGCGCCTCATCCAGTTGGCGCCAACGCCCGCTTCCACCAGCAGCGGCACGTCCAGTCTCGCCGCCTCGCTCATCAACGGGCAGATGCGCTCGCGCAGCGTCTCGACCTGATCCTCGCGGACCTCCAGCACGAGTTCGTCGTGCACCTGCAGGATGATCCGCGCATCCAGGTTCGAGGCCTGCAGCCAGGCGTCCACCGCAATCATCGCGCGCTTGATGATGTCCGCCGCGGTGCCCTGCATCGGTGCGTTGATCGCGGTGCGCTCGGCGGCCTTGCGCATTGCGCCGTTCTTCGAGTGGATTTCCGGCAGGTACAGGCGACGGCCGAACAGCGTCTCGACGAAGCCCTGCTCGGCGGCCTGGGCGCGGGTGCGCTCCATGTAGTCGAGTACGCCGGGATACCGGGCGAAGTAGCGGTCGATGTAGTCCTGCGCCTCCTTGCGGCCGACGCCGATCTGCTTGGCCAGGCCAAAGGCGCTCATGCCGTAGATCAGGCCGAAGTTGATCGCCTTGGCGCTGCGCCGCTGGTCGCCACTGACGTCTTCAAGCGCGACGCCAAAGACTTCCGCAGCGGTGGCGCGGTGCACGTCCAGGTCGTTCTGGAAGGCATGCAGCAGCCCGGCATCCTGCGCCAGATGGGCCATGATGCGCAGCTCGATCTGCGAGTAGTCCGCGGCCAGCAGCCTGTAACCCTTGGGCGCGACGAAGGCCTGGCGGATGCGCCGCCCTTCGGCGGTACGGATCGGGATGTTCTGCAGGTTCGGGTCCGAGGAAGACAGCCGGCCGGTGGCGGTGACCGCCTGGTGGTAGCTGGTGTGGATGCGCCCGGTGCGCGGGTTGATCTGCTGCGGCAGCTTGTCGGTGTAGGTGCCCTTGAGCTTGCTCAGGCTGCGGTGCTGCATGATCACCTTCGGCAGCGGGTAATCCTGCTCGGCCAGTTCGGCGAGCACGCCCTCGGCAGTGGACGGCTGGCCGCTGGCGGTCTTGGAAATCACCGGGCAGCCGAGCTTGTCGTAGAGGATGGCGCAGAGCTGCTTGGGCGAGCCGAGGTTGAATTCCTCGCCGGCGATATCGAAGGCCTGGCGCTCGAGCTCGATCATCTTCTCGCCGAGCTCGACGCTCTGCTGGCCGAGCAGCTGCGCATCGACCAAAGCGCCGTTGCGCTCGATGCGCGCCAGCACCGGCACCAGCGGCATCTCGATGTCGCGCAGCACCGACAGCAGCGAAGGCGTCTGCTCCAGCTTGCCGAGCAGGGCCTGGTGCAGGCGCAGGGTGACGTCGGCATCCTCGGCGGCGTAGGGGCCGGCCTGCTCGATGGCGATCTGGTCAAAAGTCAGCTGCTTGGCGCCCTTGCCGGCAATGTCCTCGAAGCGGATGGTGCCACGCCCCAGGTACTTGAGCGCCAGGCTGTCCATGTCGTGGCGGGTCGCGGTGGCGTCGAGCACGTAGGATTCGAGCATGGTGTCGAAAGCCAGGCCGCGCAGCTCGACGCCGTAGTGCATCAGCACGTTCATGTCGTACTTGCCGTGCTGGCAGATCTTCGCCCGGGTCTCGTCCTCGAGCAGCGGTTTGAGCGCGGCGAGTACGGCATCGCGGTCAAGCTGCTGCGGCACGCCCATGTAGCTGTGGCACAGCGGCACGTAGGCGCCTTGCCCGGCTCGACGGCAAAGGAGACGCCGACCAGTTCGGCGCGCTGGGCGTCGAGGCTGGTGGTCTCGGTGTCGAAGGCGAAGCACTCGGCCGTCTTCAGCCGCTCGAGCCAGCGCTCGAAATCGGCCTGCTCGAGAATCGTCTCGTATTCGGCCTCGGCCTGCACCGAGCAGCCGTCGGGCTGCACCGCGCAATCTTCGCCGGCGGCCTTGGCCTCGCGCAGCAGTTCGTCGAGCCACTGCTTGAACTCGAGCTCGCGGTAGAGCGCAATCAACGCCTCGCGATGCGGCGGCTCGGGCATCAGGTTGGCGACCTCCACATCCAGCGGCACGTCGAGCTTGATGGTCGCCAGCTCATAGGAGAGGAAGGCCGCGTCACGGTGCTCCTCGAGCTTGGCCGCCAGCGACTTGGCGCCGCGGATCGGCAGGCCGGCGACCTGGTCGAGGTTCTCGTACAGGCCCTTGAGGCCGCCGTCGATGCCATTGAGCAGGCCACAGGCGGTCTTCTCGCCAACACCCGGGACCCCGGGAATGTTGTCGACCTTGTCGCCCATCAGCGCGAGGAAATCGATGATCAGCTCCGGGCCGACGCCGAATTTGGCCTTCACGCCCTCGACGTCGTAGACGCTGCCGCTCATGGTGTTGACCAGCGTGACATGCGGGCAGACCAGCTGCGCCATGTCCTTGTCGCCGGTGGAGATCACCACGTCGCGGCCGAGCGCCGCGCACTGCCGGGCCAGGGTGCCGATCACGTCGTCGGCCTCCACGCCCTCGACGTTCAGCAACGGCAGGCCGAGGGCGCGCACGGCGGCGTGCAGCGGTTCGATCTGCACGCGCAGGTCGTCGGGCATCGGCGGGCGGTGCGACTTGTAATGCTCGAACAGCTCGTCGCGGAAGGTCTTGCCCTTGGCGTCGAAGACCACCGCGAACGGGCTGTCCGGATACTGCTTGCGCAGCGCCAGGAGCATGTTCAGCACACCCTTCACCGCCCCGGTGGGCTTGCCGGTGGAAGTGGTCAGCGGCGGCAGTGCGTGGAAGGCGCGGTAGAGGTAGGACGAACCGTCCACCAGGACGAGGGGCGCTTGGCTCATGAGGCGAATCAACCTTTTCGGCGGGCCCGGGGCTAGAATGCACGGACCATCTGACGACAAAGGGACAAGGTTACCATGCGCGCTTTCAAACACCTGATGCTGGCCGGCCTGCTGGTCTGTGTGCCCCTCGCATCGTTCGCCCAGCAGCCCGAGGGCGAGCCGGAAGTGACCATTCGTCAGGAAGAGGACCGCACCGTCGAGGAGTACCGCGTCAACGGCTTTCTCTACGCCATCAAGATCACGCCCAAGCATGGCAAGCCCTATTTCCTGGTACGCGCCGATGGCAACGAGGGCAATTTCGTGCGCTCCGACCAGCCGGACATGCTGATTCCGTCGTGGAAGATCTTCAGCTGGTAAAAACCGCTCCACAGGAGGAACGCCGTCATGTCCGTCTTCACCCCGCTGCGCCGCGATGAACTCGAAGCCTTCCTCGCGCCCTACGGGCTGGGCCGGCTGCACGAATTCCAGGGCATCGCCTCGGGCACCGAAAACAGCAACTTCTTCGTCAGCCTCGAACGCGGCGAGTACGTACTGACCCTCGTCGAGCGCGGCCCGGGCGAAGCGCTGCCATTCATGATCGAGTTGCTCGACGTGCTGCACCGCGCCGGGTTGCCGGTTCCCTACGCCATCCGCAGCGAAGACGGCGAGCCGCTCGGCGAACTGGCAGAAAAGCCGGCGTTGCTGCAGCCACGCCTGCCGGGCCACCACGTGGCGGCGCCCAACCCGCACCATTGCGCCGAGGTCGGCCGCTTTCTGGCCCGCCTGCATCTGGCGACCGGCGAGCAGACCCTCGAGCGGTCCAGCGATCGCGGCCTGGACTGGATGCAGGAGCAGGGACCGAGCCTGGCGCTCGGCCTGCCCGACAACCAGCTCGAGCTGCTGCGCGAGGCGCTGGCCGAGATCGCCGAACGTCGGCCCCGCTTGCTCGCCCTGCCGCGTGCCGATCTGCACGCCGACCTGTTCCGCGACAACGTGCTGTTCGAGGGCAACCACCTCAGCGGTGTGATCGATTTCTACAACGCCTGCTCGGGGCCGATGCTCTACGACCTGGCGATCGCGTGAACGACTGGTGCTCGCACCCCAACGGCGAGCTCGATCACCAGCGCGTCGAGCCGCTGCTTGCCGCCTATTCGAGCCTGCGGCGCTTCACCCCGGCCGAGGCCGAGCTGTGGCCGACCATGCTCCGTGTGGCCTGCCTGCGCTTCTGGCTGTCGCGACTGATTGCCCAGCAGCAGTTCGCCGGCCAGGCCGAGGTACAGGTCAAGGACCCCGACGAGTTTTGCCGGCTGCTGGCCGCGCGACAGCAACCGGATTGCCCGCTGCCTTTCGCTTTCTGACGTTCTGCGCCTTTTGGTGAGCTTGCCTGAGCGCCTGGGCAACAGGTTAAGCTGATGCCATCCGCGGTTGCATCCGACGCAACCGATCCCCGCCCGCCCCGGTCAAAGCCGTACGCCATCCTCTTTCCCGATGCACGGACGCAGACGCGGCGGCATCGCTTCACATGGAATCCCGCATGACCCAACGCCATGTCATCAACGCCTCGGTCAACCCCCGCGGCAGCCTGGAAACCCTCTCCCAACGCGAAGTCCAGCAGCTCTCCGAGATCGGCTCCGGCCGCGCCCATGAGCTGTTCCGCCAGTGCGCGCTGGCGATCCTCAACACCGGCACGCGCATCGACAACGCCAAGACCATCCTCGAAGCCTATGCCGACTTCGAGGTGCAGATCCTGCAGCAGGACCGCGGCGTGCGCCTGGAGCTGTTCAACGCACCGGCCGACGCCTTCGTCGACGGCGAGATGATCGCCAGCACCCGCGAAATGCTGTTCAGCGCGCTGCGCGACATCGTCTACACCGAGAGCGAACTGGGCAGCATGCGCATCGACCTGGAGAGCTCCCAGGGCATCACCGACTACGTCTTTCACCTGCTGCGCAACGCGCGCACGCTGCGCCCAGGCGTCGAGCCGAACATGGTGGTGTGCTGGGGCGGCCACTCGATCAGCACCGAGGAGTACAAGTACAGCAAGCGCGTCGGCCACGAGCTGGGCCTGCGCAAGCTGGACGTCTGCACCGGCTGCGGCCCAGGCGTGATGAAAGGGCCGATGAAGGGCGCCACCATCGGCCATGCCAAGCAGCGCCTGGTCGGCAGCCGCTACCTGGGCCTGACCGAGCCGGGCATCATCGCCGCCGAGGCGCCGAACCCGATCGTCAACGAGCTGGTGATCCTGCCGGACATCGAGAAACGCCTGGAGGCCTTCGTCCGCGTCGGTCACGGCATCATCATCTTTCCCGGCGGTGTCGGCACGGCGGAAGAATTTCTCTACCTGCTCGGCATCCTGTTGCATCCGGCCAATGCCGAGCTGCCGTTCCCGGTGGTGCTCACCGGCCCGCGCAGTGCCGCGGCCTACCTGCAGCAACTGCACGCGTTCGTCGGCGCCACGCTCGGCGAGCAGGCCCAGGGGCGCTATCGGATCGTTATCGACGATCCGGCCGAGGTCGCCCGGCAGATGGTCGATGGCCTGACCGCCGTGCGCCGCTTCCGCCGCGAGCGCAATGACGCGTTTCACTTCAACTGGTTGCTCAAGATCGAGGAAGGCTTCCAGCGCCCCTTCGATCCGACCCACGAAGCGATGGCCGGCCTGCAGCTGCGCCGCGATCTGCCGCCGCACGAGCTGGCGGCCAATCTGCGTCGGGCGTTCTCCGGCATCGTCGCGGGCAACGTCAAGGACAAGGGCATCCGCCGCATCGAGCAGTACGGCCGCTACGAGATCCATGGCGATGCGCAGATCATGCAGCCGCTGGACCAGCTGCTGCAGGCCTTCGTCGAGCAGCACCGCATGAAGCTGCCCGGCGGCGTGCCCTACGAGCCTTGCTACCGCGTGGTGAGCTGAAGCCGCGACGGGCGCCGGACGCTCGTCACGTCGTTTCCACCTCTCGCCTCCTCGGCGACAGGCAAAGCAAAAGGCCCGGAGCGCAAGCCCCGGGCCTTTTCGTTTCGGTCAGCTACGAGATGCTCAGCCGCACTTCGAATGGCCGCAGTTCAGGCAGGTGGCGCAGCATCCATCTGCACCACCGCCTGGGTGTTGCACTTGCCGCACAGCTGCGCGCCAGCGGGGAAGCCGTCGCCCGGTTCGACCGCCACTGCGCCCTGACTGGCCTCGTAGGCGGCGCGCTTCTCGGCCAGGTACTTGAGCTGCGCCTCGTCCAGCGCCTGGCCCTCGAGCATGCCGATGGCGATCAGATGGCGCTCCAGCACCGCGCCGATCTCGGCGACGATCGAGGGCATGTAGATGCCGCCCTTCTTCAGATAGCCGCCGCGCGGGTCGAACACGGCCTTGAGCTCTTCGACCAGAAAGGTGCAGTCGCCACCCTTGCGGAACACCGCGGACATGATCCGGGTGAGCGCGACGATCCACTGGAAGTGGTCCATGTTCTTCGAATTGATGAAGATCTCGAACGGCCGGCGCTGCTCGTGCGGCGTGCCGGCGTTGAGCACGATGTCGTTGATGGTCACGTACAGGGCGTGCTCGAACAGCGGCGACTTGATCTTGTAGGTCATGCCGATGAGGGTTTCCGGGCGCTGCAGGCTTTCGTCCATCTCCACCACGGTGACCTTGGTGGTCTTGCCGTCGGTGGCGGCCGCCGCCGGGCGCTCGACGGTCTCGTCGACGACCTTGAAGCCCTTGATGCGCTGGGTGATCTTGACGGTCATTGCTATCTCTCTCCAGCCAGGCGGCATGCGCCCGGCGCAAAAACGGTAACGGTCAGGCCGGCATGGCGTCAGTACTTGCCGTAGTAGCCTTCCTTGAGGGCGTCGAACAGGTTGGCGGCGGTATTCACCTCGCGTCGTACTCCACTTCCTCGTTGCCCCGGAGCTCGACCACGCTGCCGTCCTCGAGCACGAAGCGGTACTTGGTCTTCTCCAGGTCGGCTTCCTTGACCAGCACGCCCTGGAAGGCGGCCGGGTTGAAGCGGAAGGTGGTGCAGCCCTTCAGGCCCTGGCGCCAGGCATAGCGGTAGATGTCCTTGAACGCCTCGAACGGGTAGTCGGTCGGCACGTTGGCGGTCTTGGAGATGGAAGAGTCCACCCACTTCTGCGCTGCGGCCTGGATGTCGACGTGCTGGGTCGGGGTGATGTCGTCGGCGGTGACGAAGTACTCCGGCAGCTTCTGCCCGGGCTCGGTGGCGTCCGGCGTGGCGTTGGGGTTGATCAGCGTGCGGTAGGCCAGCAGTTCGTAGCTGAACACCTCGACCTTTTCCTTGGCCTTGCGCCCCGGGCGGATCACGTTGCGCGCGTACTGATGGGCGAAACTCGGCTCGATGCCGTTGGAGGCATTGTTGGCCAGGCTCAGGCTGATGGTGCCGGTCGGCGCGATGGAGCTGTGATGGGTGAAGCGCGCGCCCTGCTCGGCCAGCGCCTCGATCAGGTCGGGGGCGAACTCGGCGACCTTTTGCATGTAGCGCGAATATTTGGCGTGCAATACGCGACCGGGCACCCGGTCGCCGACCTTGTACCCATCCTTGGCCATCTCCGGACGCTTGCGCAACATCTCGGCGGTGACCTCGAAGGTCTCGGTCAGCAGCGGCGCCGGGCCTTTTTCCTTCGACAGCTCAAGGGCCTGCTCCCAGCCGACCAGGGCCATCTCGCGCGAGACCTCTTCTGTGAATACGCAGGCCTCGGGGCTGCCGTAGCGCAGCTTGAGCAGGGTCAGGGTCGAGCCGAGGCCGAGGAAGCCCATGCCATGGCGGCGCTTGGTGAGGATCTCATGGCGCTGCTGCTCGAGCGGCAGGCCATTGATCTCGACCACGTTGTCCAGCATGCGGGTGAAGATGCGCACCACCTCGCGGTACTTGTCCCAGTCGAAGCGCGCCTCGTTGCCGAACGGTCGATGACGAACTTGGTCAGGTTGACCGAGCCGAGCAGGCAGGAGCCGTAGGGCGGCAGCGGCTGCTCGCCGCAGGGGTTGGTCGCGCGGATCGCCTCGCACCACCAGTTGTTGTTCAGCTGGTTGACGCGGTCGATGAGGATGAAGCCCGGCTCGGCGTAGTCGTAGGTAGAGACCATGATCATGTCCCACAGGTGCCGCGCCTTGGCCCGGCCGTAGACCTTGCAGGCGACCAGGCCGTCGTCGCGCACCAGGTAGCCGTCGTGCACCGGCCATTCGCGCCAGATCACCTGGCTATCGTCGGCCAGGTCCAGTTCGTCGGCCTCCTTGGCGTGCACCGGGAAGATCAGCGGCCACTCGCCATCGGATTCCACAGCCTGCATGAATTCGTCGGTGATCAGCAGGCTCAGGTTGAACTGGCGCAGGCGGCCGTCCTCGCGCTTGGCGCGGATGAACTCGCGCACGTCCGGGTGGCAGACGTCGAAGGTGCCCATCTGCGCGCCGCGGCGGCCACCGGCCGAGCTCACGGTGAAGCACATCTTGTCGAAGATATCCATGAACGACAGCGGGCCGCTGGTGTGCGCGCCGGCGCCTGAAACGAAGGAACCGCGCGGGCGCAGGGTGCTGAACTCGTAGCCGATGCCGCAGCCGGCCTTGAGCGTCAGCCCGGCCTCGTGGACCTTGCCGAGGATGTCGTCCATCGAGTCGGTGATGGTGCCCGACACGGTGCAGTTGATGGTCGAGGTCGCCGGCTTGTAGTCCTGCGCGCCGGCGTTGGAGATGATCCGCCCGGCGGGAATCGCACCGTGGCGCAGTGCCCAGAGGAAGCGCTCGTACCAGTGCTCGCGCTGCTCGGCCGGCTCGACATCGGCCAGGGCGCGGGCGACGCGCTGCCAGGTGGCATCGACGCTGGCGTCGATCGGCGTGCCGTCCTTGCTGGTCAGGCGGTATTTCTGCGTCCAGATGTCCTCGGAAGCCGGCTGCAAGGCGATGCCGGCGGTGGTTTTGCTGTCTGCCGCGATGGTCCCGTCCGTCTTCGCCATGGGCTTAGCATCCTCGTGCCGATGAGAGAAAAATAAAGCGAGCAATTTAGGCGAATTCGCCTGGAGGTGCACCACCTCAGATCAAGGAAGCGACGGCTACCGCAACCGTTCGCGCAGGAAGTCGAAATAGCGCTGGCGCAGCGCGTCCGATTCGTTGACCAGATGGTGCCTGGCCTCGGGCAGCAAGAGGATTTCCGGTTCGGTGAACTTGGCTTGCAAGACCGGCAGGTTGTGTTGCCAGTCCACCGTCATGTCGGCCTCGCCCTGCACGATGATCGGGCTCTGCGAGCTGCGCTCGGCGCCCTCGATCCGCGGTATCCAGCGTGCCAGCGCGCCGACCCAGCGAGTCGGCAGAATGTCCGCCTGCAACGGGTCGCGGGTCTGTACGAAACGCAGAAAGTCGGCATCGCCGGAATTGTCGGTAAAGGTCCGGCGAATCTGCCGCACGAACGGCCGCAGCAACTGGTAGCTCAGCCGCGAACGCAGCCAGGCGCGCGGGCGCACCAGCGGCGCGAGCAGGATGGTCTCGCCGAGCTCGGCCGCTGTCGGCTGGTGCAGCAGATGGTCGAGGGCGATGGCGCCGCCGGTGCTCTGGCCGAGCAGGTGCCAGGGTCGTGGCAGATCCAGTCGGCGCGCCTGCTCGAAGAGGCCGAACAGCACCGCCTGGTATTCGTCGAATTCGTTGATCGCCGCCGGCGGCCCGCTGGACAGGCCATGCCCCGGCAAGTCGCAGGCCAGTACCGCGAAGCCCATCTCCAGGCCCCAGCGCACCACATGCCGGTACAGCCCCATGTGATCGTAGTAGCCATGCAACACCAGCAGCGTGGCGTGCGGCTCGCGCGGCCACCAGGCCTGCGCGACGATCTCGTAATCGTGCACACGGAAGCGCCCGAGGCGGCTGTGAATCGCTCCGGGGCGGGCCAGGTCGAGGCCGTAGAAACGCTGGTAGTGAAGGGCTTCGCTGCCAAGGTCGCCGGCTTCGCCGAGCGGAGGCAGCTGCTGTCGCAGCCGTTCGGGTTGGATACGCGAGGACATGGGCGTGCATCGACATCGATAGGACAGAGGCGGCCGGGCCGCTGCCGGGGATATTCCGCTCTGCCACGACGCATGGCAAGCTGGCGCCCCCATCTACGGGCTGCATCATGACCAAGCGTCACAAGTATCTTCTCGCCGTGCTGATCACCCTCGCCTGGGGCGGCGCCATGCTGCTCGCGTTCTGGTGGTTCGAGGCGCGTTACCTGCGCACCTTCGAGGGCGAGCGCGCCGAACTGTTTTCCGGCGATGCGCTGCGCCTGCCCGCGTCGCTGGCTGGCCCCGGGCCGGTGCGTTTCGTGCATTTCTGGGACCCCGGCTGTCCATGCAACGTCGGCAACCAGCAGCACCTGCAGCAATTGCTCGAGCGCTTCGCCGGGCAGCCCGTGGCGTTCTATGAGGTACGCAAGCCAGGCAGCCACGGGCGCCTGCCTGGGCCCCTGGCTGCGCTGAAGCCGCTCGAAGGCCTGGTCGGCGCCGACCAGCTGCCGGCGAGCCCTGCCGTGGGGATCTGGGATCAGCAGGGCGAGCTCGTCTATATCGGCCCCTACAGCGAAGGCGCGGTGTGCAGTTCGGACAACAGCTTCGTTGAACCCATCCTCGAAGCGGTCCTGGCCGGCCGCCGGGTGCGCGCCACCCATTCCCTGGCGGTCGCCTGCTTCTGCGACTGGCAGCGCTAGAAACGCAACAGGGCAGCCGAGTGCCCTGTCGCGCCATCAGCTGTGCGCCGAGGGCGGCACCATGGTTTTGCGGCTGTCGATCACCTGGCGCCAGCTGGGCGCACTGTTGCCTTCGTCCTGGGCCTGCTGCATGGCGCGTGCACGGCGCTTGTCCGCGCGCCGGCCGAAGTACCAGGCCAGGAAGGTCGCTAGCGACACGACGAGCAGGATCAGGCTGGCCACCGCGTTGATTTCCGGCTTCACGCCCAGGCGCACCGCGGAGAAGATTTCCATCGGCAGCGTCGTCGAACCGGGGCCGGAGACGAAGCTGGCAAGCACCAGGTCGTCCAGCGACAGGGCGAACGAGAGCATGCCGCCAGCGGCGAGCGAGGGCGCGATCATCGGCATGGTGATCAGGAAGAACACCTTCCACGGCCGCGCGCCGAGGTCCATCGCTGCTTCCTCGATGGACAGGTCCAGCTCGCGCAGACGCGCCATCACTACCACCGCGACATAGGCCGAGCAGAACGTGGTGTGGGCGATCCAGATCGTCACCAGCCCGCGCTGCGCCGGCCAGCCGACCAGCTGGGCCATGGCGACGAACAGCAGCAGCAGCGACAGACCGGTGATCACTTCGGGCATCACCAGCGGCGCGGTGACCAGCCCGCCGAACAGCGTACGGCCGCGGAACACCGGGATACGGGTGAGCACGAAGGCCGCCATGGTGCCCAGCGCGACCGCGGCGACGGCGGTGTAGAACGCCACCTCCAGCGAACGCATCACGGCGCTCATCAGCTGCGTATTGTCCAGCAGGCCCAGATACCACTTCACCGACCAGCCGCCCCAGACGGTCACCAGGCGCGAATCGTTGAACGAGTAGATGACCAGGATGACCATCGGCAGGTAGATGAACACCAGGCCGAGCGCCAGGATCAGGTTGGAGAAGCTCCAGCGTTTCATAGCTTGCCCTCCAGCTCGCGCGCCTGGTTGCGGTTGAACAGGATGATCGGGATCAGCAGGATCGCCAGCATCACCACCGCCAGCGCCGCGGCTACCGGCCAGTCACGGTTGTTGAAGAATTCCTGCCAGAGCACCTTGCCGATCATCAGTGTCTCCGGCCCGCCGAGCAGCTCGGGAATGACGAATTCGCCCACCACCGGGATGAATACCAGCATGCAGCCGGCAATGATGCCGTTCTTTGACAGCGGCACGGTGATCTTCCAGAAACTCGCCAGGTTGTGCGCACCGAGGTCGGCGGCGGCCTCCAGCAGGCTCGGGTCGTGCTTGACCAGGTTGGCGTACAGCGGCAGCACCATGAACGGCAGATACGAATAGACCACGCCGATGTACACGGCGATGTCGGTATTGAGGATCTGCAGCGGCGCGTCGATCAGGCCGAGGTCCAGCAGCAGCCCGTTGAGCAGCCCGTTGCTGCTGAGGATGCCCATCCAGGCATAGACGCGGATCAGGATCGCGGTCCAGGTCGGCATCATGATCAGCAGCAGGAACACCGTCTGCAGATCCTTGCGCGACCGGGCGATGGCATAGGCCATCGGATAGCCGATCAACAGGCACAGCAGGGTGCTGAAGAAGGCGATCTTCAGCGAGCCACGTAGGCCGCCAGATAGAGCTCGTCCTCGCCGAGGAAGATGTAGTTGCCCAGGTTGATCAGCACCTGCAGCTGCTGATCGGCGTAGCTGAAGACTTCCGTGTAGGGCGGAATCGCCACGTCGGCCTGCGAGAAGCTGATCTTCAGGACGATGGCGAACGGCAGCAGGAAGAACAGGAACAGCCAGAGGAACGGCACGCCGATGACCAGTCGGCGACCGTTGTTCAGCACGGGCCGGCGCTTCATACCTGCAGTACCACGCCGCTGTCGCTCAGCCAGTGCAGGTAGACCCGCTCTTCCCAGGTCGGCCACTTCACGTGCCGCTCGGCGTTGGCGACAAAGGCCTGCAGCAGCATCCCGGACTCCAGCTTGATGTAATACACCGAGTGGCCGCCGAGATAGGCGATGTCATGCACCACGCCTTCGACCCAGTTGTAGTCCGCGAGCTCCAGTTCGGGTTTTTCCAGGCTCATCAGCAGTTTTTCCGGGCGCAGGGCGTAGGTCACACGCTTGTCCTGGGCGCGGGTACTGATGCCATGGCCGACATAGATTGGCCGTTCCAGCTGCGGGCAGGCGATCACCGCATGGTCTTCGAGATCTTCCACGAGCTCGCCGTCGAACAGGTTGACGTTACCGATGAACTCGCACACCAGCCGGCTGGCCGGGGTTTCGTAGATGTCCATCGGGCTGCCGACCTGGGCGATCCAGCCGTGGCTCATGATGGCGATGCGCTCGGCCATGGTCATGGCCTCTTCCTGGTCGTGGGTGACCATCACGCAGGTCACGCCGACGCGCTCGATGATCTGCACCAGCTCGAGCTGCATCTGCGAGCGCAGCTTCTTGTCCAGGGCGCCCATCGGTTCATCAAGCAGCAGCAGCTTGGGCCTTTTCGCCAGCGAACGGGCCAGCGCCACGCGCTGGCGCTGGCCACCGGAGAGCTGGTGCGGCTTGCGCTTGGCGTACTGGGTCATCTGCACCAGCGAGAGCATTTCGTTGACGCGCGCGGTGATCTCTTCCTTCGCCAACCTGTCCTGCTTGAGGCCAAAGGCGATGTTCTGCTCCACCGTCATGTGCGGAAACAGCGCGTAGGACTGGAACATCATGTTGATCGGCCGCTCGTAGGGCGGCAGGTCGGTGATGTCCTGGCCATCGAGGAAGATGCGTCCCTCGCTCGGCCGCTCGAACCCGGCGAGCATGCGCAGCAACGTCGACTTGCCCGAGCCGGAGCCGCCGAGCAGGGCGAAGATCTCGCCCTGATGGATGCTCAGCGAAACATCATCGACCGCCACCGTTTCGTCGAATTTCTTCGTGACGCGGTCGATCTTCAGCAGCACCTGCTTGTTCTTGCTCTCGCCGGTGAGGGCTTTCTTGTAGGCGCTGGAGGCAACGGCCATGCGCGAACTCCCGAATTGAAGGTTTGCCCCGGCGCTGCCGGGCGATGCGTTGGGTTGGGTGACATGGCAGATGCCCGTGAACCACGGGCACGCGCCTGGCCTTGACTGCGCTTACTGGCCGGACTTGACCTTGGTCCAGCTACGCGTCATCAGCCGCTGGATCTTCGGCGGCAGCTCGGCTGACACGTAGAGACGGTCGAGTACGTCCTGCGGCGGGTAGACCGACGGGTCCTGGCGCACCTCCTGGTCCATCAACTTCCCCGCCTTGAGGTTGGGGTTGGCATAGCCGACATAGTCGCTCACCGCGGCAATCACCTCGGGGCGCAACAGGTAGTTGATGAAGGCATGGGCCTGCTCGACGTTGCCGGAGTCGGCGGGAATGGCGAGCATGTCGAACCAGAGGTTGCCGCCTTCCTTGGGGATCGAATAGGCGATTTCGATGCCCTTGCCGGCTTCCTCGGCGCGAGCGGCGGCCTGGAACACGTCGCCGGAGTAACCGGCGGCGACGCAGATATTGCCATTGGCGAGATCGGAAATGTACTTGGACGAATGGAAATAGCGTACGTAGGGTCGCACTTCCATCAGCTTGGCTTCGGCCTTGCGGTAATCGGCCGGATTCTCGCTGTTCGGGTCCAGCCCCAGGTAGTTGAGCATGGCCGGGATCATCTCGTCGGCGGAGTCGAGAAAAGCGACACCGCAGCTGGAGAGTTTCTTGATGTTTTCCGGCTCGAAGACCATCGCCCAGGAATCGATCTTGTCCACGCCCAGCGCAGCCTTGACCTTCTCGACGTTGTAGCCGATGCCGTTGGTGCCCCACAGGTAGGGCACGCCATAGGCATTGCCCGGGTCGTTGCGTTCGAGCTGTTTGAGCAGCGCCGGGTCGAGGTTGTCCCAGTTGCTCAGCTTGGACTTGTCCAGTTTCTGGAATGCGCCGGCACGGATCTGCTTGCCGAGGAAATGGTTGGTGGGCACCACCACGTCGTAGCCGCTGCGCCCGGCGAGCAGCTTGCCCTCGAGGGTTTCGTTGGAATCGAAGACGTCGTAGACGGGCTGGATGCCAGTCTCCTTCTCGAATGCCTCGAGGGTGTTTTCGCCGATGTAATCCGACCAGTTGTAGATATGTACGGTGGCAGCCTGGGCGCTGGCGGCTCCGGCCAACGCGACGGCAGTGATCAGCGACTTGAGGGTCGAGCGCATGGGAAGGTCCTCTTCGTTACAGGCCGTGCGTTGCCCCGTGGGGAAAGGCCGGCTGTTTATTGTAAAAACCTCTGAAAATCAACAGTTGGCACAACAAATTCGTTTCGATTCAAACACGGGGTGCGGCCATTGCAGCACCCCGTATGCGACACGCAAGCGACCGGCCCGACAGGCCCGGCCGCCGCGTGCCGACGCTCAACGCCCGGACTTGATCTTGGTCCAGCTGCGGGTCATGGTGCGCTGCGTCTTGGCGTCCAGATCCGGGAAGGTGTAGAGCTTCTGCAGCACTTCCTGGCTCGGGTAGACGCCCGGGTCGGTGCGGATCGCTTCATCCACCAGCGGGGTGGCAGCGGCGTTGCCGTTGGGGAACTGCACGTAGTTGGTGATCGAGGCCATCACCTCCGGCTTCATCAAGTAATTGAGGAAGACGTGGGCGTTGTCGACGTTCTTCGCGTCAGCCGGAATGGCCAGCATGTCGAAGAAGCTACCGGCGCCCTCCTTGGGAATCTTGTAGTTGACGGTCACGCCGTTGTTGGCCTCTTCGGCACGCGCCTTGGCCTGGTAGATATCGCCGGAATAGCCGATCGCCACGCAGATGTTGCCGTTGGCCAGGTCCGAGATGTACTTGGAAGAGTGGAAATAGGCCACGTTCGGACGGATCTGCATGAACAGCTCTTCCGCCTTCTTCAGCTCGGCAGGCTTGCCGCTGTCAGGGGCATAACCGAGGTAGTGCAGGGCGGCCGGCAGGATCTCGGTCGGCGAATCGAGGAACGACACGCCGCAGGACTTGAGCTTCTCGATATTCTCGGGCTTGAACACCAGGTCCCAGGAATCGACCGGAGCGTTCTCGCCGAGCGCGGCCTTGACCTTCTCGACGTTGTAGCCGATGCCGATGGTGCCCCACATGTAGGGCACCGAGTACTGGTTGCCCGGATCGCTCGGCTCCAGCGCCTTGAGCAGGTCCTTGTTGAGGTTGTCCCAGTTCGGCAGCTTGGACTTGTCGAGCTTCTGGAACACGCCAGCCTTGATCTGCTTGGCCAGGAAGGGGTTGGAGGGCACCACCACGTCATAGCCCGAACCGCCGGCGAGCAGCTTGGCCTCCAGCACTTCATTGCTGTCGAAGACGTCGTAGACGACCTTGATGCCGGTTTCCTTGGTGAAGTTGTCCAGCGTGTCTTCGGCGATGTAGTCCGACCAGTTGTAGACGTGCAGCACCTTGTCTTCGGCCTGCGCAGCCCCGGCGAAAACGCCGGCCAGCGACAGGGCGAGTAGGGTCTTGGCGAAGGGGTTCATCCGTGCAGCTCCTGTTTTGTCATCGTTCGTATCGGGGCAGTTGGAGCAGGCCACACAGACAACGGCGGCCTGGCGGTTCAGGGTGTGCCGGCATCGACGCACCCCGCGGTAAGTCTGGCCGTCAGCACGGGCGCAGTCTGGCAAGGTCGAGGGCGTTTTTTCAACAGCCCGAACGGCCGACTTCGCCCCTGCATCCGGCAGGCCCCGACCGGAGTCATCAACCCAGCGCGTCGCGTGCCGTCGCGTCCAGACACAGCCGGACCTTGCCGATCAGCTCGTCGATCTCCTCTTCGCCGATCACCAACGGCGGCGAGATGATCATGGTGTCGCCCACCGCCCGCATCACCAGCCCGTTGCGGAAGCAATGCTCGCGGCAGAGCATGCCTACGCCGGGGTCGGCAAAGCGTTCGCGGGTCTTCTTGTTCTTCACCAGTTCCAGCGCACCGAGCATGCCGACGCCACGTGCCTGGCCCACCAGTGGGTGTTCGGCCAGCTCCTGCCAGCGAGACTGCAAATAAGGTGCCGTATGGGCCTTCACCCGCTCGATGATCTTTTCTTCGCGCAGGATGCGGATGTTTTCCAGCGCCACCGCCGCGGCGACCGGATGGCCCGAATAAGTGAAGCCGTGGTAGAACTCGCCGCCCTCGTTGAGAGTGCGCACCACTTCGTCGCGCACGATGACGCCGCCCATGGGGATATAGCCGGAGGTGAGCCCCTTGGCGATCGGCATCAGGTCCGGCTCGAGGCCGTAGTAGTCGCTGCCGAACCACTCGCCGGTGCGCCCGAAGCCGCAGATCACCTCGTCGGCGATCAGCAGGATCTCGTGTCGCGCGAGGATTTCCTTGATCCGCGGCCAGTAGCTGTCCGGCGGGATGATCACGCCCCCGGCGCCCTGGATCGGCTCGGCGATGAACGCGGCGACCTTGTCCTCGCCGACCTCGAGAATCTTCTGCTCCAGCTGATCGGCGATGCGAATGCCGAATTCCTCCGGCTCCATGTCGCCGCCTTCGCCGTACCAGTAGGGCTGGTCGATATGCTCGATACCGGGAATCGGGAAGTCGCCCTGGCCGTGCATCGCCTTCATTCCGCCGAGCTGGCGCCGGCGACGGTCGAGCCGTGATAGCCATTCCAGCGGCCGATGACCACCTTTTTCTCCGGCTTGCCCTTGGTTGCCCAGTAATGGCGCACCATGCGCAGCACGGTGTCGTTGGCTTCGGAGCCCGAGCCGGTGAAGAACACATGTTGCATGCCGGGCGGGGCGATTTCGGCAATGGCGCGTGCCAGCGCCAACGCCGGCGGATGAGCGGTCTGAAAGAACAGGTTGTAGTACGGCAGCTCGCGCATCTGCCGGGCTGCGGCTTCGACCAGCTCTTCGCGGCCGTAACCGACGTTCACGCACCAGAGCCCGGCCATGGCATCGAGGATGCGGTGACCTTCGCTGTCCCACAGGTGAACGCCCGAGGCACGGGTGATCACTCGCGCGCCCTTGGCGTTGAGCGCCTTGTAGTCAGTGAACGGCGGCAGGTGATGGTCCCGGCTCAGCGCTTGCCAGTGCAGGGTTTGCGAATCGCTCATCAGTCACCTCGTTGCCAGTAAGTGTGTTGTCGGTGCGCCAGCGCCTGGCCTGCGCATCGTTGTCCTACACCGAGAGCATCAGGAACTCCCGCTCCCAGGAGCTGATCACCCGGTGGTAGTTCTCCTGCTCGGCGCGCTTGACCGCGATGTAACCGGTGATGAACTTCGGGCTCAGGTACTTGCGCAGTTCGCGGCAGTTCTCCATGCGCTCGAGTGCGGTCTCCAGCGTCAGCGGCAGGCGCAGGTTGCGACGCTCGTAGCCGCGGCCGCGAACCTGCGGGCTGGGGTTGAGCTCCTCGACCATGCCGATGAAGCCGCACAACAGGCTGGCGGCAATGGCCAGGTAGGGGTTGGCGTCGGCGCCGGCCAGGCGATTCTCGACACGTCGGTTCTGCGGGTCGGAATCCGGTACGCGCAGGCCCACGGTGCGGTTCTCCTCACCCCATTCGACGTTCACCGGCGCGAGGTATCGGGCAGGAAACGGCGGAACGAATTGACGTTCGGCGCGAACATCGGCAGCAATTCGGGAATGTACTTCTGCAGCCCGCCGACGTGGTTCAGGAACAGCTGGCTCATCGAGCCGTCCGGGTTGGAGAAGATGTTGCGCCCGGTTTCCAGGTCCACCACGCTCTGGTGCAGATGCATCGCGCTGCCCGGCTCGCCGGTCATCGGCTTGGCCATGAAGGTTGCCGCGACGTTGTGCTTGAGCGCCGCCTCGCGCATGGTGCGCTTGAACACGAGGATCTGGTCGGCCAGATGCAGCGCCTCGCCGTGACGGAAGTTGATCTCCATCTGCGCGGTGCCTTCTTCGTGAATCAACGTGTCCAGGTCCAACCCCTGGGCTTCGCACCAGTCGTACATGTCCTCGAACAGCGGGTCGAACTCGTTGGCCGCATCGATGGAAAAGGACTGCCGGCCGGTTTCCTGGCGCCCGGAGCGGCCGATCGGCGGCTGGAATGGCAGGTCCGGGTCCTCGCAGCGCTTGGTCAGGTAGAACTCCATTTCCGGCGCGACGATGGGCTGCCAGCCCTTGTCGGCGTACATCTTCAACACGCGCTTGAGAATGTTGCGCGGCGACAGCTCGATGGGGTTGCCCATCTTGTCGTAGGTGTCGTGAATGACCTGGGCGGTCGGTTCGATTGCCCAGGGCACGAGAAACACGGCGTTCGGGTCCGGCCGGCAGAACATGTCGATGTCGGCCGGGTCGAGCAGCTCGTAGTAGATCTCGTCCTCGACGTAATCGCCGGTCACGGTCTGCAGCAGCACGCTCTCGGGCAGGCGCATGCCCTTTTCGCCAAGAAACTTGTTGGTCGGCGAGATCTTGCCGCGGGCGATACCGGTCAGATCGCTGATCAGGCACTCGACTTCGGTGATCTTGCGTTCTTTCAGCCAGCCGGTGAGCTGGTCGAGCTTGATAGTCATGATGACCTCGGTTGATGAAGTTGCGCCGCCGCCTCAGCGCCGATCGGCGCGTGCCCGACAGGCTTCGGCGAAGCCTTTGAACAGCGCCAGGTAATGCGGGTTCTGCTGCACCTGCCATTCCGGATGCCATTGCACGCCAAGGGCGAAGCTGCGTGCGCCTTCGACGGAAAAGGCCTCGATCAGCCCGTCCGGGGCCAGCGCCTCGATACGCAGGCCGCCGCCCAGCCGCTCCACCCCCTGGCCGTGAACGGAGTTGACCTGAATCTGTGCCGGCAGGCCGAGGCGCTCGAGCAGGCCACCCGGCTGCACGTGCAGGGGATGACTCAACCCATACTGTACTTCCAGCGGATCGTCGGGGCGCTCGCGATGGTCTTGATAGGGCCCGGCTTCGTGCACCTTCTGGTGCAGGCTGCCGCCAAAGGCGACGTTCATTTCCTGGAAGCCGCGGCAGATGCCGAAGACCGGAATGCCCGCATCGACCGCCGCGCGGATCAGCGGCAGCGTCAGGCTGTCGCGCGACGGATCGTGATGCGTACCGGCCTCGCTGGCAGGGCCGTTGTAGTGGTGCGGCTCGACGTTCGATGGCGAACCGGTGAACAGGAAGCCGTCGAAACGTTCAAGCAAGGTGGTCTGGTCGATCAGCTCGTCCAGCGCCGGAATGATCAGGGGCATCCCGGCGATCGCCGCGGCGCGCAGGTATTTGTCGCCTGCAATATGGAAACCGTGATGACCGAGTTGACGGGTGCAAGCGGAAACGCCGATCAGGGGCATGCGAGGCATCGGAAACTCTTGCTAAAAAGTAGGAAGCGCCGTTGGAGAGTAGTCTTGTTCATTTTTATAGACAATAGCCTGCCAGGCGGCCAGGCGCCTGCTGGGTTGCAAGCGCCGGAAAAGCTGCGCAAACGCCCCATAAACGCCCACGCAGCGCATAAATGGGGCATTACATGGGCGCTATTGACAGCCTATGGCCTTTCGGATTGACTCCTAGCCATGCACCCGGTGATTGAAATTTTTAACAATAAGGTACGCCATCATGCTCCCCCCGCCACGTGCCGTTCAGCTCAACGAAGCTAACGCATTTCTCAAGGAACATCCGGAGGTGCTCTATGTCGACCTCCTGATCACGGACATGAACGGGGTCGTGCGCGGCAAGCGCATCGAGCGCGGCAGCCTGCACAAGGTCTACGAGAAAGGCATCAACCTGCCCGCCTCGCTGTTCGCGCTGGACATCAATGGCATCACCGTCGAAAGCACCGGGCTGGGCATGGACATCGGCGATTCGGATCGCTGCTGTTTCCCAATCCCCAATACCCTGTCGAAGGAACCCTGGCAGAAGCGGCCCACCGCACAGCTGCTGATGTCGATGCACGAACGTGACGGCGAACCGTTCTTCGCCGATCCGCGCGAGGTGCTGCGCCGCGTGGTGGCGCGCTTCGCCGAACTGGAGCTGACCATCTGCGCCGCCTTCGAGATCGAGTTCTACCTGATCGACCAGGAAAACGTGAATGGCCGTCCGCAGCCGCCGCGCTCGCCGATTTCCGGCAAGCGGCCGCACTCGACCCAGGTCTATCTGATCGACGATCTCGACGAGTACGTCGACTGCCTACAGGACATCCTGGAAGGCGCCAAGGAGCAGGGCATTCCGGCCGACGCGATCGTCAAGGAAAGCGCTCCGGCGCAATTCGAGGTCAACCTGCACCACGTGGCCGACCCGGTGAAGGCCTGCGACTACGCAGTGCTGCTCAAGCGGCTGATCAAGAACATCGCCTACGACCACGAGATGGACACCACCTTCATGGCCAAGCCCTATCCGGGCCAGGCCGGCAACGGCCTGCATGTGCACATCTCGCTGCTGGACAAGCACGGCAACAACATCTTCGCCACCGACAACCCGCTGGAAAGCCAGCCGCTGCGCCACGCGATCGGCGGGCTGCAGGAGACCATGGCCGCCTCGATGGCCTTTCTCTGCCCGAACGTCAATTCCTATCGCCGTTTCGGCGCCCAGTTCTACGTGCCAACGCGCCATGTTGGGGCCTGGACAACCGCACCGTGGCACTGCGCGTGCCTACCGACAGCGCCGATGCGGTGCGCATCGAGCACCGTGTCGCCGGCTCGGACGCCAACCCCTACCTGATGCTCGCCGCGGTCCTGGCTGGCATCCATCACGGCCTGTCCAACCGCATCGAGCCGGACGACCCGGTGGAGGGCAATTCCTATGAGCAGGTCGAGCAGAGCCTGCCGACGAACCTGCGCGATGCCCTGCGCCAGCTGGATGACAGCGAGATCATGGCTCGCTACATCAGCCCCGACTACATCGACATCTTTGTCGCCTGCAAGGAAAGCGAGCTGGCCGAGTTCGAACATTCGATTTCCGATCTCGAATACAACTGGTACCTGCACACCGTCTGAAGCCGACAGCACGCCATGGCACCGGCGCCTGCCGGTGCCGGTTGCATCGGAGCGGCTGGCTGGCTTCCAATGACGGCCCCGTCCAGCGAGTTCGTCATGGCCCGTCCCGCCACCACCCGCCGCCCCCGCGCCAGCAGCCAGGCGCGCATCGACAGCATTCTTGCCGCCTCGCGCGCACTGCTTGCCGAGCAGGGCGTTGCCGGCCTGTCGATCTACAGCGTCGCCGAACGCGCCGGTTTGCCGCCGTCCTCCGTGTATCACTTCTTCCCCGGCGTCGCGCAACTGCTCGAAGCTTGATCGGCCAGGTGCATGCGGCGTTTCGCGATTGCCTGGCTCAGCCGATCGAAGGCCCGCTGACGCGCTGGCAGGAGCTTTCGAGGGTGATCGAGTTGCGCATGCTGGCGATCTACGCGCAGGACCCTGCCGCTCGCCAGCTGATCCTCGCGCAGCATGGGCTGGCCGAGGTGACCCGGGCCGACCTGTCCCACGACATCGAACTCGGCAAGGCCATGCGAGTCCTCTTTGAACAGCGGTTCGTGCTGCCCCCGCTGCCGGATGAACCCGACGTGTTCAGCCTGGCGCTGGAGCTGGGCGACCGCGTCTATGCGCGTTCAATCCAGCAGTACGGACGGATTACCGAGCGCATGGCCGAGGAAGGCATGCGGGTATTCGACGCCTATCTCGGGCTTTATCTGCCGCCGTTTCTGCCTGCCGCGCCGAATTAATGCCGATAAATGTCGGCAAATCTAACCATTTCAAGCAGCTGTATCGAGACTGCATGGTTTCCAGGTCGATAAACATCGACTAGAGTGCGCTCATCTCAGCGCCCTTCCGCACCCGCGAGGTATTGCCATGACCCGTAACGTCACCGTCGCCGCCACCCAGATGGCCTGTTCCTGGGATCGCCAGGCGAACATTGCCAACGCCGAAAAGCTGGTGCGCGAGGCCGCCGGCAAGGGCGCGCAGATCATCCTGATCCAGGAGCTGTTCGAAACCCCGTATTTCTGCCAGAAGCCCAACCCGGAGTACCTGCAGCTGGCGACGCCGGTGGAGCAGAACCCGGCGATCCAGCATTTTCAGAAGCTTGCCGCCGAGCTGCAGGTCGTCCTGCCGGTGAGCTTCTTCGAGCTGTCCGGGCGGGCGCGTTTCAATTCCATCGCCATCATCGATGCCGACGGCTCGTTGCTGGGCGTCTACCGTAAAAGCCACATTCCGGACGGGCCGGGCTATCACGAGAAGTACTACTTCAACCCCGGCGACACCGGGTTCAAGGTCTGGAACACCCGTTACGCCAAGATCGGCGTCGCCATCTGCTGGGACCAGTGGTTCCCCGAGACGGCGCGCAGCATGGCGCTGATGGGCGCCGAGCTGTTGTTCTACCGACCGCCATCGGCAGCGAGCCGCACGATCCGAGCATCACCTCGCGCGACCACTGGCAGCGCGTTCAGCAGGGGCATGCCGGGGCCAACCTGATGCCACTGATCGCCAGCAACCGCATCGGTACCGAAGAGCAGGACGGTTACGACATTACCTTCTACGGCTCGTCGTTCATCGCCGATCAGTTCGGCGCCAAGGTCGAGGAAATGGACGAGACCAGCGAAGGGGTGCTGGTGCACAGCTTCGACCTCGACAAGCTCGAGCACATCCGCAGCGCCTGGGGCGTGTTCCGCGACCGCCGGCCGAACCTGTACGGCCCGATCCGGACGCTCGACGGCCAAGCGCCGTCGGCCTGAACGCAGGGGTGGAAAACCGCGCAGCGTTTTCCACCTGGGACGCCACGTGGTGGAAAAGGCCTGCGGCCGTTTTCCACCCCACCAGGACCTCAGCCATGACCACCCTCAGCTCCACGCCTCGCCAAGACGGCTACCACATGCCTGCCGAATGGGCGCCGCACAGCCAGACCTGGATGGTCTGGCCGCAGCGCCCGGACAACTGGCGCGACAACGGCGCGCCGGCACAGGCTGCGTTCGCAGCGGTCGCCAGGGCCATCGCGCAGTTCGAGCCGGTGACCGTCTGCGCCAGCGCCGAGCAGTACCTCGCCGCCCGTGCGGCGCTGGACGACCCGCGCATTCGCGTGGTGGAACTGACCACCGACGACGCCTGGGTGCGAGACACGGGGCCTACCTTCGTCATCGACGGCCAGGGCGGCCTGCGTGGCGTCGACTGGACCTTCAACGCCTGGGGCGGTGAAGACGGCGGGCTCTATGCCGACTGGCAGCGCGACGACGAAGTGGCACGCAAGATTCTCGAGATCGAACACTGCGACCGCTATCGCACCGAGGGTTTCGTGCTCGAGGGCGGATCGATTCACGTCGACGGCGAAGGCACGCTGATCACCACCGAGGAATGCCTGCTCAACCGCAACCGCAATCCGCATCTGTCGCGCGAAGAGATCGAGACGGTGCTCACCGAGCATCTGGGTATCGAAAAGGTGATCTGGCTGCCGTGGGGGCTGTACAACGACGAGACCGACGGCCATGTCGACAACTTCTGCTGCTTTGTGCGCCCCGGCGAAGTGTTGCTGGCCTGGACCGACGACCCGGACGACCCGAACTACGAACGCTGTCACGAGGCGCTGCGGCGGCTGGATGCGGCCCGTGACGCACGCGGCCGCGCGTTGAAGGTACATCGCATGCCGATTCCCGGCCCGCTGCACGCCACGGCCGAGGAATGCGCCGGCGTCGTGGCGCTCGATGGCAGCCAACTGCGCGATCCCGCCATCCGCCTGGCCGGCAGCTACGTCAACTTCCTCATCGTCAATGGCGGCATCATCGCGCCGGCCTTCGGCGACCCCCGCGATGGCGAAGCCGAAGCCATCTTGCGCCGGGTCTTTCCCGAGCGTGCGGTGGTGATGGTGCCAGGGCGGGAGATCCTGCTCGGCGGCGGCAATATCCACTGCATCACCCAGCAGCAGCCACGCCCCGCCTGAACGCCGGACGGGCCGCCACGTCACATCGGTGACAGGGAGCGGCCCTTGGCAAGCCGGCGAGCACGGCGAACGGATTGCCCAGCGTCCGCGCTGCGTCCCGACGGCCGTCGGCGCCCATTGCCGGCCGCCAACCTGACCTTACTCTCGTTTTTGCACCGCTCAGCGGTTTTTCCGTGAACCTCGTCACCCGGTGCAGTGGCGAACTGAACTCCAATGCGGCGATCGGGTCGCGCCTGGCTGGCGCGCACCTTCTGCACACACGACTTCAAGGAGGAAATCGCGTGCTAGCCCGCTATTGCGCTCTCGTTTCACTCATCGCCACGCTTCTGCTGACCGGCTGCGCCGGCAACTACCGCTTCAACGACGCCGACTACCGGCCACTGGGCGAACCCCAAAGCGCCAAGCGCGCCAGCTGAGCGGGGGAAGTCGCATGGAATTGGTTTTCGAAATGCTCGGTGCCCAGCAGTTCGCGCCGGGCGTGAGCGCGCGCAAGTCGTTCAAACAGGCCGGCGGTTTGATCGGCCGGGCGGAAAATTGCGACTGGGTGATTCCCGACCGCAAGCGCGTGGTGTCCAGCCGGCACGCCGAAGTCAGCTATCGGGATGGCGCCTTTTATCTCACCGACACCAGCAGCAACGGCATACGCCTGAAGGATAGCGGGGCGGCACTGCGCAAGGGCGAGCCACAGCGCATCGAGCACGGTGACATCTATTGCCTGGGTGATTTCGAGATTCAGGCGCGTCTGATCCGCGATCCGGCGCTGTTCGAAAGCGAGGTGGGTCGTCCGCAGCCGGCTGGCAGCATCATTCCCGACGACGCCTTTCTCGACCTTGACCCGATGCTCGCGCTCGAGCAGCAGGAACGCATCTATGCCGAGACCGACGAGCTGACCGCGGTGCTCGCGCCGGTGAGCGCGGCGGCGCTGCAGCCCGACTATGCACAGATCGACGAGGAGAACCTGCAAGTCCCGCGACTGGTCACCGAGCCGGTCGCCGACGCACCGCCCCCGGCAGCCGAGCCGGAGCGGCTGGGGGACGATTTCTGGGCGAGCTTTGCCGAGGCGCTCGGCCTTTGCCTCGATGGGCTCGACGAGCAGGCGCGGCAAGCCCTGGCGCTGCGCACGGCGCGCCTGTTCAGGCAGAGTGTCGGCAGCCTGCAGCAGGCACTGCGCACGCGCAGCGAGCTGAAGAACGAGCTGCGTCTGCCGTTGACCACCGTACAGAGTGCTGGCAACAACCCTCTCAAGCACAGCCCCGACACCGACGCGGCGGTCCAGGCCTTGCTGCTGGCCCCCAAGCCGGGGCAGCTGCCGGCCGAGCAGGCGATCGGCCGCGGCTATCGCGATCTGCAGGCCCATCAGGTCGCCCTGCTGGCCGCCAGCCGGGCCGCGGTCAAGGGCGTATTCGAGCAACTGTCGCCGCAACAGCTGACCCTGCGGTTCGAGCAGGAGCGCAAGCCATTGCTGGCCACCGCCGGCAGTCGCTGGCGCGCCTATCGCCGGTGGCACGAGCGGCTTCAGCGTGACGACGACTGGAGCGAACGCCTGTTCGCCAGGGATTTCGCCCGTACCTACGAGGAACAGGTGCGCCTGATCGCCACCCTCGACACCGACCTTCAAGGATGAACCTCATGACCCGACTCTCCGCTCTGCTGCTCGCTGGCGGGCTGTCGCTGCTTGCCGGCTGCGCAGCGCTTTCGCCTTACTCGGAGCTGACCAAGCTCGATCTCGCATTGATCGGCAGCGACGAGCTGAACCCCGACCTCAATGGCCGGCCATCGCCTATCGTGGTGCGCCTGATCGAGCTCAGGCACCCGGTGACGTTCCAGAACGCAGACTTCTTTTCGCTGTATCAGCGCCCCAGGGAAGTGCTGTCGCCGGATATGGTGGTGCAGGAAGAGCTGGAGCTGCGGCCGGGCGAGCGACGCGAGCTGAAGCTGCACGTCGGCACGGACAGCCGCTACGTGGGTGTGCTCGCCGCCTATCGCGACCTGCCGGAAACGAACTGGCGGCAGGTCATCGCGCTGAGCCCGAAAGCACGCAACCACAGCCGCCTGGAGCTGGGCGAGCACGGTATTCGTGAACTCGACGAGCCCGGCCAGGAGTGACGCCATGACCATGAACAAGGTGGTCTGGCAGGAAGGCATGCTGCTGCGTCCGCAGCACTTTCAGCAGAACGACCGATACCACGACTTCCAGCTGAAGGCACGCACGCGACAGCTCGGCCTCTACAGCTGGGGCTTCTTCGAGCTGGAGATCGATCGCCAGTTTCTCAACATGGGCAAGCTGGTGCTCAGCCAGGCCCGCGGCATACTGCCGGATGGCAGCCTGTTCGAAATCGGTGCCGAGCGCGAGCCACTGGCACTGGACGTGCCCGCCAACACGAGCAATACGCCGGTCTATCTGGCGCTGCCGCTGGTGACCGCCAATCACATCGAAAGCCGACGGCTCGAACAGAAGGACGTATTGGCCCGCTATGTCGCCCATGATGAAGAGGTCGCCGACTCCAATGCCGGCGACACCACGGTCAGCCAGGTCAGCACCGCGCGCCCCGACTTCCGGCTGCTGCTCGGCGAGCAGGACAGCGACCAGGCCTACGTGCGGCTGAAACTCTGCGACGTGCTGGACACCACGCCCGACGGCGTGATCAGCCTCGACGCCGACTACATCCCGACCTATATCGACTTCCAGGCATCCGGCTACCTGCTCTCCTGCCTGAAGGAAGTGATCAGCATGCTGGCGCATCGCGGCGACATCCTCGCCGAGCGCATCCGCGCCACCGGCAAGGTCGGCGGTGCCGAGGTCGGTGACTTCATGATGCTGCAGCTGATCAACCGCTACGAGCCGGTGCTGCGGCACTACCTGGGCCTGGAGCGCGTGCATCCCGAACAGATCTACCGCGAGCTGCTCGGCCTGCTCGGCGAGCTGGCGACCTTTTCCAGCGAGACCAAGCGGCCCAGGCTCGATGGCCGTTATCTGCACGGCGACCAGGGCCAGAGCTTTCGCAGGCTGATGGATGCGATTCGCCAGGTGCTGTCGATGGTGCTCGAGCAGCATGCCATCGAGATGCTGCTGCAGCAGCGCCAGTACGGCATCCAGGTCTCGCCGCTGCACGACCACAAGCTGCTCGGCAGCGCGTCCTTCGTACTCGCCGCCAGCGCGCAGTGCGACTCCGAAGAGCTGCGCCAACGTCTGCCGGCGCACCTGAAGGTCGGCCCGGTCGAGCGCATCCGCCAGTTGGTCAATCTGCACCTGCCGGGCATTCGTGTCCGCCCGCTGCCGGTGGCCCCGCGGCAGATTCCCTTCCATTCGGGCAAGACCTACTTCGCGCTGGAGCTGAGCTCCGAGGAGCTGGCGCAGCTCGAGCGCTCGGGCGGCTTCGCCTTCCACGTGTCCGGAGAATTCTCCGGGCTCGAGCTGAAATTCTGGGCTATCAGGAACTAGCTATGACCACCAGGGACATGGACTACGGTCAGGACGACCGCACCGTCATCCTCGACCGCAACGGGGCAGCACCGGCGCAGAGCCCGCTGACCGACTTCAGCGAACCGCCGCGTTACGAGCAGCTGGAAGAGCGGATGATCTATGCCGCGCGCCTGCGCCCGGCGGAGTCCTTCAATGCCAGCCTCAACCCGCTGGTCGCCGCCGCTTCGGCGTTGCTCTCCGAAGTCGTGCGCCTGAAGCACAGTTTCGAGGCCGAGGACCTGCAGGCGCTGCACCGGCGCCTCTCGGCGGACCTCAAGCTGTTCGAGCATCGATCGCTGCATGAGGGCGCCGAGAGCAGCCAGGTCATGGCCGCGCGCTACGTGCTCTGCACCGTGCTCGACGAGGCGGTGGTGACCACGCCCTGGGGTAACGAAAGCCAGTGGTCGCAGATGAGCCTGCTGTCGTCGTTCCACAACGAGACCTTTGGCGGTGAGAAGTTCTTCCAGCTGCTCGAGCGGCTCTCGCGTAACCCGGTCAAGCACCTGCCGATGCTCGAGTTGATGTACCTGTGCCTGTCGCTTGGTTTCGAGGGCAAGTACCGCGTGCTGCCGCGCGGCATGCTCGAGCTGGAGGCCGTGCGCGACAGCCTGTACCGGCAGATTCGCCAGTTGCGTGGTGACGTACCGCGCGAGGTATCACCGCACTGGCAGGGGCTGAAGGACACCCGCCGCCGACTGGTGCGCATCGTGCCCTGGTGGCTGGTTGCGCTGTTCACGCTGGTCTGCCTGGGCGTCATGTACGGCGGCTTTGCCTGGGTGCTCGAACAGCAGCGCACCGCCGTGCTGCAGCCTTACCAGTCGATCGAGTCGGCACTGCCGCTCGAATGAATGCCGTATACAAGGACGTAACGCCATGAAGGACTTCTTCGGCAAGCTTGCCGTGCTTTTCCGCAAGACCTGGGTCTGGAGCCTCTGCCTGCTGTTGGTGCTGGCCTTGCTGGTGTGGTTTGCCGGCCCGCTGCTGGCGGTGGCCGAGCACCGCATCTGGGCGTCGGCTCCCAGCCGTCTGCTGACTATCGCCACGCTGTGCCTGGGCTGGGGGCTGTTTCTCGTGTTCAGTAGCTGGCGCGCCAGCCGGCAGGCCGCAGCCGACGCGAGTGACGAACAGCTGCAGGAGCGCTTGCGGCGCCAGGGCCTGATCGGCGAAGAGCAGGCCGAGCTGCGCCAGCGCTTCAAGGCCGCGCTGCGCACCCTCAGTACGTCGTCGCTGTATCGCGGACGCAGCGAGAAATGGCGCAACGAACTGCCCTGGTATCTGCTGATCGGTCCGCAGGGCAGCGGCAAGACCAGCCTGCTGGACTTTTCGGGCCTGGAGTTCCCGCTCAACCGCGGCGAGGCCAGCCGCCTGACTCGCGATGTGTCCGGAACTCGTTTCGCCGACTGGTACTTCGCCGAGCATGCCGTACTGATCGATACCGCCGGCCGCTACCTGACCCAGCCGGACCCGGCGGTCGATGCCAGTGGCTGGAACGCACTGCTCGGCCTTTTGCGCCGGCGCCGGGCGCGCCCGCTCAACGGCGTGCTGGTCAACCTGCCGGTCGATCAGCTGCAGCAGCTGAGCGAGCTGGAGCTCGAGGCGCTGGCGCGGCAGACCCGGCAGCGCCTGCATGAAGCCCGCGAACGTCTGGGCGCCGAGCTGCCGACCTACCTGGTGCTGAGCAAGGCGGACAAGGTGATCGGCTTCGACGAGTTCTTCGACCAGCTGTCGCGCGAAGAAAGCGACCAGGTGCTCGGTGCGACCTTCCGTCGGGAGCAGAACGGTACCGACGCACAGGTGGTCCGCGAAGCATTCGAGGCGTTGCTGCAACGCCTGAGCAGCCAGGTCATCCTGCGCATGCATCAGGAGCGCGACACCCAGCGCCGTGGTCGCATCCTCGACTTTCCGCACCAACTGGGGCAGCTCGGGGAGCGCCTGAGCCTGTTCATCGAGCTGGCCTTCGCCGGCAATCGCTACCAGCGTGCCAGCCACCTGCGCGGGTTTTACCTGACCAGCGCACCGCAGCTGCAGGACTCGCTCGACCCGCTGACCTCGGGAATCGGGCGCCAGCTGGGCCTGGCCAGTGGCGCCTTGCCGGCATTCCGCCAGGGCCGTGCCCGCTTCATCCACCACCTGCTCAGCCGGGTGATCTTCGCCGAGGCGGATCTGGCCTCGCTCGACCAGAAGGAAATTCGCCGCATCGACTGGGGCCAGCGTGCCGTTTATGCCATCGCGCTGGCCTGCCTTGGGCTGTTCGGCATCCTCTGGGCGCAGGGCTTTTCGGCCAACCATGAGCGCCTCGAGCAGTTGCGCGAACTTGCCGAGCGTATCGGGCAGGAAAACCGGGTGCTCGGTCCGACCGACGATGCGCGTCGCACCCTGGCGGCGCTGGACGCCAGCTACGCCGCCACCGAGGTGTTCCCCGCACCGCGCGATGCCGCCTGGTCCGAGCGCAGCGGTCTATATCAGGGCGAGGCGGTCGAACCGGCGGTCGTCCAGGCTTATCGCGCGCAACTGGAGCGACTGTTGCTGCCGCGGGTGACGCGCCAGCTCGAAGGGCAGATCCGCGCCAACCTCGACGATCGTGAGGAATTGCTCAACAGCCTACGCGCCTACCTGATGCTGCGCATCGAGGCACGCCGCGATCCGGCATTCCTCAAGCAGTGGCTGGCGGCCGACTGGTCGCTGCGCTACGCCGGCGATGCGCTGGCGCAAAACGGCCTGAATAGCCACTTCGCCCGCCTGCTGGAGCAACCGTTCGCCGCGCCGACGCTGGATGACGACCTGATCGCGAAGGCGCGCCAGACGCTGCGCAGCGAGTCGCTCGCTCAGGTGGTCTACCGCATGCTGCGCGAGCAGGCGCGTGCGTTGCCCGACTATCGCCTCGACCAGCACCTCGGCCCGCAGGCGCCCTGCTGACCGGGGCCGACTACCGGATTCCCGGTTTCTACACACAGCAGGGCTACCGGCAGTACTACCTCACGCAGGGTGGCGACTTGGTCCGCGAGATCCTGCGCGACAACTGGGTACTCGGCGAGGGCGAGAGCCTGAGCAGCCAGGATCTGGCGCGCCTCATGGTGGAAATGGAGCAGCTGTACTTCCGTGACTACGGCAACCTCTGGGGCGAAGCGCTGGCCCAGCTCGCAGTGATGCCGCTGCCTCAGGGCAGCCAGGGCGCCGCTCAGCTAGCAGGGCTGGCCGGTGCCAATTCGCCGCTGCTGCAATTGCTGGTGCAGATCCGCGACAACACCCGCTTCGCCGGCATAGCCAACGCCGCCGAGCAGGCCGAGGGTGCAGCCGCTGCCGTCGCGTCGGCCGACGGCGAGCTCGGCAAGGCCGCGCGCCTCGCCACGGCGGCTGCCGAGCGGGCCCAGGCAGTGCTGGCCAAGGAGCTGCCGGATACCGCACGCAAAGCGCTGGAGCGCCGCTTCGCCACTCTGCACCAGTTGCTCGACGATGTCGGCGGCCCTGGCGCCGAGCTGGCTCCGGCATTGCAGGCGATCGATGCGCTGCAGCTGCAGCTGGCCGGCCTGGCGCATGCCGGCGCGTCCGATCAGGCGGCGTTCGAATGGGCGCGGGCGCGCATGGGCGGACAGCGCGACGCCATAAACGAACTGCGCAGCGCGGCCGCCCGCCTGCCACAGCCGCTCGGCAACTGGTTGACCCTGCTCGCCGAGGACAGTTGGATGCTGGTCCTCGATGAGGCGCACCGCTACCTCAACAGCCGCTATCGCAGCGAGCTCTACGCCTTCTACAAGAACTCGCTGTACAAGCGCTATCCGTTCGATGCGCATAGCCAGAGCGAGGTGGCGATCGCCGATTTCCGCGAGTTCTTCAAGGCTCAGGGCGTGGCGGACAGCTTTTCGAGCGCTACCTCAGGCCCTTCGTCACCGGTCCGGACGGCAACTATCGGCCTCGTCGCTGGATGGCCGCGGCCTGCCGCTATCCAGCGCGTTTCTGGGCCAGATGAGCCGCGCGCGCACCATTCAACGCAGCTTCTTCGCCGAGAACCCCGGCGAGCCGCTGATCCGCTTCAAGCTCGAACCCTACTCGCTGGATCCGAGCCTGGGCCGTGCCGACTTCCGTTTCGGCGATCAGCAGCTCGAGTACCGTCATGGCCCGATCGTGCAGACCGCCTTCACCTGGCCGGCACCAGCCGATGATGGCCGTACCAGCCTGGTCGTGGAGGAGCTCGGTGGCCGGCGCGTTGGCATCGAGAAGAACACGGGGCCCTGGTCGCTGTTCCGTCTGGTCGATCTGATGGAGGTGGACTATCACAGCGGCCGCGATGTGCTGATACTCAAGGCCAACCTGGCCGGCCTGCGGGCGAACTATCTGCTGCACAGCCAGCGCTCGCCGAATCCGTTCGACATCGCCCTGCTGCGCGACTTCAAGCTCCCGGCGATGCTGTGATGACCGCGCTGACCGCAATCTGGCGCAGCGCCGGGCGTTCGGAGGCCGGCAAGGTCCGCCCGCGCAACGAGGATGCCTTTCTCGACTGCCCGGAGCGGGGCCTCTGGGTCGTCGCCGATGGCATGGGCGGGCACCATAACGGCGCCCTGGCCAGCCGGCTGGTGGTCGAGCGGCTCGCCGAGCTGCCGGAGAGCGGCGATCTGGACGCGCGCCTGCTGGCGGCGCGGCAATGCCTGCATCGCCTCAATCGACAGCTCAGCCAGGCGCTTACGGTTACGGCCGATCGCCCCGAACCGCTGATGGGCAGCACCGTGGTCGCCCTGCTGAGGGAGGACGATCGCGCCGTCTGTCTCTGGGCCGGCGACAGCCGCTGCTATCTCTGGCGGCGTGGCAGGCTCTACCAGCTGTCGCGCGACCATTCGCTGCTGCAACAGTTGCTCGACGGTGGGCAATTGAGCCCGGCTCAGGCGGCCGCCCACCCCGGCGCCCATGCGCTGACCCGCGCGATTGGCGCCAGCGAGCAGTTGCAGCTCGACGTGTTGGAATTCAGGGTCCACCCAGGCGATGCGCTGTTGCTCTGCAGCGATGGCCTCTATGGCAGTCTCTCGCCAGATGCCCTGGGCGCCGCGCTCAGCCTGCCCTCGGCTGCCCTGGCCTTGCGCTGCCTGTTCGATGCGGCGCTGGACGGCCCGGCACGCGACAACCTCAGCGCCGTGGTGGTGCGCCCATGAGCAGCCAGGCCCAGGCCATTCCGGCTAGCGACCAGACCTATTTCGCCTTTGCCCCCTCGGCCGCGGTGATCGCCCCCGTGACAACCTCGGTCGGTCCGCTGCCCGACGTGCTGCATGGCCGTTATCGCATCGAGCGCCTGCTCGGCGTTGGCGGTATGGGCGCGGTGTATCTGGCGCGAGATCTGCTGCGAGAGCAATTCGGCGATCCGGAACCGTGGATTGCGCTGAAGACGTTGTCGGAAGAGTTTTCCGAATATCCCGACGCACACGCGCTGCTCTACAGCGAGTTTGCGCTCACCGCGCGCCTGCGGCATCGACACATCGTGCGGCTCTTCGGCTTCGAGGTAGACCAGGACAGTCGGCGTGCCTTCATCACGCTCGAAAGGCTGAATGGCCCGACGCTGGATCAGGTGCTCGTCGAGCATCCCACGGGCGTGCCGTGGCCGCTGTTGCGCGAGATCGCCGTACCGCTGCTCGAGGCGCTGCAGTATTCACACACCGCCGGAGCCCTGCATGGAGACATCAAGCCGAGCAACATCATCCTTACCGAGGATGGCCTGCGGCTATTCGACTACGGGCTGGGTCAACCGCTGCATGATCTGCTGCCCGGCCTACCGCGTCTGGCGCGCCACCGCTTCGCCGCCTGGACGCCACGCTATGCCGCGCCGGAGCTCCTCGATGGTCACGAGCTCACCGCGACGGCGGACGTCTTCGCCGTCGGCTGCGTGCTGCACGAGCTTGCCGCCGGCGAGCATCCGTTCCGCCGGCTGAGTGCCAAGCAGGCCAAGGCCCTCGCGCTGGACGCCGCGCTAAAGTGCCCGCCCGGCCTGCCGGCCGCCTGCTGGAAAGCGCTGCGCCAGGCGCTCAGGTTCGAACCCACGGCGCGCCCGGATAGCGTTACCCCTTTGCTCGAGGCCTTTCGCCAACCGCAGCCCAGTCGCTGGAAGCGCTGGCTGGGCCTTCACCATAGATGATCACCGGACAGGATGTCGCCTATGTTCAACCCGGCCAACCACCCCCATTTCAGCCTGCAGCTGCCTGTCGAGCATGACCTGCAGGTGCTCGAATTCCGCGGCCGCGAGGCGCTCTCGACGCCCTTCGCCTTCGAGGTCGAACTGGTCAGCGAACGCCCCGACTTGGAGCTGGAGTCGCTACTGCATCAGCCGGCCTTTCTCGCCTTCGCCCCGGACGGCGGCGGCATTCACGGCCTGGTCCATCGCATCGCCCAAGGTGAGTCCGGCCAACGCCTGACCCGTTATCGCCTGACCCTGGTGCCGCAGCTCGCCTACCTCGCCCACCGCAGCAACCAGCGCATCTTCCAGCATCTGACCGTGCCGCAGATCGTCGCCCGGGTGCTCGAGGAGCACGGCATCCTCGCTGGCGTCGGCCATCGCTTCGACCTCGGCCCGGTGGTCTATCCCGAACGCGAGTACTGCGTGCAGTACGACGAGAGCGACCTGCATTTCATCCAGCGCCTCTGCGAAGAAGAAGGCATTCACTACCATTTCCAGCACAGCCCGGACGGCCATGTGCTGGTGTTTGGTGACGACCAGACGGTGTTTCCCACGCTGGCGCCGGTGGCCTACCAGCAGGACTCCGGGCTGGTCGCCGATCAGCCGGTGATCAAGCGCTTCGGCCTGCGCCTGGAGACTCGCACCAGCCGCGTGACCCGTCGGGATTACGACTTCGAGAAACCGCGCCTGACCATGGAGGCCGCCTTTCAGAGTGACTTCCAGCCGGGCCTGGAGGACTACGACTACCCCGGCCGCTTCGTCGACCGCAGCCGCGGCAAGCACCTGGCCCAACGCGCCCTGGAACGCCACCGCCACGACTACGAACGGGCCGAAGGAGAAAGTGACCAGCCCTCGCTGGTCAGCGGTCACTTCCTCGAGCTGACCGAGCATCCCCGCAGCGACTGGAACCAGCTCTGGCTGCTGGACGAGGTGCTCCACGAAGGCAAGCAGCCGCAGGTGCTGGAAGAGTCGATTACCAGCGCGCCCAACTTGCACAGTGCAACCCCCTCTCCCCGCCGGGGAGAGGGCTGGGGTGAGGGGACCCTGGCCGCCACCGAATTCCACCAGGGTTACCGCAA
>LZQO01000035.1_pt1 | contig 33849 bp, 40 predicted proteins | sample 768571 | NCBI WGS metagenome assembly LZQO01 (sample SAMN05207081, study PRJNA324507) | oil field metagenome | isolation source: sample BH-FW-10 from oil reservoir | place: India: Bombay High | collected 2015-12-01
CGCATCAAGGTGATCAAGCGCATGGCCTATGGTTTCCGGGACTCGGACTACTTCTTTCTGAAAATCAAGGCCGCCTTCCCCGGGAAAGCGCGATGAACCAAAAAAAAGCCACCCGAAGGTGGCTTGAAAAAATAGGAAGAGAGGTTGCTTAACCGGCTGCTGCCGGCCGCATGTAGGAGATCGGTGCGGTCTGTGCATCCTCGAACGTGACCAGCTCCCACGCATCCTTCTGGGCCATCAGGGTGCGTAGCAGACGGTTGTTCAGCGCGTGGCCGGATTTATAGCCGCGGAATTCGCCGATCAGGCTGGTGCCCAGCAGATAAAGATCACCGATGGCATCGAGAATCTTGTGTTTGACGAACTCGTCCTCGTAACGCAGGCCGTCTTCGTTCAGCACACGGTTTTCGTCCACCACGATGGCATTCTCGACACTGCCGCCCAGAGCCAGGTTGTGCGAGCGCAGGAACTCGATGTCGCGCATGAACCCGAAGGTCCGCGCACGGCTCACTTCCTTGACGAAGGAAGTGCTGGAGAAATCCACGCTGGCGGTCTGGGTGCGTCCCTTGAACACCGGATGGTCGAAATCGATCTCGAAGCTCACCTTGAAGCCGTCGAACGGCAGGAAGGTCGCGCGCTTGTCGCCCTCCTCGACGGACACTTCACGCTTGATGCGGATGAACTTCTTCGGGGCGTCCTGCTCCTGCAGGCCGGCGGATTGAATCAGGAATACGAAAGGCCCTGCGCTCCCGTCCATGATCGGCACTTCCGAAGCGGAGAGCTCGACATAGGCATTGTCGATTCCCAGCCCGGCCATCGCCGATAGCAGATGCTCCACGGTGTCGACCTTGACGTCGCCATTGACCAGCGTCGTGGACATGGTGGTTTCGCCGACATTCTCTGCCCGCGCCGGTATCTCGACGGGCGGAGTGAGGTCGGTACGGCAGAACACGATTCCGGTATCCACAGGCGCCGGCTTCAGGGTGAGATAGACCTTCTCGCCCGAATGCAGGCCCACGCCCGTGGCGCGGATGGTGTTCTTGAGGGTGCGTTGTCTGATCATGGCCTTCGCTTCGCTAGCACTAGTTGCGAATAATTTTCAACAAGTGGCGGCGATAATAGCAGATGCCACCTTTGCTGAATACTAATCACACACATAGCGCCAATAACCTAAATCAATCAGCCTGGCGACGCAGGAAGGCCGGAATGTCCAGGTAATCCAGGTCCTCCTGCGGGTTCAGCTTGGCGGCGGTCGCAGCCGCATGGGCCTGGTTGCGCATGACGGTCGGGCGCTCCAGATCACGGTAGTTGACCGCGGCCTGCTCCTGCTGACGCGGCGCGGGCGCTGCAGCCGGGGCGGAAACGCTCTGTACGGTGTTATCCACCACCTTGACCGGCTTGTCGTGGCGCGAACCGAGGCCGGTGGCAACCACCGTCACATGCAGCTCGTCACGCATATCCGGATCGATCACCGCGCCGACCTTGACGGTGGCTTCGTCGGAGGCGAACGCTCGATGATCTCGCCGACCGCCGCGTACTCGCCGAGCGACAGGTCCAGACCGGCGGTAATGTTGACCAGAATGCCACGCGCACCCTGCAGGTTGACGTCCTCGAGCAGCGGATTGCGGATTGCCGCCTCGGTGGCCTCGCGCGCACGGTTCGGGCCGGTGGCGCTGCCGGTGCCCATCATCGCCATGCCCATCTCGCCCATGACGGTCTTGACGTCGGCGAAGTCGACGTTCATCAGGCCCGGACGCTGCATGATGTCGGAGATGCCGCGAACGGCGCCGGAGAGCACGTCGTCAGCCTTGGCGAAGGCGGACAGCAGGCTCGCGTCCTTGCCGAGGATGGTCAGCAGCTTCTCGTTGGGAATGGTGATCAGCGAGTCGACGCATTCGGACAGCGCACGGATGCCCTCGTCGGCCACTTGCATGCGGCGACGCCCCTCGAAGGGGAACGGGCGGGTGACCACGGCGACGGTCAGGATGCCCATTTCCTTGGCGACCGAGGCGATGATCGGCGCCGCACCGGTCCCGGTGCCGCCGCCCATGCCGGTGGTGATGAACACCATGTCGGCGCCCTGCAGCACTTCGGCGATACGCTCACGGTCCTCCATTGCAGCCTGACGGCCGATCTCCGGGTTGGTCCCGCGCCCAGGCCCTTGGTGATGGCCGAGCCGAGCTGCAGTACGGTACGGGCCTCGATTTTCTTCAGCGCTTGCGCGTCGGTATTGGCACAGATGAATTCCACGCCTTCGACGTTGTTGCGCACCATGTGATTGACGGCATTGCCGCCGCCGCCACCAACGCCGATGACCTTGATGACTGCGCTCTGTGGGGTATGGTCTACCAATTCGAACATTTCCCTCTCTCCTTCCAGCTTTCTAGTTTTGATTTACTGCGCGTTGCTCAGAAATTGCCCTGGATCCAGCTCTTGAGCCGGTCCAGAACAGATGTTTTGTTTTCGTCGGCGTAGCTGCTGCTGCCGCCCGGCACGATCACGCCGTCGGCCTGCTTCTGCAGCCCGTACAGCAACAGCCCGACGCCGGTCGAATAGATCGGGTTGCGGACCACGTCGCTCAGCCCTTTCACCGTATGCGGCACGCCCAGGCGCACCGGCATGTGGAAGATCTCCTCGGCCAGGTCGACTGCACCTTCCATCTTCGCGGTACCACCGGTCAGCACGATGCCAGCCGGCACCAGGTCCTCGTAGCCGCTGCGGCGAAGCTCGGCCTGAATCAGGGTGAACAGCTCGTCGTAGCGGGGCTCGACCACCTCGGCCAGGGCCTGGCGAGACAGCTCGCGCGGCGGCCGATCACCGACGCTTGGAACCTTGATGGTTTCGCCAGCACCGGCCAGCTTGGCCAGCGCACAGGCGTAGCGAATCTTGATTTCCTCGGCGTACTGGGTCGGTGTACGCAGCGCCATGGCGATGTCGTTGGTGACCTGGTCGCCGGCGATCGGGATCACCGCGGTGTGACGGATCGATCCCTCGGTGAAGATGCAGATGTCGGTGGTACCGCCGCCGATGTCCACCAGGCAAACGCCCAGCTCCTTCTCGTCGTCGGTCAGCACGGCATGCGCCGAGGCCAGCTGCTCGAGAATGATGTCGTCGACTTCCAGGCCACAGCGGCGTACGCACTTCTCGACATTCTGCGCAGCGTTGACCGCGCAGGTGACCACGTGGACCTTGGCCTCGAGGCGCACCCCGGACATGCCCAGCGGCTCGCGCACGCCTTCCTGGTTATCGATCACGTAGTCCTGCGGCAGCGTATGCAGCACGCGCTGGTCAGCCGGAATCGCCACGGCCTGTGCAGCGTCGAGAACGCGCTCCAGGTCGGCGGTGCTGACCTCGCGATCACGAATCGCCACGATGCCGTGGGAGTTCAAGCTGCGGATGTGGTTGCCGGCCAGGCCGACGAACGCCGAATGGATGCGGCAGCCGGCCATCAGCTGCGCCTCTTCGATGGCGCGCTGGATCGACTGCACGGTCGATTCGATGTTGACCACCACGCCCTTCTTCAATCCACGGGAGGGGTGCGTACCGATGCCGACGATTTCCAGTTCGCCGTCCGCCGTTACCTCGCCTACCAGCGCCACCACTTTGGAAGTGCCGATATCCAGGCCGACGATCATCTTGCCGCTTTGCACGCTAGCCATGTTCTCTGGTTCCTCAATTCTTCACGGCGACGGTCGTTTCCGTCGCGGTCGGGAGCGGCTCTCGCCACGCCACGGCCAGGCCGTTGGCGTAACGCAGATCGATCCTTGCAATGTTCTCGCCCTGCGCCTGCAGTGCCTTTTGGTAAATCGCACTGAAGCGGCGCATCTTTTCCACAACATGATCACGCCCCAGCAGCAACTCGATGCCCTGGCTGGTGGTCAGGAACCAGCTGCCCCGGTCGCGCAGCTCCAGGCTGGCAATCGAGAAACCGAGCGGCCGGAGCATCTGGCTGAGCATCTGGTACTGCTGCATCACCCGCTGCTGAGCCCGCTTCGGACCATGCAATTGCGGCAAGTGTTCATAATTGCTGAGGTTATTCGGCGCGAAGGCCTGGCCGTTGTTGTTCAGCAGTGCCTCCTCGCCCCAGCGGGCGATCGGCAGTTGCTCTTCGAGCCGGATCAGCACCTGGTCGGGCCAAACGCGACGCACCTCGACGTGGGCGATCCAGGGCATCTGTTCGAGGTCGTGGCGCATGCCGTCCAGATCAACCCGGAAGAAGCTCGACTCGACGAACGGGGCGATACGCTTCTGCACGGCTGCGCGGCTGACATAGCTCAGCTCTCCCTGCACGGCGACCTTGGCGATCGGCCGGTCGGCATACGGCATCAGACGCTGACCAAGCTCGTAGAGGCCGAACGCCAGCCCCACCAGCAGCAGCGGCCAGATGACCCGCTTGAGCCCGCTCAGATTCGGCCGTGGCAGGCGCGAAGCGAGCGGCTTGGGTTCGACAAGGCGGCTCGCACCACGCGGCATCGGCTTGCGCGAGGTGCGGCCGCTCCCTGGTTGCGTGTGGCGGAGCGTGGTGATCATGCTCAGTTCCCTGCCTCGTAGCTTGCTTCGAGAATGGCCAGCACCAGTTGCTGAAAATCCAGCCCGGCCGCGCGTGCCGCCATCGGCACCAGGCTGTGGTCGGTCATTCCCGGTACGGTGTTCACTTCCAACAGCCAGAACTCACCCTGGCCGTCCTGCATCACGTCCACGCGCGCCCAGCCACTGACGCCGACCGCCTCGCACGCGCGTGCGGTCAGTTGCTTGAGCTCCGCTTCCTTGGCCGCATCGAGCCCGCAAGGAATGCGGTACTGGGTATCGGAGGCCAGGTACTTGGCGTCGTAGTCGTAAAAGGTGTGCGGCGTACCCAGGCCGATGGGCGGCAGCACCTCGCCGCGCAGCACGGCGATGGTGAACTCCGGGCCCTGGATCCACTGTTCGACCAGCACCTGAGCGTCGTAGGCGCTTGCATCACGCCAGGCGGCGATCAATTCGGCGAGGCCGCCGACCTTGGCCATGCCGATGCTGGAGCCTCGTGCGCCGGCTTGACGATCAGCGGAAAGCCCAGCGTTTCGGCAGCCTGCTTGCAGTCTTCTTCGCTGGCCAGCACCGCATGGCGTGGCGTCGGCAGGCCGAGGCTCTGCCAGACCTGCTTGGTGCGCAGCTTGTCCATCGCCAGCGCCGAAGCGAGGATGCCGCTGCCGGTGTAAGGAATGCCGGCGCACTCGAGCAGCCCCTGCATGCTGCCGTCCTCACCGCCACGGCCGTGCAGCACGATAAACGCACGATCGACGCGTTCCTGGCTCAGGCGCTCGAGGAAATGTTCGTCGACATCGATGCCGAACGCGTCGACGCCGGCTTCGCGAAGGGCAGCCAGCACCGCGGCACCCGACTTCAGCGAGACCTCGCGCTCGGCGCTGCGTCCACCGTAGAGCACGGCAACGCGGCCATAGGACTGCGGGTTGCGGGTCGATTGCAGGGCGCTCATGGATTCTTCCTCGCGGCCGGCTTGGCGCCAGCGAACAGGGGGCTTTTCATCAGTTGCGGGGCAACGCCGCCGATATCGCCGGCGCCCTGGCACAGCAGGATGTCGCCGGCACGCAGCAACGGCTTGATGACCGGCGCCAGGTCCGCGCCGCGCTCGACGTAGATCGGGTCGAGCTGGCCGCGCTGACGAATGCTGTGACAGAGCTGGCGGCTGTCGGCGCCGGGAATCGGCTCCTCGCCGGCCGGGTAGACCTCCATCAGCAACAGGACATTGGCATCGGCCAGGACCTGAACGAAGTCGTCGTAAAGATCGCGCGTACGGCTGAAGCGATGCGGCTGATAGACCATCACCAGGCGCCGCTCCGGCCAGCCGCCCCGCACCGCCTTGATCACCGCCGCGACCTCGCGCGGGTGGTGACCGTAATCGTCGACCAGCATCACGCTGCCGTCGTCGACCGGCAGCTCGCCGTAGACCTGGAAGCGGCGGCCAACCCCTTCGAACTGCGACAGCCCGCGCACGATGGCCTCGTCATCGATGCCTTCGTCACTGGCGATGGCGATGGTGGCCAGCGCGTTGAGCACGTTGTGCGTACCCGGCATGTTGACCGAAACCTGCAGCGCTCATGGCCGGCGCGCAAGGCGGTGAAATGGGTGCGCATGCCTTCCTGGCGGATGTCGATGGCGCGCACGTCGGCATCCTCGCTCAGGCCGTAGGTCGTGGTCGGACGACCGATCTGCGGGATGATCTCGCGCACTACCGGGTCATCTACACAGAGCACCGCCAGACCGTAGAACGGCAGGTTGTGGAGGAACTCGACAAAGGTCTTCTTCAGCTTGCCGAAGTCGCCGCCATAGGTGCTCATGTGGTCGGCATCGATATTGGTGACCACGGCCACCATCGGTTGCAGGTGCAGGAAGCTGGCGTCGCTCTCGTCGGCCTCGGCGATCAGGTAGCGACTGCTGCCCAGCTGCGCGTTGGTGCCGGCCGCCGTGAGCCGGCCACCGATGACAAAGGTCGGGTCCAGCCCACCTGCGGCAAATACCGAGGCCAGCAGGCTGGTGGTGGTCGTCTTGCCGTGGGTACCGGCGACCGCGATGCCATGGCGATAACGCATCAGCTCAGCAAGCATCTCGCGCGCGGCACTACCGGAATGCGCTGCTCGAGCGCCAGCGCCACCTCGGGGTTGGAAGCATTGATCGCGCTGGACACTACCAGCACATCGGCACCGGCAACGTTACCGGCCTGATGGCCGATGAAAATCTGCGCACCGAAGCTCTGCAGACGCTCGGTACTGGCCGACACCTTGAGGTCCGAGCCGGACACCTCGTAACCCAGGTTGAGCAACACCTCGGCGATTCCGCACATGCCGACCCCGCCGATACCGACGAAATGGATGCGACGGATGCGGCGCATGCGCCGGACCTCGGCTTTCACCGCAGCAGGTGACTTAGCCATGTGCCACCTCCAGGCAGATGTCGACGACCCGACGGGTCGCATCCGGCCGCGCCAGCTGACGTGCAGCAACGCCCATGGCCTTTAGTTTTTCCGGGTGCATCAGTACCTCTTCTAGCTGCCCGGCAAGGCCGGCAGCGTCAGTCTTGGCTTGCGGCAGAAGCACGGCAGCGCCGCCCCTGGCCAGGTAATCGGCATTGCGCGTCTGGTGATCGTCGATGGCATGCGGCAGCGGCACCAGGAACGACGGCAGCCCGGCGGCCGCCAGTTCGGAGACGGTCAGGGCACCGGCACGGCAGATCACCAGGTCGGCCCAGGCATAGGCCTGCGCCATGTCCTTGATGAAAGGCGCGACCCTGGCCTCTACCGCGGCCTCGGCATAGCGTGCCTGGGTGAGTTCGGCATGCTGTTTGCCGGCCTGGTGGAACACCTCCGGACGCAACTGCGCGGGCACCCGCGCAAGGGCCTGAGGCAGCAGCTTGTTCAGCGGCTCGGCGCCAAGCTGCCGCCCAAGACCAACAGACGCGGCCGGCGGTTGACCAGCGAATCGCGCGGCGTCTCGAGGAACAGCTCCTCGCGCACCGGGTTACCGGTGGTACGGCGCTTGGCGCTGGCCTTGAACGTATCCGGGAACGCCTCGCAGACCCGGCGGGCCAGCGGCACGAGACTGCGGTTGCCGTTCCGGCGACGGCATTCTGCTCGTGGATGATCAGCGGCACGCCAGCCAGGCGTGCGGCCAGGCCGCCCGGGCCGGTGACGTAGCCACCCAGGCCCAGCACGCAGACGGGCTTCAGTTCGCGGATGATCCGCCGCGCCTGCAGCAGCGAACGGACCAGCTGCAGCGGCGCCTTGAGCAGGGCCGCCAGGCTCTTGCCGCGCAAGCCGCTGACCTGGATCAGGTGCAGCGGCAAGCCGGCGGCGGGCACCAGTTCGTTCTCGATGCCGCGCGGCGTACCCAGCCAGTGCACGCTGTAACCGCGCGCCTGGAACTCGCGGGCACAGGCCAGCGCAGGGAACACGTGGCCGCCGGTGCCACCAGCCATGATCAGCACGTTAGCGGCCATGGGCAGCCTCCTTGCCGAGTGCAGGCTCATGAAAGTCCGACTCGCTGAACTCCACCTCCTCGCTGCCCAGAACCGTGCGGCTTTCCCATTCGATGCGCAGCAGCAGGGCCATGCTCGCGCAGGTCACGATCAACGAGCTGCCGCCATAGCTGAGGAACGGCAGCGTCAGGCCCTTGGTCGGCAGCAGGCCGACATTCACACCGATATTGATGAGGAACTGCCCCAGCCAGAGGAAGGCGATGCCCCAGGCCACGTAAGCGGCGAAGAACTGCTTGGCCTTCTCGGCCCACAGGCCGATGTAGAGCGCACGTACGCCAACAAAGGCGAACAGGCCGATGGTCGCCAGCGCGCCAACCATACCGAGCTCCTCGGCCAGCACCGAGAAGACGAAGTCGGTGTGCGCCTCGGGCAGATAGAACTGCTTCTGCACACTGTTGCCCAGGCCGACGCCGAACCACTCGCCGCGACCAAAGGCGATCAGCGCCTGCGTCAGCTGGTAGCCGGCACCGTACTGATCGGCCCAGGGATCGGTGAAGGTGATCAGGCGCTGCAGACGATACTCCTGGGTCTGCACCAGGATGAACACCGCGCCCACGGCGAACACCACGAGCAAGCTGAAGCGAATAAGGCCGACCCCACCGAGGAACAGCATGGCCACTGCCGCCCCCATCATGACGACGGTGGCACCGAAGTCCGGCTCGAGCAGCAGCAGCATGGCCATCGGCAGCAACACGAGAAACGGCTTGGCAAAGCCCCACATGCTCTCGCGCACCTCGGCCTGGCGGCGCACCAGGTAACCAGCCAGGTAGATCACCACGAAGACCTTGGCCAGCTCGGAAGGCTGCACGTTGAAGGCACCAAAGCCAATCCAGCGCATCGAACCGTTCACCTCGCGGCCGACCCCGGGAATCAGCACCAGGATCAACAGGCCGAACGCAGCGAGCAGCAGCATCCAGTCGAGCCGCTGCCAGGTATTGACCGGCACCAGCAGCACCAGCAGCGCGGCTCCCAGGCCGAGGGCCACGTAAACCAGGTGGCGCACCATGTGATACAGCGCATTGCCCGAATTGACCGCCGCGACTTCCGAGGACGCCGAGGTGATCATCACCAGGCCCAGCCCCAGCAGCGCCAGGCAGCCGGCGAGCATGGGGAAGTCCAGGTCGACCAGACGGCGACCGAACAGCGGCGATGAGGCGTTGCGCAGGAAGGCGAGCATCAGACGAGCGCCTCCACCGCTGCGGCGAACAACAGGCCGCGTTCTTCGAAGTTGCGGAACATGTCCAGGCTCGCGCAGGCCGGCGACAGCAGCACGGCATCGCCCGGCTGCGCCACCTCTGCAGCTGCTTTGACGGCGTCGTCCAGCGAAGCCACCGGCAGCAGCGCCACGGAGCCCTGCAGCGCCTCGGCCAGGCGCGGTGCGTCGCGGCCGAGCAACACCACCGCCCGACAATAACGGCCGATCGGCGCACGCAGAGGGCCGAAGTCGGCGCCCTTGCCATCGCCGCCGGCGATCAACACCAACTGGCCCGGGATATCCGCGCCCAGCCCCTCGATGGCAGCCAAGGCCGCGCCGACATTGGTGGCCTTGGAGTCGTCGTAATAGGCGACGCCACCGCGTTCACCGACCCACTGGCAGCGATGTGGCAGACCGGCAAAACGGCGCAGCGTCTCGAGCATCGCCTCGAACGGCAGACCGACCGCGTGGCCGAGCGCCAGCGCGGCGAGTGCGTTCGACTGGTTGTGCGCACCACGGACCTTCAGCTCCCGCACGGGCATCAGCGTCTCGAACTGGAACGCCAGGCAGCGCTCGCCGGCCTCGTCGCGCAGACCGAAGCCACGAAAGTCCGGTTGGCCCAGGCCAAAGGTCCAGACCGCGACGCCCTCGACGGGCAGCGGGCGGCTCAACAGGTCATCACGATTGACGACGACCTGACGCGCGCCACGGAAGATGCGGTGCTTGGCCTGGTGATAGGCCGGCAGGCCGCTGTAGCGGTCCATGTGGTCTTCGCTGATGTTCAGGCAGGTCGCCACCTCGGCGTTCAGGCACTCGGTGGTTTCCAGCTGAAAGCTCGACAGCTCGAGCACGTAGAGCTCAACGCTGTCGTCCAGCAGATCCAGCGCTGGCGTACCCAGGTTGCCGCCAACCGCGACACGCCGCCCTGCCGCCAGCGCCATCTCGCCGACCAGCGTGGTCACGGTGCTCTTGGCATTCGAGCCGGTGATCGCAACGATCGGTGCCTTGGCTTCCCGGGCGAACAGGTCGATGTCGCCGGACAGCTTCACACCGCGCGCGGCGGCCGCCTGCAGTGCGGGCGTGCTGACCGGCAACCCGGGGCTGACGATCAGCTCGCTGGCGCGGCAGAGGAAGTCGACGTCCAGCTCGCCGCAACGCACCTCGACCTGCGGATACTGCGCGGCCAGGGTGGCCAGCTCCGGCGGGTTGGCGCGCGTGTCGGCCACCGCAAACGGCAGACCGCGGCGCGCCAGATGGCGAACCACGGAGAAGCCGCTCTTGCCGAGGCCGACAACGATGCGGAACTGGTCGGATGCGATGAGCACGTCGTTCACCTCAGCTTCAGCGTGGCCAGACCGACGAGCACCAGGATCACCGTGATGATCCAGAAGCGCACGATGACCCGCGGTTCGGGCCAGCCCTTGAGTTCGAAGTGGTGATGGATCGGCGCCATGCGAAACACGCGCTTGCCGGTCAGCTTGAACGACGCCACCTGGATCATCACCGAGAGGGTTTCCATGACGAACACGCCGCCCATGATGAACAGCACCACTTCCTGGCGAACGATCACCGCGATGGTGCCCAGCGCGGCGCCCAGCGCGAGGGCGCCGACGTCACCCATGAAGACCTGCGCCGGGTAGGTGTTGAACCAGAGAAAGCCCAGTCCCGCGCCCGTCAGTGCGCCACAGAAGACGATCAGCTCGCCGGCACCGGGGACGTACGGAATCAGCAGGTAGTCGGCGAAATTCATGTTCCCCGACAGGTAGCAGAAGATGCCCAGACCGCCGCCGACCATCACCGTTGGCATGATTGCCAGGCCATCCAGCCCGTCGGTCAGGTTTACCGCATTGCTCGCGCCGACAATGACGAAATAGCTGAGCACGACGAAACCGATGCCCAACGGGATCTCGATATTCTTCAACAGCGGCAGGATGAGCGTGGTTTCGACCGGCGTCTGCGCTGTCATATAGAGAAACACCGCGGCGCCCAGACCGAACACCGACTGCCAGAAATACTTCCAGCGGCTCGGCAGACCACGCGAATTCTTCTCGATGACCTTGCGATAGTCATCGACCCAGCCGATGGCGCCGAACAGCAGCGTCACGCCCAGGACCACCCAGACATAACGATTGCCCAGATCGGCCCACAGCAGGGTGCTGATGGCGATGGCGCTGAGAATCAGCGCGCCGCCCATGGTCGGCGTGCCGGACTTGGACAGGTGCGATTGCGGCCCGTCGGTACGCACCGCCTGGCCGATCTGGCGGATCTGCAGGGTGCGGATCAGCCAGGGGCCCATCCACAGCGACAGCACCAGCGCGGTGAGCACGCCAAGAATCCCGCGCAGGGTCAGGTACTGGAACACCCCGAACCCGGTGTGGAACCGTTGCAGGTACTCGGCGAGTAACAGCAGCATCAATGTTTCTCCATGGCCGGTCCGCCCAGCGCGACGACGACTCTGTCCATCGCCGCGCTGCGCGAACCCTTGATCAATAAGGTGGTGGCACTTCCCTGCTCGGCGCGCAGCGCTCGATCAGGCTGGCCTGGTCGGCGAAATGCCGAGCACCGACGCCAAAGGCGGCAACGGCATGCGCCATCAGCGGACCGACCGCGTACAGCGCATCGATCTTGCCGCGCGCGTAGGCGCCGACTTCGCGATGGCCTTCCTCGGCCCATTCACCGAGCTCGCCCATGTCGCCGAGCACCAGCAGCCGCCGGCCCGCGAAACCGCTCAGCACGTCGATGGCGGCGCAGATGGACGCCGGGTTGGCGTTGTAGCTGTCGTCGATCAGGCGCACGCCGTTGCCGAGCATCTGGGCCACACCTCGCCCTTTGACCGGCTGGAGGGTCTGGAGCCCATCGACGATGGCGGGCAGCGCCACGCCCAGCGCATGCGCCGCGGCGGCGGCGGCCAGCGCGTTGGCGATGTTGTGACGACCCAGCAGGTTCAGCTGGATCCGCGCAGTGCCACTCGGCCCGGCCAAGGTGAAGTTGGGGCAGCCGCGCTCGTCATGGCCGATCAGGCCCGCGGTGAAGTCGGCCAAAGGACTCTCCAGGCCGAATCCGAGGATGCGCCGCCCGGCTGCTCGTGCCGCCCATACGGGGTAGGCCTTGTCATCACGGTTGAGTACGGCGACACCGCCATCGCCAAGCCCGTCAAGGATCTCGCCCTTGGCTTCGACGATCTTGTCGACCCCGCCGAACTCGCCCACGTGAGCAGTACCGGCATTGGTAATGATGCTGACCTGCGGGCGCACCAGCGCCACCGTATAGGCGATCTCACCCACCCGCGAGGCGCCGAGCTCGATTACGGCACTGCGGTGTTGCGCACCGATATCCAGCAGTGTCAGCGGCGCGCCCAGATCGTTGTTCAGGTTGCCCCGGGTCGCCAGTACGGCGTCATGGCCGAACGCCGCACGCAGGATGCTTGCGAGCATTTCCTTCACGCTGGTCTTGCCGCTCGAGCCGGTGATCGCGGCGACCGGACCGCTGAAGCGATCGCGGTTCAACGCGCCCAGCTGGCCCAGTGCCAGGCGGGTGTCAGCGACCACCAACTGCGGCAGGCCCGCGTCTTCTATTTCTCGCTGCACCAGCGCGGCCACTGCGCCCTTGGCGGCCACATCGGCCAGGTAGGCGTGCCCGTCGAAGCGCTCGCCGCTCAGGGCGACGAACAGCTGGCCGGGCTGAATGGCGCGGCTGTCCGTGCTGACCGAGTCGAAGGCGACATCGGTGCCGACCAGGCGACCCGCCAGGGGCGCGAGCAGCTCACTGATACGCATCGCTTCAAGCATGGGATGCCCTCCAACGCGCAAGCGCCTTCTGCGCCTCTTCCAGGTCGGAGAACGGCAGCCGCTCGCCACGGATTTCCTGATAGTCCTCATGGCCCTTGCCGGCCAGAAGCACCACGTCGTCGCCCCGGCTGGCCGCAATCACCGCGGCAATGGCATCGGCACGACCATGCTGAAAGCTCACCGCAGCCGCATCGGAAAAGCCCTGGCGAATGTCGGCAAAGATCTGTTCCGGCGCTTCGTTGCGCGGATTGTCATCGGTCACCAATACGACATCGGCCAGCCGTTCGGCGGCCGCCGCCATAAGCGGTCGCTTGCCGCGATCGCGATCGCCGCCGCAGCCAAACAGGCACAACAGACGCCCGTGCGCATGGGGGCGCAGCGCTTCGAGCACTTTCTCCAGGGCATCCGGCGTATGTGCGTAGTCCACTACCACCAGCGGAAGCCCGGCGCCGCCCAGGCGCTGCATACGGCCAGCGGGGCCCTGCAGGAGCGGCAGCACCTCGAGAATTTCATCCAGCGGATAGTCCATGCCCAGCAAGGCGCCGACCGCCGCCAGCACGTTGCTCAGATTGAAGCGCCCGAGCAGCGGGCTACGCAGGATGCGCTCGCCCTGCGCGGTTACCAGGCGAGCATGGATGCCCTCGTCGTCCAGGCGCGCGTCCGGGCAATACAAAGTCGCCGCCGGCTCCTCGAGGCTGTAGGTGATCAGGCGCGCCTCGCGTGCTTGCGCGGCCAGCTGGCGACCAAAGGCATCGTCGAGGTTGATGACGCAGCAGCTCAGCCCAGGCATGTCGAACAGACGCGCCTTGGCTGCGGCATAGGCGTCCATGCTGCGTGATAATCGAGGTGGTCGCGCGACAGATTGGTGAATACCGCCACGTCGAAAGCCAGTGCTGCGACGCGCCCCTGGTCCAGTCCATGGGAGGAAACCTCCATGGCGACGGCACGCGCTTCACGTTGCTTCAGCCCGGCAAGCGCAGCCTGCACGCCGATGGCATCGGGGGTGGTGTGGCGCCCCAGCTCCAGCTCGCCATGAAAACCCGTGCCAAGCGTGCCGATGATGCCGCAGCGCTCGCCGAGCCGATCGAGCGCTTGGGCGATCAACTGGCTCACGCTGGTCTTGCCGTTGGTACCCGTGACGCCGACCAGCCGCAGATTGCGGCTCGGCTCACCGTAGAAGCGGCCGGCGATCGCCGAAAGCTGCTCGGCCAGATGGCGCACAGGGACGAAGGCGGCGGCGGTAGTGGCCTGCACCTCGGCGCCCTCGGCCTCATAGACGATGGCTGCCGCGCCACGGTCGATAGCATCGGCGATGTGCGTGCGCCCATCGCTGTGCAGCCCGGGCAACGCGAAGAACAGATCACCGGGGCGCACCTTGCGGCTGTCGAGCGTCAGCTCGCGCACCACGACATCGGCAGCCGCCTGCGGCAGCAGATGATTCAGAGACATGGACATCAGCCGCGCCCTCCCTTGCTCTGAGCGGCATCCGCCGTCTGCACGGGGGCAGGCGGCGGCAGATTGTCAGGAGCGATGTTCATCAGACGCAGCGCCCGGGCCATGACCTTGCCGAATACCGGCGCCGCGACCAACCCTCCGTAGTAGCCGCCGGTACTGGGCTCATCGACCACCACCACGGCGGCGATACGCGGGTCGGTGACCGGCGCGACACCCGCGAAGAACGAGCGGTAGGCGCTCTGGGTATAGCCCCCGGTACCGGAAATCTTCTTGGCCGTGCCGCTCTTGCCGCCGATGTGATAACCCGGCACCTGAGCCCGGGTACCACCACCGCCCTCTTCCTCGACGACAGCCTGCAGCATCTTCAACACGGTCCCGGCAATCTCCGGATTGATCACCTGAGCGCCCTCGACCGGCCGATCCAGACGCAGCAGCGACAGCGGTACGTTCACACCCCTGTTGCCAAGCACGGCGTAAGCATGAGCCAGCTGCACGGCCGTGACCGACAGGCCGTAGCCATAGGCCAGCGAAGCCGTCTCGGCATCGCGCCATTTACGGTGATTGGGCAGGTTGCCGACGCGCTCGCCGGGAAAGCCGAGGCCGGTATCCTGGCCGAAACCGGCCTGCTGCATGACCGCATAGACCGGTTCAGGCCCGATATCCAGGGCGATCTTGCTGATGCCGACGTTGCTGGACTTCTTCAGGATGCCGGTCAGGTCGAGCAGGCCGCCGCGCGACACGTCGCGAATGGTGTAGCGACCGATACGCAGCCAGCCGGGCATGGTGTCGATTACCGACTCGGGTTTGTACTTGCCGGTACCCAGCGCCGCGGCGATGGAGAACGGCTTGACCGTCGAGCCGGGCTCGAACACGTCGATCATCGCCCGGTTGCGCATGGCCACCGGCTGCATGTTGCGTCGGTTGTTCGGGTTGTAGGTCGGCTGATTGGCCATGGCCAGGATCTCGCCGGTCTTCACATCGATGATGACCATGCTCGCGGCCTTGGCACCGTGCTCGAGCATCACGTTGCGCAGCTCGCTGTGGGCCAGGTATTGCAGGCGCAGGTCGATCGACAGGGCCATGGGCTTGCCCGGCTTGGCGTTCTTGACGACCTGAACGTCCTTGATCAGACGGCCGCGACGGTCCTTGAGCACCTGCCGCTTGCCCGGTACGCCGGCGAGCCATTCGTCATACGCCAGCTCCATGCCTTCGCGGCCACGGTCATCGATATCGGTGAAGCCCACCAGGTGCGCAGCCACTTCGCCGGCCGGGTAGAAGCGGCGGAATTCCTCCTGCGCGTAGACGCCGGGGATCTTCAGATCCAGCACCGCCTGCCCCTGCTCAGGCGTCAGCCCGCGCACCAGGTAGGTAAATTCGCGCGAGGCCTGCTCTTGCAGCCTTGCGGTCAATACGGCCGGATCCTGACCCAGCGCCTTTGCCAGCTCGGGCCAGCGCGCACGCGCAGCCTGCAGTTCTTTCGGATTGCCCCACAGCGTGGTGACAGGGGTGCTGACGGCCAAAGGCTCACCGTTGCGATCGGTGATCAGCCACGATGCGCAGGGATCGGGATATGCCGAACGCTGCGAGCGTCGCCCTGCCCCTGCAGGAACGCCTGATCCATGACCTGCAGGTCGACGATCCGCCAGGCGAGCGCGCCCACCAGCAGTGCCAGCAGGGCCAGGACCAAGCGAAAGCGCCAGGGGTAGCGCGCGCCGTCGAGCCTCATGGCGCCACCAATCTCACGTCTGCCGCAGCCGGGATATGCATCTTCAGCTGACCGGTCGCCAGCGCCTCGATGCGACTGTGCGCCGTCCAGGTGCTCTGCTCGAGAATCAAGCGCCCCCACTCCGCCTGCGTCTTGTCGCGCACGCTGAGTTCGGCGTACAGCTCGTTCAGCAACTGACGATTCCAATGGGCCGTGTAGGCGACCGCGATCGCCGAGAGCAAAACGCCGACGAACAGGATCAGCATGAGCAGCCCCCCGCGGGGCATGGTGGCGCGCGCGCGGCTCATCGCAGCTTCTCCGCGACTCGCATGATGGCGCTGCGCGAGCGAGGGTTGGCCTTCACCTCTTCGTCCGACGCGTACTGCGGTTTGCCGAGCAGCTTCAGGCGAGGCTCGAAGGCCTTCGGAATGATAGGCAGGTCGCGCGGCAGCTTGTCCGCCTCACCCTTGGCATGTCGGCGCATGAACTGCTTGACGATGCGATCTTCGAGGGAGTGGAAACTGATCACCACCAGCCGCCCGCCGACCTCAAGCGCTTCGAGCGCCGCATCGAGGCCGCGCTCCAGATCACCCAGTTCGTTGTTGATGAAAATGCGCAACCCCTGAAAGGCGCGCGTCGCGGGATTCTTGCCTTTCTCCCAGGCCGGGTTGGCATCGGTGACGACCTTGGCCAGGTCCGCGGTGCGCGTGAACGGCGCCTCACCACGCCGCTGGACGATTGCCCGCGCCATACGCTTGGCGAAGCGCTCCTCACCGTATTCTTTGAAGACCCTCGCGATTTCGTCTTCGGGCGCGTCCGCCAGCCACTGCGCCGCACTGACGCCACGGGTCGGATCCATGCGCATGTCGAGCGGGCCGTCGCCGAGAAAGCTGAAGCCGCGATCCGGATCATCGAGTTGCGGAGAAGACACACCCAAGTCAAGCAGGACGCCCGAGACCGTGCCCATCCAGCCGCGTTCACGCAGCTCGTCGGAAAGCTCGGCAAAGCTTCTCTGCACAACGACAAAGCGGCCGTCTTCGGCCGCTAGTGCTTGTCCCGTGGCGATTGCCATTGGATCCTTGTCGAACCCTAGCAAACGGCCATCAGGCCCAAGCATTCGCAAGAGCAGGCGACTATGCCCGCCGCGCCCGAAGGTGCCATCTATATAACGGCCATCCGGACGCACAGCCAGCGCCGCGACGGCTTCGTCGAGCAACACGGTGACATGTCGCAGGTCGCTGATCTGGCTCACAGTATTAGGTCACGTAGTTCTTCCGGCAGACCGCCGGGTTGTTTGATGGCCGCCAGGTCCGCGTCAGAAACCGCGTTCCAGTCGTCTTCGTTCCACAGCTGAAATTTGTTGAGCTGACCGACCAGCATGGCGCGCTTGTCCAGCCGCGCATACTCGCGCAGGCGCGGCGGCACCAGCACACGTCCACTGCCGTCCATCTCGACATCCACGGCGTTGCCAATGAGCAGGCGCTGCAGGCGACGAGTCTCTTCACGCAGCGAGGGCAGCTCGCGCAGCTTCGCTTCAATCAGCTCCCACTCGGGCAAGGGATAGATACAGAGGCAACGATCGACGGCATCGATGGTGACGATCAGCTGGCCCTCTCCACGCGAAAGCAACTCGTCACGATACCGGCTGGGCATCGCTAGCCGCCCTTTGGCATCGAGACTGATGGCATTCGCTCCGCGAAACACGGCTGCTTCCCCTGAATTAGCTATCCATGCCCATATCTACCCACTTCATCCCACTTTCTACCACTTGTGCGCACTATAGAAATGCGGCTGCCCCACCGTCAAGGCACGCCTAGCGGGAAAAAGCCTTACGGAGCGGCAATTTAGGAATGATCAGGAAGAAACAACGGAAAACTGACGAGCGCAGGAAACTATTAAGCAGAGCAGGAGAGCCACCTTGGCCGCCAAAGTTAAAGTGCTTTATTAAGAGCAAGAACTTTTGGCAATGGCTGAGCGACTGGATAGAGCGGAAAGAGGGGGAGAGTCGATCTGTAAGCCGGGTTCTGTCGAGGACAGTCATTCCTCTACGACAGCCATCGCTGACTGCCTCTAGCAACCTACCCGGACCCAGCGCGGGCCACGCCGAAGGGTCCCTATTTGGTCTTGCTCCAAGTGGGGTTTACCTAGCCACGGACTGTTGCCAGCCGTGCGGTGCGCTCTTACCGCACCTTTTCACCCTTACCGGCGCCGAAGCGCTTAGGCGGTTGTTTTCTGTGGCACTTTCCGTAGGCTCGCGCCTCCCAGGCGTTACCTGGCACTTCGCCCTATGGAGCCCGGACTTTCCTCCCCTTCCAGCTACCGCAGCAGCTCGAAGCAGCGACTGTCCGATCGACTCTCCGCCGCGCAGGGTACTCGCCGATGCCAGGCATCGCAAGCACGCCGCTGCGCTCATTTGCGCTCGAGCGCCAGCTGATAGAGCAGATTCTTGCGCACGCCTGTAATTTCCGCGGCCAGCGCGGCCGCCCGCTTGACTGGCAACTCGCCAAGCAACAGATCGAGTACGCGCAAGGTCTGCGCATCGACTGCCTCGTCACCCTCCGGTGCCTCCCAGCCACCAACAACCAACACGCACTCGCCGCGCTGTTGATTGGGGTCGGCCCGGACCCAATCCCGCAGCTCGCCCAGCGCAAGCCCCTTGAGCGTCTCATAGGTCTTGGTCAGCTCGCGCGCCAGCACAGCCGGGCGCGCCTCACCGAAAATCTCGGCCAGATCGCTGAGGCAGTCGAGCAACCGGTGCGGTGCCTCATAAAGGATGAGCGTGCGCGGCTCCTCCTGCAGTAGCTGCAGCCGAGCACGTCGAGCGGCACTTTTGGCAGGCAGAAAGCCCTCGAACACAAAGCGATCGGAGGCAAGGCCGGCGGCAGACAGCGCTGCAATCAAGGCACAAGCTCCTGGCACAGGCACGACCCGAAAACCCGCAGCGCGCGCAGCCCGCACCAAGCGGAAACCGGGATCGGAAATCAGCGGCGTGCCGGCATCGGATATCAGCGCAACATCCTTGCCATCACCGAGCACCCGCAGGAAGCGACCTTCTTCGCTACGCTCGTTATGCTCGTGACAGGCTGCCAGCGGGGTACCGATACCGAAGTGGGCCATTAGGCGAGCCGAGTGGCGGGTATCCTCGGCGGCGATCAGTGACACCTCGCGAAGAATTCGCAGCGCGCGGGCGCTGATGTCCTCGAGATTACCGATCGGCGTAGCGACTACGTAGAGCGTCCCACCTGAGGAATTTGCCGTCTCGCTGACAGTCACAGCCTTACCTCGATCACAAAAACCGGCATTGTAGCCCGATCAGCTGCCGCAGCGTCGCCGCCAGGCCGGTGCTTGGGTACAATCGGTCGCAGTCACGCCCCATCCGTTCGCATCGGACCGGCGCATCGCCTGCCCAAACGATTTCGACTGACCTTGCCACTGCCTCAGGAACGACCAAATGCTGGCCTGTCTTCGCTCAATCCTAATCATCAGCCTGGCGATCCTTGTCGCCGCGTGCACCGGGTCGCGCGCACCTGCATTGGGCGAACTGCCGCGCACACCACAGGCCACTACCCAGCAACTGCTCGAGCAGGCCAAGCAGAGCGACGCGGAACAGGCTGCCGCTCTGCGACTGGCCGCGGCAGACCAGAGCCTCAAGCAAGGCAATTTCGCGCAAGCGCGGAGCATCTTGCAGCTGATCCCAATCGACTCACTGATGCCGGCACAACAAATGTTCGCCAGCACCCTGCTGGCCGAGGTCGAGTTGGCGGCCGGCAACTCGGACAAAGCATTGCAGGCCCTCAACCACCCGGCCTTCGCTCGCCTCGGCGAATTGCCGGTGGAACAGCAGGTGCGCAGCCAGACCGCCCGCGCCCAGGCCCTTGAAGGACAAGGGCAGCTCTTGGCCGCCGCTCGCGAGCGCGTATTCATCGCCCCGTTGCTCAGCGGCACGGCCGGCCAGGAAAACCACGAACACATCTGGACCCTCGTGGCGGAAATTCCACAGGACGAGCTACGCCAAGCCACCGAAGCCGACCAGGATCTGGCCGGCTGGTTGTCATTGGCCGCCGCAGTGAAGCAAGCCGGCATGATCAGCCAGCAGCAGCGAGCGATCGACGACTGGATCGCCACCCATCCACAGCACCCCGCCGCCAAACAGCTACCCACTTCACTGGTGAAGCTGCGCGAACTGGCCGACCAGCCCCTGACCCGCATCGCCTTGCTGCTGCCGATGCAGGGGCCGCTGGCCAACGTATCCCAGGCCCTGCGCGACGGCTTTCTTGCCGCTCATCTGCAAGCCCGCCAGGCCGGCCAGCCCGAGCTGAAAATCGACCTCTACGACAGTACAGCGCAACCGTCACTCGACAGCTTTTACCAGCAGCCTTGGCCAAGGGCACACAACTGGTGATCGGCCCGCTGGAAAAGGATCTGGTCCGTCAACTGGCAAGCCGCAGCAGCCTGCCAATCACCACCCTCGCCCTGAACTACAGCGAAGCCGATCAGCAAATGCCCCCTCAGCTTTTCCAGTTTGGCCTTGCAGCCGAAGACGAAGCACGGGAAGCGGCCGATCGCGCCTGGGCCGACGGCCATCGTCGCGCCATCGCACTAGCGCCTCGCGGGGAATGGGGGGCACGCGTACTGGACGCATTCAACAAGCGCTGGCAATCGCTCGGCGGCACTACCGTAGCCGCGGAGCCGCTGGCCGAACCGGTCCAGCTCGCCAATCAGATCGCCGACCTGCTACAACTCCGGGCCAGCGAGTCACGCGCTCAGCGCCTGCAAAACAGTACCAACCAGGCCGTCGCCGCCGAACCCTCCCGTCGCCAGGACGTCGACTTCATATTCCTGGCCGCAACGCCTCAGCAAGCGCAGCAGGTCCGCCCCACGCTGATATTCCAGTACGCGGGGGATCTGCCCGTCTATGCGACCTCGCACGTCCACTCGGCAACCCTCAATCGCACCCAGTATCTCGACCTAGAGGGCATTCAGTTTGCCGAGACCCCGTGGCTCCTGGAGCCCGAGCAGCCATTGCGCCAGCAAGTCGAACAACAGTGGCCGCAGGCCGCAGGTAGCCTTGGCCGGCTCTACGCGATGGGCGCAGACGCCTATCTCCTGGCTCCGCGCCTGGGGCAGCTGGTAGCGATTCCAGACACTCGCCTTGATGGTTTGTCCGGCTATCTTTCACTCGGTGATCAGCAACGCATCGAGCGCGCGCTCCCCTGGGCGCGCTTCCGTGACGGACAGGTCGAGCGCCTGCCGGAGACGGCCCGACCATGATTGACCGCCGGAGCAGTGGACGCTCCGCGGAGGCACTAGCCTGCCACCATCTGCGTGGCGAGGGCCTGCGGCTGCTGGCACAGAACTGGCTGTGCCGCAGCGGCGAGCTCGATCTGGTCATGCTTGAGGGCGATACAGTAGTATTCGTCGAAGTTCGCTATAGACGACATACCGCCTGGGGCGGCGCGATCGAAAGCGTAGACGCGAGAAAGCGACAGAAGCTGGTCCGTGCGGCACAGCACTTCCTTCTCCAAGAGCCGCGCTGGGCAGCGCACCCTTGTCGCTTCGATGTGGTCGCCATAGGCCCGGAAGGCAGTCATGCCTCGCTAAACTGGATCCGCAACGCCTTCGACTGCTAGCGTTTTCAGCCCCCTCCGCCAACCATACGACACCCCGCTCGCCCGATACCCAAGGTTGATCCGATGGATATGCAAACTCGAATTCTCCAGCTCTTTCAAGCCAGCATCGAAACCAAGCAACAAGCCATGGCAGTCCTTGCGCCAGTCATCGAGCAAGCCGGGCAGGTGATGGTCAATGCGCTACTCAGCGAAGGCAAGATCCTCACCTGCGGCAACGGCGGTTCGGCTGGCGACGCTCAGCACTTCTCCTCCGAGCTGCTCAACCGCTTCGAGCGGGAGCGCCCTAGCCTCCCGGCTATTGCGTTGACTACCGACAGCTCGACACTGACCTCGATCGCCAACGATTACAGCTACAACGAGGTTTTTTCCAAGCAGATCCGTGCCCTGGGTCAGCCGGGCGACGTGTTGCTCGCCATCTCTACCAGCGGCAACTCGGCAAACGTGATCCAAGCGATCCAGGCTGCCCACGACCGGGAAATGGTGGTGGTCGCCCTTACCGGCCGAGACGGCGGCGGCATGGCCTCACTTCTGCTACCTGAAGATGTGGAGATCCGGGTGCCGGCAAAGGTGACGGCACGGATCCAGGAAGTACACCTGCTCACCATCCACTGCCTGTGCGACCTGATCGACAACCAACTGTTCGGGAGTGAGGAATGACCCCCCTTCTGCTTCGCGCGCTCGCCACGACGCTGTGCTTGACGCTTGCCGGCTGCAGCTCGGTGCTGACAGCCGCACGTGACGAACCGATAGCCGATAACCGCGGAACGCGCACGATCGGCAGCACGATCGATGACTCGCTGATCGAGACCAAGGCAGCGGTAAACATTGCCAAAGCCCACCCGGATCTCGATCAGAGCTCACATATCGTTGTCGCCAGCTATAACGGCGTCGTTCTGCTCGCAGGCCAGACTCCACGCAACGACCTGAAGCAGATGGCCGAGCAGGCTGCATCCTCGGTGCAACGGGTCAAGCGCGTGCATAACGAGCTTCAGGTTCTACAGCCGTCATCGGCGCTCGCCCGCAGCCATGACACATGGCTGACGACCAAGATCAAAACCCAGATGCTCGCTGACAACACCGTGCCCGGCTCACGTATCAAGGTGATCACTGAAAACGGGATCGTCTACCTATTAGGCCTGGTGACTCGCCAAGAGGGCGCACGTGCCACGTCGCTGGTCCAAGGCGTCGCCGGTGTGCAACGCATCGTCAAACTGTTCGAATACATCGACTGAAGGCGGCGGCAGCACTGCCAGCCGCCGCAAATCTCACTTGACGACTTTCAGGCTCGGCCGCCCTGTCGGCCGGGCAGCTCCGTCATCCTTGGCATCAGCCACTTTGTCGCCACCATCATCATCCTCTGGTGGCGTCGGCTCGATCTCGAAAACCATCCCCTGTCCGTTTTCGCGCGCATAGATCGCCATCACCGCGGCGAACGGAATGATCAGCGAGTGCGACACGCCACCAAAACGCCCCTCGAAGGTCAGGGCGTCATTACCCATCTGCAGCTGACGTACAGCACTGGGGGACACGTTCAGCACGATCTGACCATCCTTGACGAAGCCGGCGGGCACCACCACGCCCGGCACATCCGCATCGACCAATAGATGCGGAGTGCAATCGTTGTCGACAATCCATTGATGGAGCGCACGCACCAGATAGGGGCGACTTGAATTCATTGGCTGCCTCTCTTAGCGCATGCTGCGCTCAACCTCGGATAGACTCACCTGGAAGGCCGGCCGGCCAAAGCCCTGCTCCATGTATTCCAGAAGCGGCCTGGCCTGTCGCGGCAGTTCGATGTTCAGTTTGGGCAATCGCCACAGCAAGGGCAACAAACAACAGTCCAGCAGACTGAACTCATCGCTCATGAAAAATGGCTTTTCCGCGAAGACAGGCGAAACGCCGATCAGGCTCTCGCGCAACACCTTTCTCGACGCACTACGCTCAGCCTCCGGCGTACGCGAATCCAGGACAATATCTGCAAGTGCAGCCCAATCCTTCTGAATTCGATGCAGGAGTAGGCGGGTATTGGCTCGTGCTACTGGATAAGCAGGTAACAGTGCCGGATGAGGGTATCGCTCTTCCAGATACTCAAGGATGACGCCCGACTCGTAGAGCACGAGATCACGATCGACGAAGGTTGGCACGCTCGAGTACGGATTGATTTCCGCCAACTGGGCCGGGCAATCGCACGGCGACACGTTCACGACCTCGACACCGATGCCTTTCTCCGCCAGAACCAGGCGGACGCGGTGAGAATAGTGATCGCTAGGATCGGAATAGCAGATCAACCGATTGGCAGCAGCCATCGCCTCTCTCCCGTATTTCGATGACCAAAAAACACGCGCGCCCATGAGGGCGCGCGCTTAGGTACCGCTTGCGACGGATCGACGTCAGTGTACGTCTTTCCAGTACTCTCGCTTGAGCAGGTAAGCGAAGACGAAGAACACCACCAGGAACAGCAGGACGTAAGTCCCGATGCGCTGGCTCTCCAACTTCACCGGATTGGCCGAGTAAGCCAGGAATGTCACGAGATTCTTGATCTTCTCGTTGTACTCGGCCTCGCTCAGCGCCCCGGTGCCGGGCACGACGGTCAGCTGGCTGCAATCTTCGTGGGTGATCGGCGTACCCGTAAGCGGATCGAACTGCTTGCGACCATCCTCGGTAACCTGCACCTGCTTGCACGCAACACTTTCCCCTTCGGGCAAGTGGGCGGGCAGGACCTGACGCCCCTGCAGCGGCGCCAACACATGCGGCATACCCACATTGGGGAAAACCGTGTTGTTCACGCCATAGGGACGAGCAGGATCCTCGTAGAAGCTCCGCAGATAGGTGTACAGCCAGTCGTTACCACGCACGCGCGCGACCAGGGTCAGATCCGGCGGTGCCGCACCGAACCACCCCTTGGCGTCCTCGGGCTTCATGCCGATCTTCATGTGGTCGCCGATCTTCGCGTCAGTGAAGACGACGTTCTTCAGCATTACCTCTTCCGGAATGCCGAGGTCCTTGGCAACACGCTCGTAGCGCTGGTACTGCGCACTGTGGCAGCCCATGCAGTAGTTGCTGAACGTGCGCAAACCATCCTGCATAGCGGCCTTATCGGTCAGATCGATCTCGACCTTGTCCAGGTGAGGCTCGGTGCCGGCCGCGAACGCAAAGGCCGGCACCAGCGCAAGAATCAATGCAGCAAATTGCTTTTTCATCAGCCAGCCACCCTTTGCGGAACTACTTTGGTCTTCTCGAGCTTGGTATAGAACGGCATCAGGATGAAGTACGCGAAGTAGATGACCGTACAGATCCGCGCCAGCAGAGTGCGCTCAGGCGTCGGAGACAGAACGCCAAGCACGCCGAGAATGAGGAAGGAGATGCAGAACGCCAGCAGCGCGATCTTGCTCATCCACCCCTTGAATTTCATCGACTTGACCGGGCTACGGTCGAGCCACGGCAGCACGAACAGCACCGCAATCGAAGCCCCCATCGCCACTACGCCCAACAGCTTGTCCGGAACCGCGCGCAGAATCGCGTAGAACGGAGTGAAGTACCAAACTGGTGCAATGTGCAACGGTGTCTTGAATGCGTTAGCGACCTCGAAGTTCGGCTTCTCGAGGAAATAGCCACCCATTTCAGGGAAGAAGAACACGATGGCGCAGAAAACGAACAGGAACACCACCACACCGACGATGTCTTTGACGGTGTAATACGGATGGAACGGAATACCATCCAACGGTACGCCGTTTTCGTCCTTAGTCTTCTTGATGTCGACGCCCAGCGGGTTGTTCGAACCGACTTCGTGCAGAGCCAGGATGTGTAGCACGACCAGGCCGAGAATCACGATCGGCAGAGCGATGACATGCAGTGCGAAGAAGCGGTTCAGCGTGATACCGGAGATCAGATAATCGCCGCGGATCCACTGGGTCAGGTCATCACCGATGACCGGAATCGCCCCGAACAGGGAGATAATTACCTGTGCACCCCAGTAGGACATCTGCCCCCAAGGCAGCAGGTAGCCCATGAAGGCCTCGGCCATCAGCGCCAGGTAAATCATCATGCCGAAGATCCAGACCAACTCACGCGGCTTCTGGTAGGAGCCGTAGAGCAGACCGCGGAACATGTGCAGATAGACGACGACAAAGAAGGCCGAAGCCCCGGTCGAGTGCAGATAACGGATGATCCATCCGTACTCCACGTCACGCATGATGTATTCGACAGACGCGAAGGCGCCTTCGGCACTGGGCTCGAAGCTCATCGTCAGCCAGATGCCGGTAAGGATCTGATTGACCAGTACAAGCAGGGCCAGGGAGCCGAAGAAATACAGAACATTGAAGTTCTTCGGGGCGTAGTACTTGGACAGATGGTCTTCCCACATCTTCGTGGCGGGGAAGCGGGCATCAACCCATTCCATGAACTTGCTCATCAGGCTTTCTCCTGGTCCACACCGATAATGATGACGCTATCGGTCTCGTACGAGTGCGGGGGCACGGGCAGGTTCAGGGGCGCAGGCTGAGCCTTGTAAACACGGCCGGCCATGTCGTACTTCGAGCCATGGCAGGGGCAGAAGTACCCACCAGCCAGTCCGGCCCCAGATCAGGCGGTGCGACTTCTGGCCGGAACGACGGGGAACACCCGAGGTGGGTGCACAGACCGATTACCACGAGCAGCTCCGGCTTGATGGAGCGCACCTGAGGGTTGACATACTCAGGCTGCACCGAAGCCTTGGAATCAGGATCCGCAACCTGGGGAGCCACCTTTTCGAGATTCTGGAGAACCTCGTCCGTGCGGCGCACGATAAATACCGGCTGACCGCGCCATTCGGCCACCATCTGCTGGCCAGGCTCAATCTTGCTGACATTTACCTTTACCGGTGCACCGGCTGCCTTGGCCTTGGCACTCGGGAACCACGATCCCACGAACGGGACCGCGGCACCCACCGCTCCTGCAGCACCCACCACCGAAGTGGCGGCCACAAGGAAGCGACGCCGGCCAGCATTCACGCCGTCATTGCTCATTCAGTCGTCTCCCATCAGCTTCTTATGACCTGCTGGACGCAGGCAGTACTACGTAAATTTGGGCCGCGAAAAATTCGCCAAATGTTAAAGAAAACCCCCGACGATGACAAGGTAATAGCCTGTGACAAACAGACCTACGAGCCAGCAAAACCGGGGCCTCCAGCACGCGACACGCTGTCGCAGCAACACTTTTCGAGCAGCTAAAAAAAAACGCCCAGATCCTTGCGGAGCTGGGCGTTTCTGATAAGCGTTCGTTAACGCTTGGAGTACTGCGGACGCTTACGCGCCTTACGCAGACCCACTTTCTTACGCTCGACCTCACGAGCATCGCGAGTCACGTAACCCGCCTTACGCAGCGGGCTGCGCAGGGACTCGTCGTACTCGATCAGCGCACGGGTAATACCATGGCGAATCGCACCTGCCTGACCGCTAACGCCGCCGCCCAGGACGGTAACGTAGACGTCGAACTTGGCAGCGGTATCGGTCAGCTCCAGCGGCTGACGCACAACCATGCGCGCGGTCTCACGGCCGAAAAAGTTATCCAGCTCGCGATTGTTGATGGAAATCTTGCCAGTGCCCGGACGCAGGAAAACGCGCGCGGTTGCAGTCTTGCGACGGCCAGTGCCGTAATTTTGAGTCGCCGACATAATGAACTATCCCGTTAAATCTTCAGTTCTTGGGGCTGCTGAGCGGAGTGCGGATGCGCGGCACCCTTGTACACCTTCAGCTTGCGATACATGTCGCGACCCAGCGGATTCTTCGGCAGCATGCCCTTGACCGCAGTCTCGATCACACGCTCAGGGGCCTTGGCGATCAGCTTCTCGAAGTTGATCGACTTGATGCCGCCCGGAAAACCGGAGTGGGAGTAGTACATCTTGTCGGATGCCTTGGCACCGGTGACACGGACCTGCTCAGCATTGATCACGACGATGTAGTCGCCAGTATCAACGTGAGGAGTGTACTCGGGCTTGTGCTTGCCACGCAGACGGCTGGCGATTTCGGTTGCCAGACGACCCAGGGTCTGGCCGGCAGCGTCGACGACAAACCAGTCGCGCTTGACGGTTTCCGGTTTAGCAGTAAAAGTCTTCATTCGTTATAGCCTCAGGGGCCGCCCTGAAAAATAAGACGGCGGATATTACTGAATGGTGCTTACCCTGGCAAGCCAGGGACAGCCGGAACCAGACGCTATCGGGGGCTCGGGTCAGCGCGTCCGCCACGGCAGTGGTATCGGTAGGCTAGGCATCCCTACCAAATTGCCGACAGGCTAGGCATCCCCTATCGACAGGCCGGCGAATTATCCGGATTAATCGCAAAATAGCAACCCGCTTAGCCTGCAGATACCGCGAAATCTTTGGCTTTCAACCGGACTTGAACAACGCACCCGCACCCGAAACAATTTCGCCCGCCTTTCATCAGTCTTTTCGCTACGCTTGCCATCACTCAGGAGAGCTATGCCTTGATCGCTGCACAATTGCTCGCTCCGAGCACTCTCCTCGCTGGCGGATTGCTCTATTTCGCAGCCCTGTGCTGGGCAGCTTTGCGCACCCCCTGGGTGGAACTGTTCAGCGACACGCGCCGCCAGCACCTGGTATTCGGCACCATGCTGGCGATCTTCCTGCTCTGGCTGGTTCGAAGGGATTTCGAATCAGGCCTGTCGTTTCATTTCATTGGGCTGACAGCCGCCACCTTGCTGCTCGACTGGCCGCTGGCAATGCTGGCCGCGTTCGCCGCACAACTGGGCCTGGTTGCGACAGGCCATCAGCAGCTGACAGCGCTAGGAATTAACGGGGTACTGCTGGTACTCATCCCGATCCTGGTCACCGAAGGCTGCGCCATTCTTGTCGAACGAGCGCAGCCGAAGAACCTGTTCGTCTATATTTTCTGCTCTGGCTTCTTTCCCGCAGCACTCGCAGCCCTGCTTTGCATCCTGCGTCGCTCGCGCTACTCCTCGTGGATGGTAGATACCCGATGCCGCCCTGGCTGAATGACTTTGCCGGTTACATATGGCTGGTGCTGTTTCCCGAAGCCTTCATCAATGGCACAGCCGTCACGGCGCTCGTGGTGTTCTGCCCCGACTGGCTGGAAACCTTCAATCGCACCCGATACCTGCAGGCACCCTGGCGCAGCGATGAGCACAAGGACGACCCATCCCCACCAGATCAATGAACACTGGGTGGCACATCCTCGGAAAGCAGGTCGTCTTCGCTCAGATTTCCCGGAATCACATGCTCCTCAGCAGCCCAGGCACCTAGATCTATCAGCTTGCAGCGATCCGAGCAAAAGGGGCGATAACGGCTCTGCGCCTCCCACTGCACCGGCACACCACAGGTCGGGCAGGCTACAGTCCTAGCATTCATTCTCCAGCTCCTCGCAACTGCAGATAACGATCGTGCAACCGGCCAACCTCCTGACGCAGCCATGACAGGTCTCGGTCATTTACCAGCACATCATTGGCATGACGGAGACGATCTTCGCGCCGCGCCTGAGCGGCCAGGATGGCTCGCACCTGATCCTCGGAAACCTGATCGCGGGCCAGCACCCGCTGAAGCTGCAGGTCTTCTGGCACATCGACCACCAGCACGCGATCAACCTGCTCGTGCTGCCTCGACTCGACCAGCAAAGGGGACACCAACACTGCGTAAGGTGACTCAGCCCGTGACAGGCTAGCCCAGATTTCCTGACGAATCAGCGGATGCAGCAGGCGCTCCAACCAGTGCCGATCTTCCACGGAAGTAAATATCCGCTCGCGCAGCGCAGCACGATTCAACTCACCGGACGATGCAAGGATCGGCACCCCAAATCGATCGACGATCTGCGCCAGCGCCGCGCTCCCCGGCTCGACCACCGATCGAGCCACCTGGTCGGCATCGACCACATGCACGCCCAACTCGGCGAAGCGCTCCGCGGCAGCGCTTTTGCCACTACCTATTCCGCCGGTAAGACCAAGGATCCAAGCTTCACCGATTCACATCTCCGGCCTTAATTATGGCGCGCAGTAGTACCCACTTTGCCCAGGTTAGGCAAGCGAGCAAGCGAAGGACGAGGAGACCCGCTTCAGAAGCCGGCAAGCTGCAGATAGCGATCGGTGATCTGCTGCCCCACACCAGCGCGATCCAGCCGGCGATCGCCAGGTACGGGCCGAACGGGATAGGCGTGCCGGCAGCCGCATTCCGCCATCGCAGTGAAATCGTGCCGATTACGGCGCCGACCAGCGATGACAGGAGGATGGTTAGCGGCAGCACCTGCCATCCCCCCACGCCCCTATCATCGCAAGAAGCTTGAAGTCACCGTAGCCCATGCCTTCCTTGCCAGTGACGAATTTGAATAGCCAGTACACCGCCCACAGGCTGAGGTAGCCGAAGACAGCTCCCCAAAGCGCATCGCCGAGCGCAACGAATAGGCCGAAATGGTTGCAGATCAGGCCGAGCCAGAGAAGAGGCAGCACGAGCGAGTCTGGCAGCAATTGGTGATCGATGTCGATCATGCTCATGGCCAGCAGCCCCCAGCCCAAGAGCAGGATCGCACCGGATTGCCAGGTGAAGCCGTAGTGCCAGGCCGTGAACCCCGAAAGGAGCGCACAGGCCAGCTCGACGAGCGGATAACGGACACTGATACCTGCCCGACATGCCGAACAGCGCCCTCGCAGCAGCACCCAGCTCACCAGAGGGACGTTCTCCCAGGCACGAATAGAGTGGCCACAGTGCGGACAGGAAGAAGCAGGCAGCAAAAGGTTGAATCGCGGCCCGACAGGCTCAGGCTCGAGCGAAAGGTACTCCCTCGCCTGCTCGCGCCATTCCCGCTGCATCATCACCGGCAGCCGATAAATCAGCACATTGAGAAAGCTGCCAACCAGCAATCCAAGCAAAGCCGCAGACAAAACAAAGGCCAGCTCGTGGCTGGCCAGATAGCTTATCGCTGTCATCCGACGACCGAACCTAGCTGGAAAATCGGCAGATACATGGCAATGATCAGGCCGCCAACCAGGACCCCAAGAACAGCCATGATCATCGGCTCCATTAGCGTGGTCAGGTTGTCTACCATGTTGTCGACTTCCGCCTCATAGAAGCTGGCCAGCTTGTCGAGCATTTCATCGAGCGACCCCGCCTCCTCACCAATGGCAGCCATTTGTACCGCCATCGTTGGGAATACCCCCGTGGTACGCATGGAAAAATTGAGCTGCACACCTGCCGAGACATCCGCGCGGATCTTTGCCACGGCGCGCCGAAATACAACGTTTCCCGTCGCCCCCTCCACGGACTCCAGCGCATCGACCAGCGGAACGCCCGCTGCAAAGGTCGTAGCAAGGGTCCGCGCATAACGAGCGACTACCGACTTATATACGATGTCGCCTACGATCGGCGTTTTAAGCATCGCCCGATCCAATCCGTCCCGGAATTTTTCCGACTTCTGGTATGCCTGCTTGAAGACCAGCGCCGCGATGAAGGCAGCGAACAGAACCAGATACCACCACTCCTGCAGCCAGCGCGACAGCCCGACCACCATCTGGGTAAAGGCCGGCAGCTCAGCACCAAAACCCTCGAAGACGCTCTCGAACTGCGGAACGACCTTGATCAGCAGGATCGCCGACACAATGACCGCCACGACGATTACCGCGATTGGATAGGTCATCGCCTTTTTGATCTTCGCCTTCAGCGCTTCGGTTTTTTCCTTGTAGGTCGCCACGCGATCCAGCAGCGTCTCCAAGGCACCCGATTGCTCCCCGGACTCGACCAGGTTGCAATACAGATCGTCGAAATACTGCGGCTTCTTGCGCAGCGAACCAGCGAAGCTGTTACCAGCAGCGACTTCCTGCTTCACCTCATCGACCATCTTGCGCATGTTGGGGTTGTCGAAGCCCTCGCCAATGATGTCGAAAGCCTGCAGCAGCGGCACGCCGGCCTTCATCATGGTCGCCATTTGCCGAGTGAACAGAGCGATGTCCATCGGCTTGATCTTTTTACCGGAGCCGAACAGGGACACCGCTTTCTTGCGAACCTTGAGCGGATTGATGCCCTGCTTACGCAGTTGCGCCTTGACCAAAGCCGGGCTTTGCCCAGCGAGCTCACCCTTGACCTTGCCGCCTTTCCTGTCGGTTCCTTCCCAGGTGAACACGCTGGTTTTCAACGCTTTTTCCGCCATGGTTAATCCTTGGTGACGCGGTTGACTTCTTCCAGACTGGTTACGCCATTCATGGCCTTGACCAAGCCAGAGGTGCGCAGGTCGTTGAAGCCATCCTTGCGCGCCTGAAGTGCGATATCGATGGAATTTCCTTCTTCCATGATAAGTCGCTGCAGCGAGGGCGTGATTTTAACCACTTCATAAATACCGACACGCCCCTTGTAGCCCCCCTTGCAACTGTCGCAACCAACCGGCCCGTAGAGCTTGAAGGTGCCTATCCGAGCTTCCGGGAAGCCCTCCTTGAGCAATACCTCACGCGGCACATCAACTTCCGCCTTGCAGCTCGGGCAAAGTTTTCGCGCCAGCCGCTGAGCAATGATCAAGTTCACCGAGGTCGCGATGTTGAAAGCCGGCACTCCCATGTTGCGCAACCGCGTCAGGGTCTCTGCCGCACTATTGGTATGCAGCGTCGACATCACCATGTGGCCGGTCTGTGCCGCCTTGATCGCGATCTCGGCAGTTTCCAGGTCGCGAATCTCACCGACCATGATCACGTCCGGGTCCTGGCGCAGGAACGCACGCAGGGCCTGTGCGAAGTCCATGCCCTGCCTTGGGTTAACGTTGACCTGATTGATCCCCTCGAGGTTGATCTCCACCGGATCCTCGGCCGTTGAGATGTTCACGTCGACCGTATTGAGGATGTTCAGGCCGGTATAGAGCGAGACAGTCTTGCCCGAGCCTGTCGGGCCGGTAACCAGAATCATCCCCTGCGGCTGCTTCAGCGCGGTCAGATACAACTCTTTCTGGTCTTCCTCATAGCCCAGCGCATCAATGCCCATCTTGGCGCTTGACGAGTCCAGGATTCGCATGACGATCTTTTCGCCCCACAGGGTCGGAAGCGTATTCACCCGGAAATCGACGGATTTGGTGCTCGACACCTTCATCTTGATGCGCCCATCCTGGGGCTTGCGTCGTTCGGCGATATCCAGACTGGCCATCACCTTCAACCGTGCGGAAATGCGACTGACCAACTGCACTGGCGGGCGGGCGACCTCATGCAACATGCCATCCGTACGAAAACGAACCCGATAGCTCTTTTCATAAGGTTCAAAGTGCAAATCTGATGAGCCGCCCTTTATTGCATCCAGCAGCATCTTGTTGACGAATCTCACCACCGGCGCATCATCAGCCTCGTTATGCGCTGCATCGTCTTCCTTGGCCTCACCCGCAACCTCGATATCCAGGCCGTCCAACTCTGAATCGGTCAACCCATCAAGGAGGAAGTCGCCGACTCGAAAAACTTCTCGATCGCCTCGCCGAGCCTGTCGTCCTCAACCAGTACGGCCTCGACGGAGAGGCCGGTGTTGAACTGGATATCGCTGATAGCCTGATGATTGGTCGGATCCGACACGGCGACATAAAGCTTGTTGCCGCGCCGCTGAAGCGGCAATGCGCGGTGCTGGCGAACCAGCTTTTCGCTGACCAGGTCCTTTGGCTGCGAATCCCGGTCTAGCGCGCTCAGATCGAAGAACGGCACGCCGAACTGCTCGCCGGCGATGTCAACGAGCACCCGCCCTTTGACCAACTTGTTCTGTACCAACCAACTCACCAGGGGCACCTGGTTGCGCAGGGCCTGCTGCTGAGCCTGCTGCGCCGCCTTTTCATCGAGCTGGCCTACCAGTACAAGCTGGCGAGCCAAACCACCAAGAGGTGCGTTTTCGTTCATAGCGTGATCTGCCAGAGCGGGAAGACCGCCGCCTTATAACGCAGTTTGAGGGACGAGCCAAACGACGCAAAGCAAAGTGGCATTTTTTGTCACTTGCAGACAAAAAAACAGCGTGACCGCCGCGGATATGTGTGCAAGACACCTATATATCACGCCAGCGAACCAGTCCCTCGGAAAATAACAGAGCCCGATAGGTCCCGA
>LZQO01000036.1_pt1 | contig 33670 bp, 33 predicted proteins | sample 768571 | NCBI WGS metagenome assembly LZQO01 (sample SAMN05207081, study PRJNA324507) | oil field metagenome | isolation source: sample BH-FW-10 from oil reservoir | place: India: Bombay High | collected 2015-12-01
GAGCAGGCGCTTGACCAGCTCCAGGCGGGTGATGTCCTCGTCCTCCCAGCGCATGTCGGGGTAGTCCATCGAGCCGGACACATCGACGGCCAACAGCAATGAAGTCGCCGAGCAGGCGCTTGACCAGCTCCAGGCGGGTGATGTCCTCGTCCTCCCAGCGCATGTCGGGGTAGTCCATCGAGCCGGACACATCGACGGCCAACAGCAAGTCGCGACCGCTGGTGGGTAACGGCAGGGGTTCGCCGAGCCATTGCGGCCTAGCCGCAGCGAACAGCAGCAGCAACCAGACGGTGAGATAGGGCAACTGCTGGCGCCAGCCGGGCAGGGCGATGCGCGCCCGGCGGCCGGATAGCGACTCGAGCTCGGGCAGAAAGCTGATCTTCAGCGCGGCCTCGCCGTTGTCGGCCGCCGGTAGCAGCCAGCGCAGCAGCCAGGGCAAGGGCAGTAGGGCAAAGGCCCAGGGCCAGGCGAGATCAAACATGCTTGCGGATCCAGATGTCGACGGCCTGCTCGAGGCCATCGATGGCTTTATCGTCGAGCCGGCACTGCGGGCGGTAGGCGCCTTCGACCAGCACCATCCAGCGGGTCAGGCCGGCGGCCGGGCAGCGGCTGTCGAGAAAGGCGAGCCAGGCACGGCCGCTCAGCGTGTGCGGATGGTCGTCTGGATAGCGTGCCCGGCACAGGCGCTTGAGCAGGCCGTTGAGCTGTTGCAGCCATTCGTTGGCGGGTTGCTGGCCGTAGGGTTTGCTCAGTCGAGCCAATTCGTCCAGAGCCGCCTGACGGCTCGGCTCGAGCGGTGCCGGGGCGGCCGTCTGCGGGCGCGGTCGATGCAACCGGCTGCGCAGACGCCATAGGCCGAGCAGCGCAGCCACCAGCAGCAAGGCGAGCAACCACCAGCCAGGTGCAGGCGGCCACCAGCTCACGGCCGGTGGCAGGATCGGCGGGGCCAGCTGCTCCAGCGGTTCATGCCAGGGCGCTCGGGCGAAGGCTCAGATGACTGCGCAGCTGTTCGACTAGGTCGCTCTGCGTGTCCAGCGGCATCAGCGGAACGCGCAAGCGGTCGGCCAGGCGCTGCCAACGCGCCTGGCGCGCCTCGCCCTGGCGGTGATAGGCCTGGCGCAACGGGGCGTCCAGCGTATCGAGCTCCAGGCGTGCCGCGCCCTGGGCGAAGCGCAACAGGCCGGCGGCCGGCAGGGCGTGGTCGAGGGGTCGAACAGTGGCAGGAAAAGAAGGTCGACGTGGCGCGCCAGCAGGCTCAGCTGCTGTTCGGCGGCGTCGCCCAGGGTGCGCTCGTCGCAGAGGACTACCGCCAGGCTGCCGGGGCGCAGCACCTCGCGGGCGCGGCGCAGGGCAAGCGAGAAGGCTTCCGGCTGTTCGGGCGTGTCGCAGTCGAGCGCCCGGTTCGCGCGCACCAGGCGGTCGAGCAACTGCAGCAGGCTCTGCTTGTTGCGTCGCGGCTTGATTTCGTGATGCTCGCTGGCGCCGAAGACCAGGCCGCCGACACGGTCGTTGTGGTGCAGCGCGGCCCAACCGACCAGGCTGGCGGCCTGCGCGGCGAGCACCGACTTGAACACCCGGCCGCTGCCGAAGAACAGGCGGCGGCTCTGCTCCACGACGAGAAAGATTGGTCGCTCGCGCTCTTCATGGAAGAGCTTGGTGTGCGGCTCCTGGGTGCGGGCCGTGACCCGCCAGTCGATGGTGCGCACATCGTCACCGGCCTGGTAGATGCGCACCTGGTCGAAGTCGACCCCGCGGCCGCGAAGCTTGGAGTGGTGCAGGCCGATCAGCGGGCTGCGGCGATGCGGCGTGGAGAACAAGGGGACTTCGCGCACGCGGTGGCGCCACTCGATGAGTTCGGCAAGGTCGACGCGCAGGCCACTGCCGGCCGGCGATGCTGCTGCGGCCGGGGTGTGCATGTCAGGCAACCGCCACCACGTCGAGGATGCGCTGCAGTACGCGGTCCTGGTCGATGCCGGCGGCTTCGGCCTCGAAGGACAGGATCAGGCGATGGCGCAGGGTATCGAAGAGCATCGCCTGGATGTCCTCGGGGCTGACGAAGTCGCGGCCCGCCAGCCAGGCGTGCGCACGGGCGCAGCGGTCCAGCGCGATGGAACCGCGCGGGCTGGCGCCGTAGGCGATCCACTCGGCGAGCTCGGCGTCGTACTTGGCCGGGGTGCGCGTCGCCATGATCAGCTGGACCAGGTATTCCTCCACCGCATCGGCCATGTACAGGCCGAGGATCTCCTTGCGTGCGGCGAAGATCACCTGCTGGCTGATCCGCTGTTCGGGCGCGGCCTCGCCGTGAATGGCTTCGCCGCGCGCCTGCTGAAGGATGCGCCGCTCGACCGAGGCGTCCGGAAAGCCGATCTTCACGTGCAGGAGGAAGCGGTCGAGCTGCGCTTCGGGCAGCGGATAGGTGCCTTCCTGTTCGATCGGGTTCTGCGTGGCCATCACCAGGAACAGCGGCGGCAGGTCATAGGTGCTGCGGCCGACGCTGACCTGGCGTTCGGCCATCGCCTCGAGCAGGGCCGACTGAACCTTCGCCGGGGCGCGGTTGATTTCGTCAGCCAGGACCAGGTTGTGGAAGATCGGCCCCTGCTGGAAAACGAAGCTGCCGGTTTCCGGGCGATAGATTTCGGTGCCGGTGATGTCGGCAGGCAGCAGGTCGGGGGTGAACTGGATGCGGTGGAACTCGGCTTCCAGACCTTCGGCCAGCTCCTTGATCGCACGCGTCTTGGCCAGGCCGGGCGCGCCCTCGACGAGCATGTGACCATCTGCGAGCAGGGCGATCAGCAGGCGTTCGATCAGGCGGTCCTGACCAAGAATCTGGCTGGAAAGAAACTGTCGCAGAGCGACGATCGCTTCACGGTGATCCATCGTTTCGATACTTCCGCAAACGGCGCCGGCACGGCTGCGCTCGATCGCGCGCGTGCATTGCAGGCGGCGGTCGTGACGCAGGAGTCGGGGGCCAGGGGGCGTCACTTTACTGCATTTATGCCCGGCTAGACTAACCTTGAACCTTGGCCCTGTGGCGTCAGTCACTACGCCGACCCTTCCTTTTCTTGCATCAGCAGCGGAGCCCTACATGGCGTTTTTCACCGCCGCCAGCAAGGCCGATTTCCAGCAGCAATTGCGCGCGGCCCTGGCACAGCATGTCGATGATCCTCTCCTTGCCCAACTGGGCCTGTTCGCCGAGCAGTTCTTCGGCATCGTCTCTCTCAGCGAGCTGACCGAACGGCGCATGGCCGACCTGGTCGGCTCGACCCTGGCCAGCTGGCGCCTGCTGGAGCGCTTCGATCCGGCCCAGCCGGAGGTCCGCGTATTCAACCCGGATTTCGAGAAGCATGGCTGGCAATCGACGCACACCGTGGTTGAGGTGCTGCACCCGGACATGCCGTTTCTGGTCGATTCGGTACGCATGGAACTGACGCGGCGAGGGCTGAGCATCCACACCCTGCAGAACAGCGTGCTGAACGTGCGCCGCGATGCCGATGGTGTGCTGCAGGCCTTGCTGCCGCGCGACGCCGCGCCGGCGGACGGTGGCCTGGAGTCGCTGATCTTCGTCGAGATCGACCGTTGTGCCAGCACCGCCGAACTGCGCGAGCTGGAGCAGGCGCTGCAGGCGGTACTCGGCGACGTGCGCCAGGTGGTGGGCGACTTCGCCTTGATGAAGGCGAGGGCGGACGAAGCCCAGGCGCGGCTGGAGCTGGCCAATCTGCCGGTGGATGCCGATGAGCTGCAGGAGATCCGCGATTTCCTGCGCTGGCTCGCCGACGACCATTTCACCTTTCTCGGCTATGAGGAATTCAGCGTCGTCGAGCAGGATGGTGTCGGCCACATCCAGTATGACGAGGCCTCGCTGCTCGGCTTGTCCCGGACGCTGCGAACCAACCTGAGCGAGGACGACCAGCGACTGATGCCCCAATCGGTCGCCTACCTGCGCGAGCCGCTGTTGCTGTCGTTCGCCAAGGCCTCCACGCAAAGCCGGGTGCATCGCCCGGCCTATCCCGATTACGTGTCGGTGCGCGAGTTCGACGAGTCCGGCCAGGTCGTGCGCGAATGCCGCTTCATGGGCCTGTTTACCTCTCGGTGTATACGCAGAGCGTGCGGCGTATCCCGTTCATCCGGCGCAAGGTGGACGCGGTGCTGGCCCGCGCCGATTTCGGCGGTTCGACCCATCTGAACAAGGAGCTGGCGCAGGTCCTCGAGGTGCTGCCGCGCGACGAGCTGTTCCAGGCCTCGACCGACGAGCTGTTCGACAACGCCGTCGCCATCGTGCAGATCCAGGAACGCAACCGCTTGCGCCTGTTCCTGCGTTTCGATCCCTACCGGCGCTTCTGCTACTGCCTGGTCTATGTGCCGCGCGACAGCTACTCGACCGAAACGCGCCTGAAGATCCAGCAGGTACTGGTCGACCGGCTCGATGCCAGCGGCTGCGAGTTCTCCACCTATTTTTCCGAGTCGGTGCTAACCCGGGTGCAGTTCATCCTGCGCCTGGACCCGAACCGGCCGGTAGCGGTGGACCCGCAGCGTCTGGAGCAAGAGGTGATTCAGGCCTGTCGCAGCTGGCAGGCCGACTACGCCGGCCTGATGGTCGAGCGGTTTGGCGAGGCGCGGGGCACGACCCTGCTCGACGAATTCCCCAAAGGCTTCCCGGCCGGCTACCGCGAGCGCTTCACGCCGCAGTCGGCGGTGGTCGACATGCAGCATATCGAGAGCCTGAGCGCCGAGCGGCCGCTGGTGATGAGCTTCTATCAGCCGATCAGTGCCGACGAGCGCACCCTACATTGCAAGCTCTACCACATCGACACGCCGCTGCCGCTGTCCGATGTGCTGCCGATCATGGAAAACCTCGGCCTGCGGGTGCTCGGCGAGTTTCCCTATCGCATGCTCGATCGTAATGGCCGCGAATACTGGATCCACGACTTCGCCTTTACCTACTCCGAAGGCCTGGAAATCGATCTGCTGGAAATCAACGAGCCGCTGCAGGATGCCTTCATCCATATCAGCCGCGGCGATGCCGAGAACGATGGGTTCAACCGGCTGGTGCTCGCCGCCGGGCTGACCTGGCGGGAAGTCGCGCTACTGCGTGCCTACGCGCGCTACCTCAAGCAGATTCGCATGGGCTTCGACCTCGGCTACATCGCCAGCGCGCTGCTCAATCACACCGAGATCGCGCGCGAGCTGGTGCGCTTGTTCAAGATGCGCTTCTATCTGGCGCGCAAGATGAGCGAGGAAGACCTGAGCGACAAGCAGCAGCGGCTCGAGCAGGCGGTGCTCGGTGCGTTGGACGAGGTCGCGGTGCTCAACGAGGACCGCATCCTGCGGCGTTATCTCGCGCTGATCAAAGCGACGCTGCGCACCAACTTCTATCAGCCTGATGCCGGGGGCAAGGCCAAGGACTACTTCAGCTTCAAGTTCGACCCGCGCGCGATCCCGGAGATGCCGCGGCCGGCGCCGATGTTCGAGATCTTCGTCTACTCGCCGCGCGTCGAAGGCGTGCACCTGCGCGGCGGCAAGGTCGCCCGCGGCGGGTTGCGCTGGTCTGACCGGGAGGAGGACTACCGCACCGAGGTGCTCGGGCTGGTCAAGGCGCAGCAGGTCAAGAACGCCGTTATCGTGCCGGGCGGAGCCAAGGGGGGCTTCGTTCCGCGACGGCTGCCGATTGGCGGTACGCGCGACGAGATTCAGGCCGAGGCCATCGCCTGTTATCGCATCTTCATCAGCGGCCTGCTGGACCTGACCGACAACCTGAAAGAGGGTCAGGTGGTGCCGCCTGCCGGGGTGGTGCGCTACGACGAGGACGATCCGTATCTGGTCGTGGCCGCCGACAAGGGCACCGCGACCTTTTCCGACATCGCCAACGGCATTGCGGCCGACTACGACTTCTGGCTGGGCGACGCCTTTGCCTCCGGTGGCTCGGCCGGTTACGACCACAAGAAGATGGGCATCACCGCGCGCGGCGCCTGGGTATCGGTGCAGCGGCACTTCCGCGAGCGTGGCATCAACGTACAGACCGATCCGATCACCGTCATCGGCATTGGCGACATGGCCGGCGACGTGTTCGGCAATGGTCTGCTGATGTCGCGCACACTGCAGCTGGTGGCCGCGTTCAACCATCTGCATATTTTCATCGATCCGGACCCCGATCCGGCGGTGAGCTTCGCCGAGCGCCAGCGCCTGTTCGAAATGCCGCGCTCGTCATGGGCCGACTACGATGCCAGCCTGATCTCCGCCGGGGGCGGGGTGTTTCCGCGCTCGGCCAAACGTATCCTCATCACCCCGCAGATGAAGGCGCGCTTCGCGATCGACGCCGATCAGCTGACCCCGGCCGAGCTCATTCACGCGCTGCTCAAGGCTCCGGTCGATCTGTTGTGGAACGGTGGCATCGGCACCTATGTCAAGAGCAGCGCCGAGAGCCATGCCGATGTCGGTGACAAGGCCAACGATGCGGTGCGGGTCAATGGCAACGAGCTGCGCGCCCGCGTCGTGGGCGAGGGCGGCAACCTCGCATGACTCAGCTCGGACGCGTCGAGTACGCCCTGCACGGCGGGGCGAGCAATACCGATTTCATCGACAACGCGGGCGGCGTGGACTGTTCGGACCACGAGGTCAATATCAAGATCCTGCTCAACGAGCTGGTGCGTGCTGGCGACATGACTGGCAAACAGCGCAACCAGCTGTTGGCCGACATGACCGAGGCGGTTGCCGAGCTGGTGCTGCACAACAACTACAAGCAGACCCAGGCACTTTCCCAGGCTCAGTACCGAGCCGGCGAGCGGGGCGGGGAGTATGTGCGCCTGATCGCCGCGCTGGAGGCCGATGGCCTGCTCGATCGCGGCCTGGAATACCTGCCGAGCGACGAAGCGCTGGCTGAGCGGAGCAACCTCGGCAAGGGGCTGACCCGCCCCGAGCTGTCGGTGCTGATTTCCTACAGCAAGATCCAGCTCAAGGACGCGCTGCTGCACTCGCGCGTGCCCGACGACGACTACCTGGCCCGGGAGATGGAAACGGCGTTTCCCACCCTCCTTGGCGAGCGCTATCGCGATGCCATGCGCCAGCATCGGCTCAAGCGTGAAATCGTCAGCACGCAGATCGCCAACGACCTGGTCAACAACATGGGCATCGCCTTTGTGCAGCGCCTGAAAGAGGCGACCGGCATGAGCGCGGCGAACGTGGCCGGCGCCTATGTGATCGTGCGCGACATCTTTCACCTGCCGCACTGGTTCCGCCAGATCGAGGCACTGGACTATCGGATTCCCGCCGAGCTGCAGCTCAAACTGATGGAAGAGCTCGTCCGCCTCGGCCGGCGCGCCACCCGCTGGTTCCTGCGCAACCGGCGCGGCGAGCTCGACGCAGCGCGAGATGTGGGCCATTTCGGACCCCGCGTGGCGGCGCTGGGGCTCAAGCTCAATGAGCTGTTGCAGGGCTCGACGCGGCAGTTCTGGGAAGCGCGTTACCAGCAGTACGTCGAAGCCGGTGTGCCGGAATTGCTCGCGCGTCTGGTCGCCGGCACCAGCCACCTCTACACCTTGTTGCCGGTACTCGAGGCGGCGGATGAGACCGGGCAGGCACCCGCCGATGTCGCGGCCGCCTATTTCGCCGTGGGCGACGCGCTGGAGCTGCCCTGGTATGGGCAGCAGCTGTCGGCGCTGCCGGTGGAGAACAACTGGCAGGCGCTCGCGCGCGAGGCCTTCCGCGACGATCTCGACAGCCAGCAGCGGGCGATGACGGTCTCGGTGCTGCAGCCGGATGTAGGCGAGGGCGGCCTGCATGAGCGCCTCGACAGCTGGCTGGCCCAGCGGCAGGGGCAAGTCGAACGCTGGCGCGGCATGCTCGGCGAGCTGCGTGGTGGGGCGGCCACCGACTACGCGATGTACGCCGTGGCCAGCCGCGAACTGCAGGACCTGGCGCAGGCTGCACCAACGCGCGAGCGACTGTGAGAGGCGCTGACCGATCGGGCGTCGCCCGGTCGGTCAGCCCGGTCAGACTTCTGGAAGCGGTTCGCCGCGCTTGAAGCGGGTGATCTGCGGCAGCCCTTTCAGGTAGCGGATGAAGTCGGGTGCGCCGGCTGCCTTCAGGCCCTCACCCAGCGCATTGGCGGTCGGCTGTCGACGTTCGAGCAGCAGCAGCTCGGAGTTGCCGGCCTGGCGCAGCAGCGAGAGGCGCGCATAGGGCACCTGGCTGTCCAGCAACATCGCCATGAACGCCTTGTCGCTCCAGGCCTGCGCCGGCATGGCGAGGGCGTGGTATTCCTCGTCCAGGGCGCGGACGCCAGTACGCTCCAGCCGATAATCGGTCAGCATCACGGGCGCGGAGACTTCGAGGCCGCGCAGCCGGCATAGGCGATTGCGCAGGCAAAGGCATCGGCGTGATGATCGCTGCTCCAGTACAGGCGCTCGCCCAGCCAGCTCGCCTGGCGCAGCTCGACGGGCGCGCCGGCCGGATAACCGGGAATGGCAGTGCCGATTACCCGCAGGAAATCCTTGTAGCTGATGATGCGTATCCGTCGTGCGCCACCGCTGGCAGCGAAAGCCTCGAAGCTGGGGTAACGTTCGCCACCCTCACTTGATCTCGCGCATACGCCGTCGACCTGGCGCAGATCCAGCGCTGAAAGCGCTTCGCTATCCTTGCGAATCAAGCGGCACAGCGCTGCATGCGCGCGGGCCTTGTCTTCTTGCACCGGGCCGGAAAGCGCGCCGCGCGGAAGTTCGACCAGACGATGCAGGCAGGGCCCGTCCTCCCAGAAAATGCTCGGCTCGGGTTCGGCAAGAGGGGTAAAGGGCAGACTCAGCGAACCGGCACGCTCTTGTACGCCACGCGAGGACGAGGGGCCGAATCCCAGACGCTGGGCCATTCGAGCGATATGAGCGGTCAGTGAGGGCATGGTTTCCGACAGGCTGATCATGATGCGCGAGCTCGCACGGTCGCGTTCGAAGTGTGGCAGAGCTGCCGGTAATCTGCATCCGCTTTGCGCGTCGTGGAAGGGCTACGTCTGCCGGACGCACGGCTGAAGGCGCCGGCCACCGGGCGGGGCTGTGGCAATATGATCGCGACTGACACTGAGGAGCCTCCATGCCGACTCTTGTGCTGGATATCGCCTTGCCCGCCGAGAGGTTGTTGGCCGTCTACCAGGGGCAAGCCAATCGAATCCTGGTGCGTAGCCGGGAGGGCAAGCGAGTCAGCCTGCCGGCCCAGCATTTGCGCCCGTTTCTGACTCGCGAGGGCGTGTTTGGTTCCTTCGAGCTGCATTTCGCCGAGCAGGGCCAGTTGCTGGGGCTGCGGCGGCTGGATTGAGCGCTGCCGACGATGGGGCGATCGGCTTAAATCCGATGCCGGCTGCTATACTTCGCGCCCATCGTTCCTCTCCCAGGATATTAGGCTGCGTATGTACAACCTGGCCCGCCAGCTGCTGTTCAAGCTTTCCCCCGAGACGTCCCACGAACTGTCGCTCGATCTGATCGGAGCAGGCGGCCGGTTGGGCGTCAACCGCCTGCTGTGCAAGGCGCCAGCCAGCCTGCCGGTTCGCGTGATGGGACTGGATTTCCCGAATCCGGTCGGCCTGGCCGCCGGGTTGGACAAGAACGGCGAGGCCATCTGCGGGCTTTCCCAGCTGGGGTTCGGCTTCATCGAGGTTGGCACGGTCACGCCCCGGCCTCAGCCGGGCAATCCGAAGCCACGCATCTTTCGCCTGCCCGAGGCCGAGGCGATCATCAATCGGATGGGCTTCAACAACAACGGTGTGGACGCCTTGCTCGCCCGGATCGAGGCTGCCCGATTCGATGGCGTCCTGGGTATCAACATCGGCAAGAATTTCGACACGCCGGTCGAGCGGGCCGAGGACGACTACCTGCTCTGTCTGGATAAGGTCTATCACCATGCCAGCTATGTCACGGTGAATGTCAGTTCGCCCAACACGCCGGGCCTGCGCAGCCTGCAGTTCGGCGATTCGCTCAAGCACCTGCTCGATGCGCTGCGGTTGCGCCGCGAGGATCTGGAGATCGAGCATGGCAAGCGCGTGCCGTTGGCCATCAAGATCGCCCCGGACATGAGTAACGAGGAAACGGCATTGGTCGGCGAGGCGGTTTTCCAGGCTGGCATGGACGCGGTTATCGCCACCAACACCACACTCGGGCGCGAAGGCGTCGCCGGGTTGGCGCATGCCGACGAGGCCGGTGGGCTGTCCGGCGCGCCGGTTCGTGACAAGAGCACCCATACGGTCAAGGTCCTGGCCGAGACGCTTGGAGGGCGTTTGCCGATCATCGCGGTGGGCGGCATCACCGAAGGGCGGCATGCGGCGGAAAAGATCAAGGCCGGCGCCAGTCTGGTTCAGCTCTATTCGGGCTTTATCTACAAGGGGCCTGCGCTGATTCGCGAATCGGTGGATGCCATCGCGGCGCTGCGTTCGTCGAAGGAGTGAGGCCTGGCCCTGGAAGGGGCTCCTGCTGGAGCCCCTGGGCGTCTAGCCCGCCGCCCGGGTGGGGCGTGCCTGAAAAAGGTGTTTACCAGGTCGGATCAGCCGACCGCGTGGAATTGATTCATACGATGCAGACCGGCCGTGCCGATCATGCCATCCCAGTTGTCGCCACGGCCCTCCCGCCAGCCGTTCATCCAGGCTTGCCGAGTATTCGGATGAGTAAAGGGACATAGCTCGCGGGACTTACCATGGATACCGTGTTGATAACCGCGCAAGAAAGCTCGTTCCATCGGATCACGCTTGAGTCTTCTCATTGGGTGTTGCCCTCAGTGGTTGACTGGTGTTCCTGGTGGTCTCTCGGCGAGACCGGGCAGACAGGCTGCCGGTGAGGCCCGCTGCCGGCGTGGCGAGCCTCGTCGACTCCGTTGCGAAGCCGACCTGAGGGGAGTTCTAACCCAAGGGCCACGGGCCGGGAATGATCGTTTTGTCATAAGTAGGTAACGAATCTATGGTTCTGCCCATAAGCCTGATCAGCGTAGCGATACAGCGCCCCTTGGCAGGCCCGGAACACCATCGCTTCCCGACGGGCGTTTGCCTGCCCTGCGGGTGCCGTCGCTAAATTTCACTGGAACCTTCATGACTACATCTCACGAACTCGTCCTCACGTGCCCCAAGGGCCTCGAAAGCCTGCTGCGCGAAGAAGCGCAGGGCCTTGGGTTGGAGGAGACCCGTGAACAGACCGCGGCCGTGCGTGGCCTGGGAGACCTCGCAGTCGCCTATCGCCTCTGCCTCTGGTCCCGCCTGGCCAACCGCGTGTTGCTGGTGCTGGCCAGATTCCCCGTGAGTGACGCGCAGGCGCTCTACGACGGCGTGAAGGCGGTCGACTGGAGCGACCATCTGGCCGCTGACGGCACCCTGGCCGTTGAGTTCTCCGGCCGCGGCGCGGGTATCGACAACACCCACTTCGGCGCCTTGAAGGTCAAGGATGCAATCGTCGATCGGCTCCGCCGGCCGGACGGCACGCGCCCGGGGATCGACAAGCTGAACCCCGACGTGCGGGTGCATTTGCGACTGGACAAGGGGCAGGCGGTGCTTTCGCTGGACCTCTCCGGGCACAGCCTGCACCAGCGTGGTTATCGCCTGCAGCAGGGCGCAGCGCCGTTGAAGGAGAACCTGGCCGCGGCCATTCTGATGCGCGCCGGCTGGCCGCGCATCGCTGCCGAGGGCGGGGCGCTGACCGACCCGATGTGCGGGGTCGGCACTTTTCTCGTCGAAGGCGCGCTGATGGCCGCCGATATCGCGCCGAACCTGCGCCGTGAGCGCTGGGGCTTCAGCGCCTGGCTCGGCCATGTGCCGGCGATCTGGACCCGCCTGCTCGACGAGGCCCGAGCGCGGGCCGCCGCCGGGTTGGCGCGGCCGCCGTTGTGGATTCGTGGCTACGAGGCCGACCCGCGGCTGATTCAGCCTGCACGCAACAACATCGAGCGCGCCGGGTTGGCCGAGTGGGTAAAAATCTACCAGGGCGAGGTTGCTACCTTCGCCCCGCGCCCGGACCAGAGTCAGAAGGGCCTGGTGATCTGCAACCCGCCGTACGGAGAGCGGCTGGGCGACGAGGCCAGTCTGCTGTATCTCTATCAGAGCCTGGGCGAGCGCCTACGCCAGTGTTGCGAGGGCTGGGAGGCGGGAATCTTCACCGCGACGCCCGAACTCGGCAAGCGCATGGGCATCCGTAGCTACAAGCAGTACGCCCTGTGGAACGGCGCATTGCCGTGCAAGTTGTTGCTGATGCACGTACAACCAGACCAGTTCGTCGTGGCGCAGCAGCCTGCGGCGAGCGCGGCGTCTGGCGAGGGAGCGGAGCAGGTCAGGCTGAGCGAAGGCGGGCAGATGTTCGCCAATCGCCTACAGAAGAATCTCAAGCAGCTCGGCAAATGGGCCAGACGCGAGGGGATAGAGTGCTACCGGCTCTATGATGCGACATGCCTGAATATGCGCTGGCCGTCGACCTCTATCGTGATTGGGTGCACGTGCAGGAATACGCACCGCCGCGTTCGATCGACCCGCAGAAGGCGCAGGAGAGGCTGCTCGATGCGCTGGCCGCAATTCCGCAGGCGCTGCAGCTGCCGCGCGAGCGGGTGGTGGTCAAGCGCCGCGAGCGGCAGAGCGGCACTCGCCAGTACGAACGTCAGGCTAGCCAAGGGCAGTTTCTCGAGGTGGCCGAGGGAGGCGTGAAACTGCTGGTCAACCTCACCGACTATCTGGATACGGGGTTGTTTCTCGACCATCGCCCGTTGCGCCTGCAGATTCAGCGGGAGGCCGCCGGAAAGCGCTTCCTGAACCTGTTCTGCTACACGGCGACCGCCACCGTCCATGCGGCCAAGGGCGGCGCGCGCAGTACGACCAGCGTCGATCTGTCGAAGACCTATCTCGATTGGGCGCGACGCAATCTTGCGCTCAACGGCTTCTCGGAGCGCCAGCGTCTCGCGCAGGGCGATGTGATGGCGTGGCTCGCGGAGGATCGAGGCGAGTACGACCTGATCTTCATCGACCCGCCGACGTTCTCCAACTCCAAGCGCATGGAGGGTGTGTTCGATGTGCAGCGTGACCACGTCGCGCTGCTCGATCTGGCAATGGCACGCTTGGCGCGCGGCGGGACACTGTATTTTTCCAACAACTTCCGCAAGTTCGTTCTCGACGAAGGGCTGGCGGTGCGCTATCGGGTAGAGGAAATCAGCGCCAGCACGATCGACGAAGATTTTCGCCGCAACCCGCGCATTCACCGTGCCTGGAAGTTCCAGGCACGGTGAATGACTCGGCTCAGCGCTGAGCGGTACGGTTGCCGTTGTTGTTGTAGAGGCTGACCAGGACCTGGTCGAGGATCGATGACGCGCCCCACGGACGGGGGTGATTGAGAATGGCCACGACGGCCCAGGTGTGGCCGTCGCTGTCGCGGCTGTAGCCGGCGATGGCGCGCACGGTGTTCAGCGTGCCGGTCTTGATGTGGGCCTTGCCTGCTACAGCAGTGCCGCGTAGGCGCTTGCGCATGGTGCCGTCGATGGCCGCCAGCGGCATCGAGGAAATGAACTCGGGCGCGTAGGGGCTGTTCCAGGCTGCCTGCAGGAGGCCTGCCATCTCGCGCGCGCTGACGCGCTCGTCACGCGATAGACCGGAGCCGTTCTCGATCACCAGATGCGGCGAAATCAGCTTCTTCTTCGCCAGCCATTGGCGTATCACCCGTTGCGCAGCCTTGGCGTCGTCCGTATCGGCCTCGTTGCGAAACTCCGCGCCGAGGCTGAGGAACAGCTGTTTGGCCATGGTGTTGTTGCTGTACTTGTTCACGTCCCGAATCACTTCGACCAGATCGGGCGAGAACGCGCGGGCAATCAGCTTGGCGTCCTTCGGTACCTGGGCGACGCGGTCATGGCCGAGGATGCTGCCCCCCAGTTCCTGCCAGATGGCCCTTACCGCACCGGCGGCGTAGCGCTGGTGGTCCAGCAGCGAGAGGTAGGTCTGCGTCTTGCAGCCGGCAGCGAGTTTGCCGCTGACCACGACGGTCATGTTGCCGTTCTGCTCGACCGGATTGAACAGCACATCCGGCCAGCCGGGGCACTTCGCGGCCGGCAAAGGCTTGACCCGGTTGTCGATCTGGATGCTGGCAATCGGCGGTTCGACGGTGACGTTGACCTTGCCGCCATCGTTGCGGACCACGAAGCGCAGTGCCTTCAGGTTGACCAGCAGCGAGTCGGGCTCGACCAGGAAGGGCTTGTTGTCATCGCCGCCGTCATCGTCGAACTCGGGAAGGTCAGGCTGCACGAAATGGCTGCGATCGAGCACCAGGTCGCCGGTGACCGTACGCACGCCGTTGGCGCGCAAGTCACGCATCAGCAGCCAGAGCTTCTCCATGTTCAGCTTGGGGTCGCCGCCGCCCTTCAGGTAGAGGTTGCCCTTGAGCGTTCCGTCTACCAGCGGACCATCGGAATAGAACTCGGTCTTCCACTGATGGTTCGGACCGAGCAGTTCCAGCGCCGCGTAGGTGGTGACCAGCTTCATGGTCGAGGCCGGATTGACCGACACGTCGGCATTGAAATAGGTCGGCACGCCGTTGCCGTTGAGCGGCAGCATCACGACCGAGAGCGCGTTGCTGTCGATCTTGTTCGCTTGCAGAGCCTTGGCAACGCTTGGTGGCAGTGCCTGGTTCACCGGCGCGGCGAGCGACGTGCTGGCAAGCGGAACGGCCAGCACCAGGGTGGCAAGGGTGCGGCTGAGGAGATTCTTGCGGCGTGCGCCGGACGGCCGCACGCGATGAGCTACTGTTCGGGACATGTTTCCCACTGCTCCAAGGGAAAGGTGCGGGCATTATGCTATGGCCTACGCTGCCAGAGGCGGCGCCCCGATAAGCGTAGCTGGCCCTGTGGGGTATCTGCAAAGGCTCGTGCAGCTGTCATCGCGTCGCCGGAGCGATGCTGCTAGAGTGCGCGCCGTCACTACTCAAGCAAGGGATCAACCATGGCTACCAATCGTTCGCGCCGCCTGCGCAAGAAACTCTGTGTCGACGAGTTCCAGGAGCTCGGCTTCGAAGTGAACCTCACCTATGCGCAAGGTGCCGATGCCAAGGCGGTCGACGCCTTTCTCGAAGCGTTCCTGCGCGATGCCATCGAAGCCAATGGGCTGGGTTATGTCGGCGGGGAAGATTACGGTTTCGTGTGTCTATCCAAGCGCGGCTCGGTATCCGAAGAGCAGCGTCAGCAGGTGGAAAGCTGGCTCAAGGCGCGCACCGAACTCGCCGAGTTCCAGGTCAGCCCGCTGATGGACGTCTGGTATCCGGAAAATCCGATCAACGCGTGACATCCGATCCCTTGTCGGTCGCAGGCTCGACGTTTGTCGGTGCCTGGGACCGGCGGGAACTGAACATCCAGCGCCGCAGACCGTGCATCGTCAAGGTCACCAGCAAGGCCAGGCCTACCCCGATGGAGGCGTTGATCAGGCGCACCTGTGCAGGTTCCAATCCTGCGCCAATGTCTCGGCAAGCAGCAGGAAGCCCAGCGTGGTCTGCAGCACGAACAGGCCGTAATGGTGAGCCTGGAACGCCCGTCCCAGCACCACCAGCGGCAGCAATACCATCACCATCATCGGCGGATCGGCCAGGCTGTGGCCCATGTAGATCAGGATCGCGGCGGCCAGCAGGATCGCCAGGCACGCCTGCACCGCGCGCACGACGCTGCGCTCGACATCCATCTGCAAGCTGGTGAACACCGCGAGCGTCAGCCAGTACCCGCGCGGTAGTTGCGCTAGGTTGACGATCAAGCCGCCCAGCGCGCAGGCGATGACATACGACAATGCGTGGACGCGCCATTGGCGAATGGGGGTGCGCCTGGCGTGGCGATGCAGGACCTTGAACAGACGGCCGAGTCGGGGCATGTACGGCCACATGCGCAGACCATGCAGGCCGCGCAGGCCGAAGGCCAACAGCGTGACCCAGAGCCCACCCAGGGCGAACAGCATGGCGATCGCTGCCGGGTTGTTGAAGTCGGCGACGCCATGCTGGCCCTGTCCCAGGCAGAGACAGATCGCCAGGCCGATACCGAGCTTGCCGGCTTCGGCGCCATATCGCTGCAGCCAGGCCAGCAGCAGGGCATAGAAGGCAAATAGGCCGAGGCTGATCAGCGGGTGTGTAGCCGACCAGAAGCCAAGGCCCGCCGAGCACGCGCCCAGCGCGATCAACAAGAGCATCCTTAGCATGCCGAAGCGATGCAGCGGATTAGCCTTGGCCGCCTGGAAGGCGCCCACCGTTGCCCAGAGAAAACCCGGATGCCCACTGAACAAGCCCAGCAGCAAGGGCAACGAGCAGCCAAACCCGGCGACCGCAGCCGCGCCCCAGGCGGGGCGGCCGGGTGTCCACTGGACTGTCTGGTTGAACAGGCGCTTCATGGTTTCAGACCGGGCTGGAGCGGCCGGTCATCTCTCCAGCCATTTCGGTGGCATAGCTGTCGGTCATGCCGGCGATGAAATCGATCATGCGCAGGAAGGACTGGTACAACGACAGCGCTGGATCCGGCGCGCCGCGTCCCAACAGGTCCAGAATGCGCTGATTCTTGAACGATAGACTGCCACCGCGATGCTGTTCCAAAGCCGCTCCGCAGAAGGCGTTGAGAAGGATCTCGAGCGTCGTGTACGCGCCGATCTCATGCAGCGTCTTGCGCTTGTCCTGGAAAATTTTCTGCCGCGCCAGCGTCTTGGCCTGCAGGACGCAACGCTTGGCTGGGCCATGCATATGCTCGACGAGATCGCCCGGCAAGGTACCGGCCAGCAGGCTCTGCTGTTGCTCGACGAAGGCACCAGCAGCAGCGTTGGTCAGGTGTTCGATGGCCTTGCCACGCAGTATGGCGAGCTTGCGCCGCCTTGAATCGCGGGGGCCCAGCTGGCGGTAGGTCTCAGGTACATCATCGCCCACCAGGTCAAGCAGCAGCGCCTCGACTTCCGCATAGTCGAGCAGCTCCATCTCCAGGCCATCCTCGAGATCGATCAGGCCATAGCAGATGTCGTCCGCTGCCTCCATCAGGTAGACCAGCGGATGACGGGCCCAGCGCTGGTTGTCTATGCAGGGCAGACCGAGTTTGGTGGTGATCTGCTCGAGAAGCTGTTGTTCGTTCTGATAGCAGCCGAATTTATGCTTCTTGTAGCCGAGCGCCTCGCATGCCGCGACGTCCAGGGATACTTCAGATAGGCGCCCAGCGTGGCGTAGGTCAGGCGCATGCCGCCGTCGAACTGGTGGTATTCCAGCTGTGTCAGCACACGAAAGCCCTGCGCGTTGCCTTCGAAGTTCAGGAAGTCGGAGCGCTCGGCGTCGCTCATGTCGTCCAGCCAGCCGCGCGCCGCTGCCTGCTGGAACCAGTAGCGAATTGCATCTTCGCCCGAATGCCCGAACGGCGGGTTCCCGATGTCGTGTGCGAGGCACGCCGACTGCACGATCATGCCGAGGTCGGCTGGGCTGCACCATTCCGGGAGCGCATCGCGCAGCACTTCACCGACGCGCATGCCGAGGGATCGACCGACACAACTGACCTCTAGCGAATGCGTCAGGCGTGTATGGATATGGTCGTTGCTGGAGACCGGATGAACCTGCGTCTTGCGCCCGAGCCGGCGAAAGGCGCCTGAAAAGATGATCCGGTCGTGGTCCTTGTGAAACGGGCTGCGGCCCAGCTCGTCAGTGCCTTGCGTCGGTTTTCCGAGCCGTTCGCGGGTCAGCAGGGTATTCCAATCCAAGGAGTCTCTCCATTCGCTCCGGCGGTGCGGCAACGCTAACACACTCCAGGTGTTCTTCCTCCTGGCTGCGCTATATGACGAGGCGCCGATCTCCGGCGGGAAGTGCAACGATGGAAGTCACGGTGAATCGAGCTTTCGCCGAATCGCGCGCTGGCCTTTGAACAGGGGGTACAGCGTGATGCCGATTCGAGCCCATTTGCCGACCCGGCCAAGCCTGCGGCCGAACAGAAAAAGCACCACGGTAGCGATCGTCAGCGCGGGACTCTTGCCGGAACCTTGAGCGTCGTCGGCTGGTTTGTGGCGCCCGAACAGCCCCTGCGCGTAATGCAGCGGAGAGGCCAGGGGGCGAGCATGGTAGCGCAGTTGCTGGCGGTGCATTTCCAGGCGCAGACGAACAAGGTCCTTTCTCATCTTGAGGTCTGCAGAGCTGGCCAGTGGTGTACTCATGGCAGAAGTCGCTCCCGGTCGCGGGCAATCTCTTCGAGGGTTGCCTGGAATGGCGTTGCGCACTCTTTGGCCAGCCGGATCGCTCGCCCGATGCACAGCGCCATGAGCACTGCGTAGATCAGGCATAGCGAGAGAATCGCGGCCATACGATGCGTTTCCCAGAACGCGATGACGACCGCGGCGGACAGACCTACCAGCACCAGCAATCCAAATATCAGGCTGATTCCTGCGAGCAGGAACAAGCGGAACGTCCGGGCCTTTTCTTCCTGAAATTCGATGCCGAGTAATTCGAGGTGGCCATGCAAAAGGTCGACGAATGCGCCGCCGAGCTTTTTGATCGATGGCTTCGGTGCTTCTGCGTCAGGGGACGGCTGCATTACTGCCTCCGTTTACCGACGAGTCACCAGGCCGAGGAGAAAGCCCACACCCGCCGCAATACCGATTGATTGCCAGGGATGGGTCTGAACGTACTCTTCGGTGCATTGCATGGCAGCCTGTCCCTGCTCGCGCAGATCTCCCTCGCGCTCTTTCAGCGCCTGGCGGGCACGTGCAAGGTTGGCGTTGATCTTGCTGCGCAGCTCCTCGGTCTGGCCTCCTGCCGACTCCTGGGTGTGCTTGAGCAAGCGCTCTGTGTCGGCGATGAGTGTGTGGAACTCTTCGATCAGAGCATTCTGCGCTGTCTGTAGGTTGCGCCGGTGAGCTTCCTTATCGATTACCGGGCGGGAGGCCGGATTGTCGGTCAGGCTTTGGTCAATCGGGCTGCCATTGGTTGATTCGATAGTCATCTTCCGCTCCTGAACGATTGGGCTGTGCCGCGGGTGTGTAAGCTTCGAGCATAGTCGTGGCGCAAGGTTCCCGTTCCGCTGTCGTGCCGGATAAAGGCTGGCAAAAGGTCGCAGGGAGATGGTTCAGCTACGTTTGGCGGATAATTTAAATGCGCAAAACAAGAAAACCCGCCGAAGCGGGTTTTCTTGTTCACGCCGGATGAATTACATCAGCGGGATGGTGTAGCTGACGATCAGGCGGTTTTCGTCCAGATCGTTAGCAGTTCCGTTGCTGCGGAAAGTGGCGTTACGCCATTTTACGTTCAGGTTCTTCAGGGCGCCGGTTTGGAAGGTGTAAGCGAGATCGGTATCGCGTTCCCACTCTTTGCCTTCGGAAACTCCAGCACGGTCAAAGTTGTCGCCAGTGATATACCGAGTCATCAGAGTCAGACCCGGGATACCAACAGCTGCAAAGTTGAAATCATAGCGAGCTTGCCAGGATTTTTCGTCTTTGTTGGCGAAGTCGCCAATCTGGACGTAGTTGACCAAGTAAGGATCGATATTCCCACCGACATAGGCGAAGCCGGTGTCGCCACTCATCTTCTGGTAACCCAGACCAAAGCTATGGCCGCTCAGCGAGTAGGTGACCATGGCGCCGAACGCTTTGTTATCGACATTGGTATTGCCGTCATCCGTAGAGCGCTGATAGCGAAGATCGGTCTTCAGCGACTGGCCTTCGGCGATCGGCAATACGTGGATGAGATTTACAGCGTGCTGCTTGTAGAAGTCTTCCAGGTTGCTGTAGTAGTAGGCAGCGCTCAGGTCTTTGGTGAGCTTGTAGGTGCCGCCGACGAACAGAAACTCGTCAGAAGTTTCGCCGTATGTGCCAGTAATGCCCTTCGAGCCTGCAGCGATGCTGCCATTGCTTTTCTTGGTTTCGCCACCGTTGATGACGAAGTCCTCATAATTGCTGGAAGCACGATCATTGAGTTGATCGAGGTAACCCACATCAAGCGTAAGACCGTCGATCTCGTTTGAAACCAATTGTGCGCCGCGAGAAACAGCGGGCAGCAGGCGGCTGTCGCTGGTCGCGATTGCTATGTTTTTCGGCTGAAGTGTGCCTACCTTCAGAACGCTGTTGGAAAGTTTGGCTTTTGCAGTCAAGCCGATTTCGGAGAAATCATCTGCAGCGCTGTCGCCGTCACCCGGGAGAAGCTGGCTGCCACCACCGGCGCGGCCAGCGCCAGAATCCAGCTTGACGCCCAGCAAGCCAAGTGCGTCAACACCAAAGCCTACGGTACCTTCGGTATAGCCGGATTCAACGCGCAGCAGGAAGCCCTGAGCCCACTCTTCCTGTTTCGACTGAGAGGCGCCTTCCTGACGGAAGTCACGGCTGAAATAGAAGTTACGCAGTTCAAGGTTGGCTTTGGTGTCTTCGATAAAGGCAGCCTGGGCCAGGGTTGGGATTACCAGTGTTGCTCCCAGAGTGGCCAGGGCCACGCCCCGGGCGATGGGGGTCTTGAGCATTTCTTATTTCTCCTCGTTGGATGATGCTCTGAATCGCTCTGTACGGCGCCGTGAAATAAAACATTACATAGCGCTTTCAACCTTTAGACTTTAGTCTTCAAGGCGCTGTAGTCAACGCGCTAGACGGTCGCATCATGCTTCGCGCGGCGCTGGCTACTGGGCAGTACGCCTTGTGGGGTCTGCCCGTTCGGTTCTCCCGGCAAACTCTGCTGCCTGGGACGCCGCGTATCGTAGCGGTTTGGGGCATGCGAGTCGAACAGGTGTCGGTGGCGCTGACATTACACTGAGTTGAATGTCACGCTTTGCGAGCGACAGGCTTGCGTGTTTGCAAGATAACGCCTTGCTGGCCGGGGCTGTAAAGCGTGTGATTTCTTCTGCAGGAGCGCGAATGCTGCCCGAATGCCAATTGTTCGGAACCCTGGGGTGTCACCTGTGCGAGCAGGCAGAAGGATTATTGATGCCGCTCGTGGAGCGAGGCCTGCTCGTCGAGTTGCTGGACATCGCCGATAACGAGCGCTGGGTGGACGAGTATGGCTTGCGGATCCCGGTGCTGCGCAGGGCGGACAGCGGCGAAGAGCTCGATTGGCCGTTCGAACTCGAGCAGGTCGTGCTGTTTCTGCAGCGATGACGAAGCAGGCGAGGCGAATTCTAGGCAATAAAAAACCGGCGCAAGGCCGGTTTTTATTGCCTCTCAACAGTGCTGAGAGCGGGATATGGTCGGAGCGACTGGATTCGAACCAGCGACCTTCTCGTCCCGAACGAGACGCGCTACCAAGCTGCGCTACGCTCCGAAAGATGGCGCGCATTCTACAGAAAAAGTTTTGCTCGACAAGAGGTTAAGCGAAATTTTTTGCTTGGGGGCCAAGCCAGGCCGATTGGCTGGCTTGGCGTGTAGGGAGCGCTTACAGCTCACGTACTGTGCGGACACGGTCCTTGTTCACTTTGCCTGGCTTGCCATCGAGTTGCTCGTATTCATAGAAGCCAGACTCGTCGTCGTACTCGGGGGTATCCATGGTCTGGATTTCCCGGCCATCGTTCAGCGTTATGACGCTCGGGTTCGCGCAACCGGTCAGCAATGCAAAGCCGGCGGCAATCACGCAGGTCGGAAGAATTGGGCGCATACGGATTTCCTTCTTGGATTGACTTCTTTGCATCCTGTGATGGCGCCAAGCCGGGTCAAGTTCCGTCTGGGAGCGTTTGTCGGAGTAGAGCGGGGTCGTTGAGGTTGGTCAGACGTGGATCCGTGTCGTCCAGGTCCAGGAGCGCGCAGGATTGAGCCAGGAGTACTTGGCGGGGGCTGCGCAAGCCCTGTTGCCAGGATCGCTCAAATATCGCCGCCAGGCGTTTTGGAATGACGCAGAACAGCGGCTCCAGTTGGCCGCGCTGGCGCAGCATGAGTGGCTGGTCGGGTCTTTCGAGCGCCTTGTGGAGCATGGCCCAGAGCAGGCTGCTATCTATCAGTGGGGTATCGCATGGCAGTACGAGCAAGCGAGAGTGGCGCGCAGCCGCCAATCCGGCGCGAATGCCTGCCAATGGGCCCGGAAATGTGTCGTCGTCATCGCATACCAGCCGGTCTGCGTGTTCGGCATAGGCGTCGTGATTGCGATTGCAGGAGATCAGCAAGTCGTCGGTTACCGGGCGCGCAGCGTCACATAGCCATTGAATCAGGGGTTTGCCGCGCCAACTGATCAGGCCCTTGTCCCGGCCGCCCATGCGCTGGCCGCGACCGCCGGCGAGAATCAGTACGGACGTTGCGCTGCGAGCATCTGTTTCCATCGTAGGTCCTTGACGGTTGGGAGGGCATGCCTGAGGCGCAGTTGGGAGCTGAGCCGATGGTCGGCAGGTGCAAGGTTAAACAAAGCCGGCATTGGGTTGTCTATCTCCACCACCTGCCTCGCTGGCGGGGGCCGTCTTCGTTTCGCCCACGAAAACAAGGAGAACAGAACGATGAAGGAGAGAAACGTCTGGGTCGACTACGCCAAAGCGATCGGGATCATTCTGGTGGTATACGGGCATGTAGCACGCGGCGTCTTCAATGCCGGGCTGCCGATGGATGAAGCCCGGTACACGCTGGTCGACAGCATTATCTACAGCTTCCACATGCCGCTGTTTTTCTTTCTGTCGGGGCTGTTCTTCTACGATTCGCTGGTCAAGCGCGGGAAGGGTGGCCTGATCATCAACAAGGTCGACACGATCGTCTACCCGTTTATCGTCTGGTCTCTTTTGCAGGGCTTCATCGAGGTCGTGCTGTCCAGATACACCAATGGCCAGGTAACCGTGACAGAGGTGCTGTCGCTGTTGTGGATGCCTCGGGCGCAGTTCTGGTTCCTGTATGCCCTGTTCCTGGTTTTCGTGGTTTGCGCTTTCACCTACAGCCGGGCGGACCGTCGCTACTTTCTGCCACTCGTAGTGCTGTTCGGTTTGCTTTTTGTTTTTCAAAAGGACATTGCCACCGAGGGGCCGCTTCGTTTCATTCTGGGTAATACGGTGTTCTTTGCCCTCGGGGTCTGGTTCAACGAAGTGAAGGCTTTCTTCATGGCTCGTTGCGCCCAGTTGAGCGCTTTCTTCGGTGTCTTGTTCGTCGTCGGCCAATACCTGTTCCATGTGACCTATGGCCTGAATTACACCGTGGGCGGGCTGCCAGTGCTTGCGTTGGCGACCGTGTCGATCTTTTTCATGGCGGCCCTATCGATGTGGCTCGGGCAGTTCCGTGTCGACTGGCTGTTGTTCATCGGGGCGTCGTCCATGACGATCTATCTGATGCACATCCTGGCCGGTAGCGGGGCGAGGGTGATTCTCAGCAAGTTCATGGGCATCGACTCGATTCCTCTGCATCTGGTCGTCGGCACGTTGGTTGGCTTGCTGGCGCCGCTGGCTGCGCAGTGGGTCATTACGCGCTTCAACCTGAGCTTCCTGTTGACGCCTCCAAGGCCTGTTTCGGCAACCAATCTGCATATGCGCAAGGCGGTGGCTCAGTAGTCGGAGCTGGCGGGCCGGTGCTCCGTCGAGGCCGGCCCGTAATTTCTATCCGCAGTGAATGCGCTCTATGGTCAGTTCTTCATCGGTATGCAGGTTCAGCCGCTGTGAGTCGTATTCCAATGTCACCACGTCATTAGGACGCAGTACGCGTGCGCGCTGAGCGCCCGCAAGCTTTCGGGCCTTTTCGAGCAGGGCCGGGGTCGCTGTCTTGCCGATCATTGAATGAACGGCTTCGGCATTGCATCCCTGGAGGCTCGGAGAGTGGGTGGCTGGAGGCGGCGAACTGCAAGCGCCGAGAGACGACACTGCAAGAATCGCCCAGAGGTGCTTTGCTGAAACATGCATAGACCTTCATTCCTTATGCTTTGCTTGAGATTGTGGAAAGGAACCGAAACGACGCCGGGCCGTCTCAGTTCGGTGAGTTGTGCGGTGTGGATAAAACAACCAAAAAGGGGTTTCGCTATGTTCACTTCGTCTTTTCTACGGCGTATCGCTGCAGTGGTGTTGATGATGCACGCGCTGCTTGTTGTTCAGGTTCCTCAGGCTCAGGCGGCCATGATCGGTACGCCGGAAATCCTCTCGGAACATCAGCAGCAGGTCGATCGCCAGCAATTGCTCGGCATGCTCGACGACCAGGACGTGCAGAAAAAGCTCGAGTCAATGGGAGTCGAGCGGCAGCAGGTCGAAAAGCGCATCAACAGTCTGACGCCAGCGGAACTGGCGCAGTTCAATCAGCAGTTGGATAACGCTCCCGCTGGCGCCGGCGTCGTCGGCATCATCGTCCTGTTTCTGGTGATTTTCATCATCACTGACATGCTCTGTGCGACCAACATCTTCAACTTCGTCAATTGCATCAATCGTTGATCCGACTGCTCGTTGCGCTGTGCGTAGCGCTTGCTCTGGGCGGCTGCGCACAGCATCGGGTCGCTATCGAAGGGAAAGGCTGCCGCCAAGGATCGAGTTGACCGAGGTGCCCTTTTTTCCCCAGCAGGACTATCAGTGTGGGCCTGCTGCCCTGGCGACCATGCTTGCCCAGCGCAATATTGCTGTGACTCCGGACGATCTGGTCGGGCAGGTCTATCTGCCATCCCGAAAAGGCAGCTTGCAGGTCGAACTGGTGGCAGCGTCCCGGGCTGCGGGCTTGCTGGTCTATCCGTTGCAACCTCGACTGGAGACGGTTCTGACCGAGGTTGCGGCAGGAAACCCCGTGCTGGTATTGCAGAATCTGGCGTTTGATCGATGGCCGCAGTGGCACTTCGCGGTCGTCGTGGGTTACGACCTGGCACAGCAGCAAATCATCCTGCGCTCGGGTACTACGCGCCGATGGGTTGGGAGCTTTGCGCAGTTTGAGCGGAGCTGGGCCAAGGGGGAGCGCTGGGCGATCCTGACGTTGCCTCCCAGCCGCCTGCCAGCAACGGCGCAAGAGCTGCGCTGGCTTCAGGCGGCCAGCGATTTGGAGCAAACGCAAGGAGTGCAGCAGGCCAGTGTGGCCTACCGCACGGCTGTCGAACGGTGGGGCAGTGCACTGTCCTGGTTCGCGCTGGGCAATAGTCAATACGCGGGCAGGCAATTTGGAGAGGCGGAGCGAGCGTTTCGCCAGGCGATCATCGCCGACGGTCACTTCGCACCTGCCTGGAACAACCTGGCCCAGCTGTTAGCGGAGCGCGGGTGTACAGCGGGTGCAGTGGTGGCTCGTCGGTGCGCCTCACAGGTGGGGGCGCAGTCCGGTGATGTCGAGGCCTCCTCGCGGCCCGCTCATGCCTGTGGCGCGCCGCCTCGCTGCCCATAGTCGTAACGTTAAAAGCCGAGGCGATCACGCAGCGAGTAGTAGAGTGCACCCAGTGCGCTGATAGGGGCGCCAAACCGCTGCCCGCCGGGGAACGGATAGTGGCGCAGGCTGGCGAAAGCATCGAAGCGCTCGGCTTGGCCTTTGATGGCTTCGGCAATGATCCGGCCGGCAAGATGCGTATAGGTCACCCCGTGCCCGCTGCAGCCCTGTGAGTAGTAGATGTTATCGCCCAGCCGTCCGACCTGCGGCAGGCGCGAGAGAGTGAGGAGGAAATTGCCCGTCCAGGCAAATTCGATCTTCGCCTCGCGTAACTGCGGAAACGTCGCCAGCATCTTCGGTCGGATGATGGATATTACATCTGCCGGGTCTCGAGCTCCGTATACGACGCCTCCTCCATAGATCAGGCGGCGGTCGGCAGATAGCCGGTAATAGTCCAGCAGGTAATTGCAATCCTCGACACAGTAATCGTGCGGCAAGAGGCTGCTAGCGATTTCGGCAGCAAGTGGCTCCGTCGCGATGACTTGGGTGCCGCAGGGCATCGACTTCGCGGCAAGTTCCGGGACCAGATTTCCCAGGTATGCGTTGCCGGCGACCACGACGAACCGTGCGCTTACCTGGCCTTCTGGGGTGCGAACCATTGGGCGTTGCCCTCGCTCGATCTTGATCGCGGGGGATTGCTCGAAGATCCTGCCGCCTAGATGTTCGACCGCCAGGGCCTCGCCCAGTGCGAGGTTGAGCGGATGTATATGGCCGCCTTGTCGATCCAGCATGCCGCCAACGTATCGGTCGCTGGCAACCTCGCTCCGAATGTCCTGGCCATCCAGCATTTCGAGGTGCTGGTAACCGTAGCGCTCCCAGAGGGCTTTCTGGCCCTCCAGGTGTCGCATCTGTTTCGTGCTGAGGGCAGCAAAAATCCCGCCGTCCTTGAGGTCGCAGTCGATGTCGTACTGCCTGATGCGTTCGCGGATGATCCGGGCCCCTTCAAATGCCATTGCTCCTATCAGCGCCGCTTCGTGCGCGCCAGCGGTTCGCTCGATCGTGTCGATGTCCCGGCTATAGCTGTTGACGATCTGGCCACCGTTGCGCCCGGACGCACCGAAGCCGACGCCTGCAGCCTCCAATACGACCACTCGGTATCCCTGCTCAAGCAAGGACAAAGCCGTGGAAAGGCCCGTATAACCCGCGCCGATGATACAAACATCGGTTTCTACTGCCTCCTGTAGTCGCGGGCGGGCAGGGGCTTTGTTGGCCGAGGCTGCATAATACGAGGCTGGATAGTCGATGTGCGCCATTTCGCTCAACCTGTTGTGAATATTTGACGCGATACTAGCTGGACACCAAGGGCGCTGTCAGCCACTGGCCGAACCCGCTTGCCGAAAGACGAAAAACAAAAAATTTTCAGTAGGTTAGCGAAAAAACGCTTGACGCTATTCTTCGAATCTATAGAATGCGCACCCAACGAAGGCACATAGCTCAGTTGGTTAGAGCACCACCTTGACATGGTGGGGGTCGTTGGTTCGAGTCCAATTGTGCCTACCAAATCGAAAAGGGTCGCGAAAGCGACCCTTTTTTTTGGTCTGCTTGCCCTGTGGCCTGCTTTCTGAAAGCATGCCGGGCTCTTTTTTCCAGTGACTTCGGTTCGCCAGGCTCTCAATGCTCCCACCAGTGTGCGGTGGGTTGGCCCGGTGGATCGCTTTCCTGGCTCATCCCACCCCATGTGGCCTTTGGTAGGGGTCACCACTAGGAAAGGAGGCGCCATGCCCATCATTACTCTTCCTGACGGCAGTCAGCGTGCATTCGATCATCCGGTAAGTGTTGCCGAGGTGGCGCAGTCCATCGGGGCGGGGCTCGCCAAGGCGACGCTCGCTGGCAAAGTTGATGGCCGTCTCGTAGATGCCTGTGACGTGATCGATCATGACGCCACGTTGCAAATCATCACGCCGAAGGACGAAGAGGGGCTGGAGATCATCCGTCATTCCTGCGCGCACCTCGTCGGGCACGCTGTCAAGCAGCTCTATCCGTCGGCGAAGATGGTCATTGGGCCGGTTATCGACGAGGGCTTCTTTTACGATATCTCCTATGAGCGCCCCTTCACGCCGGAAGACCTGGCGGCTATCGAGCAGCGCATGAAAGAGCTGATCGACAAGGATTACGATGTCATCAAAAAGATGACGCCTCGTGCTCAGGTGATCGAAGTATTCAAGTCCCGTGGTGAAGACTACAAGTTGCGGCTGGTCGAGGATATGCCGGACGAGAAGGCCATGGGGCTGTACTACCACGAAGAATATGTCGACATGTGTCGTGGTCCGCATGTGCCCAACACGCGCTTCCTAAAGGCATTCAAGCTGACCAAGCTGTCCGGTGCCTACTGGCGTGGTGATGCCAAGAACGAGCAGTTGCAGCGCATCTATGGCACCGCCTGGGCTGACAAGAAGCAGCTGGCAGCGTACATCCAGCGCATCGAAGAAGCTGAAAAGCGCGATCATCGTCGCATCGGCAAGCAGTTGGATCTGTTTCATACCCAGGAAGAAGCGCCGGGTATGGTTTTCTGGCATCCCAATGGCTGGACCCTGTATCAGGTGCTCGAGCAGTACATGCGCCAAGTGCAGCGTGAGAACGGTTATGTCGAGGTTCGCACCCCGCAGGTCGTTGATCGCATCCTGTGGGAGAAGTCAGGCCATTGGTCCAATTACGCCGAGAACATGTTCACGACGGAATCGGAAAGCCGCGACTATGCGGTGAAGCCGATGAACTGCCCGTGTCATGTGCAGATCTTCAACCAGGGTCTGAAGTCGTACCGTGAGCTGCCTTTGCGCATGGCGGAGTTCGGCGCTTGCCATCGCAATGAGCCTTCCGGTGCGCTGCACGGCATTATGCGCGTGCGTGCGTTCACTCAAGACGACGCGCACATCTTCTGTACCGAAGAGCAGGTCAAGAAAGAGGCGGCCGATTTCATCAGGCTGACTCTCAAGGTCTACGCAGACTTCGGCTTCAGCGACATTGCCATGAAGCTATCCACTCGGCCGGCCAAGCGGGTCGGCTCGGAAGAGCTCTGGGATCGCGCTGAGGGTGCGCTGGCCGATGCGCTGAATGAGTCTGGTCTGGCGTGGGATTACCAGCCGGGTGAGGGCGCTTTCTACGGGCCGAAAATCGAATTTACCCTGCGCGACTGTCTGGGGCGGAACTGGCAGTGCGGTACGCTGCAATACGATCCGAACCTGCCTGAGCGACTGGATGCCAGCTACATTGCTGAAGATAACCAGCGCAAGCGCCCAGTGATGCTGCATCGCGCGATCCTGGGGTCCTTCGAGCGTTTCATCGGGATGCTGATCGAGCATTATGCTGGGGCCTTCCCGGCGTGGCTTGCGCCGACCCAGGCGGTGATCATGAACATCACCGACAAGCAGGCTGATTTTGCGCTCGAGGCTGAGAGGGTGCTCGCTCAGAGCGGCTTCCGTGTCAAGGCCGACTTGAGAAACGAGAAGATCGGCTTTAAAATCCGCGAGCATACTTTGCTCAAGACTCCCTATCTCTTGGTTATTGGGGATCGGGAAGTCGAAACACGATCCGTTGCTGTGCGCACCCGCGAAGGCGTCGACATGGGCTCCATGCCCCTCGAGCAGTTCGCCCAGTTGCTGGCACAGGCGGTTTCCCGGCGTGGTCGCCAAGAATCGGAGTAATCACTATTAAGCGTGAAATGAGACAAGATAGAAGAGCTCAACCCAAGGCCCCGATCAACGAGAACATTACCGCACGCGAAGTGCGTTTGATCGGCTCCGATGGGGAGCAAATTGGCATCGTCTCGATTGATGAAGCGTTGCGTGTCGCCGAAGAGGCCAAGCTTGACCTGGTGGAGATTTCCGCGGATGCGACTCCTCCGGTCTGCCGAATCATGGATTACGGCAAGCACCTTTCGAAAAGAAGAAGCAGGCCGCAGCGGCAAAGAAGAACCAGAAACAGGTTCAGATCAAAGAAGTGAAGTTTCGTCCAGGGACGGAAGAAGGGGATTACCAGGTAAAGCTACGCAACCTGGTACGTTTCCTTGAAGAGGGGGACAAGGCCAAGGTTTCCTTGCGATTCCGCGGCCGTGAGATGGCTCACCAGGAGCTGGGGATGGAGTTGCTCAAGCGGGTCGAAGCAGACCTCGCTGAGCTTGGTACCGTCGAACAGCATCCTAAGCTGGAAGGACGCCAGCTGATGATGGTCATCGCTCCCAAGAAGCGTAAGTAACCTACCGGGCACTGGCAGGCCTGATGGTTGACTGTTGTTATTGAATGCGGAGTACGAACATGCCAAAGATGAAAACCAAAAGTGGTGCTGCAAAGCGCTTCAAGAAGACTGCAAACGGCTTCAAGCACAAGCACGCCTTCAAGAGCCACATCCTGACCAAAATGTCCACCAAGCGTAAGCGTCAGCTGCGCGGTTGCTCGCAAGTGCATCCGTCTGACGTTGCAAAAGTGGAGCGCATGCTGCGCGTTCGTTGATTCGGTCAAGACCTGGAGAAATAACTCATGCTCGTGTTAAGCGTGGCGTCATCGCTCGTCGCCGTCACAAGAAAATTCTGAAACTCGCCAAAGGCTACTACGGTGCGCGCTCGCGTGTGTTCCGCGTTGCCAAGCAGGCGGTGATCAAGCTGGCCAGTACGCCTACCGTGACCGCCGTCAGCGCAAGCGTCAGTTCCGCGCTCTGTGGATTGCTCGTATCAATGCTGGTGCGCGTGTTAACGGTCTGTCCTACAGCCGTTTCATTGCCGGCCTGAAAAAAGCAGCCATCGAGATCGACCGTAAGGTTCTGGCCGATCTGGCAGTGAACGAAAAAGCGGCATTCGCTGCGATTGTCGAAAAAGCCAAAGCCTCTCTGGCCTAAGCTCCGACGATCACGAGTCCCCACGGATTCGTCGCGGATGTCACTCGATAGGGGAAGAGCCTGTGCTCTTCCCCTATTTCGTATCTAAGGAGGCTTTTGCAAAAGTGCACGGGAAACCCGGTGGGGCCGGTGCGGTTCTGCAAGAACCTCGGGAGGTTGTACATGGAAAACCTGGAGGCACTGGTCTCGCAAGCGCTCGATGCCGTGCAGCAGTGCGTAGACGTCAATGCTCTGGAGCAGGTCCGGGTGCAATACCTGGGCAAGAAAGGCGAACTGACTCAGCTGATGCAATCGCTCGGCAAACTGTCTGCCGAAGAGAGACCGAAGGCTGGCGCATTGATCAATGCGGCCAAAGGCCAGGTCCAGGATGCCCTTTCTGAGCGAAAGGTTGAGCTTGAGCGGGCCGCCTTGAGTGCGCAACTGGCCGCCGAATGTATCGACGTGACCTTGCCGGGTCGAGGGCAGCAATCAGGAGGCCTGCACCCGGTAACCCGCACGCTGGAGCGGATCGAGCAGTTCTTCACGCGTATCGGATATCGCGTTGCGGAGGGGCCTGAAGTCGAGGACGACTATCATAATTTCGAGGCACTGAACATTCCGGGACATCATCCGGCCCGGGCGATGCACGATACGTTCTACTTCAATGCGAACATGTTGCTGCGCACCCATACCTCGCCCGTCCAGGTGCGCACGATGGAGTCGCAGCAGCCGCCGATTCGCATCGTTTGTCCTGGCCGCGTGTATCGCTGCGATTCGGATATCACGCATTCCCCGATGTTCCATCAGGTCGAGGGCTTGCTGGTCGATGAGGGCATCAGCTTCGCGGACCTGAAAGGGACGATCGAGCAGTTTCTTCGGGTATTTTTCGAGAAACCTCTGGGCGTACGCTTTCGGCCATCATTCTTTCCCTTTACTGAGCCGTCCGCCGAAGTGGATATGCAGTGCGTGATGTGCAGCGGGAAGGGCTGTCGCGTATGCAAACAGACCGGTTGGCTCGAAGTGATGGGCTGCGGCATGGTCCATCCGAACGTGCTGCGCATGTCAGGGATCGATCCGGAGAAATATCAAGGCTTTGCTTTTGGCATGGGGGCCGAACGGCTCGCCATGTTGCGCTATGGCGTCAATGACTTGCGTCTGTTCTTCGATAACGACCTGCGGTTTCTTGCGCAATTTCGCTAGTGCCGAGTCACGTCCGTAATTTTGGGAGAACAGAATGAAGTTCAGTGAGCAGTGGTTGCGTACCTGGGTCAACCCTGAAGTTTCTCGTGAAGAGCTGGTGGCTCGGCTATCGATGGTCGGTCTCGAAGTCGATGCCGTTGAGGCTGTAGCCGGCAGCTTCAGTGGGGTTGTGGTCGGTGAGGTCGTTTCTACCGAACCTCATCCTGATGCCGACAAGCTGCGTGTTTGTCAGGTCAGCAATGGTCGAGAGACGTTCCAGGTGGTTTGTGGCGCTCCGAACGTGCGGTCCGGACTTAAAGTCCCCTTCGCCCAAGTCGGCGCCGTGTTGCCGGGTGATTTCAAGATCAAGAAGGCGAAGCTGCGCGGTGTCGAGTCGCACGGCATGCTCTGTTCGGAAGCCGAGTTGAAGATCAGCGATGATCATGGCGGCTCATGGAGCTGGCCGACAACGCGCCTGCCGGGCGGGATCTGCGTGCTTATCTCGGGCTCGATGATGTAAGCATCGAAATTGGGTTGACGCCCAATCGCGGCGATTGCCTGTCCATTGCCGGCCTTGCTCGTGAGGTCGGCGCCATTTACGGCACGTCCGTCTGTGAGCCGGCGATCGGGCAAAACCCTGTTGCAATAGACGATCTCCGCCCAGTTGAAGTGTCGGCGCCTCATGCGTGCCCCCGGTATCTGGGGCGCGTTTTGCGCGACGTCGACGTCAGCCGCCTGACGCCTTTGTGGATGGTCGAGCGCCTGCGCCGGTCCGGTATTCGCAGCATCGATGCTGTGGTGGACATTACCAACTACGTGATGCTCGAGTTGGGGCAGCCCCTCCACGCCTTTGATTTGAAGCAGATCGAAGGCGGAATCCGCGTACGCATGGCCACCGAAGGTGAGCCCCTGGTATTGCTCGACGGACAGAAGGTGTCGTTGCGGCCCGATACGCTGGTGATCGCGGACCATCGGCGCCCGTTGGCCATCGCTGGCATCATGGGCGGCGAAGACAGCGGTATCGCAGCGGACACGAAGGACCTGTTCCTCGAATGCGCTTTTTTCGATCCGATTGCCCTGGCCGGCAAGGCGCGTTCATACGGGTTGCACACTGATGCCTCGCATCGTTACGAGCGAGGCGTGGATCCGGAGCTCGCCAGGCGGGCGATGGAGCGAGCAACCGAGCTGTTGCTAGACGTCGTAGGCGGAGCTGCTGGCCCCGTCGTCGAGGTGGCTAGCGAGGCCCATTTGCCCAAGCCTGCCCCGATTACACTGCGTGGCGAGCGAATCGATCAGATGCTTGGGCTGGAGATGGATCGAGCTCAGGTCGAATCGATGTTGGCGTCCTTGGGTTTCGGCGTTTCCGAATGCGCGGAGGACAGTTGGCAGGTCGATGTACCCAGTCATCGATTTGATGTCACGCTGGAGGTCGATCTCATTGAGGAGCTGGGGCGGCTGTACGGCTACGACAAACTTCCGACTCGTTATCCGCAGGCTCGTCTGGCCCCAGAGTCCAGCCAGGAAGCGCAGGCTGACCTAGCAGCCTTGCGCCAGGTGCTGGTCGATCGTGGCTATCAAGAGGCCATCACCTACAGCTTCATTGATCCCAAGTTGTTCGAGCTGTTCACACCGGGTGTGGCTCCGCTCGAGCTGGCCAATCCGATATCCGCCGATATGTCCGCAATGCGGGCGTCGCTGTGGCCGGGCCTGGTCAAAGCGTTGCAATACAACCTCAACCGCCAGCAGGCTCGGGTTCGCCTCTTTGAGGCAGGATTACGCTTTGTCGGACAGTTGGGCGAACTGCGTCAGGAAAACATGCTCGCCGGAGTCGTCTGCGGCAGTCGGCATCCTGAGGGATGGGCTAACGAGCAGGTCGAGGTAGATTTCTTCGATGTGAAGGCGGACGTCGAAGCCTTGCTCGGCGCAGCCGGCGCTGGGCGTGATTTCCGCTTCGTGCGTGATGAGCAGGCTGTGCTCCATCCAGGTCAGACTGCCCGGATCGAGCGGAATGGTCGTCTGGTTGGATACCTAGGGGCGCTGCACCCAAAGGTCGCTCGGGCACTCGGTATCGAGCAGCGCGTGTATCTTTTCGAAGTTTCACTCGCCGAGATTCGCGAAGGCAGGTTGCCAAAGTTTCAGGAGCTCTCGCGTTTCCCTGAGGTACGTCGGGATCTCGCGATTGTCGTAGCTAGAGACATTGCGGCCGATGAGATCCTTTCTTGCGTTCGGGATTGTGCGGGCGAGACGCTTCGCGAGCTCAGATTGTTTGACGTTTACCAAGGTAAAGGTATTGATCCGCTTAGCAAAAGTATGGCAGTCGGCTTGACCTGGCAGCATTCCGCGCGCACTCTAAACGACGACGAGGTGGCCGCTGCAATGGAGCGGATCATCACCACTCTGGAAGAAAGGTTCAACGCCACGTTAAGGAAGTAGCGTATGGGGGCTCTGACGAAAGCTGAA
>LZQO01000037.1_pt1 | contig 33387 bp, 37 predicted proteins | sample 768571 | NCBI WGS metagenome assembly LZQO01 (sample SAMN05207081, study PRJNA324507) | oil field metagenome | isolation source: sample BH-FW-10 from oil reservoir | place: India: Bombay High | collected 2015-12-01
CCCATCCCGAACTCAGCAGTGAAACGACGCATCGCCGATGGTAGTGTGGGGCTTCCCCATGTGAGAGTAGGTCATCGTCAAGCACCTATACCAAACCCCCGACCCGCATTCGCTGGTCGGGGGTTTGTCTTTGCGCAACGGGAAATCAAAGCGCTCCAGGTCTTCCCCTGCTCACGGGTTGCTCACTGCTGACTATCTCTCCGCCCAGGGCAGCACGTCTGTTCCACATCGTGCGGCCGTGATTCGGCTTTTGGATCATCGGCCCGCTAGGGCCGACAAGCGATAACACGCGGTGTTGCGTCTGGAAATACTCGTGTCGATTAGTCCCCTCGATATTCACAGCCGCTAGTACATGTTTCGTGAATCCGAATCCGCGATAGTTCAGGTAATACTGGTTTGAGCTCTTCCCAGATCCACTTTGCAAGATTCTCACTGGTCGGGTTTTCCAAACCAGGAATGTCGTTGAGATAGTTATGGTCCAGAAGATCATAAATGGGGCGAAACAGGGCCTTAAGCTCGCCGAAATCACGAATCCATCCTGTCTTCGGGTCGACGTCTCCGGAAATATATATCGCCACCCTAAACGAGTGGCCGTGGAGCCTTCCGCATTTATGTCCTTCAGGGACGAAGGGGAGGCGATGCGCTGATTCGAAAGTGAACTCTTTGAAAATTTCCACGGTTAAGGCTCTGCTTTGGGTCCGCCACGATTCTACCTCTTTGCACGCATGCCAATCGAATCCCGTCGCGCGGAAAGCCGGCGCTTTGACAAAGCGAGCAAGTTGAAGCAGAGTGCCACATTTTTTCGTGTGCACTACAGAGGTGAAATATGAATGCGGTAGTTGCAGCCGTCGCCGTAATGCTTTTGCTTAGCCTGGCAAGGGTGCATGTCGTGGTAGCCCTGATTAGCGGCGCAGTCGTAGGTGGCTTGCTCGGCGGCATTGGTATCGAAGGAACACTGGCTGCCTTCAACAAAGGCCTGGGTGGTGGAGCGACTGTAGCCCTCTCATATGCGCTGCTCGGTGCCTTCGCGGTGGCGATAGCAAAGAGCGGACTTGCGCATGCCTTGGCTGACAAGGCACTGGCTATGGTCGGTAAGCAGGGATCGGGCTCGGAAGGGCACATAAAGTGGGTGCTCGTCGTCCTGCTCCTTGGTGTCGCAGTTTCTTCGCAGAATATCTTGCCGATTCATATCGCTTTTATCCCGCTTCTGGTTCCTCCATTGCTGTACGTGATGTCGAAGTTGCGTATCGATCGTCGTCTGATCGCCTGCGTTCTGGCCTTCGGCTTGATTACCCCCTACATGTTTCTCCCGGTTGGCTTTGGCAATATCTTTCTCAACGAGATCTTGCTGGCAAACGTGGCGAAAAGCGGCGCGGACATTTCGAACGTAAAGGTTACGCATGCGATGGCCTTGCCCGCTCTAGGAATGGTTACCGGCTTGCTGATTGCGTTCTTCAGCTATCGAAAGCCTCGGACCTATGAGCTAGGGCGTGTGGAGGCCGTGACTCAAGCCAAAACCGAGTATTCGCCGCTAGCGCTGATGGTTGCCTTGGTGGCGATTGCGGCTGCGTTCGTTATCCAGCTTTGGTTGGACTCGATGATCATGGGCGCGTTGGTAGGTTTCCTCATCTTCTCGACGTCCGGGGTAGTGCGCTGGCGCGAAGCGGATGGCCTGTTCACCGAAGGCATGAAGATGATGGCGATGATCGGTTTCATCATGATCGCTGCGGCGGGCTTCGCCGAAGTGATGCGGGAAACCGGAGACGTGAAAGCCCTTGTCGATGCGTCCGTGGAGTGGATCGGAAACAGCAAGGCGGTAGGCGCACTGTTGATGTTGCTCGTCGGGCTGCTTGTCACCATGGGCATCGGCTCGTCATTTTCGACAGTGCCGATCATCGCGGCCATCTTCGTTCCGCTTGGGCTTCAGCTCGGGTTCAGCCCCCTGGCGATCGTCAGCCTTGTTGGTACGGCGGGTGCGCTGGGTGATGGTGGTTCGCCGGCGTCGGACTCTACTCTCGGTCCTACGGCTGGGCTGAATGCCGACGGCCAGCACAATCACATCTGGGACACTGTCGTACCCACGTTCTTGCATTACAACCTGCCACTGCTTGGGTTCGGTTGGATTGCTGCGATGACCCTGTAAATTCAGTCCGATAGCTGCCAACGCTGTTCAATCAGAGCACTCCTGACCGTGGCCGCGGACTAAGGAGAATAGTCAGCTATCGGATCGGCCATGCAGAACAATACGCTCGAACGCAAAGTCTTCCTGGGACTTCTGCTCTTCGTCACGCTCGCCTTCGGCTGGATACTGCTGCCGTTCTACGGTGCAGTATTCTGGGCCGCCATTCTGGCGATCATCTTCGCCCCCTTGCAAAAACGACTCGCCGCCCATTTCGGTGAGCGGCGCAACCTAGCGGCACTGCTTACGCTAACCGTATGCCTGCTGGTTGCGGTCCTGCCTGTGATTCTTATCGCCGCGATGCTCGTGCAAGAGGGTGCAACCCTCTACCAGCAGATTGAATCGGGCGATCTCGATGTACGCGCTTTGCTGAACCAGTTCCGTGAGCTATTGCCTGCTGTTGCGCAGCAGCAGCTGGATCGACTCGGATGGGGCGACGCTGGAAGTCTTCGTGAACGCTTGGCCAGCGGCGCCCTGGAGGCAAGTCGATACTTGGCCACTAAAGCTTCAGTTTCGGCCAAGGGACTTTCCAGTTCCTGATCGGCTTTTTCGTCATGCTCTATCTGCTGTTTTTTTTCATCCGTGACGGCAGGGAGCTGGTCCACAAGGTTCGTCAGGCGATGCCTCTGAGTGATGGGCAGAAGCGTCGACTGTTCAGCAAGTTCACTCGAGTCGTCCGAGCAACCGTCAAGGGCAACGTTATCGTCGCGTTGACCCAAGGGGCGCTGGGTGGCGTGATCTTTGCCATCTTCGGTATTTCCGGCGCCTTGCTTTGGGCTGTGCTCATGGCATTCCTGTCACTTCTGCCGGCGGTTGGGGCTGGGCTGATCTGGGGGCCGGTGGCCATTTATTTCTTCATGAGCGGTTCGGTCTGGCAGGGGATCGTATTGATGCTTTATGGCGTACTGGTGATCGGGCTGGTGGACAACATCCTGCGGCCAATCCTGGTGGGCAAGGACACCAAGATGCCCGACTACATAGTGCTCATATCAACGCTTGGCGGACTTTCATTGTTCGGGCTCAACGGCTTCGTGATCGGCCCGTTGGTCGCAGCGTTGTTCATTTCTGCCTGGGGCTTGTTCACGGCGGGAGAGGATCCTTCCTAGGCAACAGACAAAAAGAAACCCCGGCAGTCGCCGGGGTTTCTTTTGTCGCTCACCCCTTGCAGGGGGCGCCAGCTCTTAGTGGAACTGGTTCATGGTGTTGTCTTTACCGCTTGCCTTCAGAGCTGCTTCGCCAGCGAAGTACTCTTTGTGGTTGTCGCCGATGTCGGAGCCAGCCATGTTCTGGTGCTTGACGCAGGCGATACCCTGACGCAGCTCCTGACGCTGCACGCCCTTCACGTAGGCCAGCATGCCTTCTTCGGCGAAGTAGCCCTTGGCCAGGTTGTCGGTGGACAGCGCGGCGGTGTGGTAGGTCGGCAGGGTGATCAGGTGGTGGAAGATGCCGGCGTGAGCGGAGCCGTCCTTCTGGAAGGTACGGATCTTCTCATCAGCGATCTGAGCCAGTTCGGTCTCGTCGTACTCGACGCTCATCAGCTTGGCGCGGTCGTAGGCGGACACGTCCTTGCCTTCGGCAACCATGGCATCGAACACCTGCTGACGGAAGTTCAGGGTCCAGTTGAAGGACGGGCTGTTGTTGTAAACCAGCTTGGCGTTCGGGATGACTTCGCGGATGCGGTCAACCATGCCCTTGATCTGGCCAACGTGCGGCTTCTCGGTCTCGATCCACAGCAGGTCGGCGCCGTTCTGCAGGCTGGTGATGCAGTCCAGGACGCAACGGTCTTCGCCAGTGCCCGGCTTGAAGCAGAACAGGCCGGAGGGCAGGCGTTTCGGCTTGAGCAGCTTGCCCTGAGCTTGATGACCACGTCGCCGTTGGCGATGTCGTCGGCGGACTCGATGTACTCGCCATCCAGGAAGCTGTTGTACAGGTCGCCCAAGTCGCCCGGCTCGTTGGTGACGGCAATCTGCTTGGTGAGGCCTGCGCCCAGGGAGTCGGTACGGGCGACGATCACGCCGTCGTCAACGCCCAGCTCGAGGAAGGCGTAGCGAACTGCGTTGATCTTGGCGAGGAAGTCGGCGTGCGGAACGGTAACCTTGCCGTCCTGGTGGCCGCACTGCTTCTCGTCGGAAACCTGGTTTTCGATCTGGATGCAGCAAGCACCGGCTTCGATCATCTGCTTGGCCAGCAGGTAGGTGGCTTCGGCGTTACCGAAACCGGCGTCGATGTCGGCGATGATCGGTACTACGTGGGTTTCGTAGTTGTCGATCTGGTTCTGGATTTCCTGCTCCTTGGCCTTGTCGCCAGCTTCGCGAGCGGCGTCCAGCGCGGTGAACAGCAGGTCCAGTTCGCGGGCGTCAGCCTGGCGCAGGAAGGTGTACAGCTCGCCGATCAGACCGGAAACGGCGGTCTTCTCGTGCATGGACTGGTCCGGCAGCGGGCCGAACTCGGAGCGCAGGGCAGCAACCATCCAGCCGGACAGGTACAGGTAGCGCTTGTTGGTGGTCTTCAGGTGCTTCTTGATCGAAATCAGCTTCTGCTGACCGATGAAGCCGTGCCAGCAGCCCAGGGACTGGGTGTACAGGGAAGAGTCGGCGTCGTACTCGGCCATGTCCTTGCGCATGATGGCCGCGGTGTACTTGGCGATGTCCAGACCGGTCTTGAAGCGGTTCTGGCGCGCATGCGAGCTACGGATTCCGGGTTGATGGCGCTCCAGCTGCTGCCGAATTTCTCTTTCAGGGCGGCAACGGCCTTGATGTCGTCTTGATATGCGGACATGGTCAATCCTTTCAGGTGATTCGAGTTTGGTTGAACACTGACTATTCCCACCGAAACCTACGTGCCATCGCTGATCAGTGCGGGCAACACGCGGCAGATTGTCGATTTTCGACTGGCAGGAGCGAACCGGAGGAGGGGATTCGGACAGCGGCAACCTGATCGGCGTACCTGGCCCACAGCCGGCGTGGCTGCCGTGGGGCAATGGGCGACACATGACCTGGTTGATACGTCTAGCGCTTCCCCGTCCCTCGGGACGACTCGTTCCAGTCGCAACCTCGTCAGTCCGCCTTGTGGGCAGTGCAGTCACGGAACGGCTCGGCTGGTTGGCTTGAGCACGCTCCGGAGACCCTTTACCAGGGCCCCTGGTTAGCGGGAGCGGGCCAATGATGCGCCGGTGCCAGAGGTCCGTCAATGCCTTTTGTAGTGTTTTTTTCTCGTCACTACATGATTTATCCGAAGGTCTAGGTCGGCTCCTCTAGGGTAGCTGCTCGACCTTCAGCCTGACGCTTACATCCTGTGCGCCCTGGGTCGAATAGCGGCGGACGAGCCCGTGACCTTGCCCGCTTTCGCTTTCGCTGACACCGCCTATGGTGAGCCATTCGCCCAATCGCCCGGTGACGCGAGTATCGGCTGCCTGGGTGTGGATGACGCCCGGACGATAATCATCGGCGCGGTCGTTCGAGCTGCTGAGGGTCACTTGAACTTGCTCGCCGGTTACGTTTGCCGTCACGTAGAAGCCGCGGAGCACGTCCCGGTACTCGGTCTGCCGATACATTTGTCCATAGCCATCGGTGCCCGATGTCGTCAACGGTACGGTCTGTCCAACCTGAATCAGCGCCGGATACCCTTCGGTGACCTGGAGCTGCTGTACGCCGCCGTTTCGACTATGGGTGCTGCGGCGGATGATGCGCACCTGATTGCCGCTCGCGTGGCCCTCCCCGGTCGACAGTTCGACATCGCCACTTCGTACGCTGCCATCGATCGAGTATCCGCTTTGCGAAGACGTGCCTTGGTCCTGTGTATCGACAGTGATCAGCAGCCGCTTCGGCGCGGTATCAAGCTGGGCTACGACCGCTCGCAGTTCCTTGATCACGGGCTCAGGGGCATTGATGACCAGCTGGTTGCCGTAGGCGCTGACACGACCCTGATCGGCAACCACCGAGCGCGCTATGTCCAGCATCTCCTCCGCTTGGCGGTAGTTCAGCGGTATGACCTCGGTGGCGGCTGACAGCGGCAGGGCCACGCTGAATAGCAGCATGGCGACAATGGCTTTGAAGCTCATATGCGAAAGCTCCGTAGGTTCGGATCGGTAACGCTGAGTTCCCAGGCACGGTCAAACAGCGCTCTTTGTTGGCGGACCTTACCTGGTGCGTGATAACTGACACGTGCTTCCGGCCGGTCCGCCTGTGTCCGTACGATTAGCGCATTATCGTCGGCGATTACGAACTCGCAATTGTCGCAATCGCTGGCCGAAGCGAGACGGCGAATGCGAAGATTGCTGGTGAGTCTGTGGCTCAGGTCAAGCAATCGGTGACCGGTGCGCAAGGCGCGCGTCGGGTCGGCGACAATCACCGCAAGCCCGTTTCGCGGATGGCTCAGCAGCAGTCTGACGCAGGCCTCAACAAAGTCGGCGTCTCCGTACAGCCAGGGATCCAGTGCCTGGCTATAGATAAACAGTGACCGGCGTGCTTGTTGCGCGAGCGCTAGCGTGTGCTCGCGCAACTGGGTGGCCGTGGTGAGAAGCGTCGTCTCCGCAGACGGAGAGGGTGTATCGCCTTCGGCAACGCTTCGCGTGGACGCGTATGAAGGTTCCGGGTTGCATAACGCGAAGCGGCCTGGCGAAACGAATTCGACGGCCGGCAGCTCGGCCACCGAAGCCGCTTGACCAGGCCTGCGCTCAGTCACGCCTGGCTATCGCTGCGGCGCAGCATGTCGACGTGGGGGATGCCGGCCTCCAGGAACTCATCGCTGACGACCTGAAAGCCGAGGCGCTCGTAGAAGCGAGTCGCATGGACTTGCGCGGTCAGCTTTTGCTCAACCAGGCCTCGCCGCTCGGCTTCTCCGATCACGGCCTGCATCAAGCATTGCCGACGTTAAGCCCGCGCCAATCCCGCAGGACCGCGACGCGCCCGATCTGGCCATCTGCGAGCAATCGGGCCGTGCCTATCGGATAGCCGCCTTCGGTCGCCAGAAAGTGAATGGCCTCTGCATCATCGTATCCCACTCTTGCTCAGGTGGAACGGCCTGCTCGGCGATGAAGACCGCTTCTCGAATGCGGCGCAGATCGGCGTTGTCTTTTTGCCAATCGGCGATTCGCACTTGGACATCATTCATCGGCGAACTCCAGACTTCCTTGTTTTACCAATTCCCAGAGAAGGGTGCGCGCGTCTTCGTTATCGACCCAGGGCGAAAGATTATCAACATGCAGGGCATCAGCCGAACAGACAAGTCGCAGTAGATCCCGCAGACCTGCTGGCAGCAGCCGACTCTGACCGCTGGCAAACAACAGCAGGCCGATATCCACTTCGCTCCAGGCAAGCCTGGCCGATGGATTGCGAACCAGTACGGCGCCGTCACGAATGGCCGAGAGGAAGTCGGCAAGAGCGAGTTCCGCACCTTCGACACGCTCAGGATAGCGGGGCTCGGTCATGAACTGGCCGAACCAGGTGAGCAAAAGACGCTCGTCCCCCATGTGTTCGGCAAGCAGCCCCTTCAGCCGCTCAAGCGCATCACGCTGGATTTCGAAGGGATCTTCCACTGGCTGAAGATCGGCATCGCCATAGCGCTCTTCGTCCGGCAGGAATTGCGCGAGGAAGTCGGTGAAATGCGTCAGCACTTCTGCGGCGCTCGGGGCACGGAACCCTACCGAATAGGTCATGCAGGCGTCCTCGGCAGTACCGAAGTGCGCCAGGCGCGGCGGCAGATAGAGCATGTCGCCAGGCTCGAGTACCCACTCGTCGGTACCCTGGAAGTCGGCAAGAATGCGCAGGTCATCGTGCGGCAGGAGCGGGCTGTCGCTGTCGCACATCTGACCGATGCGCCAGCGGCGCTTGCCGTGCGCCTGCAGCAGGAACACATCGTAGTTGTCGTAATGCGGACCTACGCCGCCCCCAGGCGCTGCATAGCTGATCATGACGTCGTCGATCCGCCAGTTCGGCAGGAAACGAAAATGCTCCAGCAGATCGGCCACGTCGGGAACCAGCTGATCGACCGCCTGGACAAGCAGCGTCCAGTCTTTTTCGGGCAGTTGCTGGTAGGTGTCTTCGCTGAACGGGCCGCGGCGCAGTTCCCAAGGGCGGTCGCCACGTTCGATCACCAGGCGCGATTCGACCTCTTCCTCGAGGGACAGTCCGGCGAGCTCGTCTGGCGAGATTGGGCTTTGGAACCCCGGAATCGCCTGTCGAATCAGTAGCGGCTTCTTTTGCCAGTAATCGCGCAGGAACTGTCGTGCGCTGATACCGCCCAAGACTTGAAGTGGAATATCAGAAGTCATGCATAAGACCTTGCCCCGAATAAGGGACTGCAAATAAAAACGCCCGGCGCAGCCGGGCGTCCGTAAAGTAGATCGCTCAAATGCGCTTGGCCTGCGCCGTCGCGTTACCCACGTAGGTCGCCGGCGTCAGCTTGCGCAGTTCGGCCTTGGCCGGCTCAGGAATGGCCAGGCCATCGATGAAAGTCTGGAGCGCTTCGGGCGTGATGCCCTTGCCGCGGGTCAGGTCCTTGAGCTTTTCGTAGGCGTTTTCCACTGCGTAACGGCGCATCACGGTTTGTACCGGTTCGGCCAGTACTTCCCAGCAGGCATCCAGGTCGTCGGCCAGGCGCGGCGCATTGAGTTCGAGCTTGCCGATGCCCTTGAGGCTGGCTTCGTAGGCGATGACGCTATGGGCAAAACCGACGCCCAGATTGCGTAGTACCGTAGAGTCGGTCAGGTCGCGCTGCCAACGAGAGATCGGCAGCTTGCTGGCCAGATGCTGGAACAAGGCGTTAGCGATGCCCAGGTTGCCCTCGGAGTTCTCGAAGTCGATCGGGTTGACCTTGTGCGGCATGGTCGAAGAGCCAATCTCGCCGGCGACGGTCTTCTGCTTGAAGTAGCCCAGCGAGATGTAGCCCCAGACGTCACGGTCGAAATCGATGAGGATGGTGTTGAAACGGGCGATGGCGTCGAACAGCTCGGCGATATAGTCGTGTGGCTCGATCTGCGTCGTATAGGGATTCCAGGACAGCCCCAGATCGCTCTCGATGAATTCACGAGCATTGGCTTCCCAATCCACGTCAGGATAAGCCGACAGATGCGCATTGTAGTTGCCCACCGCGCCATTGATCTTACCGAGCAGCGGCACCGCTTCGACCTGAGCGATCTGACGCTCCAGGCGATACACCACATTCGCCAGCTCCTTGCCCATCGTTGTGGGAGAGGCGGGCTGGCCGTGGGTACGTGACAGCATCGGTACGTCGGCAAACTGAATGGCCAGCGCGCGGATGGCTTCGGCGACCTGACGCATCAGCGGCAGCAGTACGGTGTCGCGGCCTTCACGCAGCATCAGGGCGTGCGAGAGGTTGTTGATGTCCTCGCTGGTACAGGCGAAGTGAATGAATTCATTGACCCGAGCAAGCTCCGGGAGGCGCTTGGCTTGCTCTTTGAGCAGGTATTCCACCGCCTTGACGTCGTGATTGGTCGTGCGCTCGAACTCCTTGACGCGCTCGGCGTGCTCGAGCTGAAAATCCTCCGCCAGCTGGTCGAGCAGCGCGTTTGCTTCGGCCGAGAACGGTGCGACCTCGGGAACGCCCGGATGGGCGGCCAGGCGCTGGAGCCAGCGAACCTCAACCTGAACGCGATAGCGTATCAGGCCGAACTCGCTGAAGATCGGGCGCAGGGCGCTGGTTTTGCCGGCGTAGCGGCCATCGACGGGGGACACCGCCGTGAGCGAAGAAAGCTGCATAAGGGCGTTCTCGACAGGTGAGGCACGAAAAGAGGGCGCAGATTATACACGAAAGCGCCAACCGGGCCGGCGCTCGCGTGCGTTGGCGTACTGTCAGGTGCGCAGCCTTGGGTAGAGCGCATCGAGCAGCTTGCGCCGGCTGAATATCAGTTGCCAGCGATGCCCACCCAACTGGCGCCAGAGCCGTGCGGAGCGGATTCCCGCCAGCAGCAGGGCGCGAATCTTGGCGGCGTTGTCCGATTGCTGCAGGTGCCGCATGTCGCCCTGGACCTGAATGCGTTGCCGGAATGTACTGAGCGTGTCCTGATAGAGCGAGGCAAACGAAGCGACGACGTTCGGATGATCGATGCCGAAGTGCCCCACCTGGGCCTCGATCTGGTCGAGACGGCTGGCTATCACTTCCAGCATGTCGCCGCGTTTGTCCAGCTGGCGCTCCAGCCCGATCATCGCCAGGGCGTAGCGCAACGGCTCGCGCTGAAGTGCACTGGACTCGCGCTCCAGTGCACCGACCAAGGCGCGATAGCCATCGCGCAGGTTCAAATCATCGCCGCCATAGATTTCGACGGTCGATTGCGGTGAGCGGATCAGGAGGCTTCGCAGCAGGCACGCTACCGGAGCCGGCGCAGACTGTCCGGTTCGGGCAATACGGTCAACCTGTGCCGCGGCTTCGAAGACTGCCCCGAGTGCGATCAACTGCTCGTCCAGGCGTGTCATGGGCGAGCGCCCTCGAACCAGGCTTCGGCGTGCTCGATGACGCCGCCACCGAGGCAGATATCACCGTCGTAGAAGACCACCGACTGGCCGGGCGTCACGGCGCGTTGAGGGGTGTCGAACACCACGCGATAACCGTCGGCGGCAGGCTCTAGCGTGCAGGGCTGGTCATCCTGGCGATAACGCACTTTCGCGGCCAGGCGCAGCGGGCGCACCACCTCGATCGGGTTGACCCAATAGATTTCCGAGACCGACAGCGCGCGCGCGAACAGGCGAGGGTTGTTGTTGCCCTGGCCGACGATGAGCGCGTTGCGGGCGAGATCCTTTTCCACTACGTACCAAGGCTCATCGCCGGCGTCCTTCAGTCCGCCGATGCCGAGTCCCTGACGCTGCCCGATCGTGTGGTACATCAAGCCATGATGTCGGCCGATGACCTTGCCCTCGGTTGTCTCGATGTCACCGGGCTGGGCCGGCAGATACTGCTTGAGGAAATCGCTGAAACGACGTTCGCCGATAAAGCAGATGCCCGTCGAGTCCTTCTTTCGGGCGGTCGCCAGATCATGGCGCTCGGCGATCGCGCGTACTTCGGGCTTCTCCAGTTCGCCCACCGGAAACAGCGACTTGGCGAGTTGCTCACCAGCGACGGCGTGCAGGAAATAGCTCTGATCCTTGTTCGGATCCAGCCCCTTGAGAAGCTCGCTGCGGCCTTCGGTATCTCTTCTGCGGACATAGTGACCGGTGGCAATCAGGTCGGCACCCAGCATCAGGGCGTAATCGAGAAAGGCCTTGAACTTGATCTCCCGGTTGCAAAGGATGTCGGGGTTAGGTGTCCGCCCTGCCTTGTACTCGGCGAGGAAATGCTCGAACACGTTATCCCAGTACTCGGCCGCAAAATTGGCCGTATGCAGCTTGATGCCAAGCCGATCGCAGACCGCCTGAGCGTCTGCCAGGTCCTCCTTGGCGGTGCAGTATTCGGTGCCGTCATCCTCCTCCCAGTTCTTCATGAACAGCCCTTCGACTCGATAGCCTTGCTCGAGTAACAGGAGGGCTGACACGGAGGAGTCGACGCCGCCGGACATGCCGACGATAACGCGTGGTTTTTCGGGATTGACGGGTGTCGAGCTGGGCATAGGGATTCGCGGAGTATCCGAAAAGAGCGGGATTCTAACAGGCGCCGGAGATGACACGAAACGGTCGTCAGTCACGCACGACCGCCAGATCGTGGAGCGGCCCGGACAGGTAGTCGTCGACGCAACGTAGGACCAGTTCGCTGCGCCAGCGTTGGGGCTGGCCAGCCAGCTCATCGCGGGTTAGCCAGAGCGCCCGAACGATGCCATCGTCCAGAGCGCGTTGGGGGTCGTGAGCCAGGGGCCTGGCGGCAAAGCAGACGCGCTGATAGGTGACGCCATTGCTTGGTGCGGTGTACAGATATATGCCGACAACCCCCGTCAACTCGACTTGCCATGCGGTTTCCTCGAGAGTTTCGCGTATAGCTGCCTGGCGTAGGGTTTCATTCGCTTCCAGATGCCCGGCGGGCTGGTTGAGAACTGCGCGACCTGCCTTGATCTCCTCAACGAAAAGAAACGCGCCTTGATGTTCGACGATGGTGGCGACGGTGATGTGCGGTTGCCAGGTCATATGAGCGTCCGAGCGAAAGAATTCAGGATGATACCAAGCCGGCGTTCGTACAAAAAAAGAAGCCCCGGCGCGAGGCCGGGGCTTCTTCAGCTGCGTTACGAACGTCGACTGCGTTACGCCAGTGCAGCCAGGGCGGCGTTGAAGGTTTCGCTCGGGCGCATCACCTTGCTGGTCAGCTCAGGGTTCGAGCGGTAGTACCCGCCGATATCCGCTGGCTTGCCCTGCACGGCGGTGAGCTCGGAGACGATCTTCTCCTCGTTTTCGGTCAGCGCCTTGGCCAACGGTGCGAAGTGGGCGGCGAGCGCTGGATCTTCGGTCTGGGCAGCCAGCTCCTGCGCCCAGTACAGCGCGAGATAGAAGTGGCTGCCGCGGTTATCCAGGCCGCCAATTCGGCGTGCAGGCGACTTGTTGTTATCGAGCAGTTTGCCGGTAGCGGCATCGAGGGTCTTGCCGAGTAGCTTGGCCTTCGGATTGTCGGACTTGATGCCCAGCTCCTCCAGCGACACGGCCAGTGCCAGGAACTCACCCAGCGAATCCCAGCGTAGGTAGTTTTCCTCGATCAACTGCTGGACATGCTTCGGTGCGGAGCCGCCAGCGCCGGTTTCGTACATGCCGCCACCCGCCATCAGCGGAACGATCGACAGCATCTTGGCCGAGGTGCCAAGCTCCATGATCGGGAACAGGTCGGTCAGGTAGTCACGCAGGACGTTGCCCGTCACCGAAATGGTGTCCTTGCCGCGGATCATGCGCTCCATGGAGAAGCGGATAGCTTCGTTGTAGCCCATGATGCGAATGTCCAGACCACTCAGATCATGGTCCTTCAGGTAGGTTTCGACCTTCTTTTGCAGCTCGCAGTCGTGGGCGCGCTCGGGGTCGAGCCAGAATACCGCCGGAGTATCGGACTGGCGGGCACGGGTGACGGCCAGCTTCACCCAGTCACGGATCGGAGCGTCTTTGGTCTGGCAGGCGCGCCAGATGTCGCCTTTCTCGACTTCATGCTGCATCAGCACGGTGCCGTCGGCCAGCACAACGCGCATGGTGCCGTCTGCAGTCATCTCGAAGGTCTTGTCGTGCGAACCGTACTCTTCGGCCTTCTGAGCCATGAGGCCGACGTTCGGTACGCTGCCCATGGTGGTCGGATCGAAGGCGCCATTGGTCTTGCAGAAGTTGATCATCTCTTGGTAGATGCGAGCGTAGGTGCTCTCCGGCATCACCGCCTTGGTGTCCTTCTGCTTGCCATCCTTGCCCCACATCTGGCCGGAGTTGCGGATCATCGCCGGCATCGAGGCGTCGACGATCACGTCGCTGGGGATGTGCAGGTTGGTGATGCCCTTGACCGAGTCGACCATCGCCATTTCCGGACGGTGGGCGTAGACCTCGTGAATGTCGTGCAGGATTTCTTCCTGCTGCGACGCCGGCAGGGTCTTGATCTTGTCGTAGACGCTGGAGAGGCCGTTGTTGGGGTTGACGCCGATCTCTTCGAACAGTTTGCCCCACTTGTCGAACACGTCCTTGTAATAGACGGTCACGGCGTGGCCGAAGACGATCGGGTGGGAGATCTTCATCATGGTCGCCTTGACGTGCAGGGACCACATCACGCCGGTCTCCTTGCAGTCCTGCAGCGTGTCTTCAAAGAACGAGCGCAGCTTCTTGCAGCTCATGAACATGCTGTCGAGCACTTCGCCTTCCTGCAGAGCCAGCTGCTTCTTCAGCTCTACCTGGCCATCCTTGCCGACGAATTCGATGCGCACGTCGCCAGCCTTGTCCATGGTGATGGACTGCTCGCTGGAGAAGAAGTCACCGCCGCGCATGTAATCGGCGTGGGACTGGGAGGCCTTGCTCCACTTGCCCATCGAGTGCGGGTGCTTGCGGGCATAAGCCTTGACGGCAGCCGGCGCGCGGCGGTCGGAGTTACCTTCGCGCAGAACGGGGTTGACGGCACTGCCGAGGACTTTGCTGTAGCGGGCGCGGACTTCTTTTTCAGCCTCGCTGTGCGGCTCATCGGGAAAATCCGGAACGTTGTAACCCTGGGCCTTGAGTTCGGCGATGGCGGCCTTGAGCTGGGGTACGGAAGCGCTGATGTTCGGCAGCTTGATGATGTTGGCGTCCGGCGACTGGGTCATTTCGGCCAGCTTGGCGAGGTCGTCCTCAATACGCTTGTCGGCATCGAGTTGATCGGCGAACGCGGCGAGGATACGGCCGGCAAGAGAGATATCGCGAGTCTCGACCGAGATGTCGGCAGAAGCGGCGAAGGTTTCGACTATGGGAAGCAGCGAGTAGGTGGCGAGGGCGGGGGCTTCGTCGGTGAAGGTATAGGTAATCTTCGAAGGCATTTGGCGTTGACTCTCTCTCTTTGCTGAGCGTGCACAGAACCACGATGCGCGCGGGTAGGCGCTCCTGCACTCGTAGAGCCGGATATCGGGGTTCGCCGCGGTGATGTGAATGCACCCAAAGGACGAGCATCGAATGAGGTAATCACTCGGCGGGTCCAGATAGACGATTTGTCCGGTTAGGGATGGCTCGCCTGTATGACTCGGCAGTCATCGCCCGAGTATATCACTGCGGCTTGCTGTCCAAGAATGCTTTGCCGAATACGACGAACGAACTGTAGTTTCGCCCCTGTCGGTAGGCTACTCTCGAGGGTGAGTGCAACTGCTGTTTTTAACCAGAGAAACGGAGTCCAGCATGGGATACCAAAAGATCCAGGTGCCTGCCCACGGTGACAAAATCACCGTAAACGCCGACCACACCTTGAACGTGCCCAATAACCCGATCATTCCCTATATCGAAGGGGACGGTATTGGGATCGACATCACGCCGGTAATGATCAAGGTGGTCGACGCTGCGGTGGAAAAAGCCTACGGCGGTCAGCGCAAGATCGCCTGGATGGAAGTCTACGCAGGCGAGAAAGCTACTCAGGTCTATGACCCCGATACCTGGCTGCCGAAAGAGACGCTCGAGGTTGTCCGTGATTATGTGGTATCCATCAAGGGGCCGCTTACCACTCCGGTTGGCGGCGGCATTCGGTCGCTGAACGTTGCGCTTCGCCAGGAGCTCGACCTTTATGTGTGCCAGCGTCCGGTTCGCTGGTTTACCGGCGTGCCCAGCCCGGTCAAGAAGCCGGGTGACGTGGATATGGTGATCTTTCGGGAGAACTCCGAGGATATCTACGCCGGTGTTGAATGGAAGGCGGGCACTCCCGAAGCAGAGAAAGTCATCAAGTTCCTGACCGAAGAAATGGGCGTCAAGAAGATTCGCTTTACCGAGAACTGCGGTATTGGCATCAAGCCGGTTTCTCAGGAGGGCACCAAGCGCCTGGTGCGCAAGGCGCTGCAATACGCGGTTGATAACGACCGTAGCTCTGTGACCATCGTGCACAAGGGCAACATCATGAAGTTCACCGAAGGTGCCTTCAAAGAGTGGGGCTATGAGGTGGCACGCGACGAGTTCGGAGCGGAACTGCTAGATGGCGGGCCCTGGATGAAATTCAAGAACCCAAACACCGGTAAGGAAATCGTCGTTAAGGACGCCATCGCCGATGCGATGCTGCAGCAAATTCTGTTGCGCCCCGCCGAGTACGACGTTATCGCGACCTTGAACCTCAACGGCGACTATCTCTCTGATGCCTTGGCTGCGGAGGTCGGCGGTATCGGAATCGCGCCGGGTGCGAATCTTTCGGACACCGTCGCGATGTTCGAGGCAACGCACGGGACGGCTCCCAAGTATGCGGGGCAAGACAAGGTCAACCCTGGATCGCTGATCCTTTCAGCTGAGATGATGCTGCGCCACATGGCTGGGTCGAGGCCGCGGAGCTCGTTATCAAGGGTGTCGAGGGCGCCATTGCTGCCAAGACCGTGACCTACGACTTCGAGCGACTGATGGAGGGGGCGACCCTGCTGTCCTGCTCGGCTTTCGGCGACGCTGCCGTATCGCATATGTGAAGCAAAAAGGCCGATCGCAGATCGGCCTTTCTTTCCGAGCGACTGGGCTGCCAGGCATTATCTATCGCCTAGCAGCTCATGCAGCCTTTCGCGGGTGTGGCAGAGCAGACACTAAGCGGGAGCCTTAATGTTTCCTTTCTCGGCAACCTGGGTCTGGGCGGGGGCCTCCACCGTCGCCTGCGGCCTGATCTCCACGGCGTGCAGCCCCTTGGGCCCTTGCAGAATGTTGAACATGACTGCTTGCCCGGCTTTCAGTGTCCGATAGCCTTCCATCTGGATCGCTGAATAATGGGCGAACAGGTCCTCATCGCCGCCGTCTGCTACGATGAATCCATAGCCCTTGGCGTTGTTGAACCACTTGACCTTACCGCTTAGCATGCTGTTGTCCCTCTGCAAAGGAGTCCGTCACCGGAGTAACATCCGTTTCATTCCGCGCTCGATGGGCGTGCTGCCAATGTTGCGCTCGTATACCCGTAGCAGGCATAGACTGTTTGTATCACTGTTTTTCGGTTAGTCAAGGCAGCTCGTCTGCCGGCTGCGAAGCTTTCATCCATTCGGCCTAGTGCCGATTCTCAGAACGTACTCATGCGTGCATTTGCTCATATTCGACTAACATTCAACCAGGATCGGGCGCCCGAGGATGACCAGCATCACGAGGGTTCCGGACTGGCCGTTGAAGAGGCCAAGCCGGCGCTGAAGGCACCCTCGATGTATAAAGTTGTCATGTTCAATGATGACTACACACCGATGGACTTCGTAGTCGAGGTGTTGCAGTCGATCTTCAACCACAACCGCGAACTGGCCACCAAGATCATGTTGGCAGTGCATACCGAGGGTCACGCTGTATGCGGGGTCTATACCCGTGACGTGGCTGAAACCAAAGCGATGCAAGTCAATCAATATGCAAGGGAATGCCAGCACCCGCTGCTTTGTGAGATCGAGAAGGACGGTTAACTCCGACTGCTGGGGTAAGAGGTGAAGCTATGTTGAACCGTGAACTCGAAGTCACCCTGAATTTGGCTTTCAAAGAGGCACGTGCCAAGCGCCATGAATTCATGACGGTTGAACACCTCCTGTTGGCCCTGCTGGACAATGAAGCGGCCGCCACCGTACTGAGGCTTGTGGCGCCAGCCTTGATAAGTTGAGACACGATCTACAGGAGTTCATCGACTCCACCACGCCATTGATTCCCCAGCACGATGAGGAGCGCGAAACACAGCCGACGCTGGGTTTTCAGCGCGTTCTTCAGCGTGCGGTGTTCCACGTACAGAGCTCTGGCAAGCGGGAAGTAACTGGCGCCAACGTGCTGGTTGCCATCTTCAGCGAGCAGGAAAGCCAGGCGGTGTTCTTGCTCAAGCAGCAGAACGTCGCGCGTATCGATGTCGTCAATTACATTGCGCACGGTATCTCCAAGGTCCCGGGAAGTGGCGCCAGTCCCGATTCCGAGTCGGAGATGCAGGATGACGAGAGCGGAGATACCGCTGCCGGTAAGAATCCGCTCGATGCCTATGCCAGCAATTTGAACGAGCAAGCTCGCCAGGGTCGTATCGATCCCTTGGTCGGCCGCGAGCACGAGGTTGAGCGTGTCGCGCAGATCCTGGCGCGTCGGCGCAAGAACAACCCGCTGCTGGTGGGCGAAGCCGGTGTGGGCAAGACCGCCATCGCTGAGGGCTTGGCCAAGCGGATCGTGGATGGGCAGGTACCTGATCTGCTGCGCGACAGCGTCGTCTATTCGTTGGATCTCGGTGCCTTGCTGGCGGGAACCAAGTACCGCGGGGATTTCGAGAAGCGCTTCAAGGCACTGCTCGGGGAGCTGCGCAAGCGTCCGCAGGCGATCCTGTTCATCGACGAGATCCACACGATCATTGGTGCGGGGGCAGCATCCGGTGGTGTCATGGACGCCTCCAACCTGCTCAAGCCGCTCTTGTCGTCAGGTGAGATTCGCTGCATCGGTTCGACCACCTTCCAGGAGTTCCGCGGAATCTTCGAAAAAGATCGCGCACTGGCTCGCCGTTTTCAGAAGGTCGACGTATCCGAGCCTTCGGTTGAGGACACGGTCGGCATCCTTCGAGGGCTGAAGGGCCGTTTCGAGCAGCACCACAACATCGAGTACAGCGATGAGGCGCTGCGCGCGGCTGCCGAGCTGGCGTCACGCTATATCAACGACCGTCACATGCCGGACAAGGCAATCGATGTGGTCGACGAGGCGGGTGCGTTTCAGCGGCTGCAGCCGGAAGAGGCTCGGGTCAAGCGCATTGGCGTCGAGCAGATCGAGGACATCGTGGCTAAGATCGCCCGCATCCCGCCGAAGCATGTTTCGAGCTCCGACAAGGAGCTGCTGCGCAATCTCGAGCGTGATCTGAAGCTCACGGTATTCGGGCAGGACGATGCGATCGATTCGCTGGCGACCGCGATCAAGCTTTCGCGCGCGGGCCTTAAGGCGCCAGACAAACCGGTCGGCTCGTTCCTCTTTGCCGGGCCCACCGGGGTGGGCAAGACCGAGGCCGCACGGCAGCTCGCTCGAGCCTTGGGAGTCGAACTGATCCGCTTTGACATGTCCGAATACATGGAGCGACACACGGTGTCGCGCTTGATCGGCGCGCCGCCTGGCTATGTCGGCTTCGACCAGGGTGGCTTGCTCACCGAGGCGATCACCAAGCAGCCTCATTGCGTACTGTTGCTTGACGAGATAGAGAAGGCGCACCCGGAGGTATTCAACCTGCTCCTGCAGGTCATGGACCACGGCACGCTGACTGACAACAACGGCCGCAAGGCTGACTTCCGCAACGTAATCATCATCATGACGACCAATGCCGGGGCGGAGACGGCTGCGCGAGCGTCCATCGGCTTCACGCTGCAAGATCATGCCTCCGATGCAATGGAGGTGATCAAGAAGAGCTTCACGCCGGAGTTCCGCAACCGGCTTGACACGATCATTCAGTTCGGCCGACTCAGCCACGAAGTCATCAAGAGCATCGTGGACAAGTTCCTCATCGAGCTCCAGGCGCAGCTGGAGGACAAGCACGTCACGCTCGAGGTGTCGGATGCAGCAAGGGGTTGGCTGGCCGAACATGGTTACGATGCCAGAATGGGTGCCCGGCCGATGGCGCGTCTGATCCAGGACAAGATCAAGCGCCCGCTGGCAGAAGAGATTCTGTTTGGCGAGCTGGCCGATCATGGTGGGGTCGTGCGGGTCGATATACGGGACGACGAACTCTTCTTCGAGTTCGAGACGACCGCTGAGCTGGTGTAGTGGAGGGGGGCGGCGCAACGTCGCCTTCACCGGCCCCAAAACAAAAATGCCCGGTTTGAGCCGGGCGTTTTTCTCGCGCTCGATTAGCGTGCGCGGTAGGTGATGCGCCCCTTGCTCAGGTCGTAAGGGGTGAGTTCTACACGAACCTTGTCACCAGTAAGAATGCGGATGTAGTTCTTGCGCATCTTGCCGGAAATATGCGCAGTAACGACGTGCCCGTTCTCCAACTCCACGCGGAACATGGTGTTGGGCAGGGTGTCGACGACAGTACCTTCCATTTCGAAGCTGTCTTCTTTCGACATTCAGCAAAGCCCTCAATATCAATGAACGCCGACTGATACGTCGGCAAAAACGGCAAGTATTGTGCCTGAATTCCCCTGATGCGCCAAGCCGTCAGCTCAGTGTTATCCAGCGCTGGCTGACCAGCAGTTCGATGGGGCGGTACTCGGTCTTGTAATTCATCTTGCGGCAGTTCTTGATCCAATAGCCTAGGTAAACGGCCTTCAGTCCCAGTCGCGCCGCTTCGGCGACCTGCCAGAGAATGGCGTAGCGCCCGAGGCTTCGGCGCTCTTCGTTGGGGTCGTAGAAGGTGTAGACCGCCGAAAGGCCGTTCGGCAGCACATCGGTGACCGCCACCGCCAGTAGCCGGCCGTCGAGTCGAAATTCGTAAAACCGACTGAATGGCAGGTCGCGCACGAGGAAGGTGTTGAACTGCTCGCGGCTCGGTGGATACATGTCGCCATCAGCGTGCCGCTTCTCGATGTAGGTCGCGTACAGCGAGTAGTACTCCTCGGTGAAGCCCGCGCGCACCGCTTGGACTTTCAGGTCCGCGTTACGTTTGATAATGCGTTTTTGCTGGCGGCTGGGTAACAGCGCGTTGGCGGGAATGCGGGCAGGAATGCAGGCAGAGCATCGTTGGCAGTGAGGTCGATAGAGGTGGTCTCCGCTGCGACGAAAGCCCATCTCGGAAAGCTCGGCATATACCTGCACATCCATCGGCTGGCTGGGGTCGAGAAACAGCGTCGTGGCCTGTTCGTCGGGCAGATAGCTGCACGGATGGGGCTGGGTTGCGTAGAACTTGAGGCGGGCCAGTGAAGTCATGGTCAACTCTCACGAAACTTGCGTTCAGTGTAGGTCAGCTTGCCTTGCTCGACTACGCACGCCAATTCGTTTCGCCAGGTCGTTGCAGATGCTGAGCGAGCAGCCGTTTGAACTCGCTGCGAGGAATCGGGCGGGCGCCGAAACTGGCTAGATGGTGCGTATGCATCTGGCAGTCAATCATTTCGAATCCCCAGTCGCGCAGTCGTTCCACCAGTTGCACGAAACCAACCTTGGAGGCGTCCGTCTCCCGGCTGAACATCGACTCGCCAAAGAACAGGCGCCCCATTGCCAGACCGTATAAGCCGCCTACCAGGACACCCTGTCGCCACACCTCTACTGAGTGCGCAATACCCCGCTCATGCAGGCGGATATACGCGTGCTGCATAGCAGGCGTGATCCAGGTTCCTTCGGCATAGCTGCGGGGCTCGGCGCAGCCTTGGATGACCTCGGCGAACGCCTGGTCGAAGGTAACCCGCAGCTCGCCTTGGCGGATGCGCTTGCGCAGGCTTCGCGATACGTGTAGTTCGCCCGGGAACAACACGGTCCGTGGATCGGGAGACCACCAGAGTATGGGCTGACCCTCCTGGTACCAGGGGAAGCAGCCGTGCCGGTAGGCCGCGACCAAGCGCTCGGCGCTCAGATCGCCGCCGGCTGCCAGCAGCCCGTTCGGCTCACGTAGCGCCTGTTCAAGCGGAGGAAAGCCGAGATCATCGCGTTGCAGCCAGGTCAGCATAGGCCGTGCCGTCAGGAGGGGAGGCGGGCCAGGCCCGCCTTCGCGTCAGTTGTCGAGAAACTTCTCTGCATCCAGCGCAGCCATGCAGCCGGCACCGGCCGAGGTGATGGCCTGGCGATAGACGTGATCGGCAACGTCGCCGGCAGCGAAAACGCCTGCGATGCTGGTGGCGGTGGCGTCGCCTTCACTGCCGCCCTTGATTGAGAGGTAGCCGTCTCGCATCGCCAGCTGGCCAGCAAAGAGATCGGTGTTGGGCTTGTGGCCGATGGCGATGAACACGCCTGCCAGGTCCAGGCGTGCCTCTTCGCCAGTCAGGGTGTGCTTCAAGCGCACGCCGGTCACGCCGCTGTCGTCGCCCAGCACCTCTTCGAGCGTATGGTTCCAATGCAGGCGGATGTTGCCGTTGGCAGCCTTTTCCATGATCTTGTCTTGCAGGATCTTTTCCGAGCGCAGCTTGTCGCGGCGATGGATCAGGTGCACTTCCTTAGCGATGTTTGACAGATAGAGCGCTTCCTCGACCGCAGTGTTGCCTCCGCCCACGACAGCCACCACCTGGTTGCGATAGAAGAAGCCGTCACAGGTGGCGCACGCTGAAACCCCGCGGCCCGCGAACGCCTCTTCCGACGGCAGCCCCAGATACTGTGCCGATGCGCCGGTTGCGATGATCAGCGCGTCGCAGGTGTAGGTGCCGCTGTCACCCTTGAGCGTGAAGGGGCGCTGCTGCAGTTCTGCGGTATGGATGTGATCGAAGAGGATCTGGGTATCGAAGCGCTCGGCGTGTTTTTGCATGCGCTCCATCAGCGCCGGGCCGGTAAGACCTTCGACGTCGCCGGGCCAGTTGTCGACTTCGGTTGTAGTGGTCAACTGGCCGCCAGGCTGGATTCCGGTGATCACGAGCGGCTTGAGGTTAGCGCGTGCAGCATACACCGCGGCGGTATAACCGGCCGGGCCGGAGCCAAGGATGATCAGACGCGAATGCTTGACTTCACTCATAAAAAGCCCTCATAAGCCTTTGTTGCCAAATAGAAAAGCGTGCTCCAGTCGAGCCGCGCGGTGAAAAGTGGCGTTTATGCTACACCGAAGTCGAGGCGAATTGCCCGGGCAGCGGAACCGACATGCGATCAGGCCGACAAACCCGTACAATGCCCGGCTTACGGCTGTTACCGGTTCATCGAGCGCGCTGAAAGCGCAGGAAAAGAAGCGTTTTGAAGAACTCCTCTCCCTCTGCGACGGTCTCGTCGTGGCGACAGCAACTCCATTACCGCCTCAAGGAAGGCGCCTTGATTGCCCTGGGTGTGCTGTGCGCATACCTGTGGATGGCGCTGCTCACCTACGAGCCCTCCGACCCCGGGTGGACGCATACCAGTAATGTCCAGCAGGTACAGAACGCTGCCGGGCGTGCTGGTGCCTGGTTCGCCGACGTACTGTTCATGGCGCTCGGTTATTTCGCCTACCTGTTTCCCTTGTTGCTGGCGATCAAGACCTGGCAGGTTTTCCGCGCACGTCATCAAGCCTGGCGTTGGAACGGTTGGCTATTCTCGTGGCGCCTGATCGGCCTGGTGTTCCTGGTCTTGTCGGGTTCGGCCTTGGCCTACATCCATTTCAATGCCGCCGAGGTCCTGCCGGCTTCGGCGGGCGGCGCACTTGGCGAGAGCCTGGGCCAGCTCGCGGTCAACTCGCTCAATGTGCAAGGCAGCACGCTGGGGCTGCTTGCGCTGTTTCTCTTCGGGCTGACAGTGTTCACCGATCTGTCCTGGTTCAAGGTGATGGACCTGACCGGCAAGATCACGCTCGATCTGCTGGAGTTGATCCAGAGCGGCTTCAGCCGGTGGTGGTCGGCACGCAGCGAGCGCAAGCAGCTGGTGGCTCAACTGCGCCAGGTCGACGAGCTGGTCAATGAGGTCGCGGCGCCTGTGGTGCGCGACCGGAAGGAGCAGGCGAAGGTCAAGGAACGTCTGCTGGAGCGCGAAGAATCGCTTGTTCGTCACATGAGCGAGCGTGAGAAGCGCCCGGCGCCGGTCATCGAGCACCGGTTGCGCCGAAGGCACCCGAGCCGAGTAAGCGGGTCATGAAGGAAAAGCAGGCGACGCTGTTTGTCGACCCGCTGATCGAGGGGAGTCTGCCCCCCATTTCACTGCTCGACGTTGCCGAAAAGCAGCAGAAGCAGTACTCGCCCGAGTCGCTCGAAGCGATGTCGCGCCTGCTCGAAATCAAGCTCAAGGAATTTGGCGTCGAGGTGACCGTCGAGTCGGTCCATCCCGGCCCGGTGATCACGCGTTTCGAAATCCAGCCGGCTCCGGGGGTAAAGGTCAGTCGTATCTCCAATCTGGCCAAGGACCTGGCTCGCTCGCTGGCGGTGATCAGCGTGCGAGTGGTCGAAGTGATACCGGGCAAGACCACCGTCGGTATCGAGATCCCCAACGAGGATCGCCAGATCGTGCGCTTCTCCGAGGTGCTGTCGTCGATCAGTACGACGATGCGAAATCGCCGGTGACGCTCGCCCTCGGGCACGATATTGGTGGCAAGCCGGTGATTGCCGATCTGGCCAAGATGCCGCACCTGCTGGTCGCCGGCACCACGGGTTCGGGTAAGTCGGTCGGTGTCAACGCGATGATCCTGTCGATCCTGTTCAAATCCACGCCAGAAGAGGCGCGGATGATCATGATCGATCCCAAGATGCTCGAGCTCTCCATCTACGAAGGCATTCCGCACCTGCTGTGCCCCGTTGTCACCGACATGAAAGAGGCTGCCAATGCCTTGCGCTGGAGCGTCGCGGAGATGGAGCGGCGCTACAAGCTGATGGCTGCGATGGGTGTGCGCAACCTTGCAGGCTTCAACCGCAAGGTCAAGGAGGCCGAGGAGGCGGGTGCCCCGCTGCACGACCCGCTCTACAAGCGCGAGTCGATGGATGACGAACCGCCGTACCTGAAAGCGTTGCCTACCATCGTGGTGGTCGTCGACGAGTTCGCCGACATGATGATGATCGTCGGCAAAAAGGTCGAAGAGCTCATCGCGCGGATCGCGCAGAAGGCCAGGGCCGCCGGCATTCACTTGATTCTCGCGACGCAGCGGCCGTCGGTGGATGTGATTACCGGCCTGATCAAGGCAAACATTCCAACCCGCATGGCCTTCCAGGTGTCCAGCAAGATCGATTCGCGCACGATCCTCGATCAAGGTGGCGCCGAACAATTGCTCGGCCATGGGGACATGCTCTATCTCCCGCCGGGAACCGGCCTGCCGATCCGCGTACACGGCGCTTTCGTCTCCGATGATGAAGTCCATCGCGTGGTCGAGGCCTGGAAGGCGCGTGGCGCCCCGGACTACATCGAAGACATCCTTGCGGGTGTCGAGGATTCCGGCAGCGGCTTCGACGCCGGTGGCAGCGGTGGCGAAGGCGGCGAGGGCAGCGAAGAGGATCCGCTGTACGACGAAGCGGTACGCTTCGTTACCGAGAGCCGACGAGCTTCCATTTCCGCGGTGCAGCGCAAGCTGAAGATCGGCTACAACCGTGCCGCGCGTATGATCGAAGCCATGGAAATAGCCGGCGTCGTCACCTCGATGAACACCAATGGTTCGCGCGAAGTCATCGCGCCACCGCCCATTCGCGACTGAGTCGTAGCGAGCTTTCATGCAGCTGATTCGCCTGTTTTCCCTGTTCGCCCTGTTGCTCGTGCTGGCCCCCGTGCAGGCCGACGAGAACGCCTCTACCAAGCGCCTGACAAGCCTGCTCAGCCAGGCCGACACGCTGACCGGACGATTCTCTCAGCTGTCGCTCGATGCCAGCGGCACCCAGCTGCAGGAAACCTCGGGGGAGCTTGCGCTAAAGCGCCCGGGGCAGTTCCGCTGGCATACCGATGAGCCGATGGAGCAGTTGCTGGTTTCCAATGGCGAAAAGGTCTGGCTCTACGATCCTGATCTGCAGCAGGTCACCATCCAGCAGCTGGACCAGCGGCTGACGCATACCCCGGCGTTGTTGCTGTCGGGTGACGTTTCGACGATCAGCGAAAACTTCGAGGTCTCGCACAAGGAAGTGGGCGACGTCATCGATTTCACGCTTCGGCCCAAGGCGCGCGACACCCTGTTCGACAGCCTGCGGCTGTCCTTTCGCGGCGGCGTCATCAACGACATGCAACTGATCGACAGCGTCGGTCAGCGGACCAACATCCTGTTCATGGGCGTGAAGATGAACGAGCCGTTGAAGTCGGGGCTGTTCCAGTTCGAGATCCCTGAGGGGGCAGATGTCATCTCCGAGTAATGGTCGGCCAAGCGACGACCAGGCGGTCAAGGTAAAGCACTGAATGGACCTGTTCAGTCGGGAGCCCGTTGCCCAGCCGCTGGCGGCTCGCCTGCGTCCGGCAAGCCTCGATGAGTACGTCGGGCAGGAGCATCTGCTTGCCCGCGGCCGACCACTGCGCGAAGCGCTGGAACAGGGCGCGCTGCATTCGATGATCTTCTGGGGGCCTCCCGGGGTCGGCAAGACTACCCTGGCACGGCTCCTGGCCAAGGTGTCGGACGCGCACTTCGAGACGGTCTCGGCGGTGCTTGCCGGCGTAAAGGAGATTCGCCAGGCGGTCGAAATCGCCAAGCAGCAGGCGGCCCAGTATGGACGGCGGACCATCCTGTTCGTCGATGAAGTCCATCGCTTCAACAAGTCCCAGCAGGACGCTTTCCTGCCCTACGTCGAGGACGGCACGCTGATCTTCATCGGCGCGACTACGGAAAACCCGTCGTTCGAGTTGAACAATGCACTGCTGTCCCGAGCGCGCGTGTATGTCCTCAAGAGTCTTGATGAAAGCGCATTGCGCAATCTGGTCGCACGCGCGCTGAGCGAATCCAAGGGGCTTGGGGAGCTGCGTTTGCAACTGCCGGAAGCCAGCTTCCAGATCCTGCTCGCGGCGGCAGATGGCGATGGTCGGCGTCTGCTCAACCTATTGGAAAACGCTTCGGACCTCGCCGAGCCTGGCGGCAGCATCGAACCGGATCTGCTGCAGAACTTGCTGGGAGATAGTCGACGTCGTTTCGACAAGGGGGGCGAAGCCTTCTACGACCAGATTTCGGCATTGCACAAGTCGGTGCGAGGTTCCAACCCGGACGCAGCCCTGTACTGGTTCGCGCGAATGCTCGATGGCGGGTGCGACCCGCTGTACATAGCCCGCCGCGTGGTGCGAATGGCCAGCGAGGAAATCGGCAATGCCGACCCCAGAGCACTGGCGTTGTGCCTCGATGCCTGGGATGTGCAGGAGCGCCTTGGCAGCCCCGAGGGTGAGTTGGCGGTCGCGCAAGCGATCGTCTACCTGGCCTGTGCGCCGAAGAGCAATGCCGTCTACACGGCCTTCAAGGCAGCGATGCGCGATGCGGCAGAGCACGGTTCGCAGGAAGTGCCGCTGCACCTGCGCAACGCCCCGACTCGCCTGATGAAAGAGCTCGGCTATGGCATGGAGTACCGCTATGCCCACGATGAGCCTGATGCCTACGCCGCTGGCGAAGACTATTTTCCGGAAGCGCTGCAGCCGCGCCGCTATTACCACCCGGTGCCGCGCGGCCTGGAGAGCAAGATTCGCGACAAGCTCGAGCACCTGGCACAGCTGGACAGTGCCAGCCCGATCCAGCGGAGGAAGCGTTGATGCGCATGCTGCTGGCCGTCGCGCTGGGTGGAATCGTCGGCACGCTGATGCGTTTCGGCATATCGCTATGGGTGTCCAACCAATGGCCGCGGCATTTCTACTTTGCCACCCTGACCGTCAATCTGGCTGGCTGCCTGATCATCGGCTTCCTCTACGCGCATTTTCTGACGCGCCCAGAGGTATCGCCGGAGCTGCGCGGGGCGCTGATCATCGGCTTTCTCGGTTCGCTGACGACCTTTTCCAGTTTTTCCCTCGATAGTTTGCGGCTCCTGGAAAGCGGCCAGGTGCTGACCGCGCTGCTGTATACGAGTGGTAGCGTCGTCGGCGGATTGCTGGCGGCATGGGCCGGCCTGGCGCTCGCCAGGTTATGAATGACGTGCGATCGCCAGTAAACTGCGCAACCCCTTTGCAACCCTTTCAGTCAGACGAGACCAACCATGCTTGATTCCAAACTGGTACGCACCCAGCTGCGCGAAGTCGCTCAGCGCTTGGCGACCCGAGGCTACAAGCTGGACGTCGAGCGCATCGAGGCGCTCGAAGCCCAGCGCAAGGTGGTGCAAACCCGTACCGAACAGTTGCAGGCCGAGCGCAATGCGCGCTCCAAGTCCATCGGGCAGGCCAAGCAGCGCGGCGAGGACATCGCCCCCTTGCTCGCCGACGTGGATCGCATGGGTACCGAGCTTGATTCCGGCAAGCAGGAGCTTGACCGTATCCAGAGCGAGCTGGACCAGCTGATGCTGAGCATTCCGAACCTGCCGCATGAATCCGTGCCGGTCGGAGACGACGAGGAGGGCAATGTCGAGGTGCGTCGCTGGGGTACGCCGCCGACGTTCGATTTCCAGGTACGCGACCATGTCGCGCTCGGCGAACAGCACGGCTGGCTCGATTTCGAAACGGCCGCCAAACTGTCCGGTGCGCGTTTTGCGCTGATGCGCGGGCCTATCGCCCGGCTGCACCGTGCGCTGGCGCAGTTCATGCTCGATCTGCATACCCGTGAGCACGGCTATGAGGAAACCTACACGCCTTACCTCGTTCAGGCTCCAGCGTTGCAGGGCACCGGCCAGCTGCCCAAGTTCGAGGAAGACCTGTTCAAGATCAGCCGCGAGGGCGAAGCGGATTTCTACCTCATCCCCACAGCCGAGGTGTCGCTGACCAACATCGTCGCGGGCGAGATCCTCGATGCCAAGCAGCTGCCGCTCAAGCTCACGGCGCATACGCCATGCTTCCGCAGCGAGGCCGGTGCATCCGGTCGCGACACCCGGGGCATGATTCGTCAGCACCAGTTCGACAAGGTCGAGATGGTTCAGATCGTCGAGCCGGCGAAGTCCTTCGAGGCGTTGGAAGAACTGACCGGCCACGCCGAGCGTGTACTGCAGTTGCTGGAGTTGCCTTATCGCGTGCTCGCGCTGTGCACCGGCGACATGGGCTTTGGCGCGACCAAGACCTACGACCTGGAAGTCTGGGTGCCGAGCCAGGACAAGTACCGCGAGATTTCCTCGTGTTCGAACTGTGGTGACTTCCAGGCGCGTCGCATGCAGGCGCGCTATCGCAACCCGGAGAGCGGCAAGCCCGAGCTCGTCCATACGCTCAACGGCTCGGGCCTCGCGGTGGGCCGTACACTGGTCGCGGTGCTGGAGAACTACCAGCAGGCCGACGGCGCGATCCGCGTGCCGGACGTGCTCAAGCCCTATATGGGCGGTCTCGAGACGATCGGTTGACCGGGCCCGGTCAAGCGTGCCGAGGCCGGCCCTGAATGTGGTAGTCCGAAGGGCCAGGCCTCATCGCACGGCAGCCGCCGCGCGCTTACTTGATGCTCGACAAGGGCACGCGCAGCGGCAGCCGCTGTGATGGATACCCCAACTGCCAGGATTCGCTCATGGATTACCTTCCGCTGTTTCACGATCTAAAGGGCCGGCTGGTGCTCGTCGTCGGCGGCGGCGAGGTCGCCTTGCGCAAGGCGCGACTGCTGGCCGATGCAGGCGCCTGCCTGCGCGTGGTAGCGCCGAGCATCGATCAATCGCTGGTTGCGCTTGTCGCAGACAGCGGCGGTGAAAGCCGGGCGCGTAACTACACGGTCGATGATCTGCACGGCTGCGTGCTGGCGATTGCCGCTACCGATAGCGAGCCTACCAATGCACAGGTATCCGCCGACGCCCGTACTATCGGTATCCCCGTGAACGTGGTGGATGCGCCGGAACTGTGCAGTGTGATCTTTCCGGCCATCGTCGACCGCTCGCCGCTGATGATCGCGGTATCCAGCGGCGGCGACGCGCCCGTACTGGCGCGGTTGATGCGTGCCCGCATCGAGACGTGGATACCTGCTGCCTACGGCCAGCTCGCGGGCCTGGCGCGGCGCTATCGGGCGAGGGTCAAGGCGCGCTTCGCCAACGTTCAGCAGCGCCGCATCTTCTGGGAAGAAGTGTTTCAGGGGCTGATCGCTGAACAGGCGCTGAGCGGGCGACAGGCGCAAGCCGAGCAGTTGCTGGAGGAAAAGCTCGCGGGTGCCAGGGAACAGCTGCTGGGCGAGGTTTATCTGGTCGGTGCTGGGCCCGGTGATCCGGATCTTTTGACGTTCCGTGCCTTGCGCCTGATGCAGCAGGCCGATGTCGTGTTGTATGACCGCCTGGTTGCCCCGGCCATCCTCGAACTGTGCCGGCGCGATGCCGACCGGATCTACGTGGGCAAGCAGCGGGCCAATCACGCGCTGCCTCAGGAGCAGATCAACCAGCAACTGGTCGCTCTGGCGAAACAGGGCAAGCGCGTGTTGCGGCTCAAAGGGGGGGATCCGTTCATCTTCGGGCGTGGCGGTGAAGAGATCGAAGAACTCGCAGCCAATGGGGTGCCATTCCAAGTGGTGCCGGGAATCACCGCAGCCAGTGGTTGCGCCGCATACGCCGGCATTCCATTGACCCATCGGGATCATGCGCAATCGGTACGCTTCGTCACCGGTCACCTGAAGGACGGTAGCTGCGACCTGCCATGGGCGGAGCTGGCCGCGCCGGCGCAGACGCTGGTTTTCTATATGGGGCTGGTCGGACTGCCGGTGATTTGCGAGCAGCTCATCGCACACGGCCGCGCCGCCTCGACACCGGCGGCACTGGTGCAGCAGGGCACCACGCGCAATCAACGGGTTTTCGCCGCAACGCTGGCCGATTTGCCCGGACGGTGGCCACCGAACAGGTGCAGGCTCCGACGCTGCTGATCGTGGGGGAAGTCGTCCAGTTGCGCGAAAAGCTCGCCTGGTTCGAGGGCGCTGCGCAGACTGAATAGCGGTAGCCCGGAAATACAAAAGCCCCGGTAGAACCGGGGCTTTTGCTATGCAGATGGCGGAGGCGGTGAGATTCGAACTCACGGAAGAGTTTCCCCTTCGGCGGTTTTCAAGACCGCTGCCTTCAACCACTCGGCCACACCTCCGCATGAAGCGGGCGCCATAGTACCGGATCGAAACAGACTGTCAAACTCTGAGCGCAGAGTTCTGCCTCGCCTCTGTTATAGTTCGGGCAAATTCTCTTCGATCATCGTCTGGAGCGTCGCCATGCGAGAACACGAATACGCGCTTAGCCACGCAGAAGTGGAGCAGCGCGAAGTCAGCAAAGTGCTGCGTAACACCTACGGCCTGCTGGCCATGACCCTGGCTTTCAGCGGCCTGGTTGCCTATCTGGCCATGCAGGCTAATGCCGCGTATCCCAACATCTTCGTGGTGCTGATCGGCTTCTATGGCTTGTTCTTTCTCACCGTGAAGCTACGCAACTCGGCCTGGGGGCTGGTCAGTACCTTCGCCTTGACCGGTTTTATGGGCTATACGCTGGGCCCGGTCCTCAACCTGTATCTCGGCCTCGCCAACGGTGGCGAGCTGGTGACGTCCGCGCTATCCATGACTGCCTTGGTGTTCTTCGGGCTGTCGGCCTACGTGCTGATAACGCGCAAGGACATGAGCTTCCTGAGCGGCTTCATCACCGCAGGCTTCTTCGTGCTGCTGGGAGCGATGCTGGTTGGCTTCTTCTTCCAGATCAGCGGTCTGCAACTGGCCATCAGCGCCGGCTTCGTGCTGTTTTCCTCGGCCTGCATCCTGTTCCAGACCAGCGCCATCATCCACGGTGGCGAGCGCAACTACATCATGGCCACGATTGGCCTGTTCGTTTCGCTCTACAACCTGTTCATCAGCCTGCTGCAGCTGCTGGGCATTGCGGGCGACGACTGACGGTTCGTGCTATCGAATCAGCCGCTTCGGCGGGCTTTTTCATTTGTGTGCCTGGCGTATCATTGCAGCCCTGCATAACGATGGATGCGTCATGAAATTCACAATCGCACTGTTTTCCCCGCCTCATTCGCCGGCCGCGCGCCGTGCCCTGCGGTTTGCCGAGGCGACGCTGGCAGGCGGGCATGAAATCGTGCGGCTGTTCTTCTACCAGGACGGCGTGCATAGCGCATCGGCCAACGTCGTGTTCGCCCAGGACGAGCTCGACGTGGCGGCGGCCTGGAGCCGTTTCGTCACGGACAATCAGCTCGACGGGGTGGTCTGCATTGCGGCCGGCTTGCGCCGCGGTGTGCTGGATGAGCAGGAGGCCGCACGCTACCGGCGTCCGGCTGCGAACCTGAGCGCGGCGTGGACGCTGTCCGGCCTCGGCCAGCTCCATGAGGCCGCGCAAGAGGCCGACCGTCTGGTCTGCTTTGGAGGCAATTGATGACGCGTTCGATGTTGATCATCAGCCGGCAGGGGCCCTGGAACGGCCCATCGGCGCGCGAGGCGCTGGACATCGCGCTCGCAGGCGGCGCCTTCGAGCTGCCGCTGGGCTTGCTGTTTCTCGACGACGGCGTGTTCCAACTCGCCGCGGCACAGCAACCTGCCGCCATCGAGCAGAAGAACCTCTCGGCCAACCTTCAGGCCCTGCCGATGTTCGGCGTCGATACCCTCTATGCCTGCGCCCGCAGCCTTGACGAACGTGGCCTCGACGCCGGGTCGCTGGCGCTGCCCGTGGACGTGCTCGGCGAAGACGAGCTGCGCGCGCTTCTCAACCGTTTCGACCATGTGATTACGCTCTGATGGCCACTCTGCACCTGCTGTCCCACTCACCCTTCGACGATGGCCGCTTCGCCAGCTGCCTTCGCCTGCTGGAGCGCTCCGATGCCGTGCTGCTCAGTGGCGACGCGGTTTATGCCCTGCAGCCGGGCAGTGCGCCCCAAGAGGCGCTGGTCGGCCTCGACCCGAGCATTCATGTCTTCGCCCTGGCCGAAGACCACGCGGCGCGCGGCGCGATACCGCTCGCCACGCGTGTTCAGTTGGTCGACTACCCTGAGTTCGTTGAACTCTGCGGTCGCTATGACCGGGTCAATAGCTGGTTATGAGTGACTTGAGCGTACAGGGCCGCGCCATTGCGCTGGACGCCGATGGCTACCTGGTCGACTTGAGCGACTGGAACGAGGCCGTCGCAGAGGCGCTCGCCGAGCGTGAAGGCCTCGCGCTGGAGGAGGCCCACTGGGAAATCCTGCATTTGTTGCGGCGCTTCTACGACCGCTATCAGCTTTCACCCGCGAACCGCCCGCTGGTCAAGTACGTGGCCACCGAACTCGGGCCGCAGAAGGGCAACAGCCTGCATCTGAACCGCCTGTTCAAGGGCACTCCCGCCAAACTGGCCGCGAAGCTCGCGGGCCTGCCGAAGCCGACCAATTGCCTATGACCTCTCCTGTAGAACATCCCTTCGCCGAATTCGTACGCATCCTGGGCAAGGGCAAACGCGGTGCGCGTGGCTTGACGCGTGACGAAGCCCGTATGGCCATGGGCATGTTGCTCGACGGCGAGGTGGAAGATGTCCAGCTCGGCGCCTTTCTGATGTTGCTCAGGCACAAGGAAGAAAGCGCCGAAGAGCTTGCGGGTTTCACCGAGGCGGTAAGGGCACGCCTGCCGAGCCCGGCCGTCCGCGTCGATCTGGATTGGCCAAGCTATGCCGGCAAGAAGCGCCATCTGCCGTGGTATCTGTTGGCGGCGCGCTGTCTGGCAGGCAATGGCGTGCGCATCCTGTTGCATGGCGGTGGCACGCATGCCGCCGGGCGACTGTACACCGAGCAGCTGCTCGATCTGCTGGGTATCGGTCGCTGCGAGAACTGGACGCAGGTACAGGAGACGCTCGATCGGGACAGCCTCGCTTTCATCCCGCTTGTGGCCTGGATGCCCGTCCTGCAGCGCATGATCGATCTGCGCAACGTGCTCGGCTTGCGTTCGCCGATCCATTCGCTGGCGCGCATCCTCAACCCGCTCGGGGCGCGATGCGGGCTGCAGAGCATCTTTCACCCTGGCTATCAGGAGATCCATCGCCAAGCCAGTCGACTGCTCGGCGACACCGCCATCGTGGTCAAGGGCGAGGGCGGCGAGGTGGAGATCAACCCGGACAGCGCTGCGGTGCTCTACGGAACGGCCAATGGCGAAGCCTGGGACGAACCATGCCGGCGCTTTCCGCGCAGCGTCACGTCAAGCCGGCCGAACTCGATCCG
>LZQO01000038.1_pt1 | contig 32999 bp, 46 predicted proteins | sample 768571 | NCBI WGS metagenome assembly LZQO01 (sample SAMN05207081, study PRJNA324507) | oil field metagenome | isolation source: sample BH-FW-10 from oil reservoir | place: India: Bombay High | collected 2015-12-01
CTGGCGCAGCCGCTGCCCCTGGCGGGCGACGGCCAGCACGTTGACGCCGTGGCGCTCGCGCAGGTCGAGGCCGCTGGCCGTGGTGCGACCAGCATCGAGCCGGGCGTGACGATGGCTTCGGCAAGCGTCAGTTCACCGTGCCGGTCCTTGGCCTTCTTTTCGCCCTGGCCCTGTTCGGCGGCCGGCTCGTCGTCGGGCTTGTCCTTCTGCCCGTCACTGTCGGCGGCCAGTTCGACGCCGGTCACGTCGAGCAGCGCCTTGAGGCTGTCCGAATCGGCTTCGACCAGGAGGATGTCCGCCTCGCGCAGCACCTCGTAGGTGGAAGGCATGCGCTGGCGCTCTTCGCCGCGGATCAGCGCGATGACCTGCACGTCGGCTTCGTCCCGTACCGCATTGATCAGGGCGTGCAGCGTGCGCCCGGCATATTTGCAGCCTTCCGGTACGCGCACTTCGGTGAGGTAGGCGCTGATCTCGAACAGGTCGCCGTTGCTTCCTGCTCCTGCCGCCGGGGCACCAGCCGCCAGCCGAGCAGGGCGATGAAAACGACCCCGGCGAGCGTCACCGCGGCGCCTACCGGGAGAAAGTCGAACATGCCGAAGGGCGCCTCGCCGGCTTCGGCACGATAGCCGGCGATGATCAGGTTCGGCGGCGTGCCGATCAGCGTGAGCATGCCGCCGAGCAGCGAACCGAAGGCCAACGGCATCAGCAGGTAGGAAGGTGAGCGCCCGCTCTGGCGCGACATCCAGATCGCCACCGGCATGAACAGGGCCAGGGCGCCGACGTTGTTCATGAAACCGGAGCTCAGCGCGACGATGCCGGTCAGCGCCGCCACCTGCGCCCAGGGGCGCTCGCCGACCTGCATCAGCCTGCGCGCGACGCTGTCGACCACCCCGCGTGAGCAGGCCGCGGCTCAGGACCAGCACGGCGGCCACCGAAATCACCGCCGGGTGGGCGAGCCCGGCGAAAACCTCCCCGGCCGGCACCACGCCGCTCAGGGCGCAGGCGAGCAGGGCGCCGAGCGCGACCAGGTCGTACCGCCAGCGATTCCAGATGAACAGCACCAGCGTCGCCGCCAGCACACCAAAGACGATCAGCTGGTCGCCGGTCATGGGTGTCTCTCCGTGGGCCGCAGGACGGCGCGGCGTATCGGCGCCGTCCGGGCGGTAATGTCGATGTGGTTGGAACGGGGCAGCCTGCCGAGTGGCAGGTTGCCATAACAGACCGCTGCCGACGCGCAAGGTGCCAGGTTTTGCCGGGCAGGTCACCGCCGTGGCGGGCCATTCCCTTCCGTGCGCAGGCGGGCTATAAGCCTGGCCATGAACAAGCCGCTACTGCTTCAGCAGATCATCGCCACGCTCGAGGCCGACCGCGAAGTCGCCCGCGCCGTGCTGGCCGCAACCCATGAGGCCGCCACCCACGCCGAGAGCAAGGCCGAGAACAAGTACGACACCCGTGGCCTGGAAGCGGCCTACCTGGCCGACGGGCAGCGCCGCAGGCTGCACGAAATCGAGACCGCACTGGCGGCCTATCGCAAGCTGCAGCCGGGCGCTGCCGACGAAGGCCGCGTGCGGGTCGGCGCGCTGCTCTGCCTCGAGCACGACGCCGGGGAACGCTGGTTCTTCCTCGGCCCCGACGGCGCCGGGCTGAAACTGCGGCACGAGGGCCAGGAGATACTGGTGATCTCGCCGCGCTCGCCGTTGGGTCAGGTACTGCTCGGGCGCCAGGAGGGCGACGAGGTGGAGCTGCGCGTCAACGGCCGGCTGCAGCGCTACGAGGTGCTGGAAGTTCGCTAGAGCGGACGCCGCTCAGACGCGTTCGGCGAACCGCTGCACCACGACGCTGCCGGTGATATCGCCCTGCACGTTCACCGCCGTGCGGACGGTGTCGAGCAGGCGGTCGATCGGCAGCAGGATGGCGATCGCCTCGGCCGGCAGGCCGACCGCCTGCAGCACCATGACCATGGTCACCATGCCGGCGCTGGGAATGCCCGGCGCACCGGTCGAGGCGATCATCGCAGTGAAGAACACCACCGCCTGCTGCCCCAGGCTCAGCTCGACGCCCACCAGGTTGGCGACGAACAGCGCGGCGGCCGCCTCGTAGAGCGCGGTGCCGTCCATGTTCATGGTTGCGCCCAGCGGCAGGACGAAGCCGGCATAGCGCTTGTCGACCTTGAGGTTCTCCTCGGCGCAGCGGATCGAGACCGGCAGCGTCGCCGAACTCGAGCTGGTGGCGAAGGCGGTGATCACCGCATCGCGCGCGCCACGCCAGAACCACAGCGGCGAGCGGCCGGTGGTCAGGTAGAGGATCAGCGGCAGCACCACCGCGCCATGGAACAATGTGGTGCCGAACACCAGCACGATGAAGCCGCCGACCGCCGAAAGCAGCGCGACGTCCTGCTCGGCCACCAGGCGGATCAGCAGCGCGAGAATGCCCAGCGGCGCCAGGCGCATGATCCAACCGACGATGCGCAGCAGCATTTCGAGAAACTCCTGCAGCACCTGCAGGATATTGCGGTAGCGCTCGCCGCCGGCGACCAGGGCAACGCCAACGAACAGGGCGAACACCACGACGGCCAGCACGCTGCCTTCGGCAAAGGCGGTGAAGGGGTTCTGGAACAGGTTGGCGAAGAAATGCTGGAAGAACTCCGGCAGGGTCAGCTGGCGTGCCTCGAAAGCCGCCATCTGCTCGGCGAACAGGTCAAGCGACAGGCCGGCTCCGGGCTTGAAGAGGTTTGCCGCAGTCAGCGAGACGAGCATCGCCGCGCCGGTGGTCAGGGTGAAGTAGAGCAGGGCGGTGATCCACACCCGGTGCACCTGGTGGTGCTGTTGCAGGCTGGCCACGCCCACCGCGATGGAGGTGAACACCAGCGGGATCAGCACCATTTTCAGCATGCCGATGAAGACGCTGGAAACCAGCCCGGCGGCGTACAGGGTGCCCTCGCGTAGCGCAGCGTCCTCAGGCAGCGCACCGGTCAGCCAGCCGAGCAGCAGGCCGAGACAGGCGGCGACGAGAATTTGCACGTTAAGGCTGGGCATAGTGGAGTCCTTGTTGTTTTTGCATTCGTGCTGCTGAGCAGACCGGCCGTGCCACGGTCGGGTTCGCCAGCAGGCAGCATGATAGCCGCCTCGATCACGGCGTTGGCATGCCCGGGCGAGGCGGGCTGCCCGCTGCGGCGGACGAAAAAGGCCCGGCGGGTTTCCCTGCCGGGCCTGTCAGGCATCGTGCTGGCCGCCGCCTTAGCGCTCGGCGTCCGCGGTGCGCCTGAGCAGGACGCCGACTACCCGGCGATCCTTCACCTCGGTCACGTGCAGGCGCCAGTCGGCATGCTCGAGACGGTCGCCGATCACCGGCAGGCGGTCGAGCAGGCTCATCACCAGGCCGGCCAGGGTCTGGTAATCGTCGCTAGCGGTCGCCCGGAAGCCCAGCCGTTCGCGCAACACGGCGAGGTTGACGGCGCCATTGACGCGGTAGCCGTCCTCGACGGGTTCGATGTCCGGGCCGTCCATTTCGCTGGCGTCCGGCAGCTCGCCGGCAATGGCCTCGAGAATGTCGGTCAGGGTTACCAGCCCCTCGAAACCACCGAACTCGTTGACGATGAACGCCACGTGCGTAGAGGCCTGGCGCATCTGCTCCAGGGCACTGAGCACGGTGCAGCTTTCCGGCAGGTTGATCGGCGTGCGTACCAGCGGTTCGATCTGCGGCAGTTGGCCGTCGAGCAGGCCGCGCAGCAGCTCCTTCTTGTGCACGTAGCCAAGCGGCTCGTCCGGGGTGGCATCACGAAACACCACCAGGCGCGAGTGCGGCGAGTTGAGCAGTGCCTGGTGAACCCGCTCGGCGCTGTCGTCGAGGCTGAAGCGGTCGACCTGCATGCGGTCGGTCATCACCGTGCGGATCGACTGCTCGGCCAGGCTCAGCACGCCGCTGATCATCACCCGCTCGCGGCGGTTGAACGGCGTGCCCCCATCGCCGCCAGGCTCGATCAGGTCGGCGATCTCGTCGTCCACTTCGTCGGCCGCCAGCTTGCCGCCCAGCAGACGCAGCACGGCGTGAGCGGTGCGTTCGCGCAGCGGGCGGGTGCCCTGCAGGCTGCGCTTGCGCCGCGAGCGTGCCAGCTGGTTGAAGAACTCGATGGCGATGGAGAAGCCAATGGCCGCGTACAGGTAACCCTTGGGGATGTGATAGCCCAGCCTTCGGCCGTGAGGCTGAAGCCGATCATCATGAGAAAGCCCAGGCAGAGCATGATTACCGTTGGCCGCGCATTGACGAAGGCGGTCAGCGGCTTGCTCGCCAGCAGCATCAGCGTCATGGAGATGACCACGGCGATCATCATCACCGCCAGGTGTTCGACCATGCCGACGGCGGTGATCACCGCATCCAGCGAGAACACCGCGTCGAGCACGATGATCTGCGCCACCACCGGCCAGAAGCGTGCATAGGTCCGGCTACCGCTGTGCTGATGACTGCGTCCTTCCAGCCGCTCGTGCAGTTCCAGGGTCGCCTTGGTCAGCAGGAACAGGCCGCCGCCGAGCATGATCAGGTCGCGGCCGGAGAAGCTCTTGCCGAAGAGTTCGACCAGCGGTTCGGTGAGCGTCACCAGCCAGGCGATGCTCGCCAGCAGACACAGACGCATGACCAGCGCCAGGCTCAGGCCGATGACCCGTGCGCGGTCGCGCTGTTCCGGCGGCAGTTTGTCGGCGAGGATGGCGATGAACACCAGGTTGTCGATGCCCAGGACGATTTCCAGGACGATGAGCGTGAGCAGGCCCAGCCAGGCCGTGGGGTCAGCAATCCATTCCATGGCCGGTGTCTCGTCTGTTCAGGACAGGGCGCGCGTGCTGGCACGGCAGGGAAGTGTGGCGGCAGCGCAGGGACGGCTGTCCACCGGGAGCCGCGTTCGCCAGGGCCGGCGAACGCGGCGGGGTACAGGGGATGTTCATGGAGTCCTTTGAGAGTTGAAAGACGCCGCCAGCTTAAGCACCGATGTGGCCGGCGTCAGCGCGGGATTGGTTACCGGGATTTTCAATGCATGGCTGTCTCTGCCCCGGGGTCTCGGATAGCCTTGGGGGGCAGATCGTGGAGGGCTAGCCGATGAGCAGCATCGACCAGGACATCGAGCGCAGGATCGCGCAGCAGGTCGCCGCCTGGCAGCGTGGTGTCCGTAGCCGCGGCGAGCCGCTGGAAATCGACAGTGCCTGGCTGCAGACGCCGCCCGGCCTGCGGCTGCCGTTTCAGGTGCTCAAGAGTGCCGGCATCCCGCCGCGCGAAGTCGAATTGCTCGCTGAGCGTGCTCGCCTGCGCGAACGGCTTGAGCAATGCGCGGAGGGCGTCGAGCGGGAAGGGCTGCGCCAGCGGCTCGGCGAACTCGAGCAACACCTGGCGTTTCGCCTGGAGGCGCTGGCGCGTCTGGGCAAGACTTGAACGAAAGACATCACGGGAGGAGACATCGGTGGCTACGGCACGGATAGGTTTCGTATCGGCCGCCTTGCTGGCGGCAGCGGTGGCGTTTGCCGGCTGGTCGGTCGGGCAGGGCGTGGAGCGGTTCCGCATGGCCGACCGTTCGGTGACGGTCAAGGGCCTGGCGGAGATGGACGTCAAGAGCGACTTCGCCATCTGGACCCTGGCTTTCGCCGCGCAGGCAACGAGTTCGCCGAGGTACAGCGGCGGCTGGCCGAGGACCGCGAGCAGGTGGTGGCGTTCCTGCGTGAGCAGGGGTTCGCCGCGGCAGAGATCGAGGTCCGCCCGCTACAGGTGCAGGACCTGCTGGCGCGCGAATGGGGGGCGCAGGACGTGGCGCTGCGCTTCAACGGCCAGGGCCAGGTCGTGGTCAAGACCGAGCGGGTCGAAGCGGTGGCGCAGGCGGCGAATGCGGTCGATCCGCTGATTCTCGCAGGCGTGCAGCTGGATACCGAGGCCAATGGTCAGGTCGGGCCGCGCTATCAGCTGCGCGGCTTCAACGAACTCAAGCCGGTGCTGCTCGAGCAGGCGACCGGCAATGCGCGCGAGCAGGCCACGCGCTTCGCCGCTGATGCAGGCGCCAGGCTGGGGCAGCTGAAGAATGCGAACCAGGGCGTGATCCGGGTGATCGATGACGACGGCAGCGACATGGAGACCGGCCGAACCATCGGCAAACGCCTGCGCGTGGTCAGTACCTTCGAATACGCGCTGGATTGAGCGACGTTTCGGATCGCCGGGGGCCGAACGATCGCCGGCCGGCGGCATTATGCCGCATGCTGGCAATCGGCTATATTTGCGCTTTCCCTGACTGCGCAGCAGGTGCCCGGTGTTCAGCCCGTCGTCCAAAGGCTCCGCTTCCGGTTCGTCCGTTTCCCGGCGGGCGTTCTTTCCGCGCTTCATCGGCCTGGGCGTCGGCTTCTTCTGCGTCGCCGCGGTATTCGCCGAGGCGCCGGGCGCGCCGCTCTGGCTGTGGTCGCTGCTGATCGCCTTCTGCTACCTGTGGCCGGTACTGGCCTTGTGGGTCGGCCGCCGCTCGGCAGACCCGATGAAGGCCGAGCGCCGCCACGTGCTGTTCGATTCGGTGATGGGCGGCTTCTGGATCGCGGCGATCGATTTCAACACCCTGCCGGCGGTGGTGATGTTCTCGATGCTGGCCATGAACAATTCGGCCGCCGGCGGTGCGCGGTTCGTCGCCCGCGGACTGCTGGCCCAGGCCGGCGGCATGCTGTTGGCATTCGCGCTGCTGGGCTTCGGTTTTGCGCCGCACACCAGCCAGCTGCAGATCTACGCCTGTATTCCCATGCTGGTGGTTCATCCACTGGTTATCGGTACGGTGCTCTACCGTCTGGCGATGCAACTGGCGCAGCACAAGCAGAGCCTGCGTGAGCTGAGCCGAATCGACGGGCTGACTGGCCTGTTCAACCGGCGCTATTGGGACGACCTGCTGCGTCTGGAGTTCGCCCAGCGTCAGGCCGATGGAGCGCTGCCAGCCTGGCACTGATCGACGTCGATCACTTCAAGGGCATCAACGACCGCCACGGGCATGTGCTCGGCGACCTTGTCCTGCGCCAGGTCGGCCAGAGCATCGAGCGCAACCTGCGTGCAGCGGACCTGCCGGCGCGCTACGGCGGCGACGAATTCTGCATTCTGCTACCCGGCGTGACCGCCGATCAGGCAGTGGAAATCCTGGCGCGCCTGCGCCACGAAATCGCCGCGCTGGCGTTCGCCTCCGCGCCGCAGCTGTCGGCCAGCCTCAGCGTGGGGGTGGCCGCGTTCGACCCCAGCATGGGTTCGGCGACGGACTGGCTCGAAGCGGCCGACCGGGCGCTGTATTCGGCGAAACACCAGGGCCGCGACCGGATCTGCGTCGAGCGCGCACTGCCGTTGCCCGAGGCATTGCCGACGGCCTGCTGAGCGCCGCTCAGCGCACTTCGTCCAGGCGGGCAAGCAGCGCCTGGGTATCGACCGCACCCATCATCCTGGCCGCCAACAGTGGCGTCGCGCCGCCGGCGTCCCGGGCCTGCGGATCGGCGCCGCGGGCCACCAACCGCTCGACGATTGCGCTGCGGTTGAACATCGCGGCGATCATCAGCGCGGTGCGTCCGTCGGGCGAGGCACCTTCGACATCGGCGCCGTGGTCGAGCAGCAGTTCGATCATCGGCAGATCGCCCTTGAAGGCCGCACCGGCCAGCGGCGTTTGCCCCCGGGCGTTACGCAGCTCGGCATCCGCGCCGCGTTCGAGCAACAGCCGCGCGGTATCGAGGTGGCCGTGATAGCTGGCCAGCATCAGCAGGCTGTCGCCGGCATGGTTGCGCAGATTGGCTGGCAGGCCGCCGGCGAGCAGCTCGCCAAGGCTCGCGCTGTCGCCCGTACGGGCGTAGTCGAACACCCGGGCAGCAAATGCAAGGGTGGCATCGTCGAGTATCGGGGTTGGCTGGGTCGGTTCGGCCATCGCGCGTTCCTGGTCTGCAGAGGCAATGCGGGGATTCTCGCAGAGCCTTCGCGGCAGGCCAGTTCATGCTCGCTATGCGTTCGATAGGGCAGCTGCATCGCGACAGCATGCCGGGTACGACTGTGGCAGTATGCGCCCCTCTGCAGGCGGGGAAGAGGCGACATGAAGGCCGAAGACCTTGAACGGCTGGTCACCCAGGCCATGCCGTTCGGCAAGTACAAGGGGCGGGTCATCGCCGATCTGCCAGGGCATTACCTGAACTGGTTCGCCCGCGTCGGTTTTCCTCCCGGCGACATCGGACGGCTCCTGGCCTTGATGCAGGAGATCGACCACAACGGGCTCAAGCCCTTGCTCGAGCCGCTGCGTCGGCGTTGATCACGGCTGCTGCGCCTTGGCCGCTTCCAGCGCCGGGGCGGCGTAGATGCCGATCTCCACAGCCAGTTGCAGGGCGCGCTCGAGGTCCTGGCGGTAGACCAGCACCGCTTGCAGCTCGTCATCCAGCGGTTCGCTGAAATCCACCAGCACGTAGCCGCCTTTCTCCGGGTAGAGGCTGCCGAGCTGGACCTGGATACGGTTCAGCGCTTTCAGTGGTTCGGTTTTCGCCAGTTGCTTGGGTTTGAGAACGAACGCGACGCTCGGGCCGAACGAGGCGACGACCTGGGCGAACAGCTGCTCGTAATCGTCGGCCTGGAACAGCACGGTATCGGGCAGGCTGCCGACCACGACCCACTCGCCCAGCGGAATCGGAAAGCTGTCGTCGTAGTTGACATCCGGGTTGGCCGCCAGAAACGCGGCCGGGTCGGCGTAGGCCTGGGCGGCCTCGTCGGCGATACGCTGGATCTCGGCTTCGGTCATGCAGCCGGAGCTGATCAGGCGGATCAGCTCTGCCAGTTGTTCGTTCATTGCGGGCTCCTGTGCTCGGGGCGCGCAGCATAGCGCAAGGCAGGTGGACACGCGGCAACCGTTTGCAGATGCCCCGTGGGGTATATAAGCGCTTTTTAGAACGGAAAGTTCTATCGTTATTCGTTTTCTTCCTGGGGCCGGTTCTTCGTGCTACCTTCGCCAAAGCTGCGACAAGTGGACGCAGGCCTGCGAGCCGTCTGCCGATGGGCAGCGACTGCCAATAACTCGAAACAAGCTGATGAGGTCTCTCATGAGAATCACCGAAAGCCTCCTGGCTGGGACCTGCGCATTGCTGCTGGCAATGCAGGCCCAGGCAGCCGACGGGCAGAAGATCTATGCGCAGGGAGGCGCCAATCCGGCCGCCATGGCATGCGCCACCTGCCACGGGCCGAATGCGGAGGGCATGGCGGCCGGTGGCTTCCCGCGGCTGGCGGGTCTGCCGGCCGGCTATCTGCAAAAGCAACTGGAGGATTTCCGCAGCGGTGCGCGCAGCAACCCGATCATGCAGCCGATCGCGGCAGCGCTGAGCGCGGAGGAAATGCAGGCGGTGAGCCAGACCCTGGCCGCCAAGCCGGCCGTTGCGCCTGCTCAGGCGAGCCGCGCCGATGTCGCCGAGGGCGTCGGTGCGCGCCTGGCCCTGCGCGGAGCCTGGGAGCGCAACATCCCCGAGTGCGTGTCCTGCCACGGTCCGGGCGGCAGTGGGGTCGGTGACAGCTTCCCGGCGCTGAACGGCCAGTCGGCGGCCTATCTGAGCGCGCAGCTCAACGCCTGGCGGCAGGGGACGCGCAAGAACGATCCGAACGACCTGATGGGGCATGTCGCCCGCTCGCTGACCGATGCGGAAGTCACCGCCGTATCGGAATACTTCGCCAACCTCAGCCAGTAGGAGCCGACCACCATGAAACGCTTCACTCCCGCACTGCTGGCATTGTCGGTTGCCGTGCCGGCCATCGCCGCAGACATCAAGATGGATGACCAGTCCCAGCTCACGCCCAAGGCCACCGGCCAGGTTGGTTTCCAGCCGCCATTGGAAGGCGATCTGCCGGACAATGCGTACGGCAAGCTGGTCCAGGAAGGCCGGGCCATCTTCGTCGACACGCAGAAATATGCCGCCGACTACGTGGGCAACGGCATGAACTGCACCAACTGCCACCTCGATCAGGGCCGCAAGGCCAACTCGGCGCCGCTCTGGGGCGCCTATCCGATGTATCCGGCGTATCGAAAGAAGAACAACAAGGTCAACAGCTACGCCGAGCGGGTGCAGGGCTGCTTCCAGTTCAGCATGAACGGCAAGCCGCCAGCCGCCGACAGCCACGTGATCAACGCCCTGACGGCCTACTCCTACTGGTTGTCGACTGGCGCACCGACCGGCCAGGAGCTGCCCGGCCGGGCCTATCCGGAGGTGCCGCAACCCAAGGGCGGCTACGACATCGCCAAGGGCCGCGAGGTCTATGCGGCGCAGTGCGCGGTCTGCCACGGCGACGACGGCCAGGGCCAGAAGGCCGGTGACGGCTATGTCTTCCCGCCGCTGTGGGGCCGCGACTCGTTCAACTGGGGCGCGGCATGCACCGGATCAACACCGCGGCGGCCTTCATCAAGGAAAACATGCCGCTCGGCAAGGGCCGCACGCTGAGCGACGAGGAGGCGTGGAACGTCGCCGCCTTCATGAACAGCCACGAGCGCCCGCAGGACCCGCGCCTGATCGATGGCTCTATCGCCAAGACGCGCGAAAAATACCATGCCAACGATGGCGTCAATCTCTACGGCGTGGAGGTGAACGGCGTGTTGCTCGGCCAGGGCATCAAGTGACCCCTGGCCAATAGCCTGCCAAACCGGGAGCGTCTTTCGACGCTCCTTTCATTTTCAGACCGCTCGGTCACCATTCGTCGTGAGAAAACCCTCAGCAAAGCGTGCAAGGTTGCGGTTTCTTTACGATTTTCATGCACAATAGCCACCACAACAGGCGCATGCATGAACCCCGTCGGCCGCGCGGCCGCGCCGTTCCGGCGTCACTACGATCAGCCAATTCCAGAGGAGCGACCGTGTACGACGTCGTGATCAGCGGTACCGGCCTTTACACCCCTGCCCACAGCATTTCCAACGAAGAGCTGGTGGCCTCCTTCAACACCTTCGTCCAGCGTCACAATGCCGAGAACGCCGCGGCCATCGAGGCCGGCGAGATGCAGCCTCTGGCCGAGTCGAGCGCGGCCTTCATCGAGAAAGCCTCGGGCATCAAAAGCCGCTTCGTCACTGACAAGGACGGCATTCTCGACCCGCAGCGCATGGTTCCGCGCATCGCCGAGCGCAGCAACGACCAGTGGTCGATCCTCTGCGAGATGTCGGTCAAGGCCGCCGAGCAGGCGCTGGCCCGCGCCGGCAAGACCGCGGCGGATATCGACGGGGTGATCGTCGCCTGCTCGAACCTGCAGCGCGCCTATCCGGCGATCGCCATCGAGGTGCAGGCGGCGCTGGGGATCAAGGGCTTCGGCTTCGACATGAACGTCGCCTGCTCCTCGGCGACATTCGGTATCCAGAACGCCGCCAACAGCATTCGCCTGGGGCAGGCGCGCGCGGTGCTGATGGTCAATCCGGAGATCTGCACCGGGCACATGAACTTCCGTGATCGCGACAGCCACTTCATCTTTGGTGACGCCTGCACCGCCGTCGTGCTCGAGCGCGCTGACCTGGCGACCTCGCCTTACCAGTGGGAAGTGCTCAGCAGCAAGCTGGCGACCGAGTTCTCCAACAACATCCGCAACAACTTCGGCTTTCTCAACCGCGCCGCAGAGGAACACAAGGACGACCCGGACAAGCTGTTCATCCAGGAAGGCCGCAAGGTGTTCAAGGAAGTCTGCCCGATGGTGGCCGAGCTGATCGGTGAGCACCTGGCCGAGAACGGCCTGCCGGTCGAGTCGGTCAAGCGCTTCTGGCTGCATCAGGCCAACCTGAACATGAACCAGCTGATCGTACGCCGCCTGCTCGGCCGCGATGCGACGGCCGATGAAGCGCCGGTGATCCTCGATACCTACGCCAACACCAGTTCGGCGGGCTCGGTGATCGCCTTCCACAAACACCAGGACGACCTGCCGGCCGGCTCCGTTGGCGTACTGAGCTCCTTCGGTGCCGGTTATTCGATCGGCAGCGTCATTCTGCGCAAGCGCTGATCAGGCGACTGACGGCGGCTCAGCCCGCCGTCAACTCACGCATCCGCGCCAGCACGGCGTTCATGCCGTTACTGCGCGAAGGCGACAGTTGGCGGCCGAGGCCGAGCCGATCGAACCAGTCGGACACATCCACCGCCGCCAGCTGGGCGGCCTCCAGTCCGTTGACCCGGTCCAGCAGCACGGCCAGCAGGCCGCGCAGCAACCGTGCATCGCTGGTCGCGCGGAACTGCCAGCATCCTTCATGCCGTTCGCCGACCAGCCAGACCTGGCTTTCGCAGCCAGCCACCCGGTTGGCTTCGCTGCGCTCGTCATCCGCCAGCGGCGCCAGACGTTCGCCGCGCTGCATCAGCAGGCGGGCACGCTGTTCCCAGCTGCCGGCCTGGGCGAAGGCGGCGAGGGTTTCTCTGGCAGCGGTCGGCAATTCGTTCATCGCAGCAGCTCCAGGGCGGCGTCCAGCGCCGTGAACAGGCGCTGCAGATCGCTCTCGTCGTTGTACAGGCCGAGGGACACGCGGATCGCACCGCCGAGCCCGAGCGTCTTCATCAGCGGCATAGCGCAGTGGTTGCCGCTGCGCACCGCGATGCCCTGCTCGACGAGCAGGTGCGACAGGTCGGCATGGTGCACCCCCTCGACCACGAAGCTGGCCAGAGCCACCTGCGGCGAGCCGAGCAGGCGTACCCCGCGACGGGCGCGCAAGCCGTCGAGCAGCTTGTCGTGAAGGGTCTGCTCATGGCTCTGCACCGCGTGGCGTCCAGCCCGGCGAGGTAATCGAGCTGGCGCCCAGGGCGATGACGCCGGCGATGGGCGGCGTGCCGGCCTCGAAACCCAGCGGTGCGGCGTGGAATTCGGCCTGTTCGAAATCGGCGACGCGCACCATCTCGCCGCCGAACTGCCAGTGACGAAGCTGTAGCAGCGCCTCGCCACGGCCGAATAGGGCGCCGACCCCGTCAGGGCCGTACAGCTTGTGCGCGGAAAGCACGTAGAAGTCGCAGGCAAGCGTCTGCAGGTCATGCCGACCGTGGACCACGCCCTGCGCGCCATCGACCACGCTCAGCGCACCGTTCCGGCGCGCCAGATCGAGCAGCGGTTGCAGCGGCTGCCAACTGCCGAGCACGTTGGACAGCTGGCTGACCGCCAACAGGCGTGTGCGTGGGCCAATCAGCCGCTGTGCGGCGTCCAGGTCGATCCGGCCGTCGGTGTCGAGTGGCAGCACCACGAGCTTCGCCCCCCGGCGCAGCGCCAACTGCTGCCAGGGCAGCAGATTGGCATGGTGCTCCAGGGCGCTGATGACGATTTCGTCGCCGGCGCCGATCAGGTGCTCCAGGCCATAGGCGAGCAGGTTGAGCGCCTCGGTGGCGCCGCGGGTGAAGACGATCTCGGTCGGGCTGCTGGCATTCAGCCATTTGGCGACCTTGATACGGCTAGCCTCGAAGGCGCGGGTCGCGCGCTCGGCGGGCTGGTGCTGGGCACGGTGAACGTTGGCGGCACCACAGGTGTAGTAGCCGGCCGGCGCGTCGATCATCGCTTGTGGCTTCTGCGCCGTGGCGGCGCTGTCCAGGTAGACCTGGCCCTGCGCGTCCAGAACGGAGAGGGCGGGAAAGTCGGCGCGCCAGGGGGATAGCAGCATTGCGTCAGGGCCTAAGGGCGGGGCGCTGGAAGCCACGCGGCTTCGATCATCTCCAGCGCCTGGCCGCCTGGCTTCCTGCGTCGGTTTAGTTGTGCGCGTGCAGCGCTTCGTTCAGTTCGATCGCCGACTTGTGCGTCTTGCACTCCACCGCCCCGGTCTGCGAATTGCGGCGGAACAGCAGGTCGCTCTGCCCGGCCAGCTCGCGCGCCTTGACCACCTTGACCAGCTGGCCGCTCTCGTCGAGCAGGCTGACCTTGGTGCCGGCGGTGATGTACAGCCCGGATTCGACGGTGTTGCGGTCGCCCAGCGGGATGCCGATGCCGGCGTTGGCGCCGATCAGGCAGTTCTCGCCCACCGAGATGACGATGTTGCCGCCGCCGGAAAGGGTGCCCATGGTCGAGCAGCCACCGCCCAGGTCCGAGCCCTTGCCGACGAACACGCCGGCCGAAACGCGCCCTTCGATCATGCCGGGGCCGGCGGTGCCAGCGTTGAAGTTGACGAAGCCTCATGCATCACCGTGGTGCCTTCACCGATGTAGGCGCCGAGGCGAATGCGCGCGCTGTCGGCGATGCGCACACCGGCCGGCACCACGTAGTCGGTCATCTTCGGGAACTTGTCCACGGAGAACACTTCGAGCAGCTCGCCCTTCAGGCGTGCCTCGAGCTGCCGCTCCGGCAGCTCGGCCAGGTCGATGGCGCCCTGGCTGGTCCAGGCGACGTTCGGCAGCAGCGGGAAGATGCCGGTGAGGTTCAGGCCGTGCGGCTGGACCAGGCGGTGAGACAGCAGGTGCAGCTTGAGATAGGCCTCGGGCGTGGAGCTCAGGGCGGCATCCTGCTCGAGCAGGGTCACGACCAGCGGCCGCTGGGCCTCGGCCAGACGGGTGAGCAGGGCGTGCTGGGCGCTGCAGATCGGCTTGAGTGCGTCGGCCAACTGCGCAGCCTGGTTGATCGTGATGGCGATCGCCTGGTTACCGCCCTGATAGCCCAGCAATGGGGCGATGGCCTGTACCAGCTCGGCCTGGGGATTGAGCAGCGGCTGGGCATAGAAGACTTCCAGCCAGGCACCTTCGCGGTTCTGGGTGCCGACACCAAAGGCCAGGCTGAAGAGGGAAGTGGTCATGCGATTGTCCTTGTCATGGCGTGCCAACAGGCACGCGGGGTCAGTTCGAGGTGGCCAGTGCGGCCGCGTAGAGGTCAGGTTTGAAGCCCACCAGGGTCCGGTCACCGAGATCGAGCACCGGCCGCTTGATCATCGAGGGCTGTGCCAGCATCAGCTCGATGGCGCGGGCCTGATCGAGATCGGCCTTCTGCGCTTCGTCGAGCTTGCGGAACGTGGTGCCTGCTCGGTTGAGAACCGTCTGCCAGCCGTGCTCTTCGCACCAGGCCTGCAGGTGTGCCCGGTCGATGCCGGCGCTCTTGTAGTCATGGAAGCTATAGTCGACTCCATGCTCGTCGAGCCAGCTGCGCGCCTTTTTCATGGTGTCGCACGCCTTGATTCCGAACAGCTTGACGGGTCCTGACATGGACGAACTCCAACTCCTGAAAAACCGGGTCGGCGATTATGCCATGCCTGTGCCGAACTGTCGGCTGCGGGCCGGTGCCGCGCCTCAGCGACCGGCCTCGCCGAGCATCTGGTCGAGAGCTTCGACATCTGCTGGGCGGACCACTCGGGCGAGCTCGACGCCGTGCTCGAGCAGGATGTAGGTCGGCCAGAGCTTGACGCGAAAGGAGCGCCCCAGCGGCCGCCCCGGTCCGTCCTCGATCTTCAGGTGGCGCAGGTTGTCCCGCCCGGCCATCGCCTGGGCCAGGAGCGGCTGTGCCGCGCGGCAATGGCCGCACCAGGGCGCGCCGAATTCAAGCAGTGTCGGTCCGTCCAGCAGATCGACGTCGGTACGGCTCGGCTCGGTCAGGGCGTAGGTTTCGGTCAGGGCCATCGGCGGGTCTCCGGTGCGGGCTCGTATTGTTGAGAACCTGTCCGGGCGCCGCGGTTCGCGGGCACGCCGAGCGTTTGCGCAGGTTCCGTTGTCCATCGGTTATCTGAAGTGAAGACGAGGTAGGCCATGGCACGTAAACATTTCGAGCATTACGAGGCAATCTCCTCGGCGGTTCCGGCCGGCGATGCGTTCGAGGCGGTCATTGCGATCAAGCGTCGCGACAGCGAAGAGCAGGCCACCGTCTTCCGCCTTGCCGAGGGCCGTACCTACGACCTGGCCTCCGAAGCCGACGCGGTCGCCGAGGCGGCGCTGACCAAGGTTCGCGAGGTCAGCGAAGACGGTGAGCTAATCTGGGAAGAGAACGCCATCTGAGACAAGAGGAGGCGAGCGATGAGCGAGCATGACAAGTCATCGGCGGATGTGCTCTATCCACAGCGGCCCCAGCGCGAGGAACCGAGCAAGCCCGATGTCCCCGAGCACATGAAGCCGGAGAACGTCGAGCGCCTGCGCAACTACAACAAGGACGGCATTCCGCCGGGGGTCGCTTGATCGGCAGCCGGTTGCCCGGCCGCGACCGATTTAGAGGCGCTCGATAAAGGCGCGGATGCGCTCGGCGCCTTCGATGCACTCGGCCAGTGGCGCGACCAGTGCCATGCGCACGCGATCGGCGCCCGGATTGAGGCCTTCCACCTCGCGCGACAGATAGGAGCCTGGCACCACAGTGACGTGCTCCTGTTCGAACAGCTCCCGGGTGAAACGCTGGTCATCGATTGGCGTCTTTGGCCACAGGTAGAAGCCGCCGTCGGGACGGACCACGTCGAGGACCGGCTCGAGAATCTGCAACACCGCCTCGAACTTGGCGCGATACAGCTCACGGTTGGCGCGCACGTGGATCTCATCGTTCCAGGCGGCGGCGCTGGCCAACTGCACGTGAACCGGCATGGCGCAACCGTGATAGGTGCGATACAGCAGGAAAGCCTTGAGGATGTCGGCGTCGCCGGCAACGAAACCGGAGCGCAGGCCCGGCAGGTTCGAGCGCTTGGACAGGCTATGGAACACCACGCAGCGCTTGAAGTCGTGCCGGCCGAGCGCGGCGCAGGCGCTGAGCAGGCCGGCCGGCGGGTTGGCTTCGTCGAAATACAGCTCGCTGTAGCATTCGTCTGCGGCGATGACGAACTCGTGCTCATCGGCCAGGGCGATCAGCCGCTTCAGCGGCTCCAGCGGGACCAGCGCCCCGGTCGGATTGCCGGGCGAGCAGAGGAACAGGATCTGGCAGCGCTGCCAGACGTCAGTCGGCACCGCGTCGAAATCCGGGTTGAAACCGTTCTCAGCCAGGCAGGCAGGTAGTGCGGCTGCGCACCGGCCAGCAGCGCTGCGCTTCGTAGATCTGGTAGAACGGGTTCGGGCTGACGACCAGACCTTCGTCCGCGCGGTTGACCACGGCCTGGGTGAAGGAAAACAGCGCCTCGCGCGTACCGTTGACCGGCAGCACCTGACGTGCCGGATCGACCGCGCCGGCGGCCAGGCCGAAGCGGCGCTCGGCCCAGCCGGCGATCGCTTCGCGCAGGGCGGGCAGGCCCAGCGTGGTCGGGTAGACCGCCAGCTGCTCGAGATTGTCGGCCAGCGCGCGGGCGACGAACTCTGGCGAACGGTGCTTGGGTTCGCCAATGGACAGGGCGATGGGGCGCTTGTCCGCTGGAGGCTGGGCACCGGCCAGTAGCGCGCGCAATTTCTCGAACGGGTAGGGTTGCAGCAGATTCAGGGCGTCGTTCATGGTCGCTCGTGGGCAGAGGTCGAAGCGTTTCGCTTCGCTGGAAATCAGTGGCTGCGTGCGGCGCCGAAATAGGCACAACCGCGCAGCGGCTTGGCATCGTTCAGGCGCAGCTGCGCGCTGAGATGGCTGATCGTCCCGCTGGCGCTGTCGACGCAGCGTTGGGGGGCGATCCAGAGCTCCAGGCGTTGGCCGTCGGCTTCGCTGGTAAAGCTCGCCTGCCCGCCGGGCAGCTGTTCTTCCAGATAGGGCAGCGCCAGGCGAGGCTGGTCGGGGCGCTCCAGCAGCAGACCCTGCGCGTTGAGGGTGACCGTCCAGTCTGGCTCGTGCCCGCTGGCTCGGACCATCAGCTGACGAAAGCGGGATCAGCGCAGCCGAAGCCTTCGGCCTGCAGGCGATAGACCTGGGTGGCGAGAAAGCGCTCAGGGCCGGTAGAGAGTTCGCCGCGCAGGTCGGCGAACAGAGGGCGACCTTCACTCAGCGCGTCGACATCTTCCTGCAGGCCGAGCTGCTCAGAGGCACGCAATTGCAGGGCGCGAGAGCCCGTGCAGGGCGTGAAATAGAGTTGGCCCGCCTGCTCGGTCAGCATGCCTTGCAAGCGCTCGGTAGGGGGCGGTGGTGGCGAATGTGTCAGCAGCCCCTGGCAGCCGGTTATCAGCGGGACGAACAGGAGCGGCAGGGCGCGAAGGCGGATCATTCAAAACACTCGCGAAGGCGGCTGGCGCAGTAGCTGCGCCACTCAGTTGCCCTTGACCGGCTGGCCGTTGACGCTGCCGTCCTGCAGCATGATCTGGTATTCCTTGCCGTCCTTTTCCACCTGATGCAGGCGGACCAGCAGATAGTCCCAATCCTTGGCGAACCAGAGAATCGTCTGGCGCTTGCTCTGGGTCGGGTCGCGCACGCGCTCGACCTTGATCGCATCGACCTGGCCGACGCGGGTACCGACCTTCTCTTCGCCCAGTACGCGGAAGTCGTAGGTTTCGATCTCGTCACCATCGACGACCTGATAGCTCATGCTCTGCTTGCCTTCGGCGACTTCGTGCTGCAGGGCCAGCTGGTAGGTGGACTTGTCCAGCAGCCCGCGGTGCAGCGCCAGTTTCACCGGATCGCCGCGGTCGCTGCCGACGACCTGCTTGGCGGCCCAGTCGAAGGTCTGCTCGACCTTCTTGCCCTTGCCCAGCCCGCTGCGGTTCAGCCGGTAGCTGTCCGGCAGAAATGTCTCGCCCTCGACGCGAAAGGTGCTGCGTTCGCTGAAGCTGGCGACCAGCATCGAGGCCTCGAAGTCCAGACGCCAGCGACCGTCGTCGAGTTTTTCCAGGCTGCGTTCGGCAGTGCCGCTGATGGGGACCTGCTTCCAGTCAGCGGTGTAGCTGGCCGAGAAGGGTTTGAGTTCCAGCGCCTGAACCGGCAAGGCGAGAACGGCGAGGGCGAGCAGCAAGGCGCGACGCATGGGATCTCCTAGGTTCTGTAGCGGTAGCCGGAGGCCGGCAGCAGTTGGCCGTCCAGCATCGCTCCTTGTTCCGCCAGGCGCAAGCGCCCCTCGGCGAACCAGCGAACGGCCAGCGGATAGATGAGGTGTTCCTGTTGATGAACGCGTTCGACGAGCGCGTCGAGGCTTTCCCCTGGGGCGATCGGGACGCCGGCCTGCAGGGCGACGGGGCCGCCGTCGAGCTCTTCGGTAACGAAATGCACGCTACAGCCATGCTCGGGATCGCCCGCTTCCAGGGCGCGCCGGTGGGTGTCGAGACCCTTGTGGCGCGGTAGCAGCGAGGGGTGGATATTCAACAGACGGCCCCGATAGTGGCACACGAATCCGGCCGTCAGGATGCGCATGAAGCCGGCCAGTACGACGAGGTCGGGGCCGTAGGCATCCACGGCCTCGACCAGTGCCGAATCGAAGGCTTCGCGGTCGGCGTAGTCTCGATGCGAGAGCACGCGGGTTGGAATCCCGGCCGCGCGAGCCCGCTCCAGGCCGTAGGCATCGGCGCGGTTGGAAATTACCGCGACGATGCGCATTGGATTGGTCGGACCCTGCTGTCGATCAGCGCCTGCAGATTGCTGCCGGAGCCGGAGATCAGGACGACGACGTTACAGGCCATCAGTGGCTTTTCAGGTTGTTCAGCACGACCTGATCGGCGTCTTCGGCGGCTGCGGCGATCCGACCGATGACCCAGGCTGCTCGCCACTGGTGCGCAGGCTTTGCAGCGCAGCTTCGACCTGATCCTGGGCGACGCAGATGACCATGCCGACGCCGCAGTTGAGTACGCGGTGCATCTCGTGCTCGTCGACGTTGCCCTGCTGTTGCAGCCAGTCGAATACGGCCGGGCGGGTCCAGCTGGCCACGTCAATGACTGCCTGCGCGCCCTCGGGCAGCACGCGCGGGGATGTTGTCGAGCAGGCCGCCGCCGGTGATGTGGGCCATGGCCTTGACCGCGCCGGTATCCTTGATCAGCTTGAGCAGCGGCTTGACGTAGATACGGGTTGGGGCCATCAGCAACTCGGCCAATGGCTTGCCGTCGAGCTGGATGCTCTCGATGTCGGCGCCGGCCACTTCGATGATCTTGCGGATCAGCGAATAGCCGTTGGAGTGCGGGCCGGAAGAGGGCAGCGCGATCAGGGCGTCGCCGGTGATCACTTTCGAGCCGTCGATGATCTCGCTCTTCTCCACCACGCCGACGCAGAAACCGGCCAGGTCGTAGTCCTCGCCCTCGTACATGCCGGGCATCTCGGCGGTCTCGCCACCGACCAGCGAGCAGCCGGCCAGCTCGCAGCCGGCGCCGATGCCGGTGACCACGGTGGCGGCGACGTCCACGTTGAGCTTGCCGGTGGCGTAGTAGTCGAGGAAGAACAGCGGCTCGGCGCCACAGACCACCAGGTCGTTGACGCACATGGCGACCAGATCCTGGCCGATGCTGTCGTGCTTGTTCAGGTTCAGCGCCAGGCGCAGCTTGGTGCCCACGCCGTCGGTGCCGGATACCAGCACCGGCTGCTTGTAGCCGGCGGGGATTTCGCACAGGGCACCGAAGCCGCCCAGGCCTCCCATCACTTCGGGACGGGCAGTGCGCTTGGCTACGCCCTTGATGCGCTCGACCAGCGCTTCACCTGCGTCGATGTCGACGCCTGCGTCCTTGTAGCTGAGGGAGGGTTGCTTGCTCATAGAATCCGGGCCTGTGCGGAAGGGGCGATGATCGACCGGTCGGGCGTGGCGCATGGCGCCGACTGGGCCCGTCTGCATTGCCTGCAGCCAGTCTGCGGAAAGCGCGCGATTTTAGCAGGCTTGCCCGGCAGCGGCCATGCTTCATGCACCCGGCTGGGCGGGGCTCGACGCAGCAGGAAAAGCACGCAAGGGCTTGGTTGTCGCGCCGGGGTCGGCTGTTTAAGGTATAGCCCTTCCATCCATGCCAGCGCGCGCTGGCCCGTCGCGAGTATCTCCCATGCGCCTTGTGTCACGCGTCCTAGCTTCCTGTCTCGCCCTGGTCGCGTTATCCGCGTCGGCCGAACCCGTGCAGCGGCTGTATCACGTGCGCGAGCCGGTCGCCAGCCAGCAGCCGGCCGAACGGAGCCAGGCTCTGCAACGCGCCTTCGACACGCTGCTGCTGCGTTTAACCGGCAGCACCGAGGCGCTGGAGAAGCCAGCGGTTGCGGCATTGCGCAACGATCCGCAGCAGTTGGTCAGTAAATACGGCTACGAGAACGACCGCCTGGTCGTCGAGTTCGATCCGGCCACCACCGAGCGTCAGCTGCGCGAGGCGGGTGTTTCGTTATGGGGCTTCGACCGGCCACTGGTATTGACCTGGTGGCTCGATGAGACACCCGAGGGCTCGCAGCTGGTGGCGGGCGGGCAGGGCGCCGTCCAGGAGCTGCAGGATGCTGCGCAGCATCGCGGTCTGCCGCTGATGCTGCCGATTGCCGACCTCGGCGAGCAGTTGATGGCCACCCCCGAAGCCTTCGCTGGCAAGGCGCTCGAGGCCGTGCGGGAACCCTCGGAGCGCTACGATGCCGATGTCGTGCTGGCAGTGCATGCCAAACAGACCGACACCGGCTGGCAGGCCGACTGGGCGTTGGCCCAGGACGGGGCGAGCAGCTCGGGCGAGGCGAAGGGGGACAGCCGCGCGGCCGTGGCGGATGCGGTGATGCTGGCGGTTGCCCGCTATCTTGCACCGCATTATGTAGTCGCAGCTGGCGCCGCGGAGGAGCTGACGCTGGAAGTGCTTGGCGCCGATGTGTCGCGGTTCGCCGAACTCGAGCGGCTGCTCCAGCCGTTCTCGGCGCGGCTGGTCGAGGTGGCCGACGATCGGCTGATCTACCGGCTCAGGGCTTCGCCGGAGCAACTTCGCGCGCAGATGGCCCTGGCACGTCTGAGCGAGGTTCCTGCCGATGAGCTGCCGTCAGAGCCCGCGGTATCGCCTGATGCGGTTGGCGACGGTGCTGCCGAGGGCTCTCAGGAGGGCGAGCCTGCGCCTGCCGCGGCTGGTCCGGCGCCCGGCACGGTGTTGCGCTTTCGCTGAGGTGCAGCCGCCTCGTTGGCGCTGCTGGAATCTGACTGACCGGAGCCAAGGATGACGATCGCTTCTTCGAACCGCTGGTTGTGGCTGGCGGTGCTTTTGCTGTGTGGCGTACTGATCTATCTGCTCTCGCCGATTCTCTCGCCGTTTCTGGTGGGCATGTTGCTGGCGTATCTGGGTGACCCCCTCGTCGATCGTCTCGAGCGCTGGAGATTTTCGCGCACCTGGGGTGTCATTGCCGTGTTCGCGCTGTTCAGTCTGCTGCTGCTGGTGTTGTTGCTGGTGCTGCTGCCGATGCTGGGCAAGCAACTGGTGCGCCTCTACGAACTGACGCCGCAGGCGCTGGATTGGCTGCAGCACGATGCACTGCCCTGGGTGCAGGTGCAGATGGGGCTGGAAGCCGACTTCTGGCGCTTCGACCAGCTGAAGGCTGCGCTGTCCGGGCACCTGGGCAGTACCACCGATCTTGTCAGTGGCATCCTCAGCCGTGCGACGGCTTCCAGCCTGGCGCTGCTGGCCTGGCTCGGCAACCTGCTGCTGATTCCGGTGGTGTGCTTTTACCTGCTGCGCGACTGGGATCACATCATGGCCAGGTTGCGCAGCCTGCTGCCGCGCCGGCAGGAGCCGGTGATCGTCGCCCTGTTGGGCGAGTGTCATGAGGTCATCGGGGCGTTTCTGCGCGGGCAGTTGCTGGTGATGCTGGCGCTCGCAGTGGTCTATGCGGTGGGGCTGATGCTGGTCGGGCTGGAACTTGGCCTGCTGATCGGCGTGCTGGCCGGGCTGGCGAGCATCGTGCCCTACATGGGCTTCGTGGTCGGCATCGGTGCGGCGGTGGTGGCCGCGCTGTTCCAGTTCGGGCTCGAGCCATATCCGCTGCTGGGTGTCGCCGCGGTCTTCACGGTTGGGCAGATGCTCGAAGGCATGCTGCTCACCCCCTTGCTGGTGGGTGACCGAATCGGCCTGCATCCGGTAGCGGTCATCTTCGCGGTGCTCGCCGGGGGCCAGCTGTTCGGCTTCGTCGGCGTCCTGCTTGCCTTGCCGGTGGCCGCGGTGGTTATGGTTGTGCTGCGCCATGTACATGATCTCTATAAACTGTCCGACCTTTACGCAGAGCCCGCCGGGCCACCGGTCGATCCCCATCCATGAAACCTATCCAGCTGCCCCTGGGCGTGCGCCTTCGTGACGATGCCACCTTTGCCAACTTCTATCCGGGTGCCAATGCCGCGGCGCTGGGCTATGTCGAAAGGCTCTGCTCCCCGGCGGCCAGTTGGTCGGATGAGCTGATTTACCTGTGGGGGCGATCCGGTACCGGCCGCAGCCATCTGCTGCAGGCAGCCTGCCTGCGTGTCGAGGAGCGCGGTGAGATGGCGGTGTACCTGCCGCTGGGCGAGGTCGCCAGTTATGGGCCGGCACTGCTCGATGGGTTGGAGCAGAGTGATCTGGTCTGCCTCGATGACCTGCAGGCCGTGGCCGGCGATCCGGTCTGGGAAGAGGCGCTGTTTCACCTGTTCAACCGATTGCGCGACAGCGGCCGCCGGTTGCTGCTCGCGGCCGATGCGGCGCCGCGTGAGTTGCCGGTTCGCCTGGCCGATCTGCAATCGCGCCTCAGCCTGGCGCTGGTCTTCCAACTGCAACCGCTCTCGGACGAGGACAAGTTGCGCGCCCTGCAGCTGCGGGCTTCACGACGCGGCCTGAACCTGCCGGACGACGTCGGCCGCTTCATTCTCACCCGTGGCGCGCGCAGCATGAGCGCCCTGTTCGAGCTGCTCGACCAGCTCGACCAAGCCTCGCTGCAAGCCCAGCGCAAGCTGACGATTCCCTTTCTCAAAGAGACATTGGGTTGGTAACGCGCCGCACCGGGACCGAGCGGGCGGGACGGATGGACCGATGAGGCGAGAGAGATGATCCGCAGTGCCAACGACGACGACACGCAGGCCATCCTGGATATCTGGCTGGCGGCTCCATTGCCGCGCACGATTTCGTTCCGGCTGAGTTCTGGCGTGCCCAGCTCGATGACATGCGCACGCGCTATCTGCCCGCTTCGCAGGTGTTCGTCTATGAGCAGGAGGGGCGTGTGGTCGGCTTCCATGCGCTCAGCGGCCATACGCTGGCGGCCTTGTTCGTTCAGCCTGAGTGGCAGGGGCGGGGCATCGGCACGGCGCTGCTGAGCCATGCCAGGCGCCTGCGCGGCGAGCTGACGCTATCGGTCTATCTGGCCAACCAGCCCAGCGTACAGTTCTACCTGGCGCAGGGCTTCGAGACGGTGTGCCAGCGGATCGATGCACACACCGGGCAGCTTGAGTGGCTCATGCGCGCGAGGCCGATCGACTAGGTCGGGCGGCGCACAGGCCTGGCGCCGCGAAACAGCGCCAGGCTCGCGGTCAGCTTTCCCCAGCCAGCCGACGGTCCAATTGCGACTTCCAGCGTGTATACAGCAGAGCGCTGCAGAACAATACGAGGCTGACCAGCGCCTCGGCCCAGCCATACAGGCTGCGCGCCGGGTCGAAGGCTGCCAGCACACCGCGGATGAAGTACAAGTTGACCACGAAGCACAGCCAGGCATGTGCGCGTGCGTGACCGAGCAGCACGCCCGGCGCGACGATCAGCAGCGGGATCAGGAGGATGCTAAGCACCACCCATGTCCGCGCGCCGTGCAGGTCGGCGAACACCCCGTTCCAGATGCCGACCAACAGAAACAACGCCAGGTAGCTGAGCAGGCTGACCGCGCGGACGACACGGACCCGGGGCTCGAGCCACGCTTGCGCGGGCAGCGGCTTGTTCTTTCTAGCCACGTGACGTCTCCAGCATGCTTGCGGTACGGGCCAGGCGTTCGCCAAGTGCCCGGCACAGGGTGATTTCGTGTTCGTCCAGCGGCCGCTTGCCGTCGGCACCGGCGAAATGGCTGGCGCCATAGGGCGTGCCGCCACCGCGCGTTTCCAGCAATGCGCTTTCGCTATACGGCAGGCCCATCAGCAACATGCCGTGGTGCAGCAATGGCAGCAGCATGGAAAGCAGGGTGCTTTCCTGTCCGCCGTGCAGGCTCGAGGTCGAGGTGAACACGGCGCCCGGCTTGCCGACCAGTTCGCCGGTCAGCCAGAGGTTGCTGGTGCCGTCGAGAAAGTATTTGAGCGGTGCGGCCATATTGCCGAAACGGGTCGGGCTACCGAGCGCCAGGCCAGCGCAGTGCCGCAGGTCATCCTGGGTGACGTACAGCGCTCCGCTGTCCGGAATTGCCGGCGCGACCGCTTCGCATTCGGTGGATACGGCCGGTACGGTGCGCAAACGCGCCTCCACGCCGGCACGCTCGACGCCGCGAGCGATCTGCCGTGCCATTTCGGCAGTCGCCCCGTGGCGGCTGTAGTACAGCACCAGAATGTAGGGCGCGCTCATGCTAGCAACTCCAGCACCCTTTCCGGCGGCCGGCCGATCACAGCCTTGTCACCGGCGATCAGGATCGGCCGCTCGATCAGCCGTGGATGGCGGGCCATGGCTGCGATGATCTGCGCGTCGGTCAATGCCGTGTCGGCGAGACCAAGGCTCTGGTATTCCTCTTCGCCCGTACGCAGCAGTTGCCGAGCCGAGAAGCCGAGCTTGGCCAGGAGCGCATGCAGCTCGGCTTCGCTCGGCGGCGTGTCCAGATAGCGCACGATGGTGGGCTCCATGCCGCGCGCCTGGAGCAGCTCGAGCGCGCCGCGCGATTTCGAGCAGCGCGGATTGTGGTAGAGGATCAGATCGGTCATTTCGGTTGCGTCCGGCCGGTGAGGGCGGCCATTCTAACCTCCACCGGGCGGCGCGCCGAAACCCGGCTGCATGGACAGCAGGGGATTTCGAGGCCGTCCGCAACGACAGCAAGGCGAAGAGGACTGCATTTGCGCTTCGACAAACTGATGGAGTTCGGACGTTTTCTGCTACGGCGCTTTCTCGCCGATCGAGGCCCGCACAGCGCCGCGGCGCTGACCTACACCACCTTGTTCGCCGTGGTGCCGATGATGACGGTGACCTTCGCGATGCTGTCGGTGATACCCGCGTTCCATGGCGTCGGCGAGCAGATCCAGCTGTTCATTTTTCGCAACTTCATCCCCTCGACGGGCGCGACCATCCAGGAATACCTGGTTGCTTTCTCCACTCAGGCCCGCCAGCTGACCTGGTTTGGCGTCGGTCTGCTGATGGCCACAGCGCTGACCATGCTGCTGACCATCGAGAAGGCGTTCAACACCATCTGGCGGGTCCGTCAGCCCAGGCGGGGGATATCGAGCTTTCTGCTGTATTGGGCGATTCTCAGCCTTGGACCTTGCTACTCGGTGCGGCCTTCGCCACCAGCACCTACCTCACTTCGCTGACCCTGCTCTCCGGGCCGCACGCGATCATCGGTGCCAGCGCGTTGCTCAAGATCATGCCATTGCTGCTCAGCGTGGCGGCCTTCACGCTCATCTATGCTGCGGTGCCGAATACCCGGGTACCGCTCAAGCACGCGCTGGTGGGCGGCTCCTTCACAGCGCTGCTGTTCGAGGCCGCAAAGCAGCTGTTTGGCCTTTATGTCGGTTATTTTCCCAGCTATCAGCTGATCTACGGGGCTTTCGCCACGGTGCCGCTGTTCCTGCTGTGGATCTACCTGTCCTGGATGATCGTGCTGTTCGGCGCCGAGCTGGTCTGCGGGTTGTCCTCATCGGCCGAATGGCGTCGGCGTCGGCTTCCCAAGCTGGCACTGCTGCTGGTGTTGCTACGCATCCTCTACGCGCGCCAGCAGGAGGGACGTGATCTTGACCTGCGCGGTCTGCGTAAGGCGGGCTGGTCGCTGCCGAATGACGAGTGGGATGAGCTGATCGGCTTCCTTGAGTCCGAACAGCTGGTCACGCGTACCGGCAGCGGCGGCTGGGTCCTGTGCCGCGATCTCGGTGGCTACGAGATGCAGCAGCTGATGCGCAACAACCCATGGCCGGTCGATGACCCCGAAGCGCTCGGCCAGCCACTCGATGAGCCGTGGTATGTCCCGCTGCGGCAGGCCTTGGCGAGCCTGCGCCAGGAGCAGGCTCGGCTGTTCGGCGGCAGCCTGGCCAGCTGGCTGCGCGGTGAGGGTGACGAAAAACGTCAGTAGGTGAATGTGCGTGCCAATCGATAGCCCGTCTGACCGGTCGGGTGTGCCTGTGGCTGCATGGTGCGTGCGCGGTTCCGGGCGGTGGCACGGATCTCGCTATGCATCATGCGAGAAGTGGAGGACGGCCTATGGACAGCAAATGCGGCAAGGTGATTCATCTGCACCGGCGAGCGCCGGAGGCGGCATTGGAGGCGCTCAATCGACTGACCGGGTTGCGCTTCAGTCACTGGCCTGAATCGCTGGTCGAGCGTCCGCCAGAGGGCGCTGCGCCATGGAGGATAGACCGACCGCGCGCGTGGAGCAGGCGGTCGGTTAGTCAGGCCTGAACCTGCAACTGGGTGGGCTCGGCCGGGGCGGCGGGTTGCGCGAAGAGCTCGTCGACGGTCACTGCGTTCAGCTCGTAGATCGAGCGGGCCACGATTTGCAGCTCCTCAATGCTATGCCTGACCGGCAGGTTGGCGACACCTGACAGCAGTATCTTGCCCACCTGATCGACGCGACCATGATCGATCGCCACCTCGCGCACCGTATTTCCATCCCGATAACGTGCCAGTAGCGACAGGCTGCGACCTATCTGTCCGGGCAGTTGCAGCCAGGCTGCGACATTGAATTCGGCCACCTTGCCGTCATGCGTCGTCAACACGAGCGTGGCTTGTTGAACAATGCGAGCGGGTACGGTCCCGACGAGTTTCTCGTATTGCTTGGACATGGCGCAGGTTACCGATTCGTTGGAGAAGGCCGAATTATAAGCAGTGCCTTGAGGGCAAACTGTGAGCGTTGCCGTGGGCTCCCGTGACCGGACTCGCAGATCGAGTGCCGGGCTGGCGCCTCGCGCTCGCAGACAGAGGTCGCCAAGCGAGCACGGCGGCGGCACAATCGGGCCTTCGTTCGCTGTTGTAAATGAGGCAAGGCATGAAGCGCATCATCACCCGTACCGTGCTCTCGCTGGCAGTGCTGCTCGGTGGCTGCGACGCAGACTGGGGTGTCGATCAGCATGGTCGGCCCGTTGCCTCCGATGATCTGGATGGGCGCTGGCTGGTGATCAATTACTGGGCCGAGTGGTGCGCACCCTGCCGCACCGAGGTGCCCGAGTTGAATCGGCTGGCCAGTACTCGACCGGATGTTGCCGTTCTAGGGGTGAATTTCGACGAGCTGCGTGGCGAGCAGCTGGCCCAGGCGGTAGAAGCCTTGGGCATACGCTTCCGGGTGTTGAGCGAGGATCCCGCCGAGCGGCTGGGGCTCGAGCGCAGTCCGGTCTTGCCGGTGACCTATCTGGTCGACACGCAGGGCAAGGTCCGCGAGCGCCTGGTCGGCGAACAAAGTGCCGATGGCCTGCTGGCCCGCATCGAACAACTCGGCGGCGCTGATTGACGCCTAGGGCCGCACATACCAAAAGTCCTGCCAGAAGCCGATCACCCTGGCCGGGTAGTGATCTTTGCCGAGACTGCCGTTGTAGCGGGCCAACGCTCGACGCAGGTCACCATTCTCGCGCTTCAGGTAGTAGCTGAGGATGGTGCATCCGTAACGCAGGTTGGTGGCGTTGTCGGTCAGGTTATCCTGCGGCCGGCCGAGCTCGGCTTTCCAGAACGGCATCACCTGCATCATGCCCTGTGCGCCAACGCTCGAAATAGCGAAGCGGTCGAAGCGGCTCTCGGCATGGATCAGAGCGACCACCAGGTCGGGGCGCAGTCCGGCGCGGGTTGCCTCGCGATGCACAAGTCGTAGGAGTTCGAGACGCTCTTCGGCATCTGGAACGAAACGCTTAAGGCGGGTCGACATATCCAGCAGCCAGACCTCCGCTTCGAAGCGGTCCTGGAAGCTGTCCGCCTCGGCGACGGTTTGCTGCAGGAGCTGGCGCAGCTCCGGCTCGGGTGCCTGGCGCAGGCTGGCAGCGGCGGGGCACGCCAGGACCAACAGCAGAAGCAGAAGGCATCCATGCCGCTTCATCGACCGTGCACTCAGTCGGCGTTGGCCGGTGACGCCTGCCGCCCGGCTTCCTGCAGCAGGCTGGTGAGAAACTGCTGCTGCAATTCCGGGTCGTGGCGGGTCAGCTCGATCAGGCTTTGTTCAAGTTCGCTAGCTTCTTCCTTAAGGCCCAGTTCCGACAGCCGCTTGACCCGGTAGACCCAGCGCGAGACATCGTCTCCTTCGAGGTCGTCGAAAATCAGGGCGTGTGCTTCCTGAAGCTTGCTGCGCAGGTTGTGGCTGACCAGCAGCACGGCGTCGGCACGTGTGTTGTCCGCGTCGTCCTCCACGCTCAGTTGCAGCTTGCCGATCTGGGCGATGTCCTGATCGGCAAACGGCCCGTCGAGCAGGTTGAGGCGCAGGATGCCGTTGCGATCGGTATTGAGTTGGTGGCTTTGCTCGCCGGCCTGCACGGTGACCGGCCGCTCGGCCCAGGGCAGGCTGGAATACTCCAGCCGCGCATCGCGCCGTTGCTCCTGAACGCTCGCCAGGTTCTGTTGCGAGCGGCCATTGGTTTCGACGTTCATGAACGGGTTGAGCCCGGCGAAACCATAGCTGATCCAATCCCGGGTCGCGGTGGTCGGCACGTTGCCTAGCGCCACGACATTCACCACGTTCGCGCCGATACCAGCAACCACGGCGACCGCGCCGAGCGGTATCTCGTAGAGTTCGCGCCAGGGCTGATACGGCGTGTAGCGATCATAGCGACGGGTGACCTCGAAGTCGGTGACCTCGAAGGTCTTCTGTTCCTGCACGCGGATGCGTCGCTGCGGCAGCTCCAGGACCAGGGGGGCGCCGACCTCGATGCGCAGGCTGTGGTCGAGCAGCTTGCGTTCGGTGCGGGCTTCGTGTTCGCTGCGCTGCGGTAGGTGATTGGCGCAGCTGCTAGCAGCAGCGCCGCGCAGAGCACGGCGCCGGTTTGGATGACAACTCGTTGGTTGAGCATGGTTTGGCGGTCAGCGGGGTGCCCGAGCGTTGATGAAGGGCAGGATGTCGGCGATGGCGACGGCCTGGGCTTCGCTATCGCGACGATGTTTGTATTCCAGGGTGCCGTCGGCCAGGCCGCGATCGCTGATTACCACGCGATGCGGAATGCCGATCAGCTCCATGTCGGCGAATTTGACGCCGGGGCTGGTCTTTTTGTCACGGTCGTCCAGCAGCACTTCGTAGCCGGCCGCGGTCAGGTCGGCGTAAAGCTTGTCGGTCGCCTCGCGGACGACCTCGTTGTCGTACTTCATCGGCACGAGTGCGATCTGGAAAGGCGCCAGCGCATCCGGCCAGAGAATCCCGCGCTCGTCGTAGTTCTGCTCGATCGCAGCCGCTACGACACGGGAAACGCCAATGCCATAGCAGCCCATGATGAGCGTTACGGGCTTGCCGTTCTCGCCCATGACCTGGCAGTTCATCGCCTGGCTGTACTTGGTGCCGAGCTGGAAGATGTGGCCGACCTCGATGCCGCGCTTGATCACCAGCGTGCCCTTGCCATCCGGGCTTGGGTCGCCTTCGACGACATTGCGCAGATCCGCGATCGCCGGCAGCGGCAGGTCACGTTCCCAGTTCAGCCGAAGTAATGCTTGCCATCCTGATTCGCACCGGCTGCGAAGTCACTCATCAGCGCCACGGAACGGTCGATAACACAGGGGATCGGCAGGTTCAGCGGACCCAGCGAGCCCGGACCGGCACCGATCGCGCCGCGAATCTCGGCTTCGGACGCAAAAACCAGCGGGCTGGCGACCTGCTCGAGGTTGGCTGCCTTGATTTCGTTCAGTTCGTGATCGCCGCGCACAATCAGGGCAACGAGCTTGCCCTCTTCGGCAGCATGCACGACGAGTGTCTTGATCGTCTTTTCGATCGCCAGGTCGTACTGCTCCACCAGGGCAGCGATGGTCTTCGCATCAGGCGTATCGACCAGGCGCAGCTCCTGGCTGGCGGCGCCACGCTCGACCTCCCGCGGGACCGCTTCGGCCTTTTCGATGTTTGCCGCGTAGTCGGAGCCGTTGCTGAAGGCGATGGCATCCTCGCCGGACTCTGCCAGGACGTGGAACTCATGCGAGCCGGTGCCGCCGATCGATCCGGTATCGGCCTGCACCGGGCGGAAATCCAGGCCCAGCCGGGTGAAGACGTTGCAGTACGCCTGGTGCATACGGTCGTAGGTTTCCTGCAGCGACTCCTGCGACAGGTGGAATGAATAGGCATCCTTCATCAGGAATTCGCGTCCGCGCATCAACCCGAAACGCGGACGGATCTCGTCGCGGAATTTGGTCTGGATCTGATAGAAGTTGATCGGCAGTTGCTTGTAGCTGTTCAGCTCGTTGCGCGCGAGGTCGGTGATGACCTCTTCGTGCGTCGGGCCGACGCAGAAATCGCGTTCGTGGCGATCCTTCACACGCAGCAGTTCGGGGCCGTACTGCTCCCAGCGCCCCGATTCCTGCCACAGCTCGGCCGGCTGGATGGCTGGCATCAAGACTTCCAGGGCTCCGGCCTTGTTCATCTCGTCGCGGACGATTGCCTCGGCCTTGCGCAGCGCTCGCAGCCCCATCGGCAGCCAGGTATAGAGGCCCGAAGCCAGCTTGCGGATCATGCCGGCGCGTAGCATCAACTGGTGGCTGATGACCACTGCGTCGGAAGGGGTTTCTTTGAGAGTCGAGAGCAGGAACTGACTGGTGCGCATGTGGCCGTTGTGTCCTTGCAGGGAAGCGGTAAAGGTGGCTCGGCATTGTACGGCCGGTGGTGATGCGCGTACAGAATGCAGCGCTGGCCGGCTGGCTCTCGTAAACGAAAGAGCCCGGCTTTCGCCGGGCTCTAGAGGATCGAGTACTGCTGAGCGGTGTTACAGGATGCTCAGCGGGTATTCGACGAACAGGCGCCATTCGTTGGTGTCTGGGATGTAGAACTGATTCATGTTGTTGCTGGAACGGTAAGTAGAATTGCGGACCTTGAATGACAGGTCTTTCGCTGCGCCGTTCTGGACGACGTAGGAAACTTGGTTGAAGAATTCACGTTCCGTGCCTTCACCATTTCCGGTGTCGATGTTGTCACCGTATACATAGGCCGATTTCCAGAACAGGCCCGGTACGCCATAGCCAGTGAAGTCAAGCTCATAGCTGGCTTGCCAGGAGCGCTCGTCCTTCGAGTTGAAGTCGGACAGGTACGAGTTTGCTACCCAATGGCGCCGCCGCCGTCGCCGTAGTCGTAAGCGTAGCCGGTATCGCCGCTTACGCGCTGGTGCGCAAGAATGAACGCGTGAGAACCGACCGAGTATTTTGCGGCGAGGCTCCAGATCGTATTCTTGTCGTTGTTGCCATCTCCGCCCCAGTCCGTCGCCGACACGGCGCCGTCTTCGAAGTCGGTGCGATAGATGTTGAAGTCGAAGCTAAGCGATTGGCTATCGCTGAATGGCATCAGATAGTTTACGTTCGCGTACTGCTTTTCGTACTGATCTTTGATGTCCGAAAAATACAACGACGCGCTGAGATTTTCCGTAAAGGCGTAAGTGCCTCCTACGAAATTGTTCTCTTTCAGACGGCCAGAGTCGCTATCTGCCCGGCCCATGGCACTGTCAGCGGTAAAGTGACCAGCGTTGATTTCCAGTCCATCGATCTCATTGCTGGTGATCAAACCGCCCGTGAAGGCCTGAGGCAGCAGGCGGGAGTCATCAGTTGCCAGAATCGGCAGTGCAACGAATTGCTTTCCATACTTTAGAGTCGTGTTGGACAGGCGGAACTTGACCGCTGCGCCGGCCTCGGAAAGATCGTCTTCCCAGTTCTTGGGTTCTCCGGGAAACATATCCTCTTGGCCGCCGTCAAGCTTCACGCCAAGAAGTCCGTAGGCATCTACCCCAACACCGATCGTGCCTTGGGTAAAACCCGACTCAAAGGTTGCAATAAAACCCTGTGCCCAAGTCTTACGGTCGTACTCTACACCTGCGGGGCCACGATTATGGCGGTAGTCCCGATTCCAATAAGTATTGCGCAGCAAAAGGTCCAGGCTTGCGTCTTCGACGAAGCCCTTGGATTCGGACTGCTGGCTGGCAACGCCCATCTGCGACGTGCCTGCCGCTACGGCCAGGGCCATTACGCTCCACTTCATCACTTTCATCGTGATTTGCTCCTTTGGATTAAAACGATGCC
>LZQO01000039.1_pt1 | contig 32793 bp, 41 predicted proteins | sample 768571 | NCBI WGS metagenome assembly LZQO01 (sample SAMN05207081, study PRJNA324507) | oil field metagenome | isolation source: sample BH-FW-10 from oil reservoir | place: India: Bombay High | collected 2015-12-01
CGAGGTGATGGGAGAGGTCATGCAAAATGCCATGGCAATGCGGCATGATGCTCCGGTTTCAATTCAATAACCGTGTTGCACTCAGCTCCTGCAACCGCCGGTCAATTTGGGACAAGGCAGCACTTCCTTGACTTTGAACACGTTGATTCCATAGAGCTGCGCGCCGTCCAGGCGAAATAGCAGCAATTCGAGCCGGTTTTGCCCCACCAGCTGAGTGCGCTGATTAACCGAATCCAAAACACCGGCCATGCCAGTGACCTCTCTGATCAAATGAACGACGTTCGCCACGCGGGCATGTACTTTGCAACCAACACGGCATGAACAGGCGAATGACTATTTCTCGACATCTAACCTCCAGGCGTAAGCAAATACTCGCCTGGCTGGTCCTGCTATTGACCGCAAGCAACGGCGCGCACGCCGAAGCCATGACTCATCCTGATCAACTTATCGACGCCGCCCGCAGCTTTCTTGAGCAAGCAGTGGACAATTATTTACAGCGTAGCGCCATCGACGGCCGGCGGGAGATTCACTTCAGCCGTCTCGACCCGCGCCTGCGCCTGGCCTATTGCGACGCACCCCTTAGCGCACAATTGGAAAGCCCCGATCAGCCAGTGGGCCGCGTGACCTTGAGAGTCAGCTGTAGCGGTAGCTCTCCCTGGTCAGTGTTCGTCCCCGCCCAGGTCAAGCTGTACCGCAAGGTCCTGGTTACCAATAAGGCTCTGCAACGCGGCGCGGCACTTGGCGATAGCGATATCAGCGAGGCGGAACGCGACATCTCTCTGCTCACCCAGGGTTACCTGACGACCCCAGCGCAAGTCGCAGGGACCAAACTCACCCGCATCGTGCAACCAGGCCAGGTGCTGACGCCGGCAATGCTGGAGCTGGCCGAGGTAATACGCAGGGGCGACCAGGTCGTTATCTCGGCCGGGAATCAATCGGTCAATGTGCGTATGCCAGGCGAGGCGTTAACCGACGGAGCGCCCGGCGAGCAGATCCGCGTGAAGAATCTTCGCTCGGGGCGTATAGTCAGAGCCCGCGTGACCGGCCCCGGGCAGGTCGAGGCCGCGATGTAACGCGTCACAGGCTCGACGCTTTTTTCCGCGGCGCCAGAAAAAATACTAAAGTTTCAGCACGCCACGCCGAAAGCCAGGCAAGCGTACTGATTCTCGAGGTTTGCATCATGGTTATCGACTTCAACAGACCCAATGGCCCCGCCGGCCCCGGCGCCAGCCGTAGCAATCAGATTCAAGGCAGTGAGCGCCCGGCTGCAACGCAACCTTCCGACAACGCGGTGAGCAACCAGGAGACCGGCGCTGCAGCCGGCGAGCCGGTACAGCTGAGCCCGGAAGCGCAGCGGCTGCAGCAGGCCACCGAGCAGCTCAGTCAGCAGCCGGTCGTCGACCAGGCGCGTGTCGAGCGCATTCGCCAAGCGATTTCCGATGGCACTTATGAGATCGATCCGAAGCGCCTGGCCGCCAAGCTGACCGCCTTCGAATCGCAGCAGTAACCCCGAGGTAGATCCAGCCAGGTTCGAAATGCACGACGATAATCTGCTGCAACAACTTGTCGATGACATCGATACCGCCAAGCAACTGCTCGAACTGATCGAGCACGAACTCGCGGCACTCGCCGAGCGAAACCTGGCCGAGCTGGAAATTATTCTGACGAAAAAGCAGCCTCTGTTAGCGCTGCTCGGTCAGCATGGCGTCGAGCGCAGCAGGATGCTCACTGAGCGCCAGTTGAGCAATGACCGTAGCGGGCTGGAAGCGTTTGCTTCGATCTCCTCGCAGGGTGACGCCATTCTGGCCCGCTCGTCCGAGCTTGAGGCGCTGCTGCAAGACTGCCAAGCCGCCAACGAACGCAACGGGCGAATGATTCGCGCCAATCAGGGTGCCGTCGGCAGCTTGCTCACCATTCTGCAAGGCAGCAACGAAACGCCCGACCTGTACAATCGTCGTGGCGCCACCGCCAAAAGCAGCCAGCACCGGCCGCTGAGCCAGGCGTGACCATTACAACTCTAAGGATGCTCGGGCCCAGGCCCGTTACGCAGCATTGCCTAGTGCTGGAGAACAGCGGACGTGTCGAATCCGTTCTTTGACGAAGCCGGTCCGCAACCCCCGAAGGTTCTGACCGCCCCACTCGAAATACAGGCCAATCTCAAGCAGCTGCTGGACAACAACGTTCCTGTCAGCATCCGCTTTCTGGAGCGCAATCAGCGCTATCAGAGCTATTTAATCGATCTTCACCGTGACAGGGGCTGGCTCGCTTTCGACGAACTCATTCCCAGTGATGGTGATCGCCTGATGATGGCCAGCGAGCCGTTCGAAGCCGAAGCCTTCTATGAGGGGGCCCGCCTCTCTTGGAAAAACCATCAAACGGTACATCCAGCCGACTACGATGGGGCTCGCTGCTATTGGACGCCACTACCCGACGAGCTGACCTATCATCAGCGCCGCAATGCGTACCGTGCCCGGCTGGATTCGATACCTATCACCGCGACGCTCGGTGGCGCACCGCTGAGCAGGACACTCACCGGGCGACTGCTCGATCTTTCAGCCACAGGCTGCAAGATGAGCTTCAAAGGCAACGTCGAAACCGGTCTTCAGACTGGGCAGGTCTACCCGGACTTTTGCGCAGAGCTTCCCTCAGGTCCAGCCAAGTGTGCCGTGGAACTGCGGCACGTCAGCTATGATGAGCGCCGCGACGCTACCTTCTGCGGAATGCGTTTTTATCAAATGAGCGGATTGCTTCAGCGCCAGATAGAACGCTTCGTCTATCAGCTGCAACGCGAAGCCAGACGACAAAGCGACGCGCCGTTCGCTTGAACCCGCCTGCCGCTCCAGGGGAGCGGCAAGCCTCCCCCGACGAACCCGTTCAAGCGCACTTGAGAAACAAGTGGCGTCCCAGGCGAGGTTCGAACTCACAACCTTCCCCTTAGGAGGGGGATGCTCTATCCAATTGAGCTACTGGGACTCGGGGCGCATGTTAACGACCCCCGGCATGTTTGTCATGCCCCGCGCTGGCTGTCATTTATACCCCTGCATTTTGCACGAAGCCATCCGGCAGAGCTTGCAAAGTGCAAATCGCAGGTGCTAGAGCTGAAATCATAACTTATTGATTTACAACACTTTTTTCGTAGAAAACTGCTTGGCACAACACCTGCTATGCATTTCGCATTGAACTTTCGATCGCGAAGGAAACGCAGAGATGCCGAAGCCCATTTATTTGATCAGCACCACAGCTGTCTCGATTGCCGCGGCATTTGCCCTGCAGCTGCCCTCCGCCGAAAAGCACGCTGCCAACGCCAGCCCAGCCGCCACCTACGCACGCTCGATCTCCCCCCAACCGAATCAGCATCCCACGGCCAAGCTATTCAATCTCAGCGGCGATCACATCATCGCCCCCACCAGAGCCCAGCGCTGGGTGTTCTGACGATCCTTGGAGGAACATGAGAATGTCCAAGCTAGCGGCTTATAGCCTTGTCCTGTTGGCCATATGCGGATTGACCGCACTCTGGGCGCCAAGCGAAGCAGCTCGCGCTGTCAGCCAGTACGGCATGGCGATATTCAGTCTCTCAACGTTCGCCGGCCTGCTGATCGGGCGTCGAGTGAAGTTCGATCCCATCCTGCGCTAGCTGTGATCTATCGGTAGGTTGTTCATCCGGGGCATTCCCGGAATTCTGGAAGTGCGACCAACCAAGCCCTCCAGGAGCCCCGGATGAACCTGCATAAACATGCCCGTCTTACACCTCGCGGTCGAGCCCTTCTTGTCCAACGTGTCGAACAAGGTTTGCGTGTCGAAGAGGCAGCGCAGGCTGCAGGCGTAAGCGTGCGAACGGCCTACAAATGGCTCAAGCGTTTTCGGGAGGAAGGTGAGGCCGGCCTGCAAGATCGCTCATCGCGGCCGCATTTCTGCCCACATGCCACTCCAGACGCGCTGCTTGATCGCCTTGTCGCGCAGCGTCGGGCACGTAAGACCTATCGACAGATAGCCGACGACTTGGGCGTGGCCGTCAGCACGGTGGCGCGCCGCCTCAGAAAGCTCGGTTTGCATCGTCTCGCAGAACTGGAGCCGGCTCCACCGGTGCTGCGCTACGAATACCCGACGCCCGGCGATCTGCTGCATCTGGACATCAAAAAGCTGGGGCGCTTTTGCCAACCCGGCCACCGCGTGACGGGCAACCGCCAGCAGAACTCGGACGGTGCCGGCTGGGAGTTCGTCCATGTGGCTATTGATGATGCCAGCCGGATAGCGTTCAGCTCCCTACATCGTGATGAGCGTGGCACCAGCGCCTGCAGCGCGCTTCTTCAGGCGCTGCGCTACTACCGTGGGCTCGGGATACGGGTTGCTCGCATCATGACCGACAACGGCACCTGCTACCGCTCCAAGCGCTTCCGCCGCCTGGTGCGCAGACTTGGCTTACGCCATCTCTGGACCAAACCCTACACGCCTCGCACCAATGGCAAGGCGGAACGCTTCATCCAAACCAGCTTGCGCGAGTGGGCATACGCACGCAGCTACGAAAACTCCGAGCAACGCGCCGCCCATCTGCTGCCCTGGCTACACCGATACAACTGGCACAGGCCTCATGCCAGCCTCGGTTACCGGCCGCCCATTAGTCGCGCTCCACTTCCACTGAACAACGTGCTGGGTTTACACAGCTAGCACGCAGTGCAACAGCACCATGCGCATGGGCAGCCGGTCACACATTGGCTTACTGATAGCAAAACGCCTTTACTAATCAAACTAAAGACGTACAATTGGCGTCAGCAAGCCGACCATCTATAGTTTTTTCAGGACAAGCGGAACAGCGCGGGTGGGCGGTTGTCAGACCGATGACTTCCACGGCAATTCGCTACCACGCAACCTGACTAACCGGTTTTACTATGCGCCCAATGAAACAGGCAGTTTATTCCAGCCGCACGGCTGACAAATTTGTGGTTCGGTTACCTGACGGCATGCGCGAGCGTATCGCGAGGTATCACGCAACCACCACCGAAGCATGAACTCAGAGATCATTGCACGACTCGAGCAGAGCCTTTTGCAGGAGGGCGCGCTGGATGATGATCTGAACATGCGACTCGATAGCCCTGAGCTGAGTCTTCACGAGCGCGAACTGCTTCAGCGGTTCCGCCAGCTCACCCACCGCCAGCAGAACGCCTTGATCGCACTGATTGCGCAAGATACCGAGCTGACCAAGGACGAAGCCTGACAGGCTCGCTGCCGCGAGACATAAAAAAGCCGGCGTTGTTCAGACTGTGTGAAAACGCACTGATGGCGGGTTAAGCAAACGCCCCGACTTGTTCGGGGCGTTTGCTTTTGCGCGGACGAAAGGCGAAAACACGCTTTTCAGCCCATCAACGCGATCAGCTGGCCTGCACCGAGTACATTGATCGCTCTTTTGAGGTTGTAGGCTTGTACCGCCAGGGCCATTTCCGTCCTTGCACCCTTCAGCTGGCGAAGCAGGAAGCGGCCATTGCCGAATAACCACTGCTTGAGGTTGCCGAAGGGGTGCTCAACGATCGACCTTCGGCTGACCATCATCTCTGGATGTGCCTGCATCCGCTGTTCCATGCGCTCGAAGGCGGCTTCATGGGCATGCCGTGAGACGTAGCGGCGCTTGGCCTGGGTGCAGCGCGCTTTCAGTGGGCAACTGTTGCAGTCGCTGATCGCTGCCTGGTAGATGCGATCCCCTCGATTCCATTGCTTGAGGCTCAGCAACTTGCCCGCCGGGCACTGGTACTGATCGTTCTCTGCATCGTAAGTGAAGTCGCCTCGCTCGAAGAGGTCGACGTCATCACTGCGATTATTGGTCGCGCGGTTGGGCGGCACATAGGCCGTAATACCCGCCTCCTCACACGCCTGGAACTGCGCACCGTTGGAGTAGCCGGCATCGGCGACCACCTCCAACTTGACCTGTTGCAGCACGGCTTGAGTTGCCTTGGCCATGGGTTCGAGCTGCTGGGTGTCGTTGCCATCCTGAGTGACCTCGTGGTGCAGGATCAGGCAGTGCTCCGCGTCCACAGCGCTTTGCACGTTGTAGGCTACTCGAGGCCCCTGGTGGGTGCGCATCAGCTTGGCGTCCGCCTCGCCGATCACGAACTGTTCCAGCTGCTGCGCCTCCAGCAGCGCCTGACTGGTCAGATTGTCGGCATGCTTGCCCTGCAACCGTTGCAGGGCTGCCTTGACCGCCGAACGATCGATCGCCTCGTCGGCTTCAGCCCGATCCGCAGCCTCCAGCTGCGCCAGGTAGTCGGTGATGTGCTTCTCCAGCCGCTCCTGCTGGCGCTTGAGTTGCTTGAGGCTCAGCTGCTTGCGCGCCGAGGCGACGGCTTGGAACTTGCTGCCGTCGATGGCCACCAACTGGCCGGCGATCAGGCCGACCTGGCGGCAGAACTGCACAAAGGCCCGACAGGTCGCCGCGAATGCTGCACCGTTGTCCTTGCGAAAATCAGCGATGGTCTTGAAGTCCGGAGCCAGGCGTCCCAACAGCCACATCACTTCGACATTGCGCTGGCACTCGGCCTCCAGCCGCCGGGATGAGCGGATGCGCTGGAAGTAGCCATACAGATAGAGCTTGAGCAGATCGGCCGGATCGTAGGACGGTCGCCCGGTTTGCCGGGCCTGCGCCTTGCTGAAACCCAGCACGCGCAAATCCAGGCGCGCCACATAGGCTTCGATCACGCGCACCAAATGATCTTCCGGCACCAGCTCGTCCAGCGACTGTGGAAACAGACTGCCCTGCTGCGCGCTTCACCTTGGATGTACTGCATAAACAAAAATGCCCGTATCGCGTGATACGGGCATTTTCTAGAACACCGGCCGGGACTGCCAGGTTTTCACACAGTCTGGTTGTTCGCCGGCTTTTTTGTGCTAGCGACCAAACGCCTACCTATAGCAGGAACAGTGTCGCCAACCCCAGGAAGATGAAAAAACCACCACTGTCGGTCATCGCAGTGATCATGACGCTCGCACCCATCGCTGGGTCTCGCCCGAGCCGCGCCAACGTCATAGGAATCAGCACCCCCATAAGCGCAGCCAGCAGCAAATTCAACGTCATTGCCGCAGTCATCACCACGCCCAGCGCCCAATTACCGTACAGCCAATACGCGACGAAACCTATCACCCCACCCCACAACAGGCCGTTGACCAACCCCACGCCGGCCTCCTTGCGCAACAGCCGCAGGGTATTGCCTGTACCGACCTGATCCAGCGCCATGGCCCTCACGATCATGGTGATGGTTTGATTTCCGGAGTTGCCACCAATTCCCGCCACGATCGGCATAAGCGCAGCCAGGGCGACCAGCTTTTCGATCGAGCCATCAAACAGCCCAATTACACGGGAAGCCAGAAACGCAGTGACCAGATTGACAGCGAGCCAGGCCCAACGGTTACGCACTGACTTCCATACCGAGGCGAAGATATCCTCCTCTTCGCGAAGGCCCGCCATGTTGAGAACTTCACTCTCGCTCTCTTCGCGAATGAGGTCGACCATTTCATCGATGGTCAGGCGCCCGATCAGCTTGCCCCCCTTATCGACAACGGGCGTTGAAACAAGATCGTATCGCTCGAAAGCCTGCGCAGCCTCGTAAGCATCTTCATCGGGATGAAAGGTCACCGGATCGGTGGCCATCACCTCGGCGACTTGTTTTTCGGGATCATTGACCAGCAACCGCTTTATCGGCAGAACACCTTTGAGCACACCGTCGTAATCGACCACAAACAGCTTGTCGGTATGCCCTGGCAGCTCCTTGAGACGACGCAGATAGCGCAATACCACTTCCAGACTGACATCTTCCCGGATGGTGACCATCTCGAAGTCCATCAACGCGCCGACCTGGTCCTCATCGTAGGACAACGCGGAGCGGACGCGCTCGCGCTGCTGGGCGTCCAGGCTTTCCATCAACTCGTGAACGACGTCGCGAGGCAACTCCGGCGCGAGATCAGCCAACTCGTCGGCGTCCATCTCCTTGGCCGCCGCAAGAAGCTCCTGATCATCCATGTCGGCAATCAGCGTTTCACGGACCGCGTCCGACACTTCAAGCAGGATATCGCCGTCTCGCTCGGTCTTGACCAGCTGCCAGACAGCGAGGCGCTCATCGAGCGGAAGCGCTTCGAGAATGTGGGCAACGTCTGCAGGGTGCAGCTCGTCGAGCCTCAACTGCAACTGCGCGAGATCATCGATCTGAGCAGGATCTGTCAGTGATTCGCCGCCATGCTGCTGGGCGAGCGCCTCAGCAAGATCATGGCGATGCAGCAGTTCGAGCACCTGCGCCAGGCGATCCTGCAGTGTTTCTTGTGGCTTCTTGGCTTCTACTTCGGTCATGGCGTACTCCACCCCCAGCTCTGGGGCACGCCGGGAGAATCAGACAATCAAGCGGGCAGGCAGGAATTTGGAACGACTACTGGGTAAGTCCATGAGGGGATTTGTTTCTACAAGCCCAACGGGGCGGACCGCGCAATGATAACACCGCAGCCGCTCAGCAATGCGAGCTTTCAGTGACAATACAAGTAGTTGCGCAACACAAATCCGCCGCCTGCAGTGTCGACGTCATCACGAGCGGCGAAGACACCATCCCTCGCACGACGCAAGAAGCGCTAGGCTCGATATGCCAGTCAAACGTCAAGGAGGACGAAATGCCAAGACATACCGTTTTGGCCTGGTGCCTGCTCGCCTGCGCAGGCACCAGCGCACATGCCACCACTGTTTACCGCTGCGTCGACAGCGCCAACCATGTCAGCTTTCGCCAGCAGGGCTGTCCCGAAGAAATGATCGGCAAACCGCAAAAGATCAGCAACGTCAGCACCGACCACAGCAATCCGAGGCGTAGGGCGCCTCAAGCAAGCCACGCGCCAATCAAGGCGAAGCCAGAGAGCTCGTAGTCGTCGGCACTCATCACGACAAATGCGGAAGCCAGCTGACCAGCAGAGATCGCCGAAGGGCCATCATCGAGAAACGGATAGTGCCTGGAATGACCCAAGAGGACGTGCAGAGCGCCCTAGGCACGCCTGACAGGGTGACAACAACTAACGGCAGGACCCAGTGGCGCTATGAGAGCGAGCGCGGACGAAGCCGGACCGTCACCCTCGACAACGAAGGCTGCGTAACCACCAAGCGCTAGCCAATAAAAAAGGGCCTGCATTTCTGCAGGCCCTTTTCAAATGGCGCACTCAGGAGGATTCGAACCTCCGACCGCTCGGTTCGTAGCCGAGTACTCTATCCAGCTGAGCTATGAGTGCGTGTGCGTTTTTTTAAACCAGACCGCCCTGGCTTCATCAGCCCCGCAGAACGAGACTTCATGATATGGCGCACTCAGGAGGATTCGAACCTCCGACCGCTCGGTTCGTAGCCGAGTACTCTATCCAGCTGAGCTATGAGTGCGCTAAGGGTGCGCATTATAGGGTGGTAAACCTTAGCGTCAAGAGCAACAAAGCACTCTGACAAACCACCCGATCATGCAATATGGCGGAGAAGGGGGATTCGAACCCCCGACACCCTTTTGAGGTGTACTCCCTTAGCAGGGGAGCGCCTTCGGCCACTCGGCCACCTCTCCGCAACACGGGGCGCATAATACCGATCTTTACCCCGTTTGCAAAGCCAAAAATTACATAAAAATTAGTGGCTTGGTTCCTGGTCCTTTTCTTTCTGGATCCGCTGGTAAATCTCCTCGCGATGCACCGCAACCTCCTTGGGTGCGTTCACGCCGATACGTACCTGGTTCCCCTTTACGCCCAACACGGTGACGGTAACGTCGTCACCCACCATCAGGGTCTCTCCGACCCGGCGAGTCAGAATCAGCATTCCTTTCTCCTTAAACGGATTCAGTCAGTAAGCAGTCTGCAAAGAATAAAAACGGATATTGTCCGTCAGACATATAGCCAAAAGCCTTACACCAGCTATTGACCAGCACGCGGGACGCTAAAGTTCCTCGACGGCAGGCCAACACGACAGAAGGCGCGCTAAAACGGGCCTTCTGACGACTATTCTGCCGAACCAGCAGGCGCGTCCAGTTCGAAAGCGGTATGCAAGGCGCGCACAGCCAGCTCCAGATACTTCTCTTCGATCACCACCGACACCTTGATCTCTGACGTCGAGATCATCTGGATGTTGATGTTCTCCTTGGCCAGCGCCTCGAACATACGACTCGCCACACCGGCATGCGAGCGCATGCCGACGCCCACGATAGACACTTTTGCGATGTCAGTATCACCAATGACTTCGCGCGCCCCCATCTCTTGAGCGATGGCGTTCAGGATTTTCAAGGCGTTGTTATAGTCGTTACGGTGCACGGTGAAGGTGAAGTCTGTGGTGTTATCGTGCGCCACGTTCTGCACGATCATGTCGACTTCGACGTTTGCGGCGCTGATCGGACCGAGGATCTTGAACGCCACACCGGGAGTATCCGGCACCCCACGGATGGTGAGCTTGGCTTCGTCGCGATTGAAAGCGATGCCGGAAATGATGGGCTGTTCCATGGATTCCTCTTCATCAAGGGTAATGAGGGTCCCCGGACCCTCCTGAAAGCTGTGCAGCACCCGCAGCGGTACGCTGTACTTGCCAGCGAACTCGACTGCCCGGATCTGCAGGACCTTCGAGCCCAGGCTAGCCATTTCCAGCATTTCTTCGAAGGTGATCTTGTCCAACCGCTGCGCTTTGGCGACAACCCTCGGGTCCGTGGTGTAAACGCCGTCCACGTCAGTGTAGATCTGGCACTCGTCAGCCTTCAGTGCCGCGGCCAACGCCACTCCGGTCGTGTCCGAACCGCCACGGCCGAGGGTCGTAATGTTGCCTTTCTCATCGACACCCTGGAAGCCTGCTACCACGACGACCCGTCCAGCCTTGAGGTCGCGCTGAATGCGCTGCGAATCGATCTGCAGAATGCGCGCCTTGGTGAAGGCACTGTCGGTCAGGATGCGCACCTGATTACCGGTATAGGACACGGCCGGTACGCCGCGCTTGATCAGCGCCATGGCCAGCAAGGCGATGGTGACCTGCTCCCCGGTGGACACCATGACGTCCAACTCACGCGGCACCGGCTGCTCACTGATCTGCTTGGCCAGATCGATCAGGCGGTTCGTCTCGCCGCTCATGGCCGAAACCACTACCACGATGTCGTCACCGGCATCGCGAAACTTTTTGACCTTCTCTGCCACCTGCTCGATACGCTCGACGGTGCCGACGGAAGTACCGCCAAACTTCTGTACGATCAAAGCCATTTCATGCCGCCTATGCCCAAACGGGCGTTCATTGAACCTGTCATTCATCCCCCGCCGAGCGAATGGACGCTCGGCGGATACAGCAACACCTCTTTCAGAGTCCCTGCTCGACGAACTTCGCCGCCAGTGCCAGCGCGTCGTCGAGGGCGCCGACATCGGTGCCGCCGCCCTGAGCCATGTCAGGACGCCCACCGCCCTTGCCGCCCACTGCCGCCGCAGCCTGCTTCATCAGCTCGCCAGCCTTGAAGCGCGTGGTCAGATCCTGGGTGACGCCCGCCACCAGCACGACTTTATCTTCCTGCGCACCGCCCAATAGGATCACCGCACTACCGAGCTTGTTCTTCAGCTGATCGACCAGGGCCAGCAACGCCTTGCCATCGAGCCCGTCCAGCCGTGCTGCAAGCACCCGGACGCCCCCGACATCGATCGCCGAGCCAGCCAGATCATCACCCGCGGCGCTGGCAGCCTTCGCTTTGAGCTGCTCGAGCTCCTTTTCCAGCTGGCGATTGCGCTCCAATACACCGGCGAGCTTGTCGAGCAGGTTATCGCGACTGCCCTTGACCAGGCCGGCGGCCTCCCGAAGCTGCTCCTCAGCCTGGTTCAGGTAGGCCAGCGCCGCTGCCCCGGTCACCGCCTCGATGCGACGCACGCCCGCGGCAACACCGCCTTCGCTGATGATCTTGAACAGGCCGATATCGCCGGTACGCGCAACGTGCGTACCGCCGCAAAGCTCGACGGAGAACCCGCCGCCCATGGAAAGAACGCGGACAGTATCGCCGTACTTCTCGCCAAAGAGCGCCATCGCGCCTTTGGACTTGGCGGTATCGATGTCCGTTTCCTCGATCTCGACGGCGGTATTGCGGCGAATCTCAGCGTTGACCAGGTCCTCCAGCGCCTTGATCTGCTCGGGGCGAATGGCTTCGAAGTGACTGAAGTCGAAACGCAGGCGCTGGCTGTCGACAAGCGAACCCTTCTGGCTCACATGTTCGCCCAGCAACTTGCGCAGCGCGGCATGCAGCAGGTGGGTCGCCGAGTGGTTCAGCGCCGTCGACTGGCGTACGGAGTCATCCACCACCGCCTCGATCTGCGCGCCGACTTCCAGCGAACCACTGTCGAGAACGCCATGATGCAGAAACGCCGCGCCCGCCTTGGTGGTGTCACGAACATCGAAGCGCACCCCCTCGGCAGCAAGGTAGCCGCAATCGCCGACCTGGCCACCGGACTCGGCGTAGAACGGGGTGCGATCCAGCACCACGACGCCCTCCTCGCCCGCCGTCAGTTTCTGTACCGACATGCCTTCCTTGAACAACGCGACGACCTTGCCGGCATCACGCGTCGTTTGATAGCCGCGGAACTCGGTTTCACCTTCGATCTTGACCAGGCTGTTGTAATCCATGCCAAAGGCGCTGGCAGAACGAGCCCGCTCGCGCTGGGCCTCCATCTCACGTTCGAAGCCGGCTTCGTCCAATGTAAGGTTGCGCTCGCGAGCGATGTCATTGGTCAGGTCGACAGGGAAGCCGTAGGTATCGTACAGCTTGAACACCACGCCCCCCGGGATGACGCTACCCTCGAGCGAAGCGAGATCCTGCTCGAGGATTCGCAGCCCCTGTTCGAGCGTCTTGGCGAACTGCTCTTCTTCATTGCGCAGCACCCGCTCGATATGCGCCTGCTGCTGGCGCAACTCGGCAAATGCGTCGCCCATTTCCGCAACCAGTGCAGCCACGATCTTGTGGAAGAAGGCGCCCTTGGCGCCGAGCTTATTGCCGTGGCGACACGCTCGACGAATGATCCGCCGCAGCACATAGCCACGCCCCTCGTTCGACGGAGTCACCCCATCGGCAATCAGAAAACCGCAGGAGCGAATGTGATCGGCAACCACCTTCAATGACGCCTGCCCCTCGTTGCGGCAGCCGATCGCATCAGCCGCAGCGTTCAGCAGGCTCTGGAACAGGTCGATCTCGTAGTTCGAGTTGACGTGCTGGAGTACTGCGCTGATGCGCTCGAGCCCCATGCCGGTATCGACGCTTGGTGCCGGCAACGGATGCAGCACACCATCTGCAGTGCGATTGAACTGCATGAACACGTTGTTCCAGATCTCGATGTAACGGTCGCCGTCTTCTTCAGGAGAACCGGGCGGGCCGCCCCAGATGTGCTCGCCGTGGTCGAAGAAAATCTCGGTGCAGGGACCACAGGGGCCGGTGTCGCCCATCGCCCAGAAGTTGTCCGATGCATATGGGGCGCCCTTGTTGTCACCGATCCGTACCATGCGCTCGGCCGGCACGCCGACTTCCTTGGTCCAGATGTCGTAGGCCTCGTCATCGGTGGCATAGACGGTGACCCACAGCTTTTCCTTGGGCAGCTTCAACCACTTGTCACTGGTGAGAAATTCCCAGGCAAAGTGAATCGCGTCGCGCTTGAAGTAATCGCCAAAGCTGAAGTTGCCGAGCATCTCGAAGAAGGTGTGATGGCGCGCGGTATAGCCGACGTTCTCCAGGTCGTTGTGCTTGCCACCGGCACGCACGCACTTCTGGCTGGTGGTCGCGCGGGTGTAGGCGCGCTTCTCCAGGCCGAGGAAGCAGTCCTTGAACTGGTTCATGCCGGCATTGGTGAACAGCAGGGTCGGATCGTTCGCCGGAATCAGCGAGCTGGAGGCGACGCGGGTATGGCCCTTCTCTTCGAAGAAGCGGAGGAAGGCTTCACGGATTTCTGCGCTTTTCATAATTTCTTCCAGAAGACGGCGGCCGAACGGCTGCAAAACGCCACGAGGTGGCGGCACGGCCGAGCGATTCACAACTACCCCGAGCAGGTAGTCGGCAAAGGGCCGCATTATATCGGGCCTGCGCGCCGGGTATAGGGGATCGGCGCAAGAGAATCAAGCGATTCGACAAGGCCTGACAGGGGCAGAACGCACCGTTTGTGCGGAGCGAGGCCGGCAACGGCTGCCCTGCCCCTCCCCGCATCGGGCTGTCAGCGCAGCAAGTCCATGTCGAGTGTCTTCGCCGCGCCGCCGAGCATGGTTTCGGTAATGTCGATGAAGTCGCTCGTGGTGACCTTGTCCAACCGCATCAGCCCGCGGCTCACGTCGTCAAGCGAATGCCGCCCTTTGCTGCGCTGACGAATCTCGCGATCCAGATCCTGCAGCATCAGCACGGCACGCGCCGTGACCGGCCCGGTCGAATGCTCGGTGCGCAGACTGCTGACGCCTCGGCTCCATTTGGCCAGATGTTCGCGCACGATCCGATAGCGATCCTCACTGAGCCCACCAGCGCGCCGCACCAACTCAATCGCGTAGTACTCGGCGAGCCCTTCGCTGATCCAGTCGCTGCGATCGGCATCACTGATGCGACTGAAGACGTGCACCAACTCATGCACCAGCGAGCTGGTGCCGTTCTCGCTTACCAGTGGTCGGTCGGCATGCATGTAGAGCGAGTTGGGCCCGGACAGACCGCCGCGCCACATCGGATCGCCTGCGCCGACGATGAGCAGCTTGGCGGGGTCGCGTGGGAAGACATTCTGCAACTCCGGCCAGACAAAGGTCAGCATCGTCAGGATGTCCATGCGTCGCACGCCCTCCCCTACCGGCGCTGCCACAGTGACATCGGTCTCGCCTAGCCGGGCGCGACGTGTGCCCAGCTTGCCTGCGAGAATCCAGCCGGTCGGACGATCAAAAATGCGCTCGGGGTTATCGATGCGGAAGCGGTTCTTGCCGATGCGCTTCCAGCCGGTTTCGACGCTTTTCCACCCCTCGGGGAGTTCGAACTGCAGTCGCGCCACCAACTCAGTGCCATCGACTTCGTCCAGGTGCGCCGACGGTACCAGATCATCGCCACGAAACAGCGCCCAGCTATCGGTCATGCGCGCATCGAAACGGCCATTCTCGCGCTGATGACTGAGCCGAACGCGATACCTGAGCTGCGCCTTGCCGTTCGCTGGCTTCCAGACACCGCGGCCGGCCTGCTCCTGAATCCACTCCCCATCCGCCTCGAAATCGCTGTAACGCCCTTCATCACCGAGGTTCAGATCGAGGCTACGTATCACTTCGCCCCGTTCCAGAGTCAACCGGACTTCCGCCTGGTCGTCCTGCGGCATAAGCCGTACCTGATAGTCGAGATCGACACGCTGGGCCGCCTGGGCGGAGACGACACACAGCAGCAGTGAAAACAGCGTCAGCAGACGGGCGCACATTCGGGTATGACTCCTGGGAGTGGATTCAGCTATGACGCTAGCGAGGGATACGGATTCACCCTGCGCGGAAAATCAGATGCGCCTCCCACTCCTGCTCAGGCACGCTGCCCTCGCGAGCATGCGACCGGCCTGGGAGATGCGCTCGGCATGCACCTGCTCGCGGTCGCCGCAGACCAGGTAATGCCAAAGAGGGAGATCCTTTCCTTCACCTACCAGCCGATAGGCGCAGGTGGGCGGCAGCCATTTGAACTCAGCCGCATCGCGCACGCTGAGTTCGATGCAGTCCGGAACGCTGGCACGTCGATTGGAATAATCGGTACAGCGGCAGCTCTGAAGGTCGAGCAGGCGACAGGCGATGCGGGTGTAGTAGACGCTGCCGTCTTCCTCATCCTCCAGCTTCTGCAAGCAACACAAGCCACAGCCATCGCAAAGCGATTCCCACTCTTCTTTGTCGAGCTGGGCCAGCGTCTTGCGCTTCCAGAAAGGTTCGACCTTTGCCGCCATGCTTAGTCACCGCTATTGCAAAGAGGCAAGTCTAGCGACTGGCCATGGCACGGCCAAGCGTGACCCTGCCATGGTCAGTGTGCGGTGACCTTGCGTCACGCTACTGCTTGTCGAGCATCTGCCGATGACTGCGCATCTGCTCGAGCAGCTGTTCCATGCGCTGAATGCGCATGTCGAGCACTTCCTTGGTCGGTGCGCCGCCGAACGCACCCGGGCCCATGCCCGCGCCGCCCTGCATCCCCATGCCTCCGGCGCCGGGGCCACCCAGCGGGCAGCCGCCCATCATTCCCGCGCCGGACTGCATGCTCCGCCAGTGCTGTTCGCGCAACTTCATGCGCTCTTCAGGCGTCTTGGCCTGGCGCCACGCCTGGCGATATTCCTGCATCTGCTGCCAGTGCTTCTGCCAAGCGGAATCATCGGTTGCGGCATCCTGCGCCGAGGCCCCTACCGCCGCGCCCAGCATCAGCGCACCCAGCAAAATCGAACGGGCGTCCATCGTGCTTCTCCTCGAGTGTTCCAACCCAAAGCAAGCATAGCCTTGGTCTGCCAGCCGGCCTTGCGTGAAACAATTTCACGAGCGATTCAGACGGGATCGTTCATCCGCAGCAACTCGTCGGGCAGATGCTCGATGTATTCCTCCTCCGGTGGCGGCATCTGCAGGTGGTAGCCCTGCTCACGCACATTCGCCAGCACCTTGTCGACGTCCTCGCGGGCCAGCTTTCGCTCAGGGCTCAGGACCAGATCGAACGCCAGCTGCGGCGGGCCGAAAGCAGCCAGCAGAGCCTCGGGGACGCGTTTGAGCGCATCCTTCTTTTCCACGTAGAGATACATCTCGCGCTTGCGCGGACTCTTGTACACCGAGCAGATCAATTTCATTGCTTATGTTCCATAACGTCGAGCAGAGCCTGCCCCATGAGCTCGCGCCGCCATCCGCGCAACGAGTCGGGCAGGCGATAGGGACCCTGTGGATAGCCGCTCTTTATGAGCGCCTCGAGGGATTTCTTGCGCAGCATCAGCTCGGGCGCAATGTCCAGACGCTCAGCCTCTCGCTGGCCTACCGCACGCAGTTTTTCAGCAGGCCGCCGGCTCCAACGGCAATGGCTCGGGCAGCGGTGCCGGCCAGGTCGCCGCGTCTGACGCTGCAGCCTCGCCAATCAGCGCGAGAATCGTCTCGCCATCCTGACGCACGGTACGTGGATGCATATCCTCGATCCGTGCCAGCGCAACCAGATCCTTCGGCTGGGTGCGCGCCAGCGGCCAAAGGCTCGCCTCACGCAGGATACGGTTGCGCGGCTGGTTGCGCGCTCGCGCCTCGCTTTCACGCCAGGCGGTCAAGGCGCGCAGGACCGCAAGCTGCTGCGGCTTGAGCCGCCAGGCTTGCTTGACCTCACGATAGGCCTCCAGCGGATCGCTATGACGACGCAGGTTGGCGACCAGCTCTTCGCCATCCTCGAGTATCCAGGCACGCTTGCTCGAATCCAGCCTGGGCAGCAGCGCCAGGTAGAGTTCAGCCAGGTGCTGGGCGTCTTCGGCGGCGTAGCGCACCTGCATTTCGCTAAGAGGGCGTTGCAGCCAGTCCGAGCGCGTCTCCCCCTTCGGCAGCTCGATACCGAGCACCGCGTGCACCAGCCGCGAATAGCCCATCGAAAAACCGATGTTGAGGTAGCCGGCCGCCAGCTGCGTATCAAACAGTGGCGAAGGCAGGCTGCCGGTCAGCCGCAGCAAGACCTCCAGATCCTCGCTGCAGGCATGCAGCACCTTGGTCACGCGCTCGTCCTCGAGCAGCCCGCAGAACGCGGACCAGTCGCTGATCCGCAATGGATCGATGAGGTAGGCGCAGCGACCATCACCCACCTGAATCAGGCCGGCGATGGGATAAAAGGTGTCGACACGCATGAATTCGGTGTCCAGCGCGACGAACGACAGCTGCCGCCAGGCATCGCACAGACGGGTCAGATGCTCATCATCCAGCACCCATTGGGTTTCGATGGCCACTCGGCTCCTTGTTTCGGCGGACGACCGCCGTACGGCCGAACGAGGCCGGCAGTATATCGCCAGTTACCGGCATCAGGCGTTTCTGCCTCACCGGAGGCCTGCTAGTGTTTCCGCTCTTGCCAAGGAGCTCCCTATGTCGCTTGCACGCCTGATCACCGCCCAGCAACTGGCCGACAGCCTGCCGCAGAGCCTGCTGATCGATTGCCGCTTTGCCCTTGAAGACCCCAGCCATGGCCAGCGCAGCTATCTCGAAGGCCATCTGCCGGGCGCGCGCTTCCTGGATCTGGAGCGCGATCTCTCCGGCCCGGTGGAACCCGGCGTGACCGGGCGCCATCCGTTGCCGGAGCCGCAGCGGCTGATACGCCGATTGCGTGAAATCGGCGTCGACAACGACAGCCGCATCGTGCTCTACGACGACGGCCCCGGCGCCTTTGCCGCGCGCGCCTGGTGGCTGCTGGCCTGGCTCGGCAAGCGCAACGATGTCTATCTGCTCGATGGAGGGCTTGCCGCCTGGCGACAGGCTGGTCTGCCACTGGAGGCTCACGAGTGCTCCGCAGAATGCGGAACGTTCACCGGCCAGCCGGACCCGCAGATGCTGATCGAAGCCACAGAACTGTCGCGACAGCTAGCGGATTTTCAGCTGCTCGACGCCCGCGCACAGCCGCGATTCCGTGGCGATGTCGAGCCCCTGGACCCGGTGGCAGGCCACATTCCGGGCGCCATCTGCGCACCGTTCAGCGAGAACCTCGGCGGCGACGGGCGCTTTCTCGCCCCAGACCAACTGCGCCAGCGCTTTCTATCGATCAGCGACGGCGACGCTCGGCCCCTCGTTGCCTATTGCGGATCGGGCGTAACGGCTTGCCACAATCTGTTCGCCATGTCCCTGGCAGGGCTTGGCCTGCCGCGCCTGTATGCCGGCTCATGGAGCGAGTGGATCACAGACCCCGCACGACCGGTAGCACGCGGCGATTCCTGACCAATCGGTCACCAAGAGGACTAACGGTTTCACAATCACCTTGACTTTTGCAGGTATTTACGACCGATCGTCGCCGTATTTACGAAAAATTGCACTCTTTCGTTTGCTGCTGCTCAGACAAAGTTGGTAGGTTCCGAGCCGCTTTTACCTGAGGAGTACACAATGAAAACAAGATGGTTGAAAACCGCTCTCGCAGTGGCCGTAAGTGCAATGTCCACCCAGCTGATGGCTTCCGGCTTCGCGCTCAACGAGCAGAGCATCAGTGGCATGGGCACCTCCTTCGCCGGCCGCTCCTCGTCTGCCGATGACGCTACCACCTTGTTCGGCAACCCGGCGGCATGGCTCGCCTCAAGCGTGAGGAAGTCAGCTTCGGCATGGCGGCGATTCATGCCAAGACGGATATCGACGATGCCTCCGGCAGCTTTTTCAACGGGCCGGCCCCACCCTTATCGGCGGCCCCACGAGCGGCAGCAACGATGGCGACATGGTGCCGACGACCGCCGTCCCGATGGGCTACTACGTCAAGCCGATCGATGACAAGTGGGCGCTGGGCGTCGGCGTCTACGTGCCGTTCGGCCTGATCACCGACTATGAGGGTGGCTTCCAGGGTCGTTATTTCGGCGACTACAGCGAGGTCCGGGTAATCACCGTCCAGCCAACGGTGAGCTACCGCTTCAACGAGAAACTGTCGATCGGCTTTGGCCCGACCATCAACCGTATCGACGGTCAACTGGAAAGCGCAGTGCCGGGTATCGCCGGCCCGAATGACAGCCGGGTGAAAATCGAGGGCGACGACACCGCGCTTGGCTTCAACGCCGGCTTGCTCTACGAATTCACTCCGCACACGCGCGCCGGTATCACCTACCACTCGAGCGTGGACTACAAGCTCGAAGGCGACACCAAAGTGTCGGGCAGCGATCCGGTGCTGGGCAACGGCATCCCGGGTTTGAGCATTAACGCTTACGGCAAATACGATGCGTCCCTGGACCTCGAAACCCCCGAATCCGTGGACGTCTCCATCACGCACGAGCTGAACGCCAACTGGACGCTCTATGCTGGCGCCATGTGAACGCGCTGGAGCCGGCTCGAAGAGATCACCGTGGAGAATGAAGGCGTGGGCGCGGCCGCGGCCGGCCAATTCGGCACCATCACCGAGGAGCAGGATTGGCATGACACCTGGTCCTACGCTTTGGGCGCCGCCTACAAGCTGAATCCGCAATGGACGCTGCGTACCGGCCTTGCCTTCGATCAGAGCCCGGCGAATAACACCCATCGCTCTCCGCGAATCCCCACTGGCGACCGTACGGCAGTCAGCGTGGGTCTCGGCTGGAGTCCGACAGAAGACATCACCGTGGACCTGGCCTACTCCTACCTGATGGAAGAAGAAGTCAGCATTGACCAAAGCAAAACCTATGCAGGTGGTGCTGTCGGCCAGAGCTACAGCTCGAAGTACGAGAACAGCGCTCACGGCTTCGGCGCTGCCTTGAGCTACCGCTTCTGATGCAATCAACCCCGGCTTCGGCCGGGGTTTTGCTTTCAAGACGACTATTTGCCCAGCGCTTTCTCGACGGCGGCGAGCAACTCCGGGTCGTCAGGCGTGACCTTGCTCGAGAACGACGCCACCACGCGCCCCTCGCGGTCCACCACGTATTTGTAGAAATTCCAGCGCGGCGCGCGCCCGGCCTGTTCGGCCAGTTCGCGGAACAACGGGGTCGCATCATCGCCACGCACCGGTTGCTCGGCTGTCATGGTGAAGGTGACGCCATAATTGACGTAGCAGACCTTCGCCGTTTCGGCGGCGTCATCATCCTCCTGAAAAAAGTCATCGGACGGTACGCCGACGACCTCCAGCCCCTGCTCCCGATAACGCTGATAAAGCGCCTCCAATCCCTTGAACTGGGGCGTAAAGCCGCAGTGGCTCGCAGTATTGACGACGAGCAAAGCCTTGCCGGCAAAGCGCTCGCAGAAATTGACCTGCCCCTTGGAGCGCAACTCGGGTAACTCATGTTGCAGCAGTGCCGGGCATTCGCCCGCCTGTACGGCACCCGCCGCCAGAGCCAGACAGGCGCCAAACCAGAATCGATGTCTCATAGCCATGCCTCCGAACGGTCTGCTCACAAGCTAGCGTCGGTTGCGGGCTGCCGCAAACCCTCCGCCACCAAGCCAACCGAAATTCGGCTGCGCTATATACAGACGAATATAACGAGGCCAGAATGCGTCCAATCCGATGGAGCACCGCATGGCCAGCAAACGCCTCCCTCCCACATTGCAGATCGACGGCGAACTGCGCTTCAACCGCAGCGACAAAGGCTATCTGAGCGGCAAGCGAATCGACCTGCTGGAACAGATCGAAGCGACCGGCTCGATCAGCCGCGCCGCCAAGGCAGCCGGCATCAGCTACAAGGCCGCCTGGGATGCCGTGGATGCGATGAACAATCTGTCCGAACGGCCGCTGGTGGTGCGCTCGACCGGCGGTGCCGGCGGCGGTGGAACCCGGCTAACCGAGTTCGGCCGGCAAATGCTGCACGTGTGGCGACGCATGCAGCGCGAGTACGAACGGTTCCTCGAGCAGGTCGCACTGGGCATCGAGGACTTTGACGATATCGATCGACTGCTCAAGGCCATTGCCATGAAAACCAGCGCCCGCAACCAGTTACGCGGCACCGTCAGCGGCCTCGAGAAAGGCGCCGTCAACGGCAGCGTGACACTGGATATCGGAGCCGGACAAACGATCACCGCCACCCTGACGAACGACAGCATCGACGAACTGCAGCTTGGCATTGGCAGCCCGGCGATCGCCCTGATCAAGGCAAGTTTCGTGCTGCTCTCACCCGACCCGCAGATCCGCATCAGCGCGCGCAATCGCCTGCACGGCACCATTACCACGTTGCGGCCAGGCGCGGTCAATTGCGAAGTCAAGCTCAGTCTCCCCGGCAATCGCACGCTTGGCGCGGTGATTACCAACGAGTCCGCCGAAGAGCTGCAACTGACCGTCGGGCAGCCCTGCACCGCCTTGATCAAGGCCTCGCACGTCATTCTCGCCACCGATTGAAAGGAGTCGCCCATGTCCCTTCGCCACGTCCTTGCCGCATTCTTGCTGGCCGCGCTTCCAGCGCTCGCCTGCCAGGCCGACGAGGTTCAGGTTGCCGTCGCCTCGAATTTCGCCGCGCCGATGCGCGAACTGTCGGCGCTGTTCGAGCAGGCCAGCGGCCATCAGGCGCGCCTTGCGTTCGGCGCAACCGGCAAGTTCTACGCGCAGATTCGCAATGGCGCGCCCTTCGACGTGCTGCTGGCTGCGGACGACAAGGTCCCGGCACGCCTGGCGCAGGAAGGCGACGCCGTTGAGAGCAGCCGCTTTACCTATGCCATTGGCCGCCTGGTGCTCTGGTCGCCAAGCCGTAAGGCCCTCGACGAAAACGCGCTGAAGACCGGGGACTTCCGCCATCTGGCCGTCGCCAATCCGAAGACCGCACCCTACGGTGCCGCGGCGATGGACACCCTCGAGCATCTTGGCCTCGCCGAGCCACTGCGGGCACGCCTGGTCCAGGGCGAGAACATCGCGCAGACGCATCAGTTCGTGGCAAGCGGCAACGCCGAGCTCGGCTTCGTCGCCTTGTCGCAGGTCATTCGGAACGGCGAACCCAATGGCGGCTGGCTGGTGCCAGGCAATTACCATCGGCCGATTCGCCAGGACGCCGTTCTGCTCGAACGCGGCGCCGGCAATCCCGCCGCGGTCGCCCTGCTGGCCTTTCTTCGCGAACCGGAAGCCCGCGAGGTGATCGAGCGCTACGGCTATCGGGTTCCCTGACATGCCGCACCTGGACGACGCGGCACTGGCTGCGATCTGGCTCACGCTGAAACTGGCCGGCCTGACGACCCTGCTCTTGCTGCTGCTCGGCACACCGCTGGCGTGGTGGCTGGCGCGCACGCGTTCATCACTGAAGGGGCCGATCGGCGCCGTGGTGGCCCTTCCCCTGGTGTTGCCGCCGACCGTGCTCGGCTTCTACCTGCTCGTCGTGCTCGGCCCGCAAGGCGCCATCGGTCAGCTGACCCAGGCGCTCGGCCTCGGCACACTGCCTTTCACCTTTGCCGGCCTGGTGGTGGGTTCGGTCTTGTACTCGACGCCGTTCGTGGTCCAGCCACTGCAGAATGCGTTCCAGGCAATTGGCGAACAGCCCCTGGAAGCTGCCGCCACGCTGCGCGCCAGCCCCTGGGACCGGTTCTTCAGCGTGGTACTGCCGCTGGCCCGCCCCGGTTTCGTGAGTGCAAGCATTCTCGGCTTCGCCCACACGGTCGGCGAGTTCGGTGTCGTGCTGATGCTGGGCGGCAACATCCCGCAGCAGACCCGAGTGGTTTCGGTGCAGATCTACGACCATGTCGAAGCGATGGAGTATGCCCAGGCGCACTGGCTGGCCGGCGGCATGCTGTTGTTCTCCTTCGCCGTGCTGCTGTTTCTCTACAGCGGACGCGGCGCGCGGGGTGGCAGGGATGAGCCCGGCCGACAGCTCAGGCATTCAGGCACGCTTTCGCCTCAGCTACTCAGGCTTTTCGCTGGACGTGGACCTCGCGCTTCCAGGTAGCGGCATCACCGCGCTGTTCGGCCCGTCCGGCTCTGGCAAAACGACCTGCCTGCGCTGCGTCGCCGGCCTGGAGCAGGCGGCGTATGGCCAGCTGTCGGTCAACGGCGAGTGCTGGCAGGACACCGAACGCGGCTGGTTCACCCCCACGCATCGCCGCGCCATCGGCTATGTCTTCCAGGACGCCAATCTGTTCTCGCATCTGTCGGTGCGCCGCAACCTGGAATACGGCATGCGCCGCGTCGCTGCGTCTTCCCGGCGCATCGCCTGGGAGCAGGCCATCGATCTCCTGGGAATCGAGCACCTGCTGCAACGCATGCCCGCCCGCCTCTCCGGCGGCGAGCGCCAGCGCGTCGGAATTGCCCGCGCCCTGCTCACCAGTCCACGTCTGCTGCTGATGGACGAACCACTGGCCGCCCTGGACCTGCCGCGGCGACGTGAAATCCTGCCGTATCTCGAGCGCCTGCATGGCGAGCTTGCCATTCCGATCCTCTACGTCAGCCACTCGCCGGATGAGGTCGCGCAGCTCGCCGATCACCTGGTACTGCTCGAACAGGGCCGCGTCGTCGCCCAGGGCGAGCTGCAGGCAACCCTGGCGCGCCTGGATCTGCCGATCGCCCTGCAGGAAGACGCGGGCGTGGTGGTCGAGTCGCAAGTCGCCGGACATGACGACCATTACCACCTCACCCGCCTGGCCTTTGCAGGTGGCGAGGTGCTCGTCGCTCGACGCCACGAGCCTCCCGGCAGCCGGTTGCGCTTCCGCGTCCATGCGCGGGATGTCAGCCTTGCGCTGGAACGCGCCGCGGGCACCAGCATCACCAACCTGCTGCCCGCGCGCGTGGTAGCGATTGCCGCTGCCGATTCGCCAGCACACGTACTGGTCCGCCTGGAAGCAGGCGGAACGCCGCTGCTTGCCCGTATCACCAGGCGTTCGCTCGATCAGCTGCGGATCGCGCCAGGGCTGTCGCTCTGGGCCCAGATCAAGACCGTCGCCCTGCTGGCCTGATCGCTCCGGCAACCTGCGCTTGCATCTGGTGCGCCGATGCCGGGAACATCGAATCGACCGGCGGCTTCGAATACAGGGCAGCGCCCGCTGAGGGTTGCCATCGGGCCCCTACAGCAATCATGCGAAGACCGCCAGCAGACCCAAGGAACAGTCCGGCCGATGACCAGCATCCTGCAGATTTCCGACACTCACTTCGGCACCGAACAGCCGCATGTCGTCGAGGCGCTCGAACGGCACGTGCGCGAGCATGCGGTCGACCTGTTGGTGTTTTCCGGCGACATCACCCAGCGCGCCCGTCGCAGCCAGTTCGCTGCCGCCGAGGCCTTTGTCCGCCGTCTCGAAGGCTATGGCGTGCCGCGCACGTTGGTCATACCCGGCAACCACGATATCCCGCTGTACAACCTGTTCGCTCGCTTTCTGACGCCGTATCGCAACTATCGCCGGCACTTCGGCAATGAGCTCGAGCCGGTGTTCGAAAATGACGACGCCCTGGTGATCGGGCTCAATACCACCCACCCAAGGCGCCACAAGGATGGCGCGATCACCGCCGCGCAGCGAGCCGCAGTGACCCGCCGTCTGCAGGCGACCTCTGCCAAGAAGCTGCGCATCGTCGTCGCCCACCAGCCCTTCGGCGCCATGCTGCCGAGCGACCTGCGCAACCTGCAGCATGGCGCAGCAGACGCGCTACAGGGCTGGGCCGACTGTGGTCTGGATCTGGTGATGGGCGGGCACATTCATCTGCCTACGTGCTGCCCCTGTCCAAGCAGTATCCCGCGCTGTCTCGAGAGATCTGGATGGTTCAGGCCGGGACGACGCTATCCTCGCGCCTGCGCGGCACCTCGCCCAACTCGTTCAACCGGCTGAAGCTGCACCCCGGCGAGGCCAAGAAAGTCTGCGTGGAGCGCTGGGACATGCTCGACGATCACTTCGTCCTCAGCTCGCACTTCAATCTGGGCTGGCCGTAGCCGCGACATCAAGGGTTGCGTGCCAGCGCGGGGTTGCCGAGCACGCGCTTGGCGCCAAGATAAGTCTTGTTCCAGTAGCGGTTGCCCAGGCTGTCGAGGCGAACGGTGCCGCCACTGGACGGCGCATGCACGAAACGGCCTTCGCGACGTAGATTCCGGCATGGCTGACGCGGCGCCCGCCACTGGTGGCGAAGAACACCAGATCGCCGGCCTGCAGCGCCTCACGCCGCACATTCGCGCCCTGGGCCTGACTCATCTGCTGCGTCGTTCGCGGCAGAGCGAGGCCGGCGGCATCGCGATAGACGTAGCCGATCAGCCCGCTGCAATCGAACCCGCTGTCCGGCGTGTTGCCGCCATAACGATAAGGCGTACCGACGAGCCCCAGCGCACGAAACAGCACGTCGTTGGCAGCGGTAGCGGAAACGGGTTCAGGCGGTACGCCGCTGGGCTCGAGGACAGGGCTGCGACCGGCGCAGGCGGTCAGCAGCGCGGCCAGAAGAATGATCGTGAGGCGAGCCGGAAGGGGCATGGCAGAGCGATCCTGGCAAATGAGCCATCACTCTGCCGGCACCGCTGGATCGGTGCAACCCCATGCAAGGGAAAATGGCTCAGCGGTGGACGGTAGCGCTCGGCAGATCAGGCGCCAGTGCGAGCACGCGCTTGGCTTCCAGGTAACTGCTGCGCCAGTACTTGTCGTCCAGGCTGTCTACCCGTACGCCGCCACTGCGACGACTGGCGGAATGAATGAAGCGATCGTCACCGATATAGATACCGGCGTGGCTGACGCGCCCCCGACCGCGATTGTTGAAGAACACCACGTCGCCAGGTTCGAGCTCGTCGCGCTTGACCAAGGGCGCGTCGAGATTGATCAGTTCGCGCGTGGAGCGCGGCAGTTCGAGGCCCGCTTCCTTGCGAAAAACGAAGTTGACGAAGCCGCTGCAGTCGAAACCTGTCTTGGCCGACGTGCCACCGTAGCGGTAGGGCGTGCCCATCAATGAAAAGCCAAGCTCGATCACGCTGTCGGCCAGCTGCGGCAACTGATAGCCACCGTCGGCATGCAGTTCGCCAGGCGAAGCCTGTTCGGCATGCACCGGGGCGAAGATGGCGTCGAAGTCGATTTCGGTGCTGGCAGAGCCACGCGCCGAAACGCTGGGCTGCGCGGGTTCGGGCTGAAGCTGCTGGCCGGCGCAGGCCGACAGCAGTGCGATGAGTGCGAAAGGCACGAGGGGTGCGAAGCGTGAGCGCATGGGCACGACCGTGTCTGGAAAATGGAATCGCGCGACTATGCCGCCTATCGGGGCGATAAGCAAATTTCATTGGTCCAATTGTGACGAATGAACTGCGACAAATCGTCTAGCGTCGCTACCCCAGCAGCGCTCGAGCCAGAATCCAATAGCCCAGCGCGCACAGGCCCCAGGCCGGCAGCGGCCCGAGGCCCCAACGCACCGGGCGATTGGTCGGAACGAACCCGACGCATGAACGAAGCCCGCCGAGATGCCCCACATCACCAGCAGCAATTGCGGATGGCTATAGCCACCCTGGCCATCGAGCATCGCGGCCGGATGGATCAGCAGCAACAGCGCCAGCGGGCTGGCCAGCAGCAAGGACAGCGTACGCGCTGCCGGCCGGTACACGAATGCTGACTCAGCGCCGGGCGTGTTCATCATTCGCCGGTGCATCGAGGTCCTGGGTAGCCTCCAGCCAGAGCGCGTTGATGATGCCGAAGCTGCAGGCCAGCAACACGCCAAGAATCCAGGTGAAGTACCACATCGTTCATTCTCCTTGGCCCGGATGGGCACCGATGAAGCAGGCAGCGCCGTACAAGCCGGAAATACTGCGCGAGGGCAGCCGTTGCCCACCCGTTTGAATTAAGGGCGGCGCAGGTGCACCGCGAACCGGCGTTGCGCAAACGCCGGGCATCTCAATACAGGCCATGCGGATTGGCTTCGATGGTCTGCTGGTTGATCCGTCCCCACATCCGCACATAGCTCCAGAGCGTGTAGCAGAGGATCAGTGGCACGAAGATGCACGCCACCACGAACATGATCCCCAAGGTCTTGTGGCTCGACACCGCGTCCCACAAGGTCAGGCTCGATGCCGGGTCCAGGCTCGACGGGAAAACGAACGGAAACAGCGCGAACCCGGCAGTGCAGATGCTGCCGACGATCATCAGGCTGGTGCCGAGAAAACTCACACCCCCGTGGTTGCGGGTCGAGCCAAGCAGTGCCAGCAAGGCACCGACCACGCCGGCGATGGGCGCGATGAGGGTCAGCGGGTAGCGACCGTAGTTGGCCAACCAGCCGACATTGTCCTGCGCCACCTGCTTGTCCAGCAGCGGATTGAGCGCCGCACCCGGGTCACTCACCGACAGCTGGCTAAAACCCTGAATGCCCAGCGCCAGCCAGGCTCCCGCGGCGAGGAAGCCGAGCAGGAACACCAGTGCGCACAACCGCGTCGCCTGGCGCGAGCGCTCGACCAGTGCGCCGTCGGTGCGAAGCATCAGCCAGGCGCCGCCGTGAGCGCAAAGCATGCTCAGGCTGACGATGCCACAGAGCAGCGCAAACGGATTGAGCAACGCAAAGAACGAGCCCTGGTAGGTCGAGCGCATCAGCTCGTCGAGCTGGAACGGCAGCCCGATAAACAGGTTGCCGAAGGCCACGCCGAACACCAGCGCCGGCACCGCACCACCGACGAACAGCGCCCAGTCCCAGGCATTGCGCCAGCGCGGGTCTTCGACCTTGCTGCGATAGTCGAAGCCCACCGGCCGGCAGAACAGCGCGAACAGCACCAGCAACATGGCCCAGTACAGCCCGGAGAACGCCACCGCATAGACCATCGGCCAGGCGGCGAACAGCGCGCCACCGGCGGTGATGAACCACACCTGGTTGCCGTCCCAGTGCGGCGCAATCGTATTGATCGCCGCGCGCCGCTCGTTGTCGGTCTTGCCGACGAAGGGCATCAGCGCCATGGCGCCCATGTCGAAGCCATCGGTCAGGGCGAAGCCGATCAGCAGCACACCGATCAGCACCCACCATACGAGTTTGAGCACTTCGTAATCGAACATCTTCGTTACCTCACACGGTGGTAGGTTCGGTGGGGGCATCCTTTGCGACAGGCCTCGCAATCGCCTCAGGCGATTTCGGCGCCTGGCCGGCTGCGGCCTGCCCACGTTCGAAGTGGTAACGCCCGGTATGCAGGCTGCTGGGGCCAAGGCGTGCAAAGCGGATCATCAGGAACATTTCCACCACCAACAGCAGGCTGTAGAAGCCCACCAGGGCGATCAGCGAACCCCAGATGTCGCCCGCAGCCAGCGTCGAGGTGGACAGATGCGTCGGCAACACCTCGCCGATCGACCAGGCTGACGGCCGTGCTCGGCCACGTACCAGCCGGTCTGCGCGGCAATCCAAGGCAACGGCAGGCTGAACAGCGCGAAACGCAATAGCCAGGGCTTGCTTTCCGCATCCCGCTTGATCGAGGCCCAGCTGGCGAGGGCGAACAGCAGCAGCATCAGGAAGCCCGAGGCGACCATCACGCGGAACGTCCAGAACAGACTGAACACGTCAGGAATGGTATCGAGCGCGGCCTGCTTGATCTGCTCATCGGTGGCATCCACCACATCGGCGGTGTACTTCTTCAGTAGCAGGCCGTAGCCAAGGTCGCCCTTGACCTCGTTGAATGCGGCAATCGCCTCGGACGACTTGTCACCGCCACGCAGCCGTTGCAGCCGCTCGTAGGCCAGGATGCCGTTGCGAATGCGCCGCTCGTGGTCGGCGATCAGATCCTTGATGCCGGTGACCTGCTCGTCCAGCGAACGGGTTGCGATCAGCCGAGCACATAGGGAATCTTCACCGCGTAGTCGGTGCGCTGGGCATCCTGATTCGGCAGACCGAACAAGGTGAAGCCGGCCGGCGCAGGATGGGTCTCCCACTCCGCCTCGATGGCCGCCAGCTTGACCTTCTGCACATCGCCGATTTCGTAGCCGGATTCATCGCCGAGGATGATCACCGAGATCGTCGACGCCAGGCCGAACACCGCGGCGATGGCGAACGAACGACGGGCGAAGCCCAGGTCGCGTTTCTTCAATAAATAGAAGGAAGAAATCGCCAGCACGAAGATCGCCCCGGTGACATAACCGGCCGACACCGTGTGAACGAACTTGACCTGCGCCACCGGTTGAACAGCAATGCGCCGAAATCCACCAACTCCATGCGCATGGTTTCGAAGTTGAACTCCGAGCCCACCGGGTTCTGCATCCAACCGTTGGCGATGAGAATCCACAGCGCCGACAGGTTCGAACCCAGCGCCACCAGCCAGGTCACCGCCAGGTGCTGCACCTTGGAAAGGCGGTCCCAGCCGAAGAAGAACAGCCCGATGAAGGTCGATTCGAGGAAGAACGCCATCAACCCTTCGATCGCCAGCGGCGCACCGAAGATGTCGCCGACATAGTGGCTGTAGTAGGCCCAATTGGTGCCGAACTGGAACTCCATGGTCAGCCCGGTAGTGACGCCCAGGGCGAAGTTGATGCCGAACAGCTTGCCCCAGAACTTGACCATGTCCTGGTACACCTGCTTGCCGGTCATTACATAGACCGACTCCATGATGGCGAGCAGGAACGCCAGCCCGAGCGTCAGCGGCACGAACAGAAAGTGGTACATCGCCGTCATGGCGAACTGCAGACGGGATAGATCGACAACGCTTTCCGAGATCATCTCGGCCCTCCCTCGAAGTTCTGGCTTCGTGATTCAAGCAAGTGCTCGGCCACGCGTGCCGAACCGTTTTGCGGAATGCTGGGCGCATCGAACCAGATGATTTTTATGCTTGTAAGAATGGCGAGCTTGACCAGCAGGATGATGACGACATCGCGTCGCAGGGATGACTTGAACATGCCTCTTGCTCCTTCAACGCGTCGCGTCGCCGCTGCGCCCGGCGAGCCGATGCGCAGTCTGCGATTGACGGCCCCCGATGGGGCGAGGGCCTTGACCGGCCATGGCTGCCCGGCTCAATCGCCTTGCCTCGCGCCTTGCCGTGGAATGCTCCGGCACCAGACGGGCGCAGTGTCCGGCGCAGGCGAAACGGCAACAATTGCGACAGCCTGCCGCAGGCCCTGCGCACTCGTGCGGAGCCGACCGCACAAGCGTAGATGCCGGGCCGGCGAAGGCAGCCAGACAACCCGCGGCAAAACTGCGCCAGATCAACGCGGCCGCCAGATAGCCCGGCAGGTGTCGACCGACTCTGCCGCCGCCCATGGGAAAGCGCACGCCACAGAGCCGCCCTGCTGCGGCAGGCTGTCGCATCACGACACCTGCAGCCAGCGGCGGAACGCCGTCGCGCCCGTGCTGGACAACGGACACCAGGCGAAATCCCAGGGCAACGGCGGCAGCTCCTCGGCCTCGGCAGCCGGCTGACGACCGCCCAGCCGCAGTCGCGGCTTCCAGTCGTAGACGCACGGCCCGCCCTGCCAACCAAGCACGACGCCTAGCGCCGGGCTTTCATCGCTGCTGACCCAGCGCGCCGCCGCCGCCACCAGCATCGCGTCGACCAGTTCGTCGTCGACCCGGCTGCCGTAGGGCGAACCCAGCAACCAGCGGCAGACATTGAGGTGAAGGGTCCAGTCGAGCGCCAGCTGTCGCCCGTAGGCCCAGGTCATGAACTGGCGAAACAGGTTCAGCCCGTCGGGCGGGTCCAGTTTGAGCAAACCGGGGCATACATCGAACAGTGCATGCCAATACGGCAGTAGCCTGGCATCCAGATGCACGAAGCTACGTGCATGGCTGGGGAAATCCGGAAACGGCAGGCGATAGGCTGCGCGGCCTTCGGCCCGGGCAAATCTTTCCATCGCGGTCATATTGGTTTCTCCTGAGTGAGCCACGCCGAACGCGGCACGACAAACCGGCAGCCGAAGCCGCCGGAGACCGGGCAAGGTTCAGGAGCGAATCAGGGTGCGCGAGGATTCAGCGACGGCCAATGCGCACGTGGCGTGCGCAAGGGTCCGTCTGCGGCCCGCAACCGCTGCCTGGCGGGGCGGCCGAGCCAGCCCAGACACAGCAGAAGAGCGCCGAGCAGCAGCAGCGAGCTGCACAGCGGGCAATCGAACGGCATGTCGGCCGACTCATGCGCGTGCCCGAGCTAAGCGCCGCATCGGCGCCGGGCGCATCGGGGTCTGACAGGCACAACGCCGGGCCACCCAGCGCCAGGCGAAAACCGATGTGAGTGGCATGTTCCAGCGCGCAGGCATAGCGTTCGCGAGGATGAGGATCAGCAACATCCAGGCGAGCAGGCTGCGGTTTTTCTTGACGCTGGTCATGTTTGAACTCTATGCCCGCCACCGCAACGGCGAAACGAGGCAAAGCGTCGCAGCATCGCCGCAGGAGCGGGCGATCAATGATTGACGGTGAAAGCCAGCATCGCCGAGAGCTGGCAGAGCGAACGGCCACTCTGCTCCTGCCAACGGTTGAAGGCGGCCTGCACCGTGGCCAGATCGCGCTGGCTGGTGGGGGCCTTGTCGATGATTTCCTGAGCCTTGAGTGCGGCGACCACATCGTTGCTGGGAACGAAGGTGTCCTTGCCGACCATGCGCAGCAGGCGCGGCGCGGAGAGCCCGCCCAATTGGCTGCCCTGCCTGGCCAGATAGCGCCACAGGCCGACGATGTTGGTGCCCGGCCAATCGGCGATCAGATTGCCGAAACTGCTCTTCTCCCGCGCCACGTCGAGTACGAACTGGGCGTTGCGTGGCACGCTCTTCAACTTGCCGAGGTGACGGATCAGTTCGGCGTTCTGCATCAGACGCTCGATGTGCTCGCCGCCCATCAGCACGACCTTGTCCGGCTGGAAACCAAAGAACGCCTTTTCGAACGCCGGCCACTTGGCGTCGACCAGGCTATGTTTCAGGCCGGCGCGAAAAATGCGCAGGGCGATCAACGACAGGTAGCGGTCGTCCGGCAGCGCGCGCAAGTCTTCGGCACTGCGCGGCTGCGGCAGCCGTGCCTCCAGCGCGGCGGCCGAGCCGAAGCGGTTGAGGCAGTATTCGTGCAGCCACTGGTAATCATGCATGGGCGGGCCTTTCGGTTGAGCAAACGACGGCAAAGGGTGCCGAGGATGACGACCGGCCGCAAGCACCGCCGACACCCAGCTGACCGCGGCTGCGATCAAGCCACGCCGCTGTGCGGCTTGGGCCCTCCTGCCGACGAAGGCGCAGGGTGGAAAGCACGCACGGCGATCTTTCCACAGCGAGCCACCGACAGGGCCCGAGCCGGAGGCTTTCTGCCAGCACATCCTTGCCCGGCGGAGCCGGTAGATGGCTGCGGCCATCGGCCTACGGCACAGAACGGACATCTCGCGCAGCGTCTCCGCCACGCGCCCGCCAGGCCC
>LZQO01000040.1_pt1 | contig 32674 bp, 27 predicted proteins | sample 768571 | NCBI WGS metagenome assembly LZQO01 (sample SAMN05207081, study PRJNA324507) | oil field metagenome | isolation source: sample BH-FW-10 from oil reservoir | place: India: Bombay High | collected 2015-12-01
TAAATTCCATCTCCCATTTCCAAACATCAAAAACGCCAACGCCCCGAACCAGTCGGGGCATTGGATTTACATCTCGTCAGTGCGTTTTCACACGCTCTGTCATGCGGGGCTTTTTCGTTTCTGCCGCCATGCAGCATGGGCCGCCGTGCTTACCACAGCGGCACCGCCAGTCAGTCGTCCGACACCGTGATGTTGGGCATCGACTGCGCAATGATCTGACCGCTCTGGCTGATACGCGCGCCAACCGTACGAGCGACCTCCTGATAGATCATGGCGATCTGGCTTTCCGGATCAGCAATCACCGTCGGGCGCCCGGCGTCCGCCTGACTGCGGATCGCCATCGAGAGTGGCAGCGAGGCCAGCAGATCGACGTTGTACTGCGCCGCCAGCTTCTCGCCGCCCCCCTCACCGAACAGATGTTCGGCGTGTCCGCAGTTGGAACAGATGTGGATGGCCATGTTCTCCACCACACCAAGTACCGGGATGTTCACCTTGCGGAACATTTCCACACCTTTCTTCGCATCGAGCAATGCCAGATCCTGCGGTGTGGTTACGATGACAGCGCCGGTAACCGGCACCTTTTGCGCCAGCGTCAGCTGAATGTCGCCGGTGCCCGGGGGCATGTCGATGACCAGGTAGTCCAGATCGCGCCACGCGGTCTGGGTGATCAGTTGCAACAGGGCACCGGATACCATTGGTCCGCGCCAGACCACCGGGGTACGGTCGTCGGAGAGAAACGCCATCGACATCAGCTGCACGCCGTGGGCCTCGAGCGGCACGAAGAACTTCTCGTCGCGCACCTGTGGACGAGTGCCCTCGGCAATTCCGAACATGATGCCCACGCTAGGCCCATAGATATCGGCATCCAATACCCCGACCCGCGCGCCTTCACGCGCGAGCGCCAGCGCCAGGTTGGCCGCCGTGGTGGACTTGCCCACGCCGCCCTTGCCCGACGCTACCGCGATGATGTTCTTCACGCTCGCCAGTGCCGGCACCTGATCCAGGGCCTTGTGGGGCTTTACCACGCAATCGACCTGCACGTCGGCACGCGCCACCTCGTCGAGCCCCTCGATCGCCATGGCCAGCATCTGTGCCCAGCCACTGCGGAACAAGCCGGCGGCATAGCCCAGCTCGAGCTGGACGCAGACGCGATCGCCCTGGATCTCGATGGAGCGCACGCAGCCGGCGCTCACCGGATCCTGATTCAGATGGGGGTCGGTGTACTGACGCAATACGGATTCCACAGCTTCGCGGGTGACAGGCATGGGTACTCCAAGAAAGACCGAGCAAAACAGACAGGCATGTTACTCCCTGGACCGAAATCGGCCCACCGGCGCGCAATGCTGGTGGTTGGACTATCGACACGGCAAGGCGTGCGGATGAAAAAAACCGGCTGCAGCTTTATAGTGCCGAGCTTTCTCCCAGCAATTGCGACTGCAGAAGCCCATGTCCGAAGCCCGCAAGATCCTCGTCACCAGCGCCCTGCCCTACGCCAACGGCTCGATCCACCTCGGCCACATGCTCGAGTACATCCAGACCGACATGTGGGTGCGCTTCCAGAAGCTGCGCGGCAACCAATGTGTGTACGTCTGCGCCGATGACGCGCACGGCTCGGCGATCATGCTGCGCGCCGAAAAGGAAGGCATCACGCCGGAGCAGCTGATCGCCAACGTGCAAGCCGAGCACAGTGCCGATTTCGCCGACTTTCTGGTCGACTTCGACAACTTCTATTCGACGCATTCGGATGAGAACCGTGAGCTCGCCGAGCTGATCTACACGCGCCTGCACGATGCGGGGCACATAGCGACGCGCTCGGTGACCCAGTATTTCGACCCCGAGAAAGGCATGTTCCTCGCCGACCGCTTCATCAAAGGCACGTGCCCGAAGTGCGGCGCCGAAGATCAGTACGGCGACAACTGCGAGAAGTGCGGTGCGACCTACGAGCCGACCGAACTGAAAGATCCGCGATCGGCAATCTCCGGCGCTACGCCTGTGCTCAAGGACTCCAAGCATTTCTTCTTCAAGCTGCCCGACTTCGAAGCGATGCTCAAGGAATGGACTCGCGGTGGCGCGCTGCAGGACTCGGTCGCCAACAAGATCGCCGAATGGCTCGATAGCGGCTGCAGGAGTGGGACATTTCCCGCGACGCCCCCTATTTCGGTTTCGAAATCCCCGGCGAGCCGGGCAAGTACTTCTACGTCTGGCTCGACGCACCGATCGGTTACATGGCGAGCTTCCAGAATCTCTGCAAACGCCGCCCCGAACTGTCCTTCGACGCTTTCTGGAGCAAGGACTCAAGTGCCGAGCTGTACCACTTCATCGGCAAGGACATCATCAACTTCCATACACTGTTCTGGCCGGCCATGCTCGAGGGCGCGGGCTTCCGCAAGCCGACCGCGGTGAACGTGCACGGCTACCTGACGGTGAATGGGCAGAAAATGTCCAAGTCGCGCGGCACCTTCATCAAGGCGCGCACCTATCTTGAGCACCTCAATCCCGAATACCTGCGCTACTACTACGCCTCCAAGCTCGGCCGTGGGGTCGACGACCTCGACCTGAACCTCGAGGATTTCGTGCAGAAGGTCAATTCCGACCTGGTCGGAAAGGTGGTCAATATCGCCAGCCGCTGCGCCGGCTTCATCCACAAGGGCAACGGCGGCGTGATGGTCGACGCCAACCCCGAGCCGGAACTCTGGGCAGCCTTCCAGGCCGCCGCACCCGGCATCGCAGATGCCTATGAGGCTCGCGACTTTGCACGCGCCATGCGCGAGATCATGCATCTGGCCGACCGCGCCAACGCCTGGATCGCCGACAAGGCGCCCTGGGCCTTGAACAAGGTCGAGGGCAAGCAGGCAGAGGTGCAGGAGATCTGCGCTCTGGGTATCAACCTGTTCCGCCAACTGGTCATATTCCTCAAGCCAGTGCTGCCCAATCTGGCCGCTGCCGCCGAGCGATTCCTCAACGTCGAGCCGCTCAGCTGGTCGGACCACGCAGCGCCTCTGGCCAACCACTCGCTCAACGCCTTTACCCCACTGATGACTCGCATCGAGCCCGCAAAGATAGACGCCATGATCGAAGCCTCCAAAGAAGACCTCGCCGCCCAGGCCACCGAAGCAGTTGCCCAAGGTAACGGCGAGCTGATCAAGGAGCCGCTGGCGCCGGAAATCAACTTCGACGCCTTCGCTGCGGTGGATCTGCGCATAGCCCTGATCGAGAAGGCCGAGTTCGTCGAGGGAGCCGACAAGCTGCTGCGCCTGACCCTGGACATCGGCGACGCCAAGCGCAACGTGTTCTCGGGCATCAAGAGTGCCTATCCGGAACCGAGCAAGCTGGAAGGCCGACTGACGCTTTACGTCGCCAACCTGGCACCGCGCAAGATGAAGTTCGGCCTGTCCGAAGGCATGGTGCTGGCCGCAGGCCCGGGCGGCAGCGAGATCTACCTGCTTAGCCCGGACGCCGGCGCCAAACCTGGCCAGCGCGTCATGTAACCTGGCCCTGCGAGCCGGTCACAAAGCCGGCTCGCAGGCCTGACGCCCCATGGGAAAGCCATGCGCGAACCTATCGATCCTTCACGCTGCCCGCTGTGCGGCCAGCCCAACCAGTGCGCCGAATGCGAACCCGGCGCGGAACAGCCTTGCTGGTGCGTGTCGCTGACCATTCCAGCCAGCACCCTCGACCGCCTCCCCGACGCGCTCAGAAACCGGGCCTGTCTCTGCCTCCGCTGCGCCCGCAGCGAGCCCCGCAGCGACGCCTGATGCGACTCGACCGCTACCTCGCCAGCCGCGCACAAGTCAGCCGCCAAGACGTCCGCCGCCTGCTGGCCGAAGGGCGGGCGCGGGTGAATGGCAATGTCGCACTGGAGACGGATCGAGAAATACGGATCTTCGACCGCATCGAACTCGATGGCGAACTGCTGCAGCCTGGGAAAGCCGCTCGCTATTTGATGCTGCACAAGCCGGCCGGGTGCGTTAGCGCGACGCACGACACAACCCACAGGACCGTGCTGGATCTTATCGACGAACCGGAGAAGCACGACCTGCACATCGCCGGGCGCCTGGACTTCAACACAACGGGCTGATGCTGCTCACCAACGACGGTCACTGGTCGCGCCGCCTGACCCAACCGAGCAGCCGGCAAGGCAAGGTCTACCTGGTCGAAACCGAGGACGAGATTTTGCCAGAGTGCATCCTGGCCTTTGCCAAAGGCCTCTACTTCCGCTTCGAGAACCTCACGACTCTGCCCGCTCAACTCACCCTGCTCGGCCCGCGTCAGGCCCGACTGACCCTGCACGAAGGGCGCTACCATCAGGTCAAACGTATGTTCGGCCATTTCAACAATCGCGTGACCACGCTGCACCGCGAGAGCATGGGCCCACTGCAGCTCGACCCGGCGCTCCCGGCCGGCAGCCATCGCCCGCTGACTGAGCAAGAGGTTGCGCAGATCTAGAGGCGACGCGAGTTACCGGAAAAATCATCATCGCCCTTCATTTCCCCCACGCCTTCTGGTAAAAAGGCAGCCGTCGCGGGCGTCGTATAATGGCATTACCTGAGCTTCCCAAGCTCATGACGAGGGTTCGATTCCCTTCGCCCGCTCCACTGCATCATTCTGCGGACTTCCGCAGAAGTCCAAGAGAGTCTGCAAGTCGTTGCCACACAAAGACTTTTTCTCTCTTTGACGTTCTGCTGTGGTCCACTGCGATCCGCCTACAGCCGGGACTTTTAAGTCCACAAACAAGTCCATTTTTGCGGGCGCGGCTGATTCCGGATTGTTGATGGAGGGGCGAGGTCGACGTGACCAGCATCTGGTTCCTGACTCATGTTCAGGAGCAAGAGCATGGCACTCTCAGACCTGGCCGTTCGACAGGCCAAGGCGACTGGCAAGGCATACACCCTCCCTGACCTGGATGGCCTCTCCCTGGCCGTCACCGCTGCAGGGGGCAGGACTTGGCACTTCCGCTACTACTGGGCGGGCAAGCAGAAGCGGATGTCGCTCGGCACCTACCCGGAGGTGACGCTTCGCGAGGCCCGCAGCCTACGCGATGAAGCGCGCGCACTGCTGGCAAAAGGCATCAATCCTCGCGTTCACCGCAAGCAGAAGCGCACAGCTGTCCGGCTCGCCGACGAAAACAACTTCGAGGCGGTGTATCGCAAGTGGCTCAAGCATCGCGGGCTCAGCCTCAAGGAAGGCCGGCAGACGACTCTCTCGATCCTTCCGCGCATCTTCGACAAGGATGTGCTGCCGACCTTGGGCAAGCAGTCGATCTATGAGATCAAGCGGCCCGACCTCCTGGAGGTGATCGCCAGGATCGAGAAGCGCAGGGCACTCTCCGTCGCCGAGAAAGTCAGGACGTGGTTCAACCAACTGTTCCGCTACGCGCTGGTGATCGTGCCGGGCCTGGAGCAGAACCCCGCCTCCGATCTCGATGTGGTGGCGCTGCCGCTGCCACCCGTCAACCACAACCCGTTCCTGCGCATGACCGAGCTGCCAAGGCTGTTGCAGCGGCTGCGCAGCTATCGCGGCCGGCGGCAGACCCAGCTCGGGCTGCGGCTATTGCTGCTGACCGGCGTGCGAACCGGCGAGCTGCGGCAGGCGATGCCGGATCAATTCGATCTGGACCGAGGGCTGTGGATCATTCCGCCCGACGTCGTGAAGCAACTCCAGGTGGATATGCGCAAGAAGCGGCAGCAGCCGAAGGACATCCCGCCCTACATCGTGCCGCTGTCGATTCAGGCCATGGAGATCGTCCGGCACCTGCTCGATGAGTTCAAGCCGGCCCAGCGCTACCTGTTCCGGCACGACAGCGACTTGAAGAAGCGTATCAGCGAGAACACGCTCAATGGTGCGCTCAAACGCATGGGCTATCAGGAACGCCTGACCGGACACGGTATCCGTGGCACGATGTCCACTGCGCTCAACGAGATCGGCTACCCGAAGGTCTGGGTGGATGCACAGCTCTCGCATATCGATCCCAACAAGGTTAGCGCGACCTACAACCATGCCGCGTACGTCGAGCAGCGCCGCCGCATGATGCAGGACTGGGCCGATCGGCTCGACCTCTTCGAGCAGAACCAGGTCGAGGCGGCCAGCATGCCGCTCACCGTGCATCTGGAAGGCGTGCCCGCATTCCCCAGTGAGCAAACCGCAAGCGCGTCCTCCATGCCGGTTGCCGCTTCGCCAAGCCTGCTCGTGACGAAGCCAGGTGACGCCATGCCGCCGGTTTCTGCCGCCGCGCAGCGGCTGCCGGCGGTTCCGCCCCCTCGATCGGCCGCGCCGCTGGTGCCTTCGGACATTCAGCGCGAGAGAATGGATTTGTTCGATGTCTTCGAAGCGCCGCACAACCTTCCCGTCGCTGCGTTTGCCAAGATGGCGGGCAAATCCCGCAGGTGGATCAGCTACGAGATCAAGGCGGGCAACTTGCTGGCGTTGAACGTGGGCAACCGCGGCCAGCGCGTGCCGGACTGGCACCTCGACCCACTCAAGCACGAGCTGATCCAGTCCGTCCTCAAGCTGACCAGGCGGGCGGACCCTTGGCAGATCTACCATGCACTGCTGCAACCGCGCTCGATGCTGCGGGGGCATTCGGCACTGGAGGGCGTGACTGCCAAAAATCTCGACAAGCTCGTCATGGCCGTGAGCACAGCCGTGAAGGAAAGCGAATGGACCCCGCTGTGAGTCGGGGTCGCCTAGTCAAACAACGGGCAGGTAAGGGATGCTCTGAATATTATTCATAGCGGTGATACTAATATTCATTTATGGTTTATTGACTATTAGCATATGGTCCATGACCATGGAACCATAAAAGCCTATAAATAACGAAGCAGATCTATGGAACTTCTCGTACTACCGAACAATCGCCGCTTGGCTTTTGATTCCGGTGCCAACCTTTTGGAAGTGCTCCGTGAGCACCGTGTGGGTATTTCCTACAGCTGTATGTCTGGACGATGCGGTACCTGCCGCTGCCGAGTTATAGATGGCAGCGTCATTAGTTCGGCGGCGAAAAGCGGTGACTCAAATCGCATCGAAGAGCATTATGTACTAGCCTGTCAGTCAGTGCTCACCAGCAATTGCGCAATTGAGATCATAGATCTCAGACGACATAGTCACTCACCCGGCGCGAATCATCAAAGGCATGGTTGTCGCCGTCGAGTCGCCCACTCACGATATTCGCCGCATCCGCATTCGCCTCGCCAAGCCCTTTGAGTTCTCACCCGGACAGTACGCGATGCTACAGTTCAGTCCCGAACATGTGCGTCCATATTCAATGGCCGGTCTGCCAGATGACCAAGAAATGGAGTTCCATATCCGCAAAGTGCCGGGCGGGCGTGTTACGGAGTATGTTTTCGAGCACGTCCGCGAAGGTACAAGCATCGGAAAACTTTTTGACTGTCCGGATACAAAATTTCGGGTTAGTAACTCGCTCTTTCCCCAGAATCCGCGGCCGCCCATCATAAAGGCTGGACACGCTGGCCGTTCCATAACTGGAAGAGGAGTCTCTTCATGAACATCACTGCATCGGAACCGGCGTCCGGGCCCTGGAACCCTAAACGAATTCTGGCCGCGCTGCGCGCCGACGCCAGCATCGGCGAAGTGCTGGCGGGCGCCGACATCGGGGCCCGGTACCTGAACGACTGGAGCGGTGAGGAAGGCGGCAGGCCGCTGGCCTTGGTGCGCCCGCACAACACCGCCGAAATTGCGCGCGTGCTGGCAGTATGCCATGCAGGACGCTGCCCGGTGGTGCCGCAGGGCGGGCTGACCGGCCTGGCCGGCGGTGCCACGCCGATAGAAGGCTGCGTGCTCGTTTCACTGGAGCGCATGTCCGGCGTGGTCGAACTGGACCCTGCCTCAGCCACCATGACCGTGCTGGCCGGCACGCCGCTGCAGGTCGTTCAGGAAGCCGCGCAGGCGGCGGGCTTTCTGTTCGCGCTGGACCTGGGCGCGCGCGGCTCCTGCCAGATCGGCGGCAACATCGCCACCAATGCGGGCGGCAACCGCGTGATCCGCTACGGCATGGCGCGCGACCTGGTGCTGGGGCTGGAAGCCGTGCTGCCCGACGGAACCGTGCTGTCCATGATGAACAAGATGGTCAAGAACAATGCCGGCCCCGATCTGAAGCATCTGTTCATCGGCACCGAGGGCACGCTGGGCATCATCACGCAGGCCGTGCTCCGCCTGCATCCGGGCGTCTCGGGTGCCAATACCGCGTTGGTAGCCGCGCCCGATTTCGGCTCGGCCATCAAGCTGCTGCGCCATGCGCAGCACCTCCTGGGCGGCCGGGTCAGCGCATTCGAGATGATGTGGCAGGACTACTATGCCGCGGCCACAACCGCCGGCGGCATCGCCGCGCCGCTGCCGGCCACGTATCCGCTATACGTGCTGCTGGACCTGCAGGCGGCCGCACCCGAAGAGGATGCGGCGCGCTTCGAGGCGATGTTGGAACACGCGCTGGCCGAAGGCTGGATCGCCGACGCCGCCGTGGCCCAATCTCACACGCAGACCCAAGCCTTCTGGGAACTGCGCGATGCCATCTCCGAGATGCTGCGCACCTTCGCGCCCACCATCAACTTCGACGTGTCCGCGCCCATCTCGGGCATCGAGGAATGCGTGGCCCGGATGCGCGAGGCGCTGGCGCGCGATTTCCCCGGCGTTCGGGCGATCTACTTCGGCCACGTCGGCGACGGCAACGTGCATATCATGGTGGGTTCGCTGCCGACTGACGACCGCAAGACCGAACAGCGCATCGAGGCTGCATTCTACGCTATCGTGCGCAGCCTGTCGGGATCGGTCTCGGCCGAGCACGGCATTGGGCTGCACAAGCGGCCGTGGTTGCACTACAGCCGCAATCCGGCGGAGCTGTCCTTGATCGCGACGGTGAAGCGCGCGATCGATCCGCACGGGATCATGAATCCGGGGAAGATTCTGGCGTCTTGAGTGAGGGTGGTGGCGGCTGTCGCCGCCTGATGGGTGCTGCAAGAGATTTTTTGAAGAAAAAATTTATGGTCATCCCGTTTCTGCAATACTGACCAGCGATGATTGTATGGCTTGCCTAAATCTATCCAGCGTCTCGTTGGGGCATGCCCCGCGCCACGATGAGAGTCGCGCCCGGTGATCCTGAAAAGCCGGCGGCTTCGAAAGCCGATTTTTATGTCAGGTTGTTCACCAGGTCGGTGGCCGTTCACGTCATCGGTTGTTCAGCATCGCAAAACCTGGAAGGGTGTTCCGTGGTACAGCTGAATGGCCGGGTCAGGCGGCGTAGACGACTGGCCCTGCTTCGAATTCCGAGTGGTTGGCGGCGAACGCCCAGGCGACTCGGGAGAACTTGTTGGCCAGGGCGCGCACCACCATGTTCGCATGGCGTCGCTGCCGTAGCGAGCGGACCCAGTGGGCCAAGGCACCCTGCTGATGCTCCAGGCGCTGCAGGTAGACCCGGGCGCACTGCACTAAAAGCCGCCGCAGATACTTGTCTCCCTCGTTTGCTGATACCCAGCAAATTGGCTCGACCGCCGGTGCTGTGCTGGCGGGGTACCAGCCCCACCGATGCCGCGAAATCACGGCTGCCGCCATACTGCTTGCCATCGCCCATTTCGGCCGATAACAGGCTGGCTGTGATCGGGCCGACACAGGGAATCGTCAGCAAGCGGCTCCCCAGGTCATCTTCCTCAAGCTGGGTGGTCATTTCCTTGTCCGGTGCCTTGATCTGTCCGTCCAGACAGCGTGAATGCTGATGCAGGCGCGTTAGGAGTACGACCAGCCGAGGCGGCAGCTCATGCTCATCCAACGTGCTCGGCAGTCGTCTGACCAGCGATAGTCCCTTGGGCAGGCTGATGCCGAACTCCAGCAGGAAACCGTGGGCCTGGTTGGCCGTCTTGGTACGATCACGCACCAGCGAATCACGCATCCGGTGCAATACCGAGAGCGTTTGCCGGGCCTCGATCTTGGGCGAGACGAAGCGCATGCTGGGCCGCGATGCGGCTTCGCAGATCGCTTCGGCATCAATGAAGTCGTTCTTGTTGGGGAGCCCGCAGAATCCGGAAAATAACGTACGCTAAGGATGAGGGTGTCCCGGATTATGTGTAAACGGGATTTCTATTAATCCTGCATCAATCGATCTTCGAACTGGATACTGAAGCGATTCAGAGCCGCTTTCCAGTCCCGTATCGGCATCGTCCACTTCTTGCTGATGTTGTTCAGCGCCAGATAAAACAGCTTGCTCACGGCCTCGTCAGTTGGGAACGAGGCCCGGGTCTTGATCACCTTGCGCAAACTCATGTTGATCGATTCGATGGCGTTGGTGGTGTAGATCACCTTGCGGATCTCGGCCGGATGGTCGAAGAACGGGATAACCCGTGCCCAGTTACGCCGCCAGGACAGGCCGATTGACTGGTACTGACCACCCCACTTTTCTTCAAACTCCGTCAGCCGTTGCTCGGCCAGTTCGACCGTCGCCGAGGTGTAGACCAGCTTCAGATCGGCGGCCACTTCCTTGCGCGCTTTCCAGGACACGAAGTTCAGGCTGTTGCGCACCATGTGCACGATACACAACTGCACGCAGGCTTTCGGATAGACCGTTTCGATCGCCTCGGGGAAGCCCTTGAGGCCGTCCACGCAGGCGATAAAAATGTCCTGCACGCCACGGTTCTTCAGCTCGGTGACTACCTGCAACCAGAACTTGGCACCCTCGGTTTGGGCGATCCACAGCCCCAGCACTTCCTTGTGCCCGTCCATATTGACCCCGATAGCCAGGTACACCGCCTTGGTCCGCACCGCGCCGGCATCGCGCACTTTGACGTGGATGCAGTCCAGATAAAGGATCGGGTACAGCGGATCGAGTGGACGGCCCTGCCAGAGCTTCACCTCGTCGCTTACCGCGTCCGTGACGGTCGAGATGAGGGTTGGGGAGACCTCGGTGCCGTACATCTCCTCCAGGTGCCCCTGGATCTCTCGTACGCTCAGGCCGCGGGCGTACAGCGAGATGATCTTGTCGTCGAAGCCCGTCCAGCGGGTTTGCTGCTTGGCCACCAGCTGCGGCTCGAACAGCGCCTGGCGGTCACGAGGGATGGCCAGCGGCAGTTCGCCGAAATCGCCCTTGAGGGTTTTGTCGCTGTGACCGTTACGGGCATTACCGCCGGCGTTGAAGATCGATCCACTCTTGCCATGCCCAGGTGCTCGGTCATCTCGGCTTCCAGCGCACGCTCGACCAGCATCTTGGTGAGCTGGCTTGAGCAGGCCGTTTTCGCCAATCAAATCTTCCGGTTTCTTGTAATTGACCAGCAGGCTGTCGGCGAGCTTAACGAGTTCAGGGTCGGGCTTCGCTCGCTTGGTGCGTTTTACTACGGTCATGGGTACTCCTTGAGGCTGGCAGTCTCCTGCCAAATGACCGTTTACACAAAGTTAAAAACACCCTCCTCAGGATGGCCTGAGGAAGTCCTTTCTCGGGAAAAAGAGCCCAGCAGCCGAGCGGGTTACAGCGCATCAATTCCGCGAAGCTGGGGCTTTTCAGAGTTTCCCTAAAGACGGAACATGTGCATCAGACGCTGAAGTTGGCTTGCCAGAGAAGCCAATTGCGTACTGGTGGCAACATTCTGACGTGAGGCTTCGCTAGTTTTTTCGGCAATCTGGCTTACGTTGGTAACGTTACGGCTGATCTCCTCCGCGACAGAGCTTTGCTCCTCAGCTGCAGAAGCAATCATGGCATTCATGTCATTAATGGTCGCCACAGCATTACTGATTTGCTCCAGCATATGGCCTGCACTGGCAACCTGCTGCTTACCAGCTTGTGCTTTGCTGCAACTGCTTTCCATGACAGCAACAGCACGATTTGCGCCGCTCTGCAGCTTTTCAATCATGGCCTGAATTTCGTTGGCTGACTGTTGCGTGCGCGAAGCAAGCGAGCGCACCTCATCCGCGACAACAGCAAAGCCTCGTCCGTGCTCACCAGCATGTGCAGCTTCAATAGCCGCGTTAAGGGCAAGCAGGTTGGTTTGTTCGGTAATGCTTCGAATGACATCCACTACAGAGCTAATACCAGCACTGTCTGCCTCAAGCTCATGAATCACAGTGGCAGCGTGTTCAACTTCACTGGCGAGGCTGTCAATAGAAGCGATTGTTTGATGAACCACGCGCATGCCGCTTTCAGACTGCTGATCGGCCTCCTGTGCCGCCCGTGCCGCACTGGCAGCGTTCCCCGCTACGTCCTGAACAGTAGCGGACATTTCGTTCATCGCAGTAGCTATCAGGTCTGTCTCCAGTTGCTGGCGGCGGATACCGTCACTGGTTTGACTACTTGCCTGGGCCGTCTGCTCAGCTGCAGCTGCCAGTTGCTCCACGGCACCTGCCAACTCTTGAAAGGTGTGGTGAAAACGCGAAGCCATTTCATTGAATGCGCTAGATATTTCGCCCAGCTCATCACGCCCCTGATAGGTAACTCGATAGCCCAAATTGCCATCAGCGAGCTGCTGACCGCCGACTTGAAGCTCCCGAACGCCTTTGGTGATACTTGGCACAGTGGCCAGAGCCGTGACTGTGACCAGAGACAGAGCCACTACCAGCGCCAGTCCTATCATCGCCACAAGACGCTCGAATTGCTTATCCGCGTTTTGAAAGCTTAATTCAGCTGCCGACGCCTCCGACTCAATAAGAGTGCGCAAGCTGGCATAGGTAGTCATAAAAGCAGGATCAAGGCGGGTTAGCAGGATTTGGTTCCCTCCCGCATAGTCGCCTTGGCGCATCGCATTGAGCGTCGGCAGAACACCATTATCCAAGTAATCAGACAATTTGTTCTGCAGCTCAGTGCTAAGGCGCTGCTGTTCTTTGCTCATTGGTATACGCTGGTAGTCAGAAAGGCGCTCACGGATGATGCTTACGCTTTTATCCACTCTATCGAAATGCATACTCGATGGATGATCATGCGCCTTCTCGAAGGCACTTCCGGGCTCATGCTGAAGGGCAAGCAAAAGCTGAGCACGCGCGTTGTGCATGTGGTTATTGATGTCGCCAAGCTTGTCGATCGGTAGCAACATGTTGTTGTACAGCCGATCAATCACTGCATTGCTGGTGCGCATTCCATTAAGACCAGCCATTGGCAAGCCGACAGCCATAGATGCTAGAAGCACGAGCAAGCCGATGAGACGGGTTTTTATTGAGAAACGGGCTAGCCAACCACTCATCGTGTCACCTCATTATTAGATATTTCAATGTGCCTTCATTGTATCGGCTGGTTCATTTGAAATCTTGAGTCAGGCTCCCCCTCAAGGCTTCTCGCCATATGGCCGGGGGAAATATTAGTACTCAAATCAAATACAAGACCTAAAGGCCGTCAGGTTGGGCTATACCCTAACCGGATGTCAGGCAGCCCAGCGCTACGCCGTCAGATAGAGTCCATCATTAATTTTTTGACCTCTGCTTGCCAAAGTCATAGATTTCAGCCTGACAAATTCAGCAGTTACGACCAGAACCCGGAACGCCAACTGGAACAGACCCAGGTGAGCAAGCTGTTCACCGACAAGGCCTCGGGCAAGGATACTCAGCGCCCGCAACTGGAGGCGTTGCTGAGCTTCGTCCGTGAGGGCGACACCGTGGTGGTGCATAGCATGGATCGTCTGGCGCGCAACCTCGATGACCTGCGCCGCCTGGTGCAGAAGCTGACCCAGCGCGGCGTGCGCATCGAGTTCCTGAAGGAGGGCTTGGTGTTCACGGGCGAGGACTCCCCGATGGCCAACCTGATGCTATCTGTGATGGGGGCCTTCGCTGAGTTCGAGCGCGCCTTGATCCGTGAGCGGCAGCGCGAGGGCATCGCCTTGGCCAAGCAGCGCGGCGCGTACCGAGGCCGCAAGAAAGCCCTGTCCGATGAGCAGGCTGCTACCCTGCGGCAGCGAGCGACGGCCGGCGAGCCCAAGGCGCAGCTCGCCCGTGAATTCAACATCAGCCGGGAAACCCTCTACCAGTACCTCCGCACGGACGACTGATACATGCCGCGTCGCTTGATCCTCTCGGCCACGGAGCGGGACACCCTGCTCGCGCTGCCGGAAAGCCAGGATGACCTGATCCGCTACTACACCTTCTACGATTCCGACCTGTCGCTGATCCGCCAGCGGCGCGGCGACGCCAACCGTCTGGGCTTTGCGGTGCAACTCTGCCTGCTGCGCTTCCCCGGCTATGCGTTGGGCACCGACAGCGAGCGGCCCGAGCCGGTGATCCTGTGGGTGGCCAAGCAAGTCCAGACCGATCCGGCGAGTTGGGAGAAGTACGGCGAGCGCGACGTGACCCGTCGCGAGCACGCCCAGGAACTGCGCACCTACCTGCAACTGGCCCCGTTCGGCCTGTCCGACTTCCGCGCCCTGGTGCGCGAGCTGACCGAACTGGCCCAGCAGACCGACAAGGGCTTGCTGCTGGCCGGTCAGGCGCTGGAGAGCCTGCGGCAGAGGCGACGCGCATCCTGCCGGCGTTGAGCGTGATCGACCGGGCTTGCTCGGAGGCCATTGCGCGGGCCAATCGGCGGGTCTACCGCGCCCTGGTCGATCCACTTACGGACTCGCATCGGGCCAAGCTGGACGAGCTGTTGACGCTCAAGGCCGGCAGCAGCATCACCTGGTTGACCTGGCTGCGACAGGCACCGCTGAAACCCAACTCCCGGCACATGCTTGAACACATCGAGCGGCTGAAGACATTTCAGCTGGTGGACTTGCCCGAAGGCCTGGGCCGGCACATCCATCAGAACCGCCTGCTCAAGCTGGCCCGCGAGGGTGGGCAGATGACACCCAAGGACCTCGGCAAGTTCGAGCCTCAGCGACGCTACGCGACCCTGGCCGCGGTGGTGCTGGAGAGCACCGCGACTGTGATTGATGAGTTGGTCGATCTGCACGACCGTATCCTGGTCAAGCTGTTCAGCAGCGCGAAGCACAAGCATCAGCAGCAGTTCCAGAAACAGGGCAAGGCGATCAACGACAAGGTGCGCCTGTATTCGAAGATCGGCCAGGCGCTGCTGGAGGCCAAGGAAAGCGGCAGCGACCCCTATGCAGCCATCGAAGCGGTGATACCTTGGGACGAGTTCACCGAGAGCGTCAGCGAGGCCGAGCTGCTTGCCCGGCCGGAAGGCTTTGACCATCTGCACCTGGTCGGCGAGAACTTCGCCACTCTGCGCCGTTACACGCCGGCCTTGCTGGAGGTGCTGGAACTGCGCGCTGCGCCGGCTGCGCAAGGCGTGCTGGCAGCCGTGCAGACCCTGCGCGAGATGAACGCCGACAGCCTGCGCAAGGTGGCGGCCGATGCACCAACGGCCTTCATCAAGCCCCGCTGGAAGCCGCTGGTGATCACCCTGGAAGGCAACGACCGGCGCTTCTATGAAATCTGCGCGCTTTCCGAGCTGAAGAACGCCCTGCGCTCCGGCGACATCTGGGTCAAGGGCTCGCGGCAGTTCCGTGACTTCGACGACTTCCTGCTGCCGGCAGAGAAGTTCGCCACGCTCAAGCGGGAACAGGCCCTGCCCCTGACGATCAATCCCAACAGCGACCAGTATCTGGAAGAGCGATTGCAGCTGCTGGACGAGCAGTTGGCCACCGTCATCCGCCTGGCCAAGGACAACGAGATGCCCGAGGCCATCCTCACCGAGTCCGGGCTGAAGATCACCCCGCTGGATTCAGCGGTGCCAGATCGTGCGCAGGCGCTGATCGACCAGACCAGCCAGTTACTGCCGCGCATCAAGATCACCGAACTGCTGATGGACGTTGACGACTGGACGGGCTTCAGCCGCCACTTTACCCACTTGAAGGACGGGGCCGAGGCCAAAGACCGGACGTTGCTGCTGTCCGCGATCCTCGGTGATGCAATCAACCTCGGGCTGACCAAGATGGCCGAGTCGAGCCCCGGCCTGACCTACGCCAAGCTGTCCTGGCTGCAAGCCTGGCACATCCGAGACGAAACCTACTGGGCGGCCCTGGCCGAGCTGGTCAACCACCAGTTCCGTCATACCTTCGCCGCTCACTGGGGCGACGGCACGACCTCTTCGTCCGATGGCCAGCGCTTCCGGGCGGGCGCCGGGGCGAAAGCACCCGGCACGTCAACCCGAAGTACGGCAGCGAGCCGGGCCGGCTGTTCTACACCCACATCTCCGACCAGTACGCGCCATTCAGCACCCGCGTGGTGAATGTCGGCGTGCGCGATTCCACCTACGTGCTCGATGGCCTGCTGTACCACGAGTCCGACTTGCGGATCGAGGAGCACTACACCGACACGGCCGGCTTCACCCATCACGTCTTCGCCCTAATGCACCTGCTGGGCTTCCGCTTCGCACCACGCATCCGCGACCTCGGCGAAACCAAACTGTATGTGCCGCAGGGCGTGCATGCCTACCCGGCGCTGCGCCCGCTGATAGGAGGCACCCTGAACATCAAGCACGTCCGTGCCCATTGGGATGACATCCTGCGCCTGGCCAGCTCGATCAAGCAGGGCACCGTCACCGCCTCGCTGATGCTGCGCAAGCTCGGCAGCTATCCGCGCCAGAATGGCCTGGCTGTCGCCCTGCGCGAACTGGGCCGGATCGAACGCACGCTGTTCATCCTAGACTGGCTGCAAAGTGTTGAGCTGCGCCGCCGCGTGCATGCCGGCCTGAACAAAGGTGAGGCGCGCAACTCGCTGGCCAGGGCGGTGTTCTTCAACCGCCTTGGGGAAATCAGGGATCGGAGCTTCGAGCAGCAGCGCTACCGGGCCAGCGGCCTCAACCTGGTGACGGCCGCCATCGTGCTGTGGAACACGGTGTACCTGGAGCGCGCCACCCAGGGACTGGTCGAAGCCGGCAAGCCGGTGGACGGCGAGCTGCTGCAATACCTGTCGCCGCTGGGCTGGGAGCACATCAACCTGACCTGCGATTACGGCTGGCGGCAGAGCCGCAGGCTGGAAGACGGGAAGTTCAGGCCGCTACGGTTGCCTGGAAAACCTTAGCGTACGATTTTTTCCGAATTCTGCGGGCTCCCCTTGTTGCCCTTGACGAAAGGACGCACGAACTGCGGCGAGATCAATTTCACTTGATGCCCGAGCGCCGTCAGTTGGCGCGCCATAAAGTGCGCTCCGGCGCAGGCTTCCATCACCACCGTGCAAGCCGGCAGGATGCCAAGCAATCGCATCATTTGCTGGCGTGTCGCTTTCGTGCGAAAGATCTTCCGGCCAGAACCGTCTTTTCCGTGTAGATGAAAGCTTTGCTTGCCCGGATCAATCCCTACCAGTGCAACTGCGCTCGTGATGATGGCCTCCGAAATAAAACACCCTGCGAAAGTGTGCCCTCGGAGGGTGGGGATGACCATCTCATTAACCCGAATCTCGAACGCGCGGAACCCACCAGGCAGCAAAAGCCACCGATCTTCTCGGCATGCAGCAACTACCCTGGCTGCTGCCCAGCTCCACGCTGATCCTCCGCGCCGTTTCGCAAACTACCGGTATCAGCCTGCATGCGCTTTTCATCCATGTATTCGAGCGTGCTGGACAGGCTGCTCGCGGCGACGGTCTTGCGGCTGCCGCCGCGTATCGACAGTAAGCGCCCCCCCCCCCTTTTGCTCGAACACCCCGCCCTGCATCCTGTGCTTTTCCAGTAGGGGATTTATATGGAAACGATGCACGCGCGCCGCGAGTCCTGGGCTCGGCATGTTCAGGCCTGGCAGGACAGCGGGCTGACGCAGTTGCTTATTGCCAGTAGCATGCGCTCAAACCCGAGGCACTGGCCTACTGGATCAGGCGCAGCAAGCGGGCGGCCACGCCGCTTACCCTGGTGCCCGTGGCAGCGGCAGGGGTGTGGCTGCTGCAGGCATGCCAGTGGCTGGCGGTTGGCGTTGCCGGCGGACGTCGATGCAAGCTGGTTGGCCGGATTGCTGCGGGGGATGGCCTGACGCGAATGCCGGCCCAGGTTTGGCTGGTGGCCGACCGATCAACATGCGCTTGGGGATCGACGGGCTTTGGTGCACCTTCAGCAGGCCCTCGGGCGACCACCCTGCGATGGCACGACCTATGCCTTTCGCAATCGGCACGGCTCGCGGCTCAAGCTGTTGCAGTAGGACGGCACCGGTGTGTGGTTGGGTCAGCGCCGTCTGCATCAAGGCCGTTTTCGCTAGTTCCATGCCGCCGAATGCAGCGCCGCGCTGGTCAAGATCGGCGAAGACATCAGCGAGCAGCTCGACCTGATCCTGGCCAGGTCCTTCGTCCACCGGCACAGTCGCCCGCAATAAGCCTGCCGCCCGTGCGAAAGCATCAGCGCCGCGCCGGTTCCGCCGGCAGTGGCGTGGCCTTGCAGCCCCTGGTGGATCGGCTGCGCGCCTTATTGCTCCAACGCCAGGTGCTGCATGCCGATGAAACACCCTCTGCAGCAACTCGATCCCGGCGAGGGGAAAACCAAACGCCCCTATCTCTGGGCCTACTCTGGGCCTACCGCAGCAACGACCTGGAGCCCAGTGACAGCCGAGGCCTTGCGGCGCATCGCCGATCTCTATGCCCTCGATTGGCGCGCCCGCGCACTCGACGCGGCCGTCCGGCAGCTACTGCGTGAACAGAAATCCCTGCCCAAACTGCAGGCCCTACACGACCGGCTGCAGCTACCGCGCCGCCGCCATCCAGAGCCTTGCTGGCCACCACCAGACTGAACGGGCTCGAGTCCGGCGCCTGGCTCAAGGACACCCCGGGAAAAACTGCCAATCTGCCACCAGCCGGATCGAGGAGCTGTTGCTCCTCGCGTCTCAACCTGAGTAACGATGGGACGGCTGGACGCTCACCTTTTTTCATAAGACAAGCCAAAAACGGGCACCTACCACAGCATGGGTTCGTGGAGGCGGGCTTAACCGTGACCGGTTGCTGAATGGGGGCGATGCCGCTCAGCATGCGCTTAATGCAGCTCACGACCTGCTCAACCTAGATTGCTAATTCCCGGCTTGGATAGGGGGCAGGTTTTACAGAGGGTTCGCGCTTGGTAAGAAGTCCTCATGCAGGAGCCGCAGGTATGGGTTGTCTGGCGGCGTCTCCTGGAACAGCGCATCCGGGCTGACGAGCAGGTAGCCGTGCAGCCGGCGCGACTTGCGCGGCCCCGTGACTTCGCAGGTCCAGATGTTCAGCCCGCTCGGCTGCTTGCGGTGCTGTCCCAGCTTCTCGAAGCGCTTCTGTACCCACTGCCACCCCTCCAGCTTCTCCTGCTTGGCCAGCGCGACGACTTGAAGGTACTCCTGCGCGTAGCGCTGGAACACGCCGGGGCTGACGAGGTAGCTCGTACCGGCGACGGTATGCACCAGGGCCCTGGCGTCGTTGATGATGAGCTTGCGCGTCTGGATGCTCTGACGCAGCCAAGCCATGAAGTGCGCCCCGGAGGCTCCGTGCGATCCTTGGAAGGCGCGAGGCTCATCTGCGGCGGGGGCACGGTCGAAGGGGCCGGCTCGGGCTCGGCAACAGTGGAGCTCGGGATCTCCGGTTCCGTGGGTGGAGCGGCGTCGCCCAGCAGGTCGAGCAGCGCGGCCACGCCGGTGTCCATGGCTGCGGATGGGATCGGCGCCGCGCTCGCGGGTGCAGCTTCGGTGCTTCCACGCGCGGCCATCGGCCACCCCGGCGCCTGCGGCTCCGCCTGTTCCTCTTCGACCTGCACACGGCCTGCGAACGGCGCCGGCCGGTCGGCGGCATCCCAGATCATCGCCGGCGAGAGTTTCAGGAAGGTGAAGGCGTGCGACCAGCCGGCGTCGCTGGTGACGGTAGCCTTCCAGATCGCCTTGCCATCCGGCGTCGGTTGCACGACGCCGTGATCCTGCAGCACGTTGAACACCGCCGTATTGCTCGCCGGGATGCCGTCGATGCCCTGCGACAGCAGATATGCGCGCAGCTTGTCGGAGACGGTCTTGCTCACCAGCACAAGGCGTCTTGGGTCAGCCAACCGTCCGCCGGGCCGGCCTGGTTCAACTTGAACTCCTCCTTGAGCAGGTAGCGCAAGCCGTCGAGCAATTTGCGTTGCAGCGCATGCTTGGGCGCCGCCAGCGCCTTGCTGGGATCGCCGCCGAGTTCTTGGGCGACCGATGCCTGGTCGGCCTGCACGACCAGCTCGCCGAGCGTGCCGGCGTGCTCGTACTGGCCGGCCAGTACGTACAGCAGCGCGGCCCAGAGGTCGGAATAGCCGCTGAGCCAGTCGAAGATGTCTCGATCGAGAAGGCGCGCGTAGAGCAGCCCGGTGGCGGCGCTGTGCAGGCGGTACTCACGCTCCTTTCGGTAACGGAAGCGATAGGGCTTTCGCAGTGGGCCGTGCCAGGGATGCCAGGCACTGCCGTCGGCATGCTCGACGTGCAGATCGACCGCGATCTTGCCGATGTCGTGCAGCAGGGCCGCGTAGGCCGTGCCTGCGGTCCAGGCTTCGGCCTGGGCCGCCTGTGCCTCCGGCGTGACGCCCGCAGGCAGCAGGTATGACTGCCGCAATTTCAGCGCATAGGCGACGATCTCCAGGCCGTGGTCCAGCATGCCGCCCGGATAGGCGTGGTGGTGGCTCTCGGAGGCCGGAAACTGCTGGACCAGCTCGGCGTAGCGCTCCAGTGGGGCGAGGTAGAGCGTGGCGAACTGTCGGCGCGAGAGCGATGTGCGCTGCCAGATGTGTTCCAGCAGTTTCTGCCGACGCGGCGTCGCCAGCAGCGATGCGGCCGACTCGGGCCGCATCGCCCCTTTCGGAGTTTCGATGGCGGATGTGGGCGGTGTGCCGGCGGCGGGTGGCACCCTTTTGCGCTGGAACAGCGAGAGCATGGCGAACCCCGGATGACGGGCTGCTCGGGGCGCCTTTTGGCCTTTTCAGGATAGGGCCTTTCCCCTTGGCGCCCTTCCTTTGCCCCTTCCCAGCCCTTTGGCCTTTGTCGGAAGCTTTTGGGTATAGGGCCGCTGCTGCGCGGGTGCCACGATGAATGCGGCATGGGGCAATCCCGGCAAGCCGGTAGCTGCGGGATGTTCGTCAGCTCTGGCCCAAGCCGGTGTCGAGGGCGGCGGATTGCGCTGCGAAGTCGTCGGGACGGCGCTTGCGGAAGGTTTCGAGATTGGCGAGCTTCCAGCGCAGTGCCGGCAGTTGCGCGGCGTGCTGGCACTGCACCAGCGACCAGTCCGGTTCTGCGCGCGCCAGCCCGCTCAGAAACTGCTTGTGCGCGGTGCTCAGTCGCTGTGGCAGCTCGCGCCGCATCCTGGCGCGAGCGTCGAGCAGCGTCTCCAGGGAGCAGTCCACTTCGGCCATACCGACAAAGGCCCGTTCGTACTCGCCGGCGATGTCCTTGTCGTTGCCGAACAGCACTTCGTGGGGCGGCCGGTTGTGGCCCGCCAGATAGATCACGAAGCACTCGACCATGCCATCGCTGATGTCGCCCGACTCAAAGAGCTGCCACACGTCGAACAGGTCGCGCGGATGCTGCCGGTCCAGCGCGGCCACCAGCTTGCCGGCGTACAGCTCGTCCGGTGCCAGGATCGGCACGTCCAACTCGATGCCGAACAGATCGCTGGTCTTGGCGCTCAGCGGCCGCCGCTCGACGGGCAGCACGCTGCCTCGGAACACGACGTTGACCTCGATCTTCACCTGGCTGGCATCGTTCTCGACGATCAGCTTGGTGTCCCCCAGGTCCTTGGCGCGAACCAGGCGTGTTTGCACGCCCAGCGGTGCAAGGCGCGCGGCGATGGCGGCCAGCTCCTGGTTGATGGCTTGCAGCGCTTCGTCGCGCGGCGTCTGCCACGGAAGGTACACCACGTCGATGTCCACCGAAAGGCGCGGCATGTCCCGCACGAAGAGGTTGATGGCCGTGCCGCCTTTCATGGCGAAGATGTCGTTGGCGAACACGTCGGGCGCGACGGCCAGCAGCAGGCGAACGGTGTCCGCGTAGGTCTTATCCATGAGGTCTCAGGCTCAGCAAGGTGCCGTCATCGAGCCGGCTCATCCAGCGCGTGTTGCTGCCGGTGCGAACCGGGTACTGCTCCAGCAGGGCATCGACATCCACGAGGCTGGTCTCGCGCGCCCAGGTCAGGAACAGGCGCACGGCCTTCACGCTGGCGCAGCAGGACAGCAGTTGCCCGAGCAAGTCCTTGCGGGGGGAACGCAGTCCATCGAAGAGGTTGCGGGCCTCTTCGAGGCTCTGCTTGACGCCGGCTTCGTACAGCAGCTCCAGCACGGCACGTTCGGGGGCTGCCACCCGCAGATCCTCGGGCAGGCCAGGCGGCGTGGTCAGGGTCTTGCCGGCCAGCGCCGTGTCCGGCCAGTCGAACAGGCGGGCGTGGACGTAGCGGGCCGGAAAGCGCGAAGTGAACCAGACCGGCAACGCAAAGCGACCGTCGCCCCACAGCACCAGCGCCTCCCGGCTGCCAGGTTGTGCCGCACACCCTGCAGGGCCAGGGCGCTCTTGCCGCCGACGTGCAGGCCGGGCACGCGCTGTTGCAGGAACTTCAGCGCACCGTAGACCCCGAATTCATCGTTCGGGAAGGCATAGACGCCATGGGCCAAGCGCACGAGCCACCCGCCGTCGGCATAGTGGGCGGCGAGCTGGGACGACACCCCGAACTGGCTCAGGGTGGCAAGGTCGAACGGCGCCCCGCGGGGGAGTCCCGCCTGCAGTCGCTTGATTACCTGGTGCCGAGAATTTCCATCCATGCTATAAAAATAGCACGGAATCCAATCAGCTCCTAGATCTATCGCAAGAACGTGCATGGAAAGTAGCACGAGGTTTGATTTATATTGCAGAATCTAATCGACCTGCGACTCAGGCCGACCCGGCTCTGCCAGCCGCAACCCGCCCTCCTGGTCGCGGTCTATGCTGGAGGGCAAGCCCCAACCGGCCGCTCCATGAGGTGAGGCACCACTGAAGCCGAGGCACATGAACATGACCACCAACACGCACAACGGGCGCTGGAGCCACCGGCTGGGCCGGGGGGCTGGCCGTGCCTGGCGTGGATATCTGCGCCGCGAGCAGCGTGTCGCCGGCCGGCTGGTGACGCGCGGGGTGCCCGCAGGCGCGACGACGGTGGTGCTCTGGATCGTCAAGCTGGCCGTGCTTGGCATGCTGCTCTACACCGTATCCTGGCTCGTCCTGCTGCTGGCCTTTGCGGTGGTCGCCACATGGTTCGCGCGAAATGCCGATGCGGATGACGAGAAGCAGCCGGAACTTAGAGACGGACACTCGGGCGTCGGCCTGTACGACAAAGATGACTGGCGGATCGACATGGGCGATCCCGACGAGCCGTAGCCGCCGCATCAGCGAGAGAGTGCTCCTTACTTCGCTGCACCTTTCGATACGGCCGTCATCGCAAGACGAGAGCCGCTACCTCCAGCCGACTTTGCATCGGACGTGCCAGTGATGAGACCGCCCAGGAAATTTCCAGCGCGAACTCCCGCCCATCCGAGTGCCATCACCCAGAACGTCGGTAACACGATGAACATCATCGCCATCACGAAATTCAACAGCATATCGCCGAAAGTGTTATTCAACCCCATCAGCGGGTTGAAGTTGCTGTGCGGCGAATGCCAGCCGTAGAGCGCGTCCAGGATCGTGCTGTCGATCCAGCGCGCGAGCTGGAACCAGAAGTCCACGAAGAACAGCGCGAACTGGACGCAGCTCACCGTCACCACCGTCTTCAGGTCGTAGGTGCCGATCAGCAGCACCAGCGGGATGCAGATGACGAGCGCCATCTTGAGCATGGTCAGCACCATCGGCAGCGCCTGGCGCACCACGTCCATCGCGGGGAAGAAGCCCAGCGAGCCCACGGTCAGCCCCAGGTCGCTCGCGCCGCGCGTGACGATGTTCGGCAGCGTCCTGTCGATCTGACCGCCGTAATCGGTGTAGACGGCGCCCTGGTTCATCTTCTGCTGCCGCGGTGAGACCACGGCGCGAATCACCGAGTCATTGACCTCGCTCTGCGACAGGAAGCCCACCCAGCGCCCGATGCGAGTCAGCAGGTCCGGGTCGACCTGTGCCAGCAGCCGGCTGCGCAGTCCCTGGCCGCCATCGGCCCACCACTGCCGGCAGGATGGATAGCCGCCGCCGCTGTCCACCTGTGCCAGACCCGCATCGCGGGTCGCGTCGTAGGGCCAGGCCGTGCGTGGGGTCTTGGCGCGATAGGTGTCATAGAAGCCGGGCGTGTCGAGGAAATAACTCGACCCGATCCAGGTGACGTCGTTCATCTGCTCGTCGGAGAGCGTCGGCCGGTTCATGAACAGCTTGGCGCGCGACGGCCCGTAGCAGTCGTGCGTGAAGTCGGCGACCTCCTGTGCCAGCACCGGATCGTCGATGCGCGTGGCATCCACATCCATGCGGATCTGACGCAGGTCCGTGCCGCAGGGAATCGCCGCCACCGCGGCCCCGGTGACCGCCTTCGAGATGGCATGCATGAAGAACCACCACACCGGCACCAGCGCGCTCTGGTCGTTGAGCGCCGTGTAGACGTTGGCCCAGCCCGTGTCGTTGGGCAGCGGGACGTTGACCTGGCATTGCGCGGAGCGCGTGGTGTCGAACTTGATCGTGGCAAGATCCACTGGGATGAACGGGATGCCGGCGAACAGGATGACCACGATCGCCACCCACACCCGGCTCTCGATGCGAATCGACGACAGCACGCCCTTGTTGCCTTCGTCCGCACCTTCGCTGCGGGCCTTGAGCCATTCCTGGATCACGATGGCCACGAACGGCAGCCCGAACACGCCGCTGGCCACGAGAATGCTCCAGATGCCGTTGTTGACCACCCAGGCCACCAGGGTCAGGTAATACTCCAGGTAGTCCGTGGTGTAGAGCGTCATGCCCGCCTCCCGGTCTCAGCCGTGCCGCAACGGTTGGCTGGCTTCCAGAGCTACCACGGCGATCACGGCCGCGATCTCCGTGCGCAGCAGGCGCTGATGCGTCTCGCGGGACGCTCCCGCCGCAGCAGGCGCCGACGCAGCCACCACCAGCCATAGGCCGTCGCCCCATAGAGGCACAGCCGCCACACGAAGAAGTGGCCGGCGTGCGCCTGCAGCCAGTGCTGCCAGCCCTCGATGCCGCCGACCACGTGGATGCCAGCGATGTTCACTGCCGCCGCGGCGGCGACCACCAGCAAGGTCCACAGCAGCGCGATCCCGATACGACGTTTGAACAGCCACGGTAGCCGCAACCAGGTCGGCCGGCTCATGGCGTGCCGCTCCGCGGTTTCTGGACTTCCCGCAGCCGATCGCGCGTGGTGTCGCCCTCGAAGACACCGCGTGAGCCGACGGCGCGGATGCTGTGGCGCTGGATGATCGCCATCGCCGAGTTGCCGGCCAGCGTGCGGCGCAGCTCCAGCTCAGTCTTGAGGTTGTTGATCTCCTGCTCCAGCGCGCTGTTCTCCTGGTCGACCGCCCGCACGGCCAGCTCGTTGGCGGCGACGTTCGGCTCCTTCTTGCCGGTGAACAACGTGCGTTGCAGCAGCAAGGCTTTTTCCAGCACGCTCGACAGTGCGGCCTCGGATGCGAGACGCCGGCCCAGCACGTCTTGATCGGGCTCGTCGCGTAGCGCTTCGATCACGCCACGGGTGATCGGCAGCGAGCTGCTGCCGGCGGCTTCGAGATGGGCCGGCGTCGTCGGCCGCGCCCCTGTCACCAGCTCTTGTAGCGCCTGCAGCTTGGTTTCGTACTCTTCCTGGATCATCGGCGTGAGCCGACGCCTGGGGTGGTCTGCGTCTTGGTGCAGCTCTCGCAGGTGCGCTGCTCACGCTCGCCCAGCACACGGATCGCCCAGGCCGAGGCCGCCTGCGGCGATGGCCAGGTCTGGCAGGTCAGGCGGTTGCCGCAGGCGCTGGACGCGATCTGCGACGTATCGCCGACGCTGCGGCCGTTGAGCAGGTTGTAGCCCGCACGTGTCACGTCGCCCACCACCTTGATCGAGTTTTGGCCGTTGCCGCCGGCATTGCTGCCGCCAACCCATGGCACGCCGTTGTTGCCCCGGTTGGTCTCGGCCTGCTCGATGGCGGACACGGCATCGGTGCTGGCGACCGCATCGCTCAGCGCCAGGCCCTCGGCGAGCTGGTTCCAGCCGGCTTGGCCGCCAGCCATGTCGGCCATCCGCTCGGCGATCGCGCGGCAGGTCATCTTGGAACGGTCGAAATCCAGCCGCGCCTGCAGGATGCCGTTGGTGAGCAGGTTGTAGAGCCCGGGATCGGCGCGCTGGATGATCAGCGCCGGCAGCGAGGCCACGGCGCTGGTGGCGCTCTGGATCACGTTGCTCATGATCGTCTGGAAGCCGTTGGTGATGCCGTTCAGCTGGTTCTGCAGCGTCGTGGTGATGCTCATGTCGCCGCAGATGAGGTTGCTGTTCCAGCCGATGCCGACACCGATGCTCTGCATGTTCCCCGCACCGCCCATGGACACGGCGCGGCCACCGCCGATGCTGTAGAGCACGTCGTCGCCGATCACGCTGCCGCGGTGATGGACTTCATAGTCACCGACACTGGTCTGTGCCCACAGCGGGCTGCTCGTGAAAGTCAGGACAGAGGCAAGCAAGAGGCTGCTTGCCGACGGCGCAACGCCCCAGGCTCGTGCGAGGAAAGAGCATGTCTTCATGAGCCAGCCCTCAGTTGAAGTCGATGCTGCCAAGGAACACTTGGCCGCGCCGCCCGCAGCAGCCATACGGGCGCCACAGCGCCCAGGCGTAGTCGCCCTGCTGGGCCTGCACGCGCAGTCGGTTGTGCGGGAACACCGCGCAGGTGCTCCGGAGCGTGGGTGTGAGTTCCTGCCACTTGCCGGTGGAGGCATCGCTTTCCACCAGGGCGCCCGCTGGCCAGTAGCCGGGACTCGCGTTGGCGAGCAGCGGCTGGTAGACGTGAACCTGGCCGCGCCGCGTCACGATGTCACCGGCCCGTTGCGCCACGACCGCGGCGGCCTTGTGGTCGTCCACGTGATGCAGGAAGCCACCCCTCGGATAGACGTTGCCCCAGAGATTCAGTCCGGTGCGGATGCCGATCTCGCGCATGCCTGGGATCAGCGCCTCGGGATAGAGGGACTCGGGGATGTTGTAGCGCCAGGCGACGGTATCGAAGGTGCTCAACAGATACGGCATGAACGCCGTGCCGGCACCGGCGCAGATGTAGCCCAACTGGCTGACGAACTGGCTGAAGAGGGTCGCGCCCGGATGGCCGATCACGTCGGCGTTCTTGAACTTCGCCAGGTTGTTCTCATGCTCCTCGTTCGTCGTGCCGTCACCTCCACCTTGAGCCGTCGGGTTCGGCATGCTCATCGCGCGCACTTCCACCCAGGGGTTCTCGCCGGTGTTGGAATAGCTGGACACCACCGCGTCAGGGACGTAGTGCCGCACCTTCACCGAGGTGCGCACGGTGCAGCCCGTCAGCGTGCAGTACAGCCAGTAGCAGATACCCTGGACCCGATAGGACAGGCAATCGGGCGACAGTACCGAGCCGGTGATGGTGGCGGTGTTGAGGGCGAAAGCGGAAGCGGCGGTGCCCAGCAGGACGGAGGCGATGCCCGCACGCCATGTGCGTCGGGCGCAGCATCATGGCTGCGCCCTCCGGTATTCCTTGATGCGTGCCAGGGCGCGCGCCACGTTGGTCTCGCCGTAGACGACGTAGCGCCGATCGACCACCACGGCGGAAATTCTGGCGATGCCCAGGCTCCAGGCATCGGTCACGCCCTGGTAGGCGTCGGCCAGGCGTCGCTGGAGTGGCGTGCCGCCATCCTGCAGTCGCTGCCGGACGATGGCGGACGCCTGTGCCGGATCGGTGGAAAGGTTGGCGGCCAGCTCTGCTTCGATGCGGGCCGGCGCGTCCAGCTCGACGACATGGACGCCGGCGGGCGCTTCCACGGCATGATGCCGGTCGGTGAATACCCGGATGTCCGCCGCTGCGGCGTGGGTCATCGCGGCCACCGTCGCCGCCAGGACGCACGAAGCCATCGTCGAGCGGCAGCGCATCCGGTGTGGTGGTGTCGGGACGTGTGCAGGGCGTAGGGACATGAGGCCGCTCCCATTGGTCGATGCTCGCGCAAGTCGATCCCATCGCGCAGACACAAACCACCGAGAAAGCGAAATGCTCCGCTACCGCTTTCATCCGCTCGAAGTGCGGAAGGGAGGCGCCCGGTGGGGCGCCTCAGGGACTACAGCAAGCCGGCTTCCGCAAAGGAGAAGGGGTTTCCTTCACCGAAGATGAAATGGTCCAGAACGCGAACGTCCACCAGTTCGAGAACCGATTTCAGGCGGCTGGTGATCGCCTTGTCGGCATGGCTCGGCTCGGTCAGGCCCGAGGGATGGTTGTGGGCGAAGATGACCGCTGCGCAGTTGTGCTCGATCACACGCTTGAGGACGCGCGCGGATACACACTGGTGCCATCGATGGTGCCGTGGAACATCGGCTCGAAGGCGAGCACGCGATGCCGCGTGTCGAGAAACACGACGGCAAAGACTTCCAATGGCTCGCCCGCGAGTTTCAGTCGCAGGTACTCGCGCACAGCGGCCGGGCTGGTCAGCGCGGCACCGCGCTTGAAGAGACGTTCCTCCAGCACGCCGATGGCCCGCCGGATCAACGGATCTTCGTGGATGCTCGCGTACCGCACGAGCGCTGATGATGCACCGTCGGCGACGGTATCGGACAGATTCATGGGAACCTCCTACGGAATGAACGGAGGCTCCCGTCCCGATGGGGCGAGACCCCCGTGGGACGTGATGAGGAAAACCCGAAATCGGGCTTGGACGATTGGCATCCTCCATCGACGACGATGGACGTTCGCGCGTGGGATGCTGTGCGAACTGGACCGATCAACGCGGTCTGAACCGCGCCGTAGCCTTGAAGATCGCGGCTACCTGGGCATGTCGCTGACGGTGTCAGCAGGCATCTCGGGTATCTCGGGCAGGGTTTCGGCCACTGCTGCTCGTCACTTGATGACGCCAGCAGATCGATGGCCGACAGCAAGGCGTCGCCCTCGACGGCGCCCGGCAGCAGCAGCGCCCGGCCGGTGTGGTTGTCGATCACGCGCAGCATCGGGGTCGCGTTGATGCCGGCCAGCGCGGCTTTCTCGATCTGTGCCCGGATCACAGCGTCGGGCCGCGCGCTCGCCAGGCACTTGCGCAGCTCCGGCGTCGTGCCGGGCGGCTGGATGCCGGGCGGCAGGCCCCGGCCACCAGCGCGGGCATGCTGGTAAATCCAGGCGACTGTGTCCCAGAACGCCTCCTGCCCACCGGTTTCCCCTGCGCATTCGGCCAAGCGTGCCGCTTGTGTGGCGGCCGGTTCATGCATCGGCAGCGGCAAATGGTGCCATTGCCAGTTCACGTCGTGATTGGCGTCGATCCAGCGTTTCAGTACCGGGAAATACGCCTGGCAGTACGGGCATTCCAGATCGGCGTACCCGATCAACGTGAACCGCGCATCAATGCTGCCGTAGCGCCACGGCGGGCCCGCCGACGCGGCCGCCTCGACGGACGCAGGATCGCCGGTGCGCGGGCTGCGCCCGAGGGACCAAGCCAGCAGCACGAACAGCATCACGATGCCGGCCAGCATCGGCCACAGGTAGCGTCGCGGCGTATGCGGATGCTGGCCTGGCGCGCGCATGATCTTTCCGTCTCAGCCGAAGGCGCCGAGCGGCAACGGCTCGATGCCACGCGCACGGTCGATCTGTTCGGCGACTTTGAAAGCGGCCTCCAGCTCGCCAATCCCGTATTGCCGCATCAATTGATAGCGCTCGGCCTTCTCCTCCGGCTCGGTCATCGCCATGGCCAGGTGGAGGCTGGGCGGCACGGCGCGGAACAGGACTTCCATCGACTTCGACAGGATCACGCCCTCGGAGAACTTACCCGCTTCTTTGCGTGCCGACAGCATCAGCGCTTTCTGCGCCGGGTTGAGTTCACGAAAGCGGGCAACCTTCTCGACCTCGTCGGGTGGCATGCTGAGGCAGATCCACCACTCGATCATCGACAGCATCGGTTCGGCGGCTCTCGGCAGGTCGTCCAGGTTCTGCGTGGCGAGCCAGAACCAGGCGCCGAGCTTGCGCCACATCTTGGTGATCTTGACCACGTAGGGCGCGAGCAGCGGGTTCTTCGTGATGATGTGGCCTTCGTCCGTCACGTTGATGATCGGGCGGCCCAGGAACTGGTCGCGCTCGGCGATGTTGTTGACGGTGTTGATGAGCGAGATGTAGGCAATCGAGAGTTGGGCGTTGTAGCCTCGCGCGCGAAGGTGGCGAGATCCACGATGGTGATGTCCGCCTCGGGCCACGGCGTGCCGGACCGGTCGAACATCTCGCCGTCCACGCTTGGCAGAACATGTCCATGGCGTCGGCCATCTCCAGCAGCCGTGCGCGCCGCATCTCAGGCAGCGTGGCGTCGCGGGCGCGCTCGCGCAGCGCCTCGCGCACGTCGCGGGTCAGTACCGTGCGCTTCTCCGCTACGCAGCGCTGGGCCGCATCGAGGATGCACTGGCGGATCAGGCTGCGGTCGGCGCGCGTCATGCGCGCTTCTTCCTTGTCCTCGCCGCCGGTGATCATCAGCCGTGCAGTGATCTCCAGTTCGCCGAGCACGTCACGCTGCTCATCGCCTTCCACGGCCATGCCGGCATCGGTCTGGTCTTCGTCGAGCGCATCGGCGTCCAGCGTCTGTACCTGGCTCGGCGTATCGACCAGGCGCCAGGCGTCGGCGAACGGCGCCAGACTGACGCCCGCGCCCGGCGCGAGCTTCACTCGATGCACGGTGAGACCCAACCGTGCCGCGAAGTCGCCGAACAGGCCGAAGCTGTTGCCCGCCTCGACGATGAACAGGCGCGGCCGGTAGATCGCCGTCACCTGGTTCAGGATGTTGTTGAGCGTCGCGCTCTTGCCCGAACCCGTGGGGCCGAACAGGAACAGATGCGCGTTCATCTGCCGGTCGAGGCGGTTCAACGGATCGAAGGTGATCGGACCGCCGCCTCGGTTGAAGAACGTGATGCCGGGATGCCCTGTGCCCTGGCTGCGACCCCAGACCGGGGCCAGGTTCGCCGCGTGTTGCGCGAACATGAGTTGGGTGTACCACTGGCGCTTGTCGGCAGCCGGATCGAACACGCACGGTAGCCAGCGCAGATAGCTGTTCAGCGGCGCCACCTCGTCCTCTTCGCGTACCGGTTGCAGGCCGGCGTTGAGCATCACGTTGACGAGCTGCAGGCCGCGCGCATCGAGCTGGGCCAGGTCGCGGCCGCGCAGGTAGAACGCCAGCGCGCCACGGTAGAGCTTGTGCGCGCTGCCGATCAGCCCGCGCGCCTGCTGCACGTCCTGCCGGGTCTGCTCCGAGGCCAGGGTCTCGCCGACGGCCTTCCTGGCGAGGTGGTTGAGGTGCGCCTCCAGTACGTCCTGGGGTGTGGCGACCAGCGTCAGGCACATCACCGTATCCTCGGGCATCTGGTCGAACAGCGCGTTCATGGCATCGCCGCCTTTGCGCGTCTCACCGGTCAGATGGCCGGTCGCCGGCGGCGTGCGCAGACGATCCATCACGATCACCCGATGCGGCATGCCATCGAAGAACCACAGGCCGTTGGGCACGTCCGAACGTGGCTGGCCGAAGAACAGGCGCTGCGCGAAGTCGGTGCCGCTGGCGAGTTCGATCTCGCCCTCCTCCCGCTCTTCCGGGTAGCGGGTCAGCGCGTAGAAGCGTTCCCGATCTTCGGCAGTGGCGCCGAGCAAAGTCGGATTCGGGTTGAACCAGCGCAGCAGCCAGGCGTGGATGTCCGCCGCGCCGAGACGCCGGGCTTTCACGCCGGCATTCGCCAGCCCGCCGACGAGGCGGTCGCAGATCGTCGTCAGCGCCTGCTCGGGCGACTGGCCGCGCCGCGAGGCCGGGGCCGCGGACGTGCTGCGGTAGACGACCATGCGCACGCGCCGGACCTGGCCGCGCCAAGGCAGGCGCGTCACGGCAGTATCCTCGAACAGGCCACCCGGCTTGGCGATGGCCCGCAGGTGATGGGCGAAGAAACGCAGGTAGAAGTCGCTGAATGCGCTGCCTTGCGCACGCGGCTGCAGATAGTTCGCCAGGGAGCGCAGATAGTTGTCCCAGTTGGCCTCGTCCTGGGCGTAGAGCTGCACCACCCAGGGGTTGTCGTCCAACTCGTCGAAGGAGTCCTGCAGGGCGTTCTCCAGCGCATCGCGCGCCTGCCACAGCCAGGCCATCTCGCGGCCCTCGGTGCCGACCGGCGCCAGCTCGAAGAAGGCCGCCACCGACTGGCCATCTTCCAGCAACATGCACTTGCTGCCGGGCAGGTACTCGACCCAGGGCAGCAAGTCCGCGAACGACGCGCGACGCCATAGAGCGCATCGTGGTCGGCCTGGGTGGCCGGCCTGCGCCGGCCCCGGCCGAGCGCGCTGCCCGGCTCGGCGACACCCTGTGCCACCAAGGCCGCCACGTGCCGTGCCCAGGCATCATCGGTCGCATCCACGGCGTCAGCAGGCGATGCGTCGGGCTTGCGTGACCACGGCAGCGACCAGGCCATCAGTAGTCCTCCACGCGTTCACCCGGCATCGCGTACTGCACGCGCTGGTAGAGCGGGAACACCGTGCTGTAGCCGGGCACCGGCACCGGGTCGGTGCCCGCCAGGTGCGGGAACACGTACATCACCAGGTCGGGATTCGGCAGGCGGTGGAACTGGCGGTAGATCTCGTTCTGCGCGGTACGGGTGTAGCGCGCCTGCACGCCGGGCGCCGCCTGCACATCGGCATCGGCCAGCGGCCGGCGCAGGCCTGGCGCGCATCGAGC
>LZQO01000041.1_pt1 | contig 32261 bp, 32 predicted proteins | sample 768571 | NCBI WGS metagenome assembly LZQO01 (sample SAMN05207081, study PRJNA324507) | oil field metagenome | isolation source: sample BH-FW-10 from oil reservoir | place: India: Bombay High | collected 2015-12-01
GTCGAGGCGTTGATCGGTCAGGCCCTGGACCAGGCGCAGGGTGCAGGGGCTGGTGTCGCAATAGATCGGGTCGAGGCGTTGATCGGTCAGGCCCTGGACCAGGCGCAGGGTGCAGGGGCTGGTGTCGCAATAGATCGGGTCGAGCCGCCGCGGCTGGCCTTGAGCAGCGCGTCGAGCATCTCCTGGCGCTTGCGTTCGCCCTGTTCGGCGTAGCCCTTGGAGGCGAACGGCTGGCCGCAGCACAGGTTGTTCAGCTGTCCGGGGAAGATCACCTGGTAGCCGGCCTTTTCCAGCAGGCTGCGGGTCTTGTCGAGCAGCGGCTCCTGTTCCTGATCGCGCGCGGCCGGGCCCATGGCGCGGGATACGCAGGCGGCGAGGTAGACGACCCGAGGGCGCTCGTCGGTGGGCGGCGCCTTGGGCAGGTTCAAACGTTGCAGTGGCTGCGGCGTAGCCGGCGTCCACTGGGGCACGCGGCCCTTGCTGGCGCGGGTCATGGTCGCCGACAGCTTGGCCAGGTTGCGCGTGCCCATGATCAGGTGTGCGCCGTTGGCCACGTGCAGCATGAAGCGGGTGCCTTGCACGGCGGTGGCGAAATGCTCGGCCAGCCAGTTGGCGGTACCGGTTTTGTTCGCCTCACGGCCGCGCAGCTTGCGTACCAGATCGCCGGTGTTGATGCCGACCGGGCAGCGCTGGGCGCAGAGGCCGGTGGCCGCGCAGGTGTCGACGCCGTGGTAGTGGTAGAGCCGCTCGATTTCCGTGGTGTCGACACCCGCGCGCTTGCGCGCCTGGATGTCGCGCCAGATGACGATGCGCTGGCGTGGCGTCAGGGTCAGTCCGTTGGACGGGCAGACCGGCTCGCAGAAGCCGCACTCGATGCACTTGTCGACGATCTCGTCGGCGGCCGGCAGCGGCTTGAGGTTCTTCAGGTGGATGTCCGGGTCTTCGGAGAGCACCACGTCCGGGTTGAGGATGCCGGTGGGGTCGAGCAGGCGCTTGATCTTCCACATCAGCGCATAGGCCTCGCTGCCCCATTCCAGCTCGACGAAGGGCGCCATGTTGCGCCCGGTGCCGTGCTCGGCCTTGAGCGCGCCGCCGAACTCGACGGCGACCAGCTGCGCCACTTCGCCCATGAAGGCCTCGTAACGGGCGACCTGGGCCGGATCATCGAAGCCTGGGTGAAGACGAAGTGCAGATTGCCCTCTAGCGCGTGGCCGAAGAGGATCGCTTCGTCGTAGCGGTGCTTGTCGAGCAACTCGATCAGCCGATTGACGCCCTCGGCCAGACGCTCGACCGGGAAGGTCACGTCCTCGATGATCACCGTGGTGCCGGTCTGGCGCACGGCGCCGACCGCCGGGAAGGTGTCCTTGCGGATCTTCCACAGCTGGTTGTAAACCACCGGGTCTTCACTGAAATCGACCTGCTTTTCCACCGGGAAGTGCGCGATCGAGGCCATGATCAGGTTGATCTGCTCGTGCAGCAGGGTCTGGGTTGCGGCGCGCGACTCGATCAGGAGCGCGCAGGCGGTCGGCGACAGTTCCTTCACCCATTCGGGCATGCCGGCCTTGTGCTCGACCGAGCGCAGGCTGCGCCGGTCGAGCAGCTCCACGGCGGACACCGGTTGCTGCTTGAGCACCGGCACGGCGAGGCAGCAGGTTTCCACGTCGGGGAACACGACCAGCGCGCTGGCCTTGTGTGGATGGTCCGGCACGGTGTCGTAGGTCACCGCGCTGATGAAGCCCAGGGTGCCTTCGGAGCCGACCATCAGGTGGTTGAGGATGTCCAGCGGCTCGTCGAAGTCGACCAGCGCATTGAGGGAGAAGCCGGTGGTGTTCTTCAGCCGGTACTTGTGGCGGATCTTCGCCGCCAGTTCGGTATTGGCGCGGGTCTCGCGGCCCAGCTCGGCCAGCTGCTCGAGCAGCGCCGCATGGCTCTGACGGAAGGCGGCAACGCTGGCGGCATCCTCGCTGTCGACCACGGTGCCGTCGGCCAGCACCACGCGCAGGCCCGCGAGGGTCTTGTAACTATTCTGCGCAGTGCCGCAGCACATGCCGCTGGAGTTGTTGGCGACGATGCCGCCGATCTTCGCCGCGTTGATCGAGGCCGGGTCGGGGCCGATCTTGCGCTGGAAGGGTGCGAGCACGGCGTTGGCGTTGGCGCCGATCACGCCCGGTTGCAGGCGGATCTGCTCACCGCCGTTGCGAATCTCGCGGCCGTTCCAGTTGTCGCCGAGTACGATCAGCACCGAGTCGCTGATCGCCTGGCCGGACAGGCTGGTGCCGGCGGCGCGGAAGGTCACCGGGACGTTTTCCGCGTGGGCCAGCTTGAGCAGGGCGATCACCTCGGCTTCGGATTCGACGCGCACCACCAGCTTGGGGATCAGCCGGTAAAAGCTGGCGTCGGTGCCGAAGGCGAGGGTGGAAAGCGGGTCGTCAAAGCGGCGCTCGGCAGGGATCAGCCGCTCGACCTCGGCGAGGAACGCCGCCGGCAGCGGAGTGCGTTCCAGGGGCAGGGCGGCGTTCATGCGTCCTCCAGGATCAGCACGATCAGATCCTTCGGCCCGTGGGCGCCATAGGCCAGCACCTGCTCGATGTCGGCGGTCTTCGATGGGCCGGAAACCAGCAGCGCATTGGTCGGCATGCCGGCGGCCCACTGGAACTTCTGCTGGATTTCGTAGAAGTTGTCGTGAATTTCGCTGGCCTTGAGGATGGCGAAATGCACAGGGGGCACCAGGCTCATCAGGCGCGGCTCCTCGCGGGTGGGCCACATGATCAGACTGCCGGTGGAGGCGATGGCGCCGAGGGTGCCGGTGAGGCTCGCTGGGGTGTCGTTGAACAGCTCTTCCTTCCACTCCTCGACCGGGCGATCGTAGGCCTTCAGCGCCGGCAGGCCTTCACGACCGGCGCAATGCGCGGTGAAGCGCTGGCCGTACGGCGTGGTCGGGGCGATCAGCAGGCTCGGCAGCTGGCGGTCGTGCAGCAGCTGCTCGAGCAGGGCGGGCCAGCCGGCGTCCGTGGTCAGGTGAATCTCGGTGTGCACCGCTTCCATCAGCTGACGCAGGCGGGCGATGCGCTGCTCCGGCGCGTAGCTCCAGGGCTGGGTCACCAGCGACTCGTCGTAGTCATCGACGATCGGCGTGGTGCCCTCCAGGCTTTTTTTCAGCTTGGCGAGAATGTTGGCCTTGGCGCTCATCGCTTGCCCTCCAGGTGTGCCTTGGCCAGCTCGTGCAGCGAGCGGGCAGCCGGTTTCGGTGCGCTGTGGTTCTGCGTCCAGGGGCCGATGTTTGATGGCGTCAGGGCGCGAAGGCGTGTGGCGAAGAAGCCGAACAGGCGGTACAGCGTCGGGCTGGTGTTGAGCAGGCGCCAGCGGCCCAGATCAGCCGTTCCTGCCTGGAGTACTTGCTGCCCTGGCCGCGCATGACCTTGTGCGGATCGTCCGGCGCCTTGACGTTTTCCTCGCGCAGGCGCCGCAGGAGGGTCGGAATCGGGATCTTCACCGGGCAGACTTCGCCGCAGGCGCCGCACAGCGACGAGGCGCTGGGGTGATCCGGCACCTTGTCCAGACCGACCATGTGCGGGGTGATGATCTTGCCGATCGGCCCGGGATAGACCTCGCCGTAGGTGTGGCCGCCGACGCGGGTGTACACCGGGCAGTGGTTCATGCAGGCGCCGCAGCGGATGCAGTTGAGCGTCTGGCGCAGCTCGCTGTCGGCGAAGGCCTGGCTGCGGCCGTTGTCCAGCAGGATCAGGTGCACTTCCTGCGGGCCGTCGAGCTCGTGCGCCTTGCGCGGGCCGGAGATCATGTTGACGTAGGTGGTGATCGGCTGGCCCAGCGCCGAGCGGGTCAGCAGCGAGAGCAGCGGGACCACGTCACGCAGGTTCTCCACCACCTTTTCGATGCCGGTGACGGCGATATGTACCGGCGGCACGGTGGTGCTCATGCGGCCGTTGCCTTCGTTCTCCACCAGCAGCAGGGTGCCGGTCTCGGCCACCGCGAAGTTCACCCCGGAGACGCCGATATCGGCCTCGAAGAACTTCTGCCGCAGCGTGCGCCGACCGATCTGAATGAGTTGGTCGACGTCCTTGGTGTACTCCACGCCGAGCTTGTCGTGGAACAGGGACGCGACCTGGCCGGCGTTCTTGTGGATCGCCGGCATGATGATATGAGAAGGCTTCTCGTGGTCGAGTTGGACGATGTACTCGCCCATGTCCGATTCCAGGCATTCGATGCCATGGCCGTCGAGGAAATGGTTCATCTCCATCTCTTCGCTGACCATCGATTTGCCCTTGATCACTTGTCGCGCCTCGTGAGCGCGGGCGATCTCGAGGACGATGTTGTTCGCCTCGTCTACCGTCTCCGCCCAGTGCACTTTCACACCGTTGCGGGTCAGGTTGGCTTCCAGCCGCTCGAGCAGTTCGGGCAGCTTGGACAGTGCGCGGGCGCGGATATGGTTGCCCATCTCGCGCAGCCGCTCGCGTTCGTCGGCATCGCTGAAGGCCGCGGCGCGCTTGGTCATCAGCGAGTCCATGGCGGTGCGGAAGTTGCGCCGCAGCTGCTCGTCCTTCAGCGACTTGCGGGCACGGGCGCGGAAATCCGGGTCGCCGGCGTTTTCGATCTGAATCGCGGGAATACGCTGTTCGGCGTTCATCGGGCACCTCCGGTGCGTTGCCAGAGGAAGCTTGCCAGGTGCTGGCCGCGCAGGGCTTCACGCTGCTTTTCCAGCGAGCCGTTGATGTTCATCAGGCAGCCGCAGTCGGCGCTGACCACCTGGTGCGCGCCGGATTCCTTCAGCGCACGGGTCTTGTCCAGCACCATGGCGCCGGAGATATCGGGCATGCGCACGCTGAAGGTGCCGCCGAAGCCGCAGCATTCGCTCTCGTGGTCATGCTCGACGCGCTCGACCTGGCCCAGCTGGGCGAGCAGGGCGCGGCCGTGCAGATGGGTATTCATTTCGCGACGAGCCGAGCAGGAGGTGTGCAGGGCGACCTTGGTCGGCGTGCCGGCATCCTTGAATTCGACCTTGCAGACGTTGAGCAGGAACTCGGCCAGCTCGAAGGTGCGCTCGGCCAGCGCCTGGGCCTTCTTCAGCGTGGCCGGCTCGTCCTTGAACAGGTCCAGATAGTGGTGGCGCAGCATGCCTGCGCAGGAACCGGAAGGTACGACCACCGGCCAGTCGTTGGCGAACAGCTCCAGCTGTGCGCGGGCGACCTTGCGCGCCTCGTCGGTATAGCCGGTGGTGTAGGCCGGCTGGCCGCAGCAGGTCTGGCCCTGCGGGTAGTGCACGGTCAATCCTTCGCGTTCGAGCAGGCGGATGGCATCCAGGCCAGCCTCGGGATAGAACAGATCCACCACGCAGGTACCGAACAGGTAGACCTGGCTCGGCTTGGCAGGATACTCGCGTGGTTTGGGCAGCGGCGGCGCGACGCGGGTGGCGTTCGGCGTGGCGTTGTAGAAGAGTTCGCTCATCGGCTTGGTCTCCGGGTGGGCCCGGTTATCCGCAAACTGCGGGAGGTTGAAGCGCTCTTGCCCCGCATGGGCGGGGCAAGGTTTCACGGTTGTCTTACTTACCGACCAGCGGGTCGGTCACGCCCATCACGTAGATCGCGATCAGGCCGATCGCCCCCGTGAACAGTACGTAGTACAGCGTAGGCCAAACGGTCTTGCGCAAGGTCTGCCCTTCGCGGCCGAGCAGGCCAACGGTGGCGGATGCGGCAACGACGTTGTGGATCGCCACCATGTTGCCGGCGGCGGCGCCGACGGCCTGGATGGCAACGATCATCGCGCCGGAGATGCCGAGGTTGGTGGCCACGCCGAACTGGAACTGGCTGAACATCATGTTGCTGACGGTATTCGAGCCGGCCAGGAAGGCGCCCAGCGCACCTACCGTCGGTGCCAGCAGCGGATAGACGCTGCCGACGCTGTCGGCGACATAGCGCGCCATAGTGATCGGCATGCTGGCCAGCTCGCCGGCATTCACGCCGGAGTTGATCAGGATGCGCACCATCGGCACGGTGAACAGCAGTACGAAGCCTGCGCTCAGCAGCACGCTGGAGGATTCCTTGACCGCTGCGCCCAGCTCGCGGGCCTTCATGCCATGCAGGAAGAAGGTCGCCAGAACCACCAGGACGAGAATGCCGCCCGGCAGGTACAGCGGCTGGATGCTGGCGCTGACGCCGGCTTCGCCGAGCAGGTCGTTGAAAGCGATGTTCCAGGCCTTGAGCAGGTTGCCGACGTCGGGGAACACACGGCTGATCACCAGCAGCGCGCCGACCAATACGTAGGGCAGCCAGGCACGGAAGGTGCTCATCGGGCGGGCTGCCAGGTCCTCGAGCTTCATTTCCACGCTGCCCAGCCATTCGCTCGGCCAGTCCTTCGCGTCGGCGAAGTCCCAGGTGCGCTTGGGTACCAGAAAGCCCATGCGCGCCGCGGTGGTGACGATGCCCAGGCCGATCAGGCCGCCGAGCAGGGAGGGGAATTCAGGGCCGAGGAATACGCCGGTGGCGACGTAGGGCAGGGTGAACGCCAGCCCGGCGAAGATCGCGAACGGCAGCACTTCGAAGCCGGCCTTCCAGCTCTTTTCCTTGCCAAAGAAGCGGGTCAGCATCAGCACCATGATCAGCGGCATCACGGTGCCGACGATGGCGTGGGTGATCGCCACGCTGCTGGTGATCTGCTGCAGGTAGGCCTGCCAGCTCGAACCTTGCTCGACCAGCTGGGCGCCGATGGTGGCGGTATCCAGGCCGCTGTTGACGCCGACGATGATCGGCGTGCCGACCGCGCCGAAGGACACCGGCGTGCTCTGGACCAGCATGCCCATCAGGACCGCAGCCATCGCCGGGAAGCCGATCGCTACCAGCAGCGGCGCAGCAATCGCCGCCGGCGTACCGAAGCCCGAGGCGCCTTCGATAAAGCAGCCGAACAGCCAGGCGATGATGATGGCCTGGATGCGGCGGTCAGGGCTGACGGTGGTGAAGCCGGCACGGATGGCGGTGATGCCGCCGGAATGCTTCAGGGTGTTCAGCAGCAGAATCGCGCCGAAGATGATCCACAGCAGGCCGATGGTGATGACCAGCCCCTGCAGCGTGGAGGCGAGGACCCGGTTGAAACTCATGTCCCAGACGAACAGCGCGACAGCGGCGGTGACGACGTACACCAGCGGCATCGCCGTGCGGGCCGGCCAGCGCAGGCCGATCAGCAGGACAGCGGCGAGCAGGATCGGGGAAAAGGCAAACAGGGCGAGCATACCTGTCGACATGTCAGACTCCGCCGTCACGTTGCACGATTGATAGCCCGGCAGGGCCGCGGGAAGACAGCTGAGCAAAAACGGCATGGAGGATCCTCTTTTTGTTTGATGCTCGTTTTGTAAATTGGTAATACCAATTCTCGGCAGAGAATGGCCAGCGTAAGAGTTCACTTGTCAATGCGTCAATGAGGCCTGCATAGACTTTGGTCGCAGGGTGGCGTCTTGCGGGGGCTGAGGGCGCTCGCTAGTCTGGCTGCCTATATAGTGGTCAAACCAATCGAGGCATGAATGGAAGTGGGAATGGTGCGCCAGCGGCGGCTGGCTGATGGCATCGTGGCGCAACTGGAGACGATGATTCTCGAGGGCACGCTCAAGGCGGGTGAGCGCCTGCCGGCCGAGCGCGTCTTGGCCGAGCAGTTCGGCGTCTCGCGGCCCTCGCTGCGCGAGGCGATCCAGAAGCTGGCGGCCAAAGGGCTGCTGGTCAGCCGGCACGGCGGCGGCACTTTCGTCGCCGAGTCGCTGGGCTCGACCTTCAGCGACCCGCTGCTGCACCTGCTGGAGAACAACAGCGATGCTCAGCGGGACCTGTTGGAGTTCCGTCATACGCTCGAAGGCAGCTGTGCCTACTACGCGGCGCTGCGCGCCACCGAGGTTGACCGCCAGCGCCTGACCGAAGCCTTCGAAGCGCTACAGGACTGCTATGCGCGCGAGGGCAAGGTCACCCGCGCCGAGGAGGGGGCGGCCGACGCCCAGTTCCACCTGGCGATCGCCGAGGCCAGCCACAACGCCGTGCTCCTGCACACCATCCGCGGTCTGTTCGATCTGCTCAAGCGCAACGTGGTGACCAACATCGGCGGAATGTATGCGCTGCGCGACGAAACGCGCGACATGCTGATGAGCCAGCACCGCGAGCTCTATGAAACGATCATGGCGCGGCGGGCGAACGAGGCGCGCGATGTGATCCATCGACACATCAGCTATGTGCAGGAAGTGCTGGCCGAGGGACAGCAGGAAGCGCAGCGTCTGGCCCGGGCGCAGCGCCGGCATGGCGAGCGGGGCCTCGCGGCAGGTGTGAGGGGCTGAGGCGAGCGAGCAGGGCGGACGCGGTCAGTCGTCCTTGCCCTTGCTGCGAATGGCGCGCTGGATTTCTCGGTCGGAGTCGCGCTCCTTTGCGGTGTGGCGCTTGTCGTATTCCTTCTTGCCCTTGGCCAGGGCGATCTCGCACTTGATCATGTGCTTCTTCCAGTACAGCGACAGCGCTACGCAGGCGTAGCCCTTCTGCTGCACGGCACCGAACAGCTTGCCCAGCTCGCGCTTGTGCAGCAGCAGCTTGCGGGTACGGGTCGGGTCGGCGATCACGTGAGTGCTGGTGCTGGTCAGCGGGCTGATGTGCGCGCCCATCAGCCAGGCCTCGCCATCCTTGAGCAGCACGTAGCTGTCGACGAGCTGGGCCTTGCCGGCGCGCAGACTCTTGACCTCCCAGCCGGCGAGCACGAGCCCGGCTTCGAATTTCTGCTCGATGAAGTAGTCGTGTAGCGCTTTCTTGTTAAGCGCGATGGTCCCGGGGGACTGCTTTTTCTGTTTGGCCATAGGGCGCGCATTATAGGCAGTCGCGCTGCGGCTGGCGACAGCTCGCCGCGTTGGCGTGAACTTGAGGCGATCCGGTTAATCCCGGACAATGCTGCAACTTGTTTCAGGCGTCGGGTCTTCGGCGCCTTGCCTGACGCTGACCGGCCGGCCGGCGCTAGCACCTGAAGTAGAAGGTCCGCATGACGACGCACATTCAACGCTCCGCGCTGCTGCCTTACCCTGCGCAGGCCCTGTTCGACATGGTCAACGATGTGGCGAGCTATCCCCAGTTCCTGCCCTGGTGTACCGCCACCGAGGTGCTTTCCAGCAGCGATACGCACATGCAGGCGAGCATGACGGTGGGCAAGGCCGGGCTGAGCCAGCGCTTCAAGACGCGCAACGATCTGGAGCCGGGCAAACGTATCGAGATGACCCTCGAAGAAGGGCCGTTCAGCCATCTGCACGGCATCTGGGAATTCAAGGCGCTGGGTGAGCAGGCCTGCAAGATCAGCCTCGATCTGCGCTTCGATTACGCCGGCCCGGTGGTGAAAATGGCGCTGGGGCCGTTGTTCACCCAGGCTGCCAATACGCTCGTCGATGCGTTCTGCGAAAGGGCCAAGCAGCTTTATGGATAAGCCTGTTGCCATCGAGGTCGTCTATGCGCTGGCCGACAAGCAGCGCTTGCTCCGGCTCACCGTGCCGCAGGGAACCAGTGTGCGCCAGGCGGCGTTGGCGTCCGGCATGCAGGCGCATTTCCCCGGGCTGGACCTGGCCGCTGCGCCGCTTGGCATTTTCGGCAAGGCAGTGCCGAAGCCCGACGAGCGGCTGGTGGAGGAGGGCGATCGTGTCGAGATCTATCGACCGCTGATCGCCGACCCCAAGGAAGTCCGCAAGCAGCGCGCCGCGAAGGCGGCGAAGAAGCAGGCCGACGCCGCCGAGCCGGACACGGCCGGCTAAGCGGCCAGCGGCAGGCTTCACGGCGACCATGCAGGCCGGTTGCCCGGCTCCTGGCGCGCCGATCAGGGCATGACCACTTCGATGACGCCATTGGCATTCAGGGTGATCTGACGGCTGCCCGCTTCGATCTCCGGCATGGATTCGGCATCCATCATCGCGGCCTTCACGCGTGGCCCGCGCAGCGGCTGGAAGTTGCCGCCACCGTCGAGGCTGAGACTCACCAGCCGGTAATCCTTGCCGCCCAGTGCCTCGGTAGCCAGCTGGGCGCGTGCGCGGAACGCCGCGACGGCCTCCTTGAGCAGGGCGTCTTCGGTCTTCTGGGCAACGGCATCGGAGACGCTGAACTGCATGTCGGCCATTTTCAGGCTTTGCATCAGATCGGCGGTCAGCTTGGACAGCGCTGCGAAGTCACCGCTTTCCAGGCGGATTTCCGCACGCTCGCGCCAACCGACTATGCGTTGGCCCTTTTCCTCGTAGACTGGATAACTGCTGCGATTGCCCTGGCTGACCGTCACGCCCTTGGCCTGCCGCGCCCGTTGCAGCGCCTCGTTCAGCGTGCGGGTCGTCTCGCCCGCCAACTGTGCCGGATCGCTGTGCTGGCTTTCGGTGTAGAGCGTGACCTGCATCCGGTCGTGCGGCACTTCCTGGCTGACCTCGGCACGCAGCGATACCTGGTTGTAGCGCTGGTCGTCGGCCAGGGCCTGGGCGCTGGCGAACAGACTCAGGCATGCCAGCAGGGTCATGCTGTGAGAGACTCGCTTGAACATTGGTTGCTCCTCGAACGGACAAATAAGGATAAGAGCGATGAATGTAACCGGCTCTGGCCGTTTGCACAGTGATTCCGTGCGTCCTGTTGCCGCACGGGAGTCGGCGAATTGGCGGCTTCGTTATACTCGCCGAATCCTTGGAGATTCCATGTATTCGTCCGTTCAGCTGCTGTCGGCCAGCCGCGAAAACCTGCGGCTCCTGATCCTGATCAGAATCCTTGTGCTCGCCGCGCAGTCCGGTGCGGTGGGCATCGCCTATGCGACGCAGTTGCTGCCCCTGCCCTGGTTGGCGCTCGGTATCACCCTGGGGCTGTCGGCGCTGCTCTGTGTCGGCACGGCCCTGCGGCTGCGGGGCCCCTGGCCGGTCACCGAGCTGGAGTATGCGGTGCATCTGGGCTGCGACCTGCTGATCCACAGTGCCTTGCTGTACTACTCCGGCGGTTCGACGAACCCCTTCGTTTCCTATTACCTGGTGCCGCTGACCATTGCGGCGGCGACCTTGCCCTGGCTGTACTCAATCGTGCTTTCGGGCTTCGCCCTGGCCGGCTACACCGCAATGCTCATCTGGTACGACCCGTTGCTGCTCGAGCCTGCCGAGCGCGCCACGTTGCAGGTGTACGGGATGTGGCTGAGCTTCGCCCTGGCGGCGGCGCTGATCACCTTCTTTGTCGCGCGCATGGCCGAACAGCTGCGGCAGCAGGCCCAGCTGCAGGCCCAGCGGCGCGAGGAGAGCCTGCGCGACCAGCAGCTGCTGGCGGTAGCGACCCAGGCTGCCGGCGCAGCGCACGAGCTCGGTACCCCGTTGGCGACGATGAGCGTGCTGCTCAAGGAGTTGCGCCAGGAATACAAGGAACCGCAGCTCAACGAGGATCTGGGGCTGCTGCAGTCGCAGGTACAGCTGTGCAAGGAAAGTCTGCAGCAGCTGGTGCGCGCTGCCGAGGCCGATCGTCGCCAGGCGGTCCAGGAACAGACCGCCAAGGAATGGGTCGACAGCGTGCTGCAGCGCTGGCATCTGATGCGCCCGGAGGCGACTATCGCTTCCAGTGCCTGGGCAAGGGCAGTGCGCCGCGCCTGATGCCGGCGGCCGATCTCAGTCAGTCACTGCTCAATCTGCTGAACAACGCCACCGATGCGTCCCCGGATGATCTGGACATTCGTCTGGATTGGGATGCGCAGTGGATCAAGCTGACCATTCGTGACCACGGTGCCGGTGTCCCGCTGGCGATCGCCGAGCAGATCGGCCGGCCCTTCATCACCACCAAGGGCAAGGGCTTCGGCCTCGGGCTGTTTCTCAGCCAGGCCAGCGTGACCCGTGCTGGCGGTACCGTGAAACTCTACAACCATGAAGAAGGTGGCACACTGACCGAGCTGCGCCTGCCGCACGGTATGCTGCGCAGCTGACTTCAGTCGTTCAAGCGGAGGAATAGACATGACCGACGAGTTGCAGCAAGAGGGCGAGGAGCAACCTCATCTGCTTCTGGTGGATGACGATCCGACATTCACCCGCGTCATGGCGCGGGCCATGAGCCGCCGCGGTCTGCGCGTGAGCATCGCCGGTTCGGCGGACGAGGGGCTGGCGATGGCTCGCCAGGACGTTCCCGATTACGCGGTGCTCGATCTGAAGATGGACGGTGACTCGGGGCTGGTACTGCTGCCCAAGCTGCTTGAAGTCGATCCGGAAATGCGCGTGCTGATCCTTACCGGCTATTCCAGCATCGCGACGGCGGTCGAGGCCATCAAGCGCGGTGCATGCAACTATCTGTGCAAGCCGGCCGATGCCGATGATGTGCTCGCCGCGCTGCTATCGCAGCATGCCGACCTCGACAGCCTGGTGCCGGAGAACCCGATGTCGGTCGATCGGCTGCAGTGGGAGCACATCCAGCGCGTGCTCAGCGAACACGACGGCAACATCTCCGCTACGGCGCGCGCCCTCGGCATGCACCGGCGGACCTTGCAGCGCAAACTGCAAAAGCGCCCGGTACGCCGCTGAGCCGAACCGCCGTCGAGCCCACGGAGCCGCTGGTGCCGTGGGCCGGATGCTTTAACATGCCGGGTTTCGCCCGATCCCAGGCCCCGGCATGTCTGTTGTCCTCCAGACCCTGAACGTCACCGCTCCGGTTTTCGCGATGCTCTTTCTCGGCGTCGTCCTGCGCCGGCTGGGCTGGATCGACGCCGTCTTCATCAACACGGCGTCGGCATTGGTGTTCAAGGCAACCATGCCGACGCTTCTGTTCATCTCCATCATCGAGGCCGACCTGAGTGCTGCGCTGCAGCCGCGGGTATTGATCTACTTCGCCCTGGCCACGTTGGCGACGTTCTTGCTGGCCTGGGGCTGGGCAATGCTGCGCTGCCCCCGGGCCGACCGCGGCGTCTACGTGCAGGGCGCGTTTCGCGGCAACAACGGCATCGTCGGCCTGGCCCTGGCCAGCAGCCTCTATGGTGATTACGGTCTGTCGCTCGGTGGGGTGCTGGCGGGCCTGGTGATTCTGCTCTACAACAGCCTTTCGGCGGTGGTGCTTGCGATCTACAACCCCGCGGGGCGGACCGATGTGCGTTCCATTCTCGGCAGTATCCTGCGCAATCCGCTGATCATCGGTGTGGTGGCAGCCATGCCGTTCGCCTACTGGCAGGTCGCGCTGCCCGGCTGGCTGATGACCAGCGCCGGCTACTTCGCCAAGATGACGCTGCCGCTGGCGCTGATCTGTATCGGCGGCACCCTGACCCTCGAGGCGCTACGCGAGCGCAATGGCATGGCGCTCAGTTCGAGCCTGATGAAGATGGTCTGGCTACCGCTGGTTGCCACGCTCGGTGCCTGGGCGTGCGGTCTGCGTGGCCCTGAGCTGGGCATCCTGTTCCTCTATTTTGCCAGCCCGACGGCAGCGGCCAGTTTTGTCATGGCCCGCGCGGTCAATGCCAATGCCCAGTTGGCGGCCGCGATCATCGTGATCACCACGCTGATCGCGGCACTGACGATCAACCTCGGCCTGCTGCTGTTGCGCTGGCTCGGCTGGATCTAGCCGGGCCAACGCCTGCAGCGGGCCGGGGCGCGCCCGGTCGGTCAGGCCTGCTGGCGCTTCCAGGCGCGTGCGGCGATCACCAGAATCGTGACCGCCGTCAGCGGCAGCACATAGCCGAGCATGGCTTCGCCAAAGGTCTCGGCGAACGGTCGGCCGGTGTTGGCCAGCACCAGGTAGGCGGTGTAGGCGATGTAATAGCCAAGGAACAACAGGCCTTCCCAGCGGCGGATGCAGTAGCCGGCGAAGAAGATCGGCAGACAGGCCAGGGCGACGCCGATCATCACCGGGAAATCGAATGCCAGCGCGGCATCGGACACCTTGATCAGCGTTGGCGAGACCAGCGAGGCCAGGCCCAGCACGCAGAGCAGGTTGAAGAGGTTGCTGCCGACGATGTTGCCGACCGCAATGTCGCGCTCGCCGCGAATCGCCGCCAGGATCGAGGTTGCCAACTCCGGCAGCGAGGTGCCGATGGCGATCACGGTCAGGCCGATCACCAGCTCCGACAGGCCCAGCGCCCGGGCCAGGGCCACGGCGCCCTCGACGAGGAAGTTCGAACCGGTCACCAGCAGGACCAGGCCGGCGATCACCAGGCCGGCGTTGATCAGGCTGGCATGCGGCTTGGCCGTTTCTTCTAGGCCGAACTCCTTGGCGAACTCGTCGTCCGCCGGTGCGTTGTTGCGCCGGCTGCTGACGATCAGAAAGCCCGTGTAGGCCAGCACGCAGAGAAACAGCACGGCGCCGTCGATGCGGCTCAGCGCGCCATCCCAGGCCAGCGCATAGGTCAGCAGGCTGGCGCCGATCATGAGCGGCACGTCCAGACGGATCAGCTGGCGCGAGACCACCAGCGGCGCGACCGCGGCAGTCAGGCCGAGAATCAGCAGTACGTTGGCGATGTTGCTGCCCACGACGTTGCCAATGGCAATGTCGCCGCTGCCGTTCCAGGCTGCCTGGACGCTCACCGCCGTTTCCGGGGCGCTGGTGCCAAAGGCGACCACGGTCAGGCCGATGATCAGCGGCGAGATACCGAACTGGGCGGCCAGGCGCGCGGCGCCGCGAACCAGTACCTCGGCGCCGGCCACGAGCAGCACCAGGCCTGCGGCGAGGTAAACGAAGGTCATCAGGGTCATCGAAGGCTCCGAAGAGTAGGAAGTCAGTGCCGGCGTCGCCAGGCGCGCAGAAAGATCACGGTTAGGGTCACGGCGGTCAAGGGCAATACGTACCAAGTCATTGCATGGCGGAACAGGTCCAGGGCGCCGAGACCGACCGCGAAGAGCACGAGATACAGGCAGTAAGCCAGGTAGTAGGCGAAGAACAGCAGGCCTTCCCAGCGGTTGATGCGGTAGCCCGAGAAAAAGATCGGCAGGCAGGCGGCGAACACCGCCAACATGACCGGGAAGTCGAATGCCAGCGCGTTAGGCGAAATCGACAGGCCGGCTGGCGAGGCCAGCGCAGCCGAGCCCAGCACCAGCGTCAGGTTATAGACGCAGCTCCCGATGGCGTTGCCGACGGCGATGTCGCGTTCGCCGCGCCAGACGGCCAGCGCCGAAGTGGCCAGCTCCGGGAGGGAGGTGCCGACCGCGACCACGGTCAGGCCGATCACCAGTTCCGAAAGGCCGAAGGCGCGGGCAAGTTCGGCCGCGCCTTCGATCAGCAGTTTCGAGCCGCCGATCAGCAGGCCGAGGCCGATCAGGATAAGAACCAACTGGCGCACCCGCCGAGGCGCCTTGGCGCTAGACGCGTCGCTCGGCTCGCGGGCACTGTGGTTCTCGCGCCAGGCGGCGACGACCAGAAACGCCGTGTAGACGACCAGGCCCAGCAGCAGTACGACGCCTTCGGCCCGGCCCAACTGGCCGTTGCGCGCCAGCAGATAGGTCAGTGCGCCGGTGCCGAGCAGCACCGGAACGTCCAGCCGTATCAGCTGACGCGAGACATGCAGCGGGGCGATCATGGCGCACAGGCCAAGCACCAGAAGGATGTTGGCGATGTTGCTGCCCAGCGCATTGCCGACGGCCATGTCGCCACGCCCGGACAGGGCCGCCTGCAGGCTGATGGCGGTCTCCGGCGAGCTGGTGCCGAGGGCGACGATCGTCAGGCCGACGATCAGCGGCTTCACGCCGAGGCCCAGCGCCAGCCGCGACGCGCCGCGCACCAGGCTTCGGCGCCGACGAAAAGCAGGATCAGGCCAGCAACGAGATAGGCGAGAACTAGCGGTGACACCAGGTGCTTTCCCCCGTGAGCTGCAACGCAGCTGAGCCGGCCGCCGGCTGCCGGTTCATGGCAGGGTTTCGAGGCGAACCGGCGCGATGCCATCCTCGATCATGCCGAGCTGTGCGGCCGCCGCGCGCGACAGGTCGATGATGCGGCCACGGCGGTAGGGGCCGCGGTCGTTGATGCGGACGACGACCTGGCGGCCGTTGTCGAGGTTGGTAACCCGCACGCGCGTGCCGAATGGCAGGGAGCGATGCGCGGCGACCAGCGCCTGTTGATCGTGCGCCTCGCCGCTGGCCGTCTTCTGGCCATGGTGCATGCGGGCGTAGAACGAGGCTTTGCCTCGCTGTGTGAAGGGTTGCCGCTGTTCCTGCCCTTGCTTGTCCGGCGCAGGCGCCGATGGGCGCTCGGCGCAGCCGACGGCCAGCAGGGTGAACAGCAGGAGGGTCAGCAGCCGACCGTTGAACATCTGGGTGATCCTTGCCTCGCGCAGGCTGCAGTGCCACCGTCACCGAGAGGCGTTGGCGGCACGGCCTTGGATGGCAGCCGGCCGCCCCGGGCGGCCGGCTGTTCTGCTCAGCCTTCGAGTTTTTTCTTCAGCAATTGGTTCACCTGGCCGGGATTGGCCTTGCCCTTGGAGGCCTTCATCGCTTGCCCGACGAAGAAGCCGAACATCTTGCCGCGCTTGGCTTCGTCGCTGGCGCGGTACTGTTCGACCTGGGCGGCATTGGCAGCGAGCACCTCGTCGAGCATCGCTCGATGGCACCCGAGTCGGTGACCTGCTTGAGCCCCTTGCTCTCGATGATCGCGTCGGCAGAGTCGCCTTCGCCGTTGGCCAGGGCCTCGAAGACCATCTTGGCGATCTTGCCGCTGATGGTGTCGTCCTTGATACGCAGGATCAGCCCGCCGAGCTGCTCGGCGGATACCGGCGACTGCTCGATCTCCAGGCCGTCCTTGTTCAGCAGGCTGGACAGCTCGCCCATCACCCAGTTGGCCGCCAGCTTGGCGTCACCGCAGGTCTGCTGCACCTGCTCGAAGTAGTCGGCGAGCTCGCGGCTGGCCGAGAGCACGCTGGCGTCGTAGGCAGAGAGGCCGAATTCGCGTTCGAAGCGCTCGCGCTTCTGGGTCGGCAGCTCCGGCAGTTCGGCGCGAAGACGTTCCAGATAACTGCGCTCGATGACCACCGGCAGCAGGTCGGGGCAGGGGAAGTAGCGGTAGTCGTTGGCTTCTTCCTTGCTGCGCATGGAGCGCGTTTCGTCCTTGTTCGGGTCGTACAGGCGGGTTTCCTGAACGACCTGGCCGCCGTCCTCGAGCAGGTCGATCTGCCGCTGGATCTCGTGGTTGATCGCCTTTTCGATGAAGCGAAACGAGTTGACGTTCTTGATCTCGGCCCGGGTACCGAAGGCGGCCTGGCCCTTTGGTCGCACCGAGACGTTGCAGTCGCAGCGCAGCGAGCCTTCGGCCATGTTGCCGTCACAGATGCCCAGGTAGCGCACCAGCGCATGGATCGCCTTCACGTAGGCGACCGCCTCCTTGGCCGAGCGGATATCCGGCTCCGAGACGATCTCCAGCAACGGCGTGCCGGCGCGGTTGAGGTCGATGCCGGTCATGCCGTGGAAGTCTTCGTGCAGGCTCTTGCCGGCGTCCTCTTCCAGATGCGCACGGGTGATGCCGATGCGCTTGACCGTGCCGTCTTCGAGGGTGATGTCCAGATGCCCCTTGCCGACGATGGGGTGGTCCATCTGGCTGGTCTGGTAGCCCTTGGGCAGGTCCGGGTAGAAGTAGTTCTTGCGCGCGAAGACGTTGCGCTCACCGATCTCGGCGTCGATCGCCAGGCCGAACATGCAGGCCATGCGCACGGCGTTCTCGTTGAGCACCGGCAGCACGCCGGGCATGCCCAGATCGATCAGGCTGGCCTGGGTGTTGGGCTCGGCGCCAAAGGTGGTGGCGCTGCCGGAGAAGATCTTCGAGCGGGTGCTGAGCTGGGCATGAATCTCCAGCCCGATGACGGTTTCCCATTGCATCATCTGTTTCCTCAGAATCCGGCCGGAGCGCGGGTGTGCCAGTCGGTGACCTGCTGGTACTGGTGCGCGACGTTGAGCAGGCGGGCCTCCTGGAAGTACGGCGCCAGCAGCTGCACGCCGACGGGCAGGCCGTCGATGAAGCCGGCCGGCATCGACAGGCCGGGAATGCCCGCCAGGTTGGCGGTGATGGTGTAGATGTCTTCGAGATAGGCCGAGACCGGGTCGGCGTTTTTCTCACCGAGCTTCCAGGCCAGGTTCGGGGTGGTCGGCCCGAGGATCACGTCGACTTCCTCAAAGGCGCTGACGAAGTCGTTCTTGACCAGTCGGCGGATCTGCTGTGCCTTGATGTAGTAGGCGTCGTAGTAGCCGGCTGAGAGGGCGTAGGTGCCGACCATGATGCGGCGCTTGACCTCGTCGCCGAAGCCCTCGGCGCGCGAGCGCTTGTAGAGGTCGGTGAGGTCCGCCGGGTTCTCGCAGCGGTAGCCGAAACGCACGCCATCGAAGCGCGACAGGTTGGAGCTGGCCTCGGCCGGGGCGATCACATAATAGGAAGGGATCGCGTGCTGCGTGTTCGGCAGGCTGATGTCCTTGACCGTGGCGCCGAGCTTCTTCAGTTCCTCGACTACGGCCAGCACTGCGCTGGCGATCTTCGGGTCCAGGCCCTCGCCGAAGTACTCCTTCGGCAGGCCGATGCGCAGCCCGGTCAGCGGCCGGCCCAGCGCGGCCAGATAGTCGTCGAGCGGCTGATCGACACTGGTCGAATCCTTCGGATCGAAACCGGCCATGCTGCCGAGCAGCAGGGCGCAGTCCTCGGCGCTGCGCGCCATCGGGCCGCCCTGGTCGAGACTCGACGCGTAGGCGATCATGCCCCAGCGGGAAACGCGGCCATAGGTGGGCTTGAGGCCGGTGAGGTTGGTCAGCGCGGCGGGCTGGCGGATCGAACCGCCGGTGTCGGTACCGGTGGCGGCGGGCACCAGGCGCGCGGCAATCGCGGCGGCCGAACCGCCGGATGAACCGCCCGGTACACGCGACAGGTCCCAGGGGTTCTTCACTGCACCGTAATGACTGGACTCGTTGGCCGAGCCCATAGCGAACTCGTCCAGGTTGGTTTTGCCCAGGGTGACCGCACCAGCGGCTGCGAGCTTCTCGACCACGCTGGCGTCGTAGGGTGCGGCGAAGTTGTCGAGCATCTTCGAGCCGCAGCTGGTGCGGATGCCCTTGGTGCAGAACAGGTCTTTGTGCGCGATGGGCGCGCCGAGCAGGGCGCCGCTCTCGCCGGCAGCGCGGCGGGCGTCGGCCGCGCGGGCTTGGGCCAGAGCCAGTTCCTCGGTGACGGTAATGAAGCTGTTGATCTGCGGATCGAGGCGGGCGATGCGGTCCAGCAGACCGCGGGTCAGCTCCTCGGCGGAGAACTGTCGCTCGTTCAGGCCGCGAGCGATCTCGGCAAGGCTCAGTTGGTGCATGTCGGCTTCCTTTATCACTCGATGACCCGCGGGACCAGATACAGGCCGTTCTCCACCGCCGGAGCGATGGCCTGGTAATCGTCGCGATGGTTCGCCTCGGTGACCTCGTCGGCGCGCAGGCGCTGAGTCGTTTCCAGCGGGTGGGCCAGTGGCTCGACCCCGCTGGTGTCGACTGCCTGCATGCGGTCGATCAGGCCAAGGATGTTGTTCAGCGTTTCGGTAGTGCGGGGCAGGTCGCTCTCGGCCAGGCCCAGGCGGGCCAGGTGAGCGATCTTTTCCACCTCGGAGCGTTCAATCGCCATCGGGTCTCTCCAGCGCAAAGCGAATCGGGGGCGAAGCCTGCCGCGCGGCCTCTGGAGGGGCGGCAACAGGGCTTTCGGCATCCGGCAAAGGCGGCAATGGTACATGCCGGAGCGGCTTCCCGGTAGCGCGTGGGGCGGGACGTGGCGCAGCGGCAGATGCGCTTTTCGCCGATTGGTGCACACCCGCTCGGCGCTGCGCCGAATCGCGCCTTGCCCTGACCTGATGCCGTTGTTAGAGTTTGCGGCAATTTTTTCCCCACGCGTTTGCCCCAAGGGCCCTTCTCCAATGTTCAAGAAACTGCGTGGCATGTTTTCCAGCGATCTGTCGATCGACCTGGGCACTGCCAATACCCTTATTTACGTGCGCGATCGCGGCATCGTCCTGGACGAGCCGTCGGTGGTCGCCATTCGCAGCCACGGCAATCAGAAAAGTGTCGTGGCTGTCGGCACCGAGGCCAAGCGCATGCTGGGCCGTACCCCGGGCAACATCAACGCCATCCGCCCGATGAAGGATGGCGTCATCGCCGACTTCAGCGTCTGCGAAAAAATGCTGCAGTACTTCATCAACAAGGTGCATGAGAACAGCTTCCTGCAACCGTCGCCGCGCGTGCTGATCTGCGTCCCGTGCAAGTCGACCCAGGTCGAGCGTCGGGCGATCCGCGAATCGGCACTGGGTGCGGGCGCGCGTGAAGTGTTCCTCATCGAGGAACCGATGGCGGCCGCCATCGGCGCCGGGCTGCCGGTCGACGAGGCGCGCGGTCGATGGTCGTCGATATCGGCGGCGGCACCACCGAGATCGCGCTGATCTCCCTCAACGGTGTGGTCTACGCCGAATCCGTGCGCGTCGGCGGCGACCGGTTCGACGAGGCCATCGTCACCTATGTGCGCCGCAACTACGGCAGCCTGATCGGTGAATCCACCGCCGAACGCATCAAGCAGGAAATCGGTACGGCCTTCCCCGGTGGCGAACTGCGCGAAGTCGATGTGCGTGGCCGCAACCTGGCCGAAGGCGTACCGCGCAGCTTCACTCTGAATTCCAACGAGGTGCTCGAGGCGCTGCAGGAGTCGCTGGCGACCATCGTCCAGGCGGTCAAGAGCGCACTGGAACAGTCGCCGCCGGAGCTGGCCTCGGACATCGCCGAGCGCGGCCTGGTGCTGACCGGTGGCGGCGCGCTGCTGCGAGACCTCGACAAGCTGCTCGCGCAGGAAACCGGCCTGCCGGTGATCGTCGCCGAGGAACCGCTGACCTGCGTTGCGCGTGGCGGTGGCCGAGCGCTGGAGATGATGGATCGTCATGCCATGGACCTGCTCTCCACCGAGTGAGTCCCGCAGTCGTTTCCCGGCGACAAGCCGGAGGGTCGCCCCGCGACCTTCCGGCTTGTCGCGTTTTGGTATCTAGCCCGGCATCCGTGAGGTATCGATATTAAGCCGCTCTTCGCCAAAGGACCTTCGCTCGGTGTGCGCCTGCTGGTGCTGACCGTGGTTTGCGTCGCGCTGATGGTGGTGGATGCGCGTTTCGATACGCTCAAGCCGGTACGCAGCCAGCTCGGGCTCGCCTTGACGCCGTTCTACTGGCTCGCCGACCTGCCGGTGCGCGCCTGGAACACCGCGGCCCAGCAGCTGACCAGCACCAGCGAACTGATGGCCGAGAACGAACGGCTCAAGGCCGAGGCACTGCTGATGCAGCGTCGCCTGCAGAAGCTGGCCATGCTGACCGAACAGAATGTGCGCCTGCGCGAATTGCTCAACTCGGCAGCGCTGGTCGATGACCGGGTGCTGGTGGCGGAGCTGATCGGGCTCGATCCGAACCCCTTCACGCATCGGCTGCTCATCGACAAGGGCGAAAAGGACGGTGTCTTTCTCGGTCAGCCGGTGCTCGACGCCAGCGGGCTGATGGGGCAGGTGGTCGAGGTCATGCCCTATGCCGCGCGCGTACTGCTGATCACCGACGTCACCCATAGCATCCCGGTGCAGGTCAATCGCAACGGGCTGCGCGCGATCGCCGTAGGTACCGGCGACCCGGACTACCTGGAGCTGCGCCATGTCGCGGACACCGCCGACATCAAGGAGGGTGATCTGCTGGTCAGCTCCGGGCTGGGTCAGCGCTTTCCCAGCGGCTATCCGGTGGCCCAGGTGAAGGAGGTGGTGCGCGACTCCGGCCAGCCATTCGCCATCGTCCGTGCGACCCCCACTGCAATGCTCAACCGCAGCCGCTATCTGCTCCTGGTGTTCAGTGATGCGCGCAGCCCGGAGGAACGCTCGGCGGCTGCGGCGCAGGCCGAAGTCGAGGCCGAGGCCGGGCGTCGCGAAGGGAGTGGCGGCAATCAGCCAGCGCCTGCGCCAGAGGCGAGCCCGGCTGCAACCGCGGCCGAACCGGTCGAGGAGGGTGCGCAGCAATGATCGTGCGCCCGCGCAATGGCTGGGTGATCTGGCTGACCCTGATCATCGCCCTGGTACTCAGCATCGTGCCGATGCCAGCCAGTGCCGAGCTTGGCCGCCCGCTGTGGCTCGGCATGGTGATCGCCTACTGGGCGCTGGTGCTGCCGCATCGTGGCGGCATGGGCGCGGCTTTCTGCGCCGGGCTCGCGCTCGACGTGCTGGCCGGCACGCTGCTTGGGCAGAACGGCCTGCCGCTGATTCTGGTGGCCTTTCTCGTGCTGAGCCTGCAGCAGCGCCTGCGCATGTTTCCGCTCTGGCAGCAGAGCATGGTGCTCCTGGTGGTACTGGGTATCGCACAGCTGGTGCAGGTGTGGCTCAACACGCTAACCGGCAACCGGCCACCGACGCTGCTGTTCCTGATTCCGGTGCCGATCAGTGCGCTGCTCTGGCCGTGGCTGTTCGTCGCGCTGCAGTGGCTGCGCCGGCGCTTCGACGTCGCCTGAGGCGGGCGCTCCCGTTCCGCTCCGGCGGTGTCGCAGATTAGGCCGGGCCTGGCTTGCGCCGCGCTTTTCGTCACTGCGCCGATATGCGACTCTGCGGCTTATTTGCACAAGGACCAGGCATGGGCGCGCTGTTTCTCGCCTCCGCATCACCCCGTCGCCGTGAACTGCTACAGCAGATCGGCGTCCCGTTTTCCTTGCTAGCGGTCAGCATCGACGAAACCCCTCAGCCCGGCGAGTCGCCCGAGGCCTACGTGCAGCGCCTGGCATTGGGCAAGGCGCGGGCCGGCCTGGCGCTTCTGGATCACACGAACGGCTGCGTGCTGGGGGCCGACACCAGTGTCGTTCTGGATGGCCGCATCCTCGGCAAGCCGGCCGATCGGGACGAGGGGCTGGCAATGCTGCTGGCCTTGTCCGGACGCAGCCACCGTGTGCTGACTGCCGTTGCGCTGGCGCAGCACGATCGCCGCGAAGTGCGCCTGGTCGCCAGCGAGGTCGAGTTTCGCCCGATCAGCCGTGCCGAGGCCGAGGCCTACTGGGCCAGTGGCGAGCCATGCGACAAGGCTGGCGGCTACGGTATCCAGGGCTGGGGCGCGGTATTCGTCAGCCGGCTGTCCGGCAGCTATTCGGCGGTCGTCGGCCTGCCGCTGTGCGAGACGGCCCAGCTGCTCGATGCCTTCGGTCTGCCACGCTGGTGCCAGGCCGCGACATAGAGCCTGCCCGGCACCGCGCCGGCAGCTAGAATGCCCTGCATCAAGCCCTTTTCCCTTGCACTCGCCCCGGACATAACAATGAGCGAAGAAATCCTGATGAACATCACGCCGATGGAGTCGCGCGTGGCGGTGGTGGAAAACGGCGTGTTGCAGGAGGTGCATGTCGAGCGCACCCAGCGGCGCGGGATCGTCGGCAATATCTACAAGGGCAAGGTTGTGCGTGTGCTGCCGGGCATGCAGGCGGCGTTCGTCGACATCGGCCTGGACCGGGCCGCCTTCATTCATGCCTCGGAAATTTCCAGTCGCGAGGGCAATGCGGTCGAGCCGATCAATGCGCTGGTGCATGAAGGGCAGAGCCTGGTGGTCCAGGTGACGAAGGACCCCATCGGCACCAAGGGCGCGCGGCTGACCACGCAGCTGTCGATTCCGTCGCGCTATCTGGTGTACATGCCGCGCACCAGCCACGTCGGCATTTCCCTGCGCATCGAGGACGAGGGCGAGCGTGAGCGGCTCAAGCAGGTTGTCGCCGAATGCGTCGCGGCCGAGGGTATCCAGGAGGCCGGCGGGTTCATTCTGCGCACCGCGGCCGAGGGCGCCGGCAAGGACGAGATCCTCATGGACATCCGCTACCTGCGCCGGCTGTGGGAGCAGATAGCCGGGCAGATGAAGACGGCCTCGGCGCCTTCGCTGATCTACGAGGACCTGGCACTGGCGATGCGCACCTTGCGTGACCTGGTCAACCCACGGATCGAGAAGATCCGCATCGATTCGCGCGAGAATTTCCAGAAGGTCACCCAGTTCGTCGGCGAGCTCATGCCCGAGCTGGGCGACCGCCTGGAGCACTACCCGGGCGAACGGCCGATCTTCGACCTGTATGGTGTCGAGGACGAGATCCAGAAGGCCCTCGAGCGCAAGGTGATGCTCAAGTCCGGCGGCTACCTGATCATCGACCCGGCCGAGGCGATGACGACCATCGACGTCAATACCGGCGCCTTTGTCGGCCATCGCACCCTCGAGGAGACAATCTTCAAGACCAACCTCGAGGCCGCCACGGCGATTGCCCGCCAGCTTCGGCTGCGCAACATCGGCGGCATCATCATCATCGACTTCATCGACATGGAAGACGAGGAGCACCGCCGCCAGGTATTACGCACGCTGGAGAAGCAGCTCGAGCGCGATCACGCCAAGACCAACATCATCGGCATCACGGAGCTGGGCCTCGTGCAGATGACCCGCAAGCGGACCCGTGAAAGCCTCGAACAGGTGCTGTGCGAGCCCTGCCTGGCCTGCCAGGGGCGCGGCAAGCTGAAGACCGCCGAAACCGTTTGTTATGAGATCTTCCGCGAAATCCTGCGCGAAGCCCGCGCCTATCAAGCCGAGGGCTATCGGGTGCTGGCCAACCAGAAGGTCATCGACCGCCTGCTCGATGAAGAGTCGGGCAATGTCGCCGATCTCGAAGCGTTCATCGGCCGCTCCATCAAATTCCAGGTCGAAAGCATGTACTCGCAGGAGCAGTACGACGTGGTGCTGCTCTGAGCGGGTGCGGCATGTCCCTTGAACGAAGAGACCGCTGGAGCCGGACCGCATGAAAGGGGCCGCGGGATTGCTTGGTGGACTGTTGCACCGCCTGTTCGGCGTCACCGCCGGCCTGCTGGTACTGGCTGCGCTGTACGTCGCGCTAGGCCGGCAGCTGGTGCCGCTGGTGGCCGAGTACCGTCAGGAGGTCGAGGCTCGGGTCGAGCAGGCGATCGGAATGCCTGTGGCCATCGGCCGGCTGGAAGGCGCCTGGCAGGGCTTTGCCCCGCAGATGCTGGCGCATGACGTGGTGCTTGGCGACGGTGCCGCCGCCGTGCGGCTGGATCGGCTGATCCTGGTCCCCGACATCGCCGAATCGCTGCTCGCGCGCCAGCCGATACTGCGTTCGCTGACGCTCGTGGGGCTTCACCTTGGCCTGGTGGAAGGCCGCGATGGCGGCTGGGCGGTCAAGGGGCTGCCGCAGCGCAGCCAGGGTCCTGCCCCGGATATCGAGCGGATCCTGCGCGGGCTGCAGGCGGTGCATCTGCTGGCCCTGGAAGACAGTCAGGTCACCTTCGAGCCCGCCGGTGGGCCCGTAGCGACGCTCAGCTACGTGGCGCTCGCGCTGCGCAGCAGTGCAGATGACTGGCGCCTGGATGGACGTACTGTACTGCCCGACGGACAGACGCTGAGCCTCGCGCTGCGCGCGCGCGGGAACGCTTCAGCCTGGCGCGAGGCTGAGGCCGACCTGTACCTGAGCCTGCCACAGAGCGACTGGGCCGCCTGGCTGCCGAAGCGCTCCGTCGGCGACTGGCAACTGCAGGCTCTGCAGGCCGGTGGCGAGCTCTGGGCGCGCTGGGAGCGGGGTGGGCTGGCGCGCGCTGCGGCGCGTCTGAACGCGGCGCACCTGGTCGCTGGCTACCAGGCGCGTGCATCCGTGGTGCTCGACGATCTGGCGGCCGATCTCTATGTCGACCGGCAGGCCGATGGCGACTACCGCCTGCAGGCCGAGCGCTTGTCGTTCGACCTCGGGGAACAGCGCCTGGCAGAGACGCGCCTGGTCGTTCAGCGCGGTGCGGCTTCCGGAGACTGGGCGCTGCGTATCGATCGTCTGCAGGTCGCGCCGCTGGCAGCCCTGGCGCAGGCGCTGGCACCGCTGCCGGAGGCCGGGCTGGAAACACTGAACGCGCTTGCGCCGCAGGGCACGCTGCAGGATGTGCGGGTGGCGTTTCGCCCCGGACGAAGCGATGAGGAGCGGCTGCGCTATTCCGCTCGACTCGATGACATCCGCATCGGCGACCATCATTGGATTCCCGCGGTAGAGCACGCCTCCGGTACGGTGAGTGGTACGCAATACCGGGGACAGTTGCGCCTCGACAGCCGAGACTTCAGCCTGCAGTTGGCACCGCTGTTCCCCGAAGCATGGGCGTATCGCCAGGCGCGCGGAACGCTTTCCTGGCGGCTCGACGAGGAGGCCCTGACCCTCGTTGGCTCGGCGCTGCAACTGGAAGGTGAGGAGGGGCGCCTGGCCGGCGACTTCCTGATCCGCCTGCGACGCGACCCGGCGGCCGAGGATTATATGGACTTGCGCGTCGGGCTCAGTGACGGTGACGCGCGTTTCGCCGGTAAATACCTGCCGAGCCGCTCGCCGGCATTGAGCCCCGCCCTGAAGGATTGGCTGGAGCAGGCCATCCGCGGCGGCACCATCGAACAGGGCTATTTTCTCTATCAGGGCGCGCTCAATCGGGGTGCGCCCGCCGAAGCGCGAAGCATGGGTCTGTACTTCAAGGTGCACGACGCGGAGCTGGCGTATCGGCCGGGCTGGCCGGCCCTGCGCGGCGGCCGGGGCGAGGTACTGATCGAGGATTCCGGGATACGGGTTCGTCTCGCCGAGGGCAGATCCTCGACAGTCAGGTGCGCGACGTTCGCGCCAGCATTCCGCGTGAGGTCGATGGGCCGCTGCAACTGGCGATCCAGGGGGCCGTCACCAGCAGCGTGGCCGATGCGCTGACGCTGTTGCGCGATGCACCGATGGGAACGCAGGCGCTGTTCGCCGGCTGGCAGGGTGAGGGGCGCCTGGAAGGCCAGCTGGACCTGCAGATCCCGCTGGCGCAGGGCGGCAAGCCACGGGTGGCGGTCGACTTCCATAGCGAAGAGGCGCGGTTGAGCATTCCGCAACCCGCGCTGGCCTTCGACCAGCTGAGTGGCAGTTTCCGTTACGACAGCGAACGTGGATTCAGCGCCGAGCGCTTTTCGGCGCAGGCCTTCGGCCGTTCAGTGCGCGGTCGTGCGGTTGCTACCGGAAGCTCCGGCGCGCCCTCGACCCGCATCGAAGCGCAAGGCAGCATCGCGCTCGAGCGGTTGGCCCAGTGGCTCGGTATCGAGCAGCCATTGCCCATCAGCGGCGAGCTGCCCTACCAACTGCGGCTCGGGCTCGATGGGGCCGACAGCCTGCTGCAGATCGATTCATCGTTGCTCGGCGCCAGCATCGATCTGCCGGCGCCCTTCGGCAAGGCAGCGGGCGTGCGCCGCGACACTTCGCTGCGCATGACTCTGCAAGGGCCGGAGCGGCGCTATTCGGTGCGCCATGGCGAGCTGGCTGCGCTCAATTTCGCCGCACCGGCCGAGGATTGGCGCCAGGGCCGCGGCGAACTCAGGCTGGGCCCGGGAGCAGCGGTATTGCCAAGCCGCAGCGGCTGCGTGTGAGGGGGCGGCTGGACCAGCTCGAACTGCAGGCCTGGCAGGCGGCACGCGAGCGCTATCTGGCCGATGCAGGCGGAGCTGCGCCAGCGGGCGGCCTGCTACGGGGAGCCGAGCTGCGGATCGAGCGTTTCCAGGGCTTCGGCACCGACATTGCCGGGCTGGATGTCGATCTGCAGCGGCTGACCGGTGCCTGGTCGCTGGGGCTTCAGAGCGACACGATCAGCGGGCGGCTGGAGCTGCCGGATGCGCCGGGCGCGACACTGACGGCGGACCTGCAGCAGTTGCGCCTGCCTGCGGCGAGCCCGCAGGCCGATGGCGGCGACCGGCCTGACCCGCTTGCGGCAGTCGACCCGGGCAGGTTGCCGCCGATGGACATCCGTATCGCCCAGGTCTGGCAGGGAGACGCCCGCCTGGGGCCTTGGGCGCTGAAGCTGCGGCCGCGCGAAAGCGGCGTGACGTTCTCGGACGTCGACCTCGAACTCAAGGGGCTCAAGCTGCAGGGCAGCGGCAGTTGGGCCGCCGGGCGCACCCGTTATCAGGGCCGGTTGTCGGGCAGCAACCTGGCCGACGTGCTGCTCGCCTGGGGCTTCGCACCGTCGACGACCAGCGAAAGCTTTCGCCTGGATGTCGACGGTAGCTGGCCTGGCTCGCCGGCCTGGTTTGCCCTGTCGCGCTATTCGGGAACCCTCGAGCCGCGGCTGCGCAAAGGCCAGTTCGTCGAGCTGGAAGGCGGAACGCAGGCCCTGCGCGTGTTCGGCCTGCTCAACTTCAACTCGATTGGCCGGCGCCTGCGGTTGGATTTCTCGGATCTGTTCGGCAAGGGCTACAGTTACGACCGGCTGACGGGGTCGCTGGTTGCGCGCGATGGCGTATACCGCACGGAAAAGGCGGTGACCGTCAGCGGCCCCTCGAGCAATCTCGAACTCAGCGGCACGCTCGACATGGTCGCCGACCGCATTGACGCCAAGCTGCTGGTGACCTTGCCGGTGAGCAACAACCTGCCGCTGGCGGCGCTCATCGTCGGTGCGCCCGCCGTCGGCGGCGCCCTGTTCGTCTTCGACAAGCTGCTGGGTGACCGGGTCGCGCGCTTCGCGAGCGTCCAGTACAACGTCGAGGGGCCCTGGCAGTCGCCGCGCATCACCTTCGACAAACCCTTCGAGAAGCCCGAGTGAACGGCCGTCCGGTCGGGCATTCCAAATCACTAGCTCAGTCGTCGTCCGTGGAGTGCGTCATGTCGATCGCAGTCATCCAGATGGTCAGCCAGGCGGATATCGCGCGCAATCTGCAGACTGCTCGCGAGCTGCTCGCCGAGGCCGCCGAAGCTAGCGCGCGGCTGGCGGTGCTGCCAGAGAACTTCGCTGCGCTCGGTCATCCGCAGGTGCCTGCCATTGCGCGCGCGGAGGCCGAGGGGCTGGGGCCGATCCTGCCCTGGTTGAGCGCAGTCACGCGGGAGTTCGGTTTGTGGCTGGTGGCCGGCACCATTGCCTTGCCGCCCGACGGTGCGCCAGGCGCCAGGCCCAACGCCTGTTCGCTGGTGTACGACGACCAGGGGCGTCGCGTGGCGCGCTACGACAAGCTGCATCTTTTCGATGCCGAGGTGGCTGATAGCCGCGCAAGTTACCGCGAATCGGACGATTACGCCGCAGGCGAGCGGCTGGTCGTGGTCGATACGCCTGTCGGCCGGCTCGGCTTGTCGGTCTGCTATGACCTGCGTTTCCCCGAACTCTACGGCGCTCTGCGTGCCGCCGGGGCCGAGCTGATCGCCGCGCCCTCGGCCTTTACCCAGGTGACGGGCGAGGCGCATTGGCAGGTGCTGATCCGTGCCCGGGCCATCGAAACCCAGTGTTACCTGCTAGCCGCGGCCCAGGGCGGCGAGCACGCCGGCGGGCGCCGCACGCACGGGCATTCGGCGATCGTCGATCCCTGGGGCCGGCTGCTGGCTGAGTGCGAGCGCGGCGCCGGCGTGCTGGTTCGCCCGCGCGATGCGGCTGAACAGGCCGCGCTACGCCAGCGCATGCCGCTGGCCAATCACCGACGATTTTCTGTACCGTGCCTGAGCACGGCGAATGTGGAGTGACTATGAGCGATTGGCTGTTACCCGTAACCGAACGACTGCTGACGCCCGGCGGGCTCGGCCTGGATGATCTTCCCGGCCTGCTCGGTGAGCTGGCCGGGCCGGGCATCGACGCCGCGGACCTGTATTTCCAGGATCAGGTGAGCGAGTCCTGGGTGCTGGAGGATGGCATCGTCAAGGAGGGCGGCTTCCATCTCGAGCAGGGCGTCGGTGTTCGGGCGCTGTCCGGCGACAAGACAGGCTTTGCCTACAGCAATGCGATTGGTACTCAGGCGCTGCGCCAGGCCGCGCAGGCGGCGCGCTCGATCGCCCGCAGCGGTCAGCAACGACGCGTTGAAGTGTTGTCGAAGGCCGCCTTCGCGCCGCTCTATGCGCATGCCAATCCGCTGGATGGCATGAGCCGCGCCGACAAGGTGGAGCTGCTCAAGCGCGTCGACCTGGCGACGCGTGCGCTGGACCCGCGCATCACTCAGGTCACGGTAAGCCTGGCCGGTGTCTGGGAGCACATTCTTGTCGCCGCGCTCGATGGTTCGCTGGCTAGCGACATCCGCCCCTTGGTGCGTTTCAATGTCAGTGTGATCGTCGAGCAGAACGGCCGGCGTGAGCGCGGCGGCCATGGCGGTGGCGGGCGGACCGGATACGACTTTTTCCTCCAGGAGGATCGGGCCATGGGCTATGCGCGCGAAGCGCTGCGCCAGGCACTGGTCAACCTCGAGGCGTTGCCGGCGCCGGCCGGTACGTTGCCCGTGGTGCTCGGTCCCGGTTGGTCGGGGGTGCTGCTGCACGAAGCGGTAGGACACGGCCTTGAAGGCGACTTCAACCGCAAGGGTAGCTCGGCCTACAGCGGGCGCATCGGTGAGCGGGTGGCTTCCTCGCTATGCACGATCGTCGATGACGGCACGCTGGCCAATCGCCGGGGTTCGCTCAGCGTGGATGACGAAGGCACGCCGACACAGTGCACCACCCTGATCGAAAACGGCGTGCTCAAGGGCTATATGCAGGACAAGCTCAACGCTCGCCTGATGGGCGTCGCGCCGACCGGCAACGGCCGTCGCGAGTCTTATGCGCACCTGCCCATGCCACGCATGACCAATACCTACATGTTGGCCGGGCAGAGCGAGCCGGAGGAAATCATCCGCTCGGTGAAGCGGGGCATCTATTGCGCCAACCTGGGCGGCGGCCAGGTCGACATCACCAGCGGCAAGTTCGTCTTTTCCACCAGCGAGGCCTACCTCATCGAGGACGGTCGCATCACTGCGCCGGTCAAGGGCGCAACCCTGATCGGCAACGGCCCGGAGGCCATGAGCCGCGTTTCCATGGTGGGCAATGATCTCGCGCTGGACAGTGGCGTTGGGACGTGCGGCAAGGATGGCCAATCCGTGCCGGTCGCGTCGGTCAGCCGACCCTGAAGATCGATGGCATCACCGTGGGCGGCACTGGCGCGTGAGCGGGGGCGGTGTGCGGCGGCCTATTTCAGGCCGCGCTTGAGCTCGTCCAGTTCGCGGATGTACTTGAATACCTTGCGCGCGGCGGCCGGCGGCTTGTTGTGCGCCGCCTCGTGCTGGGCATGGCGGATCAGGCTGCGCAGGTGCTGGCGGTCGGCGTCGGGGTATTCGCTGACGAAGGCGTCGAGGACCTCGTCATTGCCGGCGATCAAGCGATCACGCCAGCGCTCCAGTGCATGGAATCGCTCGTTGTACTGCCGTGTCGAGGCGTCGACCTGGTCGACCAGCGCGAGAATCGCGTCGACGTCCTGGTCGCGCATCAGCCGGCCGATGTACTGGATATGGCGCTTGCGAGCGATATGCGCCTTGTGCTTCGGTGCATCGGCCAAGGCCTTCTGCAGGGCGTCGCTGAGCGGCAGGCGTGCGATCAGCTCGGGCTTGAGGGTGGTCAGCCGCTCGCCGAGCTCCTGGAGTGCCAGCAGTTCGCGCTTGACCTGCGATTTGCTTTTTTCACCGAGATCGTCGGTGTCGGAATAGTCAGACATGAAAGGGTCCAATCGAGACGTGCGGGCCATGATAGCAGCAGCTCGAACAGGCGAGTGCCCGTTCCCGGGCTGCCAAGATGAATGCTTGGGAGTGCTTATGAGCGAAGTTGAAGGGATCGGGCCAGCGGCGCTGCCCGGCTTGCAGGACAAGGTCGCGCAGATCATCGGCGAAGCCCGCCGACAGGGTGCCAGCGCCTGCGAGGTATCGGTGTCGGTCGAGCAGGGGCTTTCCACACCGTGCGCCGTGGCGAGGTCGAGACCGTCGAGTTCAATCGCGACCAGGGCTTTGGCATCACGCTGTATGTCGGCCAGCGCAAGGGCTCGGCAAGCACCACGGGCAGCGGTGACAGCGCCATACGCGAGACCGTTGCCGCGGCACTGGCCATCGCGCGTCACGCCTCGGAGGACGAGTTCGCCGGACTGGCCGATGCGTCGCTGATGGCCCGTGAGGTTCCCGACCTCGATCTCTACCACCCCTGGAACATCGCGCCGGAGCAGGCGATCGAGCAGGCCCTGGCCTGCGAAGCGGCAGCCTTCGCCGCGGATCCGCGTATCCGCAATGCCGACGGCACGAGCCTGAACACCCACCAGGGCGCGCGTGCCTACGGCAATAGCAACGGCTTCATCGGCGGCTATTGCAGCACGCGGCACAGTCTCAGTTGCGTGATGATCGCCGAGGCTGACGGGCAGATGCAGCGGGACTATTTCTACGACGTCAACCGTCAGGGCGATGCGCTGCTCGATCCCGCGCATGATCGCCGAGGCTGACGGGCAGATGCAGCGGGACTATTTCTACGACGTCAACCGTCAGGGCGATGCGCTGCTCGATCCCGCGCAGAT